>OBKM01000224.1_pt1 | contig 28909 bp, 26 predicted proteins | sample 1519691 | NCBI WGS metagenome assembly OBKM01 (sample SAMEA37050418, study PRJEB22526) | metagenome | biome: saline pan; feature: lake; material: water | place: Egypt | collected 2015 | depth 0.5 m
GATGTTTCGACCGACACGATTGAGCAGTATATCGAGCGAACGGAACACGTTTAACGGGGCTTACGGCCTTCACCCTCGGGGTCAAGCCCCGAGGCACTCGGCCTGCTCCGCCTGTAGAGACCGAGGAGATAAAATAGCCCGACAGTCTGGGTACGCCAATGAAGGTGTACGAGCTCGGGGAGGGCAAACCCGAGGTCGCAGTTATGGGCGGTATCCACGGCGATGAGCCATGTGGCCCGCTGGCAATCAAGCGATTACTCGCCGAAGAGCCAACCGTCGAGCGACCAGTGAAGCTGATTATTGCTAACGAGAAAGCCCTTGAAGCTGGTCAGCGGTATCTCGATGCGGATCTCAACCGAGTCTTTCCTGGCGACAGCAGCAAAGCCGGCCACGAACATACGCTGGCAACGGAGATCGAAGCCGAAATCGAGGGCTGTACGACGCTTGCCCTCCACTCGACGCAGTCGTATCCAGAGCCGATTGGCGCGGTGAAATCAGTCGACAGCGTTGCCCGCGATATCTGCCCGAAGCTGCCGGTGTCGGTGATCGTCGAAACCGACGCCAACACTGATGGGCGACTCATCCAGTACCCACACGTTATCGAAGTTGAGTGTGGGCTGCAGGGCACTGATGAGGCAGCCGAAAACGGGTATGAGCTGGTTCGAGCGTTTTTGGCTGCCACCGGGGTGTTACCGCTTGGGAACCGCACACTCAGGCTCCCGATTCCTGATCCTGCGTCGGTGCCTGTCTTCAAACTCCAACGCCCGATCCCAAAACCGGCGGCGACTGAGTATGAGGTGTTTGTCAACAACTTCGAGCTTGTGACGGCAGGGACAGCGTTTGCTGCTGCCGACGGCGAGGCTGTCTACGCTGAGGAGGATTTCTATCCGGTGTTGCTCTCGCCGTACGGGTATGCCGATATCTTCGGCTATATCTCCAAACAAAGCGGTACTGTGGCTGACTGGGACGAATACTGAGCGAATCGGCCGCGAGCCAGCTTACTCCCTCTCGGCGGCGAGTTCGACAAGCGTGAGATCTCGATCAAGCTCACAGTAGTCGTGTGGTGGCTCACCTTCAACCGAGTCAATGCGGTACTCCGTCTCGAAATCTGCCCCTTCAGGCACGCAGTACTCGTGGCTCGGGCAGTCTGTGTGTGGGCATGGCCCTTCGAGGGTGGTTTTGCTTCCGGCGTACGCACCGCGGGAAGCGACGTTGGCGCGGACGGCTGCTGGCTCGACTTCGACTGCTCTGACTCCCGAATCATGCATTGCACACTCAAGCTGTTGGGCGTTTTCTCGAACGCCGGTAACGCGGTATCGCCGCCCTTCTGTGAGGTTGAGACACTGACTCCGGTAGGGACAGCCCTCACAGCCTGCTGCCTCGCCGTGGTAGACGAACTCTTGGCCCGGCTCTGCAAGCCGGTCGCCGATCAGTGTCACAGTCGACATACGCCTGTTTGGGGCTCCCAACGGATTACAGTTATGTCGATTCCGGCCCCTATTCAACACAAAGTTAATGATCCGTTCTTCCATATCCTATTGCATGATTCGAAAACTCTGGTGGGTAATTACACTCCCAGTTCGATTGATACGACTCCCGTTCAAAATCGTTTCAGCCGCAATGAGTATCTTGATTTACCTCACATTTTTCGCGATTCTCGGCATTGGCGTTTATTTATATTTTCTGTAACTTCAGATCGCTATCCAACCAGCTCGTCAAGCTTTGCAAAATACGACTCACGCGGTACCTGATACAGCTCGCGGTAATCGATTTCGCCCGAGACAAACCGCTCGGCTAGTTCAGTTGCGTTGGTGAGTGCGGTCGTTCGATCCGCACACTCCTCGCGTTCGGCTTCGATCTCTGGCTCCAAAAACAGCGTTACCTGCCACTTGCCTGTCCCGCCTGTTGTGCCGGGTCGCTGCCGTGGTGAGCCGTTTGTCACGTAGATCGTCGGCAGACAGGCAGCCGGAAACGATTGTGAGTCAAAGATATCTGGCCGGTAGGCAAGAATCACTCGCCCCTCGCGTTCCTCGTGCCAGACCTGCCAGCCAGCCGGCAGCGTGTCAGCATCCATACCCTGCTGTTCGTGCCGAGCCACTAAGCGACCACGGTTGCGACGGCGAGATTGATACGCCTCCAGCCCCTCTCATACGTATGCCCGAAACCGCGATCTGGTGGGTGCGTCGTGACAGCCGACTCCACGATAACCCGACGCTTGCGGCTGCTGCCGAGGCTGAGGCGTTGCTTCCAGTGTACTGTTTCGATCCGGCCCACTACGGTCGCCAACCCTACGGTGGCAGCGACAGCTTTCAGTTTACGAAAACCGGCGCTCACCGCGCTGCGTTTCAGCGAGAGACCGTTGCCGATCTTCGGAACTCACTCCGCGAGCACAACAGCGACCTCCTCATTCGCCACGGCGAGCCAGCCAGTGAGCTTGCAGCAATTGCAAGCGAGATTGATGCCGACCGAATCTATACGCAGCAATTACCAACCCCGGAAGAAGCCGAAACAGCACAGGCAGTCAGCGAGGCCTGTAACCCGCCGCTTGAAACGCAGTGGACACACACGCTGTACCATCCTGAGGATTTGCCGTCGCCGCTGAGTCAGCTCAACGACACCTACACACCGTTCCGCAAAGCTGTCGAGGATCACAGCGAGATACGGCCAACTGTCGAAACGCCGTCGTTGCCGCCGCTGCCGGCTGCAACACCCGAGTTGGGCAAGATTCCCTCGCTGTCTGAACTTGATGAGTCGCTGTCGCAACCACCATCCGACGACCGGGCAGCCCTCTCGTTTGCGGGCGGTGAGACAGCCGCCAAACAGCGAGTGTCGAGCTATCTGTGGGCGGATGACCTGCTGCGGACGTACAAGGAGACGCGCAATGGACTCCTCGGAGCTGATTTCTCCTCGAAGCTCTCGGCGTGGCTCTCGGCTGGCTGTCTCTCACCGCGGTACGTCGCAAGCGAGGTTGATCGGTATGAGGATGAACGCGTCGCTAACGACTCAACCTACTGGCTCATCTTCGAACTCATCTGGCGGGATTTCTTTCAGTTCCAGGTCGCAAAGCACGGCAGCCAGTTCTTTTCGCTGGGTGGGTTACAGGCGCGTGGAGAGCTGGACTGGCGACAGCCCGAGGCTGACACAAGCGACGCAACACGTGCCTTTGATCGCTGGTGTCGTGGCGAAACCGGTGTTCCGTTTGTTGACGCTGCGATGCGGGAGTTGAACGCGACTGGCTACCAGTCCAACCGGGCGCGACAGAACGCCGCCTCGTTTCTGGTGAATGATCTCGGGATCGACTGGCGACAGGGCGCGGCCTACTTCGAGACGCAACTAGTCGATTACGATCCCTGTTCGAACTACGGCAACTGGGCCTACATCGCCGGTGTCGGCAACGACTCCAGAGACCGTGCGTTCGACATCATGTGGCAGGCCAACCGCTACGATCCCGACGCCGAGTACGTCACGCACTGGCTTCCGGAGCTTGCGGGGCTTGCTCCAGAAGACGCACATGCCCCGTGGACGATGAGTGCTACTGAGCAGGCCGATGCCGGAATCGATTACCCCGACCCACTCATTGAAATCGAAACCGACGCGCTCTGATCAGACTGCCTTTCATTCTCGAAGGCGATCAACAGAGCTGTTTCGGCCCTACTCGGCGATCTGTTCTGGCGTTTTCAGCGTTGTTTCTTCGGCTGGTTCGAAGCTTTCATAATGCACAACATCCGTTACCGGTCGCCGGCCTTTTCGCTCGTTTTCGATATCTGCTGCGTTCTCGACAGGATACCCAAGAGTGATAAGCATCACCGGCTCGTAGCTGTCGGGGATGTCGAACGTTTCAACAACCCCCTCGGCGTCGAACCCTTCCATCGGGCAGCTTCCGATCCCCTGCTCCCACGCGGCGTACATGAGCCCCATCGCCGCAAGTGCCGTTGATCGGGTTGCCCAGATCCGACGCTCGGCTTGTGACAACTCGGCCATCGCTTCGACGTTCTCAAGCAGCGTCGCCTGCACGTCCTCATCTGGGATGTATCCCTTATCGAGCCAGTCGTCGAAGACCGCCTCAGCATGCGTCATCGGGTCAGTGTTGCCGAGAACGACAACCGCTGTGTCGGCATCGACAACGTGCTCTTGGCCGTATGCGGCCGCTTTGAGTGCCTCTTTGTTCTCCCTGTCGCGGAGCACGAGAAACTCCCATGGCTGGAGATTGTATCCGGAAGGTGCGAGCGTTGCTGTCTTGAAAATCCGTTCAAGCGTTGCGCGATCGATTGTTTCATCGCTGTACTCATGAACCGATCGACGGGTGGCTGCTGTCGTTGTGAAATCCACACTATTTGTACGGGATGTGCGTATAAAATCACTCTGTTCACGACCGCTTTCTGTCGGTTTTTTGAGCTACACAACCTACAAACAACACATATTAGCTTCCCACGCGCGTTAGTAGCACTAGATAGTATGGCTGCAGATTCGACGTTCGGCGACGAGCTTGATTCCGCCACTGAAACGTATCTGACCCGTCTGACAGACTGTGTGGCGTTGTTACCAGCGGTGCTCACCCAATACGCAACAGATACGGACTACGAGTCAACATATGCGGAAATCGGCGAGATCGAAAGCGAGTGCGACCAACTCAACCGCACGATCAACGGGACGATCACGAACGCCGGCCCTGATGAGATCGGTCTCCTTAACAGTCGCGTCCATTTCAACGCCTCAGAGCTAATCGACTTCTATGGGACGCTTGATGTAACCGCAAACCTCACCGAACGAATCACTCAGGAACTGCTGATGATGCGACCACCACACGATAACGCCTGTTTTGACGGGCTTCAGGAGATGGCTGCGGAGATCGAAAGCGGCCTTCCAGCAGTCGAGACGTGTGTGGTTCAGTTCATCCGCGCGATGAGTCAAACCGATGAGCCGACTGATCTCACCGAGGAAATTGAGACCGTTCGAGCGATGGAATCGGCGTGCGATGATCTTCGCAACGACATCATTTCGACGGCGTTTGCTGAGGATGCTATCGACCAGCCGCTGATGTATCGGGAGTTTGCGATTCTTTTCGATGAGCTCGCAAACACGATCGAAGACATCACCGATAAGATTGTTATTATCGCCAGCAACGAACCGGGGATCATCACCGAGCCGCAGCCGGAGAGCTAATCGATACATCGGTTCCAGATGGTTTCAATCAAAGCTGCTTGTTTGGATTAGCTGTTGTCAGGATCTCAGTGTTTCGAGTCAAAATGGGCGTATGATTTATATTACTGGTGATCTAATACCCGATACCCGGATCTTGGAGGCCGGGTTGAGGCCATTTTGTGCGTACCAATCACAAGGACTAGTGGTGAGGCTGCCGAGACGAGCTCTCACCATGTTTTCCTTACGACCCAATTATGGATCGGATTCTGTCTCCGAACAAATATCAAAAACAATAATCTGCTACTAAGTTTTATAATGGTTTCTGAACTATTTAGAGATGGCACCTGAGAAATAGGTACGCTCGGGTGGCCAACAGTAATATCGGTGCGAACCGGTATTGCTCCCCACTTTCAGCGATATTACGTTGATTGGATTGTCATACTTATCGCTGCCATCCACGCATATAGATATGTTACAATACTGACTTTTGGTATGGCTGCAGTTTCTGTATTTGATAACTGTATGGTTAGGTTTATATCATTCCTCGGTCGTTATACTGGTACCGCCTGTGAATTGGTACGCACAGGTGGCCGAACTACGCCAGGAACCGACCTGGTATCACTCCCCTTTCGCAGAAGTACAATCCGCGCATCTCCTGACACCGCATTCACCAGTAAGGGCATCTTCATGCCCGCTGGGGTTGCTGCTCTCGACTCTCCTGCGCCACTCGTTGCGCTTGAGCCTGCGTTTTCCTAGCTGACGTACACTTTTGGCCCTGCGAACCGAACAGCCGTCATGACCGACTCGTGGAACGTGTTGCTGCCGCCGGATATCGACCCAGCTGGCCCGGAGTCAATCACTGACTTCGCAAGTTGCACCGGGATAGATGAGTACGACAGCGTTGACAGCGCGCTTGCTGATATCGACCGCTATGACGCAGTTGTCGTCCGCGTCGCCCCGCTTACGGCCGGAGTGATTCAGCGTGCCGGCCGCCTGAAGATAATCGCTAAACACGGCAGTGGGCTTGATAACGTCGATATCGACGCCGCCTCACAACGAGATATCGTTGTCTGCAACACCCCAGGCGTCAACGCGCGGTCTGTCGCCGAGCATGCTATCGCGCTCCTGTTTGGTGTGCAGCGGAATCTGCATACAGCCGACCGCCACGTTCGCAACGGCGGCTGGGATCGAGACGCCTACCGTGGCCGCGAAATTGACGGCGACACCATCGGTCTGATGGGGTTTGGCTCAATCGCACGGGAAACCGCCAAGCTGGCTGAGGGTCTCGGCCTTGATGTGATTGTGTACGACCCACACTACGACAAATCGATTCGAGATGGCGTTGTTCGCGTCGATCAGCTCACGTCCCTCTTCGAGCAGGCTGATGCGGTAAGTCTCCATGTACCGCTGACACCAGAAACCCGCGGTTCGGTTTCGACTGCACAGCTTGCAGCACTTGGCGAGGACGGAGTGTTGATCAACACAGCCCGCGGCGGCGTTGTTGATGAGGACGCACTGATCGACGCCCTCAACCAAGACGCAATCGGTGGGGCTGGGCTTGATACCTTTGCCTCCGAACCACTCGGCGCGGAGCATCCACTGACGGATGACGACCGTGTGTTGTTGACACCACACATCGGCGGTGTGACCGCTGAGGCACTCACCCGGATGAGCACCGGTGCGGCTGCAAACGTCCGGACAGTCTACGAAGGCGGCGTTCCCGACTCGACAGTCAACCGCGAGGCAATCGAGGGGGCAATCCAATGACGAACAATGCACTTCGGGCGGCAATCAACGCCGACGAAGCGGTTTTCGGCGCGAGCGCGGCGACGTTTTCGCCAACCGTGATCGAGGTGTTTGGTGATCTCGGCCTTGATTTCGTCTGGCTTGATCTCGAACATGGTGGGCCAAGCCCCTACGACAGCACCGCGCTTGAGGAGTTGACGCGGGCTGCGGATGTGGCTGATATCGAGCTGCTGGTGCGGATTCCGATGCCTGAGCCATCGATTGTTCGGAAAGTCGTTGATGCCGGCGTTCGGACGCTTCTCATTCCACGGATTGAGACGGCTGCCGAACTCCAGCCTGCGGTCGAAGCTGCCTACTTCTCCTACGATGGAGATGTTGGCGACCGCGGCGTTGGCATCGGTCGTGGCAGTCGGTGGGCTGGCTACGATGATAGCCACGTTGGCTCTGCGGATGCAGATGTCCTCGTCGGGACGATGATTGAAAACAAACGTGCCCTCGAGAATCTTGATTCCATTCTCTCAGTGCCACAGCTTGGCTTTGCGTTTCTCGGCCCCGCGGATATGGAGATGTCCATGTCGGGTGGCGACCCACTCCAGAAAAGCCCTGCGGCCGTCAGCAAAGGCATCGATGACACCCTTGCGGCCTGTCTCGATGCCGACGTTCCGGCCGGCCGGATTCTCAACGATCCAGACGCTGCTGTGTCGGCTGTCGAAGATGGGTTTCAGATTGTCCGCATCGGCGACGATATCGGCGCGATCAGAGCAATTTTGAGCGACCGACTCGCGGCTGTCACTGAGTAGCGGACGGCCTTTTGCAGAGAGTGGATCGCTTGCCCAGATGATATCGCCCCGTTTCAACTCAGCAACTGTCGTCACTCTATTTCCTCCATCTCCTCCGTCTCCAGTTCGGCAAGCGATTCTGAGCCATACTGGTTGTCCGCAGTCTGCTGTTGTCGGTGCAGTTGGTACGCTGCCTGGAGGAGATTTTCATCATCTGTTATTGCCCAGTATGGCTGTTTATGTCGAACCAAATCCCGCTGTTTCAGCCGAGAGAGGATTGCACTGACAACATCAGTCTCAAGATCCAACTCCTCGCCGATTGTAGCGGCTTTCCACGCCCGGTCGTTGTTTTCGGCCAGAAATCTGACAATCCGTTCGGTGTCATTGGGCCCCTCAAATGTATCTTCATCGGCATCCTCGAACTCTTCGATATCTATGGTACCACTTGACATGTTGTACTGTTGGGACTGTTGTGTAATAGGCATTTTGGGGTGTTGGTTACCTGCAGAAGCCGAGGCGTAGTACGGTTGGATTACTCTGTAGTAGGATGTCCTCTTCTGGTGGCGGTTTGCGAACTGATTATTCAGCCATCAGCTGCCAGCCGAAGCTGTCAACGCTGTGAAGAAGTCACTCGGTGGAAGAAGATTTTTGCCGAAAATGCTATGCTCGGTATGGGATTTGAACCCATGTCCTCGGCTCGAAAGGCCAAGATGATTGGCCGGACTACACCAACCGAGCGTTGCATATCGAGCAACGGCAGGGCCATACATAAACCTCATCAATCACGCTCGGGGTGTGTATCAGTTGCACACCCCTCAACAGCCGTGTTAGTCGACCCGTTCAGCGAACGCAACGGTCGGTTTGACATCTGTAATCGTGATTTCAACCGTCTCGCCGGTCGTTGTCCCCGGCACAAAGATTGTAAACCCATCAACTGTCGCTACGCCGTCGCCCTCATCGCCAACATCGACGATCTCGACTTCGAGCGTCTCGCCGACACTCACCGGCGCGGTCAGATGGCCTTTGCCGACGAGATACACCTCCGAGGAGCTATCTCGTGAGGCCTCCGGGTTCATCGTCCGCACATACTGAAACGTTGGCTCGATATCCTCGCGGAGCGCGTCAAGATCTTGGCCCTGAAAGACTTTCACCACGAAATCGCCACCTGTTGCCAACAGCTCTGTGGCGACCTCGAAGGCCTGCCGCGCGAGATGGACAGACCGGGCGTGGTCGAGATCGTACTCGCCGGTCATATTCGGTGCCATATCGGAGACGACGACAGCTGCACCCTGGTGGCCGATGTGGTCGGTGAGTCGCTCTTTGGTGCGGTCGTCGGTCATATCACCTTTGATCGTCTCAACGTTGTCGTGCTCTACCTCTCGGATGCGCTGGAAGTCAACGCCGACGACGGTACCGCTTTCGCCGACTTCCTCGGCAGCGACCTGGAGCCAGCCACCGGGGGCCGCGCCGAGATCAACGACCGTATCGCCGGCCGCAAAGAGGTCAGCCTCTCGGTCGAGCTGTTTGAGTTTGTATGCCGCACGCGTGCGATACCCCTCCTGTTTGGCGCGGTTGTAGTACTCGTCTTTGCGTGTCATCGGTGCCTCACTCGCGGTTCGGTTGCGGACGCTGTGGTCATACACACCCAATGCTGTCAATCCCGAAAGGCACATCGAATGAAATCGCAATCCAGCCGCTGGCGCTTGCGTTCAGCAACGCTGGTTTCGGTGGCTGGCAGTGGTTGCCTGCTGTTTAAGCGTCTGCCGTCCAAGGAGCCGGTAATGGAGACCCACCATCGGGTCGTAATCGACGACGCTCGCGGGCTTTCAGCAGTTGCTGCCAACAGCGTTGATCTCGTTGTCACCTCACCGCCGTACCCGATGATTGAGATGTGGGACGAGCTATTCACTGAGCTTGATCCGGCGATTGGCGACGAGCTTGCGGCTGCGGAGGGCCAGGCTGCCTTCGAGCGAATGCATGCGGTGCTCGATTCGGTCTGGGACGAACTCGACCGTGTGCTTGTCGACGGTGGGATCGCGTGTATCAACATCGGCAACGCGACCCGAACGCTTGATGGAAGTTTTCGCGTCTATCAGAACCAAGCAAGACTCACACGCGCCTTTCGTGAGCGTGGATTTGAGCCACTGCCGGAGATCGTCTGGCGCAAGCCAGCAAACTCTGCGGCGAAGTTCATGGGCAGCGGCATGTTGCCGCCCAATGCGTATGTCACGCTGGAACACGAGTATATTCTCCCGTTTCGCAACGGCACCGACCGCCGCTCCTTTGAGCCAAATGCTGATAGACGGTATGACTCCGCCTATTTCTGGGAGGAGCGTAACCGCTGGTTTTCGGATCTCTGGACCGAGCTTCGCGGCGAGCTACAGTCGCTGTCTAACGAGGAGCTTCGAGAGCGATCAGCCGTCTTCCCGTTTGGGCTGCCGTACCGCCTGATCAACATGTACAGCGTCTACGGCGACACGGTCTGTGATCCGTTTTGGGGCACTGGCACCACAAGCTTGGCAGCCGTCGTCGCCGGTCGCAACTCCGTTGGCTACGAGCTCGAAGACGGGTTTGCGTCGGTTTTTGCGGAGCGTATGGCTGCGGTGCCGTCGCTCTCCCGGCAGGTTGTGCGTGACCGACTCGATGCCCACCGAGAGTTTGTTGCTCAACAACGCGATGCAGGCGAGACGTTTCAGTATGACGCCGACAACTACGATGTCGCGGTCAGAACAAAACAGGAGCAGTCGATCCAACTCTACACCGTTGCGGATGTCGCCGAAACCGACGACGGCTATCGGGTGACACACACGCCGTACCACGGTGGCGACACTGCCGAATAGTGGTGGCAGCTCTGCTGCGTGGTGGTGTCAGCTACGCTGCGTAGTGATATCAGCTCTGCTCCGTAGTGGTGTCAACTACGCCGACGCCGGCCATCGAACTCCCCACAGCCGTCCATCGCGTGATTCAATCTCGAACCCACAGGCACGATAAAACGGTTCGCTGGCCTCGCTGAATGTCGCCACCAGCGATCTGGAATCAACTGCTGATATCGCTGCTTCGAGTAGCTGGCGGCCAATCCCGCGGTTTTGTCGGCTGTTTCGAACCGCGATGGCGGTGATATACGCCGGCTCGCGGTCGTCCCCTGTGGCTGCTCGGCTGTCGGCTGTGGTGAGCAACTCATCGAAATCGACAGCGACCGACAACGCAGTCAGCTCCGTTTCAACTGCAACCGCTCCAACAGCCCTCTCTTCTGTTGTTGCGAGCAGCACAAACCCGCTGTCGCCGGCCAACTGGCGACGAAGCCGGTCGCGGTCAGTTTCGAGCACTGCTGCATCAAACAGCCGCGTCACAGCCAGCAGGTCGTCGTCGCTGCCGCGGCGAATCGAGACGGAATCCATCACTGGACGCGTTCGAGTTCAAGCAGCAGTCCCTCGATTGTTGGCCGGTCGCCTGGGGCGTCGCCGACATGTGAGTAGATCAGCCGTGGCTCATCCGGCCGGCGATCAATAATCAACACCAGTGGCATCCGACCGATTAGATCGTGCAGTTGGCCGAGCATCCCGAACCGAACCGGCTGCCCAAACTGTTCAGCCATCTCGTTGTCGGGATCAGCCAACACGGGAAACGGGAGTCCGTAGCTCTCGGCCCACTCGGCGGCCCGGTCTTTCTCCTCGGGGAGCACCGAGACAACAACGGCGTTTCGGCTGCGGAACTCATCGTATCTGTCGGCGATATCACGGACATGTTCCTGACAGTTTCTGCAGTGGTAATCGCGGTGAAATAGGAGCACGACAAGCGGGGCCTTGATCGCGTTCAACTGTAGGGGATCAGGGCCAGAGCCACCGTTGGGAAGTTCGAAGGAGAGATCCGTCGGCGTCGAGTACATACCAGCCGTAGCACCTCAGGTGACAAAAATACTCACGCTCCTCAGCCGCCTTTGATGAGTCTGACAACCTTGACTGTCTCACTTTCGACGGGCTGATCCTCGGGGACTGGAGTGCCATCGACAAGCACTGAGACCTCCTGTGGGCTGTACTCAAGTTCGGCCAACAGATCGGCGTAGGTCGCCCCCGCCGCAACGCTCAGCTCATGGGTGTCTTCGCTGACCACCTCAACGGTCACATCCATACCGTAGCCTCCCCGGCCGAGCGATAAAAGCTGTTGGCTCCGCTGGCAACGCTGACAGATCAGTCTCGGGGTGTTTATCAGCCTGCCGACCACCAACAGGCATATGAGCGATGGCGACGCCGCGGGTCGAGAAATCTGGATTGAGAAGTATCGCCCACAGACACTCTCGGAGATCAAAGGCCAAGACGACATCGTCGAACGCCTCGAAAGCTACATTGCACAGGGCGATCTGCCGCATCTGCTGTTTTCCGGAAGCGCGGGCATCGGCAAAACGACTGCCGCGACCGCTATCGCCCGACAGGTCTACGGTGACGACTGGCAGGGCAACTTCTTAGAGCTCAATGCCTCCGACCAACGCGGTATCGACGTGGTTCGCGACCGAATCAAAAACTTCGCCCGCGCCTCCTTCGGCGGCTACGACTACCGGATCATCTTCCTTGATGAGGCAGATTCGCTGTGCGTGCCGCCGGGAACGGAAGTCGTGACGGGATATCCGTCGAAACCTGAGATCAAACCGATAGAGGAGGTTGCCGAAGACGGTGAACCGATGCCGTCGGTTGACTTCGAGACGAACGAGATTCAGTCGGATAACGGAGCCCTCGTTGACTCCGGCGTTGCGGACTTCTTCGAAGTCGAACTGGATGACGGACGGACGATCCATGCGAGCCCAACCCATCCGTTCTTCGTGGTTGGAGCGGATGGCAAACTGATCGAAAAAGAGCTTCGAGAGCTGTCTTCGAGCGATGAGATCGCGGATTTCAAAGACGACATCGGTGTCTCTCGGTGTGAAATCTGCGGTGACTGGACAGCAGGACGGTTCTGCTCTATCGACTGCAAGGACGAGGGCCACAGCCGCAGGATGAGCGGCGAGGGCAACCCAATGTACGGTACGGAGTGGTCTGACGAGCGACGCGAAAAAATCGTCGAGAAACTCGCAGACGGGCGGTTCGCTGGCGAGAATAATCCGAACTACGACGGAGAGTTCCACGGAATCAACGTCTGGGAGATGGACGAGGAGACGGTCGAACGCATCCGCGAATTACTCAGCGAGATGCGAGGCGGAACTCCGTGGGAAGAGTGGGTCGTTGACGCTGATGCGGAATCCGTGAAAGAACAGATCGGCGAAACGATGTCGGCGTGGTGGACTGAGTTGGACGAGGACGAACGCGAGCGGCTGATCGAAAAAAGCACCGAGCACTGCGACTATCCGGTCTGCGACATCAGTGGCGATAACAACCCGATGCGCGATCCTGAAGTCGCTCAAAAGGTTTCCGAAGCACTTCAGGGACACGAACCGACGGGTGGTAACATCAGACACAGCGAGGAACTCGGCCACCTCGTTCGTTCGGACTGGGAGTACGAGGTCGCCAAAGCCCTACAAGAGGCCGACATCGAGTACGAGTACGAACCGGAGTTCGAACTGTCGGATTCGGTGTACCATCCCGACTTCCTGCTCGATGATACTGTGATCGAAGTCAAAGGTGTCGCCGAACTGTGGGGCCAACCCGAGAAGGTCAGAGAGTTTATGCATACCTACGGTGACGAATACACGTTTGTTGTCGTCGGCGATGGCGACCTCCCCCACCACGAGCATTACGAACGCGAGGAGTTCGAACCCGGACTCGTCGCTGACGGGGGCCGAGGTGACGTTCAAACTGCGACGATTTCCCGCATCGAGTACAGCCATCGCGGGAAAGCCTACAACATCAGCATGGACAACACGCCGAACTTCATGCTCGCTAACGGGATTCTCACGCACAATACCGACGACGCACAGTCAGCTCTTCGCCGCACGATGGAGCAGTTCTCCGACAACACCCGATTTATTCTCTCCTGTAACTACTCCTCAAAAATCATTGATCCGATCCAGTCGCGGTGTGCGGTCTTTCGGTTTTCGCCACTCTCGGATGAGGCAATTGGCGCGCAGGTTGAGGAGATCGCTGCCGATGAGGATATTGCGGTAACCGACGACGGCCGCGAGGCGCTCATCTACGCCGCTGGCGGCGACATGCGCCGGGCGATCAACAGCCTTCAGGCTGCCGCCACCACCGGTGAGGTCGTCGACGAGGAGTCCGTCTATATGATCACCTCGACGGCTCGCCCCGAAGAGATCGAAGCAATGGTCACCGACGCCATCGAGGGCGATTTCGCCAAAGCGCGGGCGACACTCGATACACTGCTGACCGACACTGGGATGGCTGGCGGCGATATCATCGACCAACTCCACCGCTCGGTGTGGGAGCTTGATATTCCCGAGCGCGCAGCGGTTCGCTTATTAGAGCGGATCGGTGAGGCAGATTACCGAATCACAGAGGGAGCCAATGAGCAGGTACAGCTTGAAGCACTGTTGGCGTCGCTCGCGGTTGAAGAGTAACTGTCTTTTTTGTGACCTGCGTTGGGTTCGGTGGCCGATGACGATAGCACCGCTCTGAGATGGGGTGGCTCCTGTCAGTGATGAGCCCTATGAGTGCCGAGGCCAGCTTTCTATCCACACATTTGCGAGAAGACGTGAACGTGTAGCCCCAAGCGTTTCGCCGTGGGTTAGGCTATCCAACGCTCTGGCTTCGTGTCGTAATCGATATCGTCGGCCTCGATTCGGGCTTTGATATCCGAATCAAGCCGGTGTTCGGTGACCTCGCCACCATCATACTGTAGTCGGATCCCGACCTCCATCCCCTCTGGTTCGCGGTCTTGCCGCTGTGCACGGCGAATCTCCTTATCCTCGTACTCTGTTCGGATTGTCGCCAGACTCACCGGCCGACCCCAGAGCTCGAACACCCGCTTGAGCGTTGCCTCCGCCTGCTGTACGTCGAGTGCGACACCGTTGTACTGGTGGCCCAAGAGCAGTTCACCACGGTTTTTGAAGTTCCCATCAAGCACCACAATCGTCGGTTTGCCGAAGTTGGTGAACTGCAACAGCAGCTTCCGTTTGACATCGGCAGCGTCGGTGCTGGCCACCCGGAACCCATCGCGGGCCTGGCTGTACTCATAGGTGAAATAGTTACGCTCACGGACGAACTCGTCTGTCAGAAACGCATCAATGAACGTCACGTCGTTGTGGCTTTTACGGACCTCGTACATCCGATCCCACCCAGCAGTATAATCAACAGCATCGAGCGCCGCGTCGACTGTTGGGTAGCGATCGATATCGAACATGTATCTGGCTCGCTCTTCGAGCATCGACCGGGAGAGATTCCGGAGCGCGTTGCGGTGTTGTGGCCGCGAAAGGACGTAGTGGCGTTCGGCCAACCCCTCGTAGGTCAGTAGCTTCCAAGGATACTGCTCGATATCTGGGCTGTTGTCGCTGTCGCCCGCTCGAACCGAAAGCGCGCGGTCGACCATCTCCGCGTCGATCCGGGGGTCGCCCTCGGCGACTAATTCGGCCAACTTGTCGAGCATCGCGGGACCGGCACCCTCGATAGCCGGATGTGGCTGCAGCGTGTCGACAACCTCGTCGATATCGATCTCTGCATGGAAGTTCTCGGGGGTGATCCCCTCGACACGGAGCAGTTTGTCGACGACATCCCGCCGAGCGGCCTGCAACTCGACGTGTGTCCAGAGCTCGAACCCGAGTTTGTAGGGGTTCAACCCGGGCGAGCCGAGCACCCGCGCCATATGGTCGGCGTAGGTGAGGAACTCGTCGGGGCCGGCAAACCCCTCGCCGCCCATCATGATCGATTCCCAGTATGTTGCCCATCCTTCATTACATACCTTCGTCACCTTCTGGCCCGCAAAGTAGTAGGCCTCCTCGCGGATCGCGTCGATGACGGTCGTCTCCCACGGCTCACGATCAACTGCTTTCCCTGTCTCGGGATCGTACCGCTTTCCGTGGTCTCGGAGAAAGGCAAGCACGTCAGGCCGTGGCTTCTCGGGTTCGAGATCGCTGTCTTGGGCCTCAAGCCACTCATCATCAAACACATCACCCTGAACCTCCGCGGAGAGCTCCAACTCCTCAATCTTGGCTTGGAGTACTTCTCTTCGGTCGTTGTCGTCGCCGTCCGGCATGATTGCATCACCATCGCGGGCGGCGTTGACCGGGCTGTGTTGGTCGATAGTGTCTTCGAGTGCTGAGACCGCATCGATCAGCTTCTCGACCTCCTCGCGGTCGACATCACCACGCCGGCTAATCTCCGCAAGTCGGTCGGCGTTTCGTTCCAGTCGAGCAGCGGCGTTTGGCCCATCCTCACCGCGGTCAGCATACAGCCCGAACCAGTCGTTGTTCGCGAAGAAGTCGGCGTGCGCCTCGACGTGGGTGATTACCGCCTTCTGGTCTGCGGTGGTGTTCGACTCTTGAAGAAACGCGTGACTTGGGTCGTCGTTGTTGACGATCTCGAACGCTTTTCCGAGCCCGTGGCGATCCTTCTTGCGTTGCCGCTCGTAGTTCATCCCCCACCGCCAGTGTGGATACCGCCGCTGGAACCCGCCGTAAGCGATGAGCTCGTTCATCTCGTCGTGATCGACAACCCAGTACCGAACCGGGTACGGATCAAGCCCGAGTCGCTCCGCGAGGTTGTGGGCCTCCGCAGCCGGCTCGGCTAACGTTGTCGCCTCTCGTTTTGCTTCGGTTCTCTCATCTCTCATGACTCTGTCTCCTCCGTGCTGAGTATCTCATAGATCGCGTCTGTCACGTCGTCCGCCCCGGTGACACGAGCAACAGCAACGTTGTCGGTGTCGCTGAAGGCGGCCTCAACCTCATCGGCGTGTCGGGCGTTTTTACCCGCGCCACCGGGTTGGGTCTCGACGTAGGCGTGTAGATTTGCGTCGATCGATCGCATCATCGGGATCACGTTCTGCTGGGTGTCTGCACCGGCGTTTTCGGAGTCGCCGGCGGCAAACACATACCGGTTCCACTCGCTGTAGGGGTACTCCTCAAGCACCTCCTTGACGCGGTCGTACGCGCTGGAGATACGGGTGCCACCGCCGGACTGTATCCCGAAGAACTCCTCGCGGTCGACCTCCCATGCCTCGGCGTCGTGGACGATATACCGGAACTCGGCGGCGTCGTACTTCCCGGTCAGATACCAGTCCATTGGCGTGAACACCCGCTCGACGAGTTCGCGTTTCGTCTCCTGCATCGATCCCGACGCGTCGCGGACGTTGACAACGACAACGTTTCGCTCGTGTTCCTCGATCACCTCTGGATGACGAAACCGTTCGTCCTCGCGGCGGAACGGGATGGTATCAAGCCCCTTTCGTCTGATTCGCTGGCCTGTTGCTTCGCGTTCGACCTCGGCCTCAAGCGTCTCAAAATCATCCCAGCGAGCAACCGCTGCAATCGGCTCGCCACGATCAGCTTCGATCTCTCTGGCCGCATCGGCGATCCAGGCCCGTGAGACCGGGATACTCGCTTCACGCGCCCAGCTGAACACCGCATCAACACCGGCATCCGCGACGAACAGCCCTTCACGCACGTAGTTCTCGTCGAAATCCGTCGCCAGATGTCGTTTTAACCCGCGTTTGAAGAACTCATCCACATCAAGCGAGCCTTTTGGCCCGGCCCGAGCGGTATCGGTGAAATCACCTTCGACCTCCTCGACAACGCGTTTTCCCTTCGGTTCGAGATCCAAGCCGAGTTCCTCATCAAGCTCTTTGGCGAACTCCTCTGGATCCATCTCATAGTACTCGTGGTCGCCGCCCTCCTCGCCTGGTTCGCTCGCCTCCGCGCTGTCGTCTGGCTGGGGATCGACCGGCTGTCCAGGCTGTGGCTGGCCATCTTCCCCCTGTCCGATCCCGCCCATCTCCCGCTTGTCGTACTCGAACGCGGGGAGATCGACGATCTTGATCGGAATCCGCACCTGTCCCGGTCCTGAGCCACCGAGATCACCGTGTTTGATGAACTCTGTGAGGTCCTCACGACGCGCCTCGCCGACAGCTCGGAACCGTTCACGGTCTTCTGGTAGCCCCATTAGCGATCACCACCGTCGAAGCGAGTTGTGGAGCGACCGTCGTTGTCTTGTTCCTCGGGCGGTTCCCCACCATCGGTTGAGACCGTCTCCCAGCTGTTGCGAATCTCACGCATCACCGCCCGGCTAGTGAGCTCTGCTGAGGCGTGGCTGTACCCGTTGTCGACCATCCGCTCGAGTGTTTCCGTTTTGACGCGTGCGGTTTCGGTATCGGCCGGCGGATCAGCCCACTCACCCGGATCAAGCTCCGGAAACCGCCGTTTCAGATCCGCAAGCTCGTTGGTCTTCAGCACCGACTGTAGCTCCGGAATCTCGCCGAGATCAACGTCGTCGACGCTGAACTCATCGCCACGGTTGCGCCAGGCATACCGGGTGAGTGCGCGGATCACCTGTTCACGACGGAACTCAGCGACCGTCTCGGTTGGCTCTGTGCCCCGATAATCGCTCTCGTCAAACCGACCGAGTGTTTCGGTCTCGAAAACTTTCATGGTCAACCCATCCGGCGACTCAGCGCCACGTTCCGTTTCGACCGGCTCGTCAGCATCCCACGCGTAGACGTGTTCAACGTACTCGGCGACCGTCTTGGTTGAGACAGTTTCGGCGGCCAACGCCGCATCAACAACGTCGGCCCGTTGTCGCTCCCGAATCCGCTCGGCAACCTCTGTGTGGCGGCTTTCGAACTCCTTGATCTCCCCGCGGGAGAACACCGGTGCGTCGACAAGCCGGTCAACCATCGCATCGAGCACGTCATGCGGCATGACAACGCGTTCAACCGGCAACTCCGGATGACTCCGCTCGCTCGCCTCGCTCAGGAGATCGGCAACGACATCGCGAGTGTATGTAACGGGAATCCCTGTCCGACCGTCGCCACCGCCGAAGGAGATATCATCGGTGGTGATGACCTCGTCACCGCGACGGATCTCGCCTGACTCATACAGCCGTGCTTTTTCGATGAGACTGATATCCTCCGGGAGGTCGTCGGTCTCAAGCCGGGTTACGACCGCATACAGTGCAGCCGCACAGATCGCATGCGGAGCGAGCTCACGCTGTCGAACCTCGCCGTCGTCGTCCCGAACTGTCGTCCGAACAGCGTCTCGAACGTGATCGCTGTTGGCGTTGATCGCAGCTTGCTCGCTTGCGCCGTTGTCGCTGCCGACAGCATCATTCCCACCGTTGTCAACTGACGCCCCGGGAACCCCGGTTCGGCCGGTGATCTCCCGACGGAGCAGGGCAGCCTCAAGCCCCCGGTCTGTGAGATACCGGAACTCATGACGGGTTAGCCGGCGTTTCAGTGCTTTCAGCGGATCAGCACCCTCCTTCTCCGCGTGGCGATCAAGCTCGGCATCCAGATCCGGGTTTGAGATCACGATCAGCTGCGTATCGACATCCATCCCGATCCCCTTGTCAAGCTTGACGCGGTTCTCATCCGGCACATTAAGCAGCCGCTGTAACAGATCGGCGTGTTGGCTTGCATCCTCCACGATGGTCGCAACACTGTTGCCCTGTGAGAGCACGCCGTCGTAGCTGAACGCCTGTGGGTTCTTCCGGCCGCGAGAGTCGAGTTCGCGGAGCATCCCGCTCATCCACGACCCGACAAGCCGCTCCTTCGGTGTTCCGTCGTCCTCGGCATGGAGGACGCCGATCCCTTGCCCGATATCGACGACGTAACTCGTGACCCGCAGATGATCGCGGTCGGTGACCGCCGAAAAGAGATCTCGCCGGCCCTCTTCACGGTACGTCGACTCCAGATAGTCGTACGCCTCGCGGCTGAACGGGTCGAGATCAACGTCGGCCGCGATCGGGTAGGCTGCCTCCGTAGCAACCGCGGTGGCGATCTCATCACGGACATCCTCCGGAAACACTGCCAGTGGATGCGCCTGCACGGGGCTGCGGTACCACGCGGTTGCATCGCCACCGCTGCCGTACGAGAGCGATCTGGTTGAGTCGGCGGTGCCGGTGACGTTCCACTCGACCGTGTACCGCCGTCCTGTATCCGTTTTTGAGAACTCTCGCAGCCCGTTGACCAAACACCGCTTGAACTCGGATTTCCCGGTTGCTGTCGGGCCATCGATCCAGACGATCTTCTCGTCGTTGCCGCGGCCGGCAGCGGCGGCCCGAAGATCATCGACAAAGGCGTTCAGTGCGGCCGTGTTCCCCAACACGGCGTGCTCGCCATCGTTGAACGGATCATCGAAAAACCGGTACCGATCTAGTTCCTCGCCGCGTTCAACCACCGTCCGGCTTCCCTGCGATTCGATGGCCGCAAGCAGATACCGTGGGCCGGTCGCCGCCGCTGTCGGATGCTCTAACACCCGCTCAACATACGCCTCAAGGCTCATCGGCGAATCATAGGCCTGCTGCAGCTGCTCGTCGGCCGCCCGCCGGAACGCCTCGGCGTCAGTAGTCTCTGTCATCGCTTACTCTGCTCCGTCCTCCATCTCTGACCGGGCAACGGCTGCACCGGCGTACTCAAGCACCTCTGCGGCACCATCCTCGGAGTAGCCGCGGTCAACGAGTGCGTCGACCCACGCGCTTCGTTCCTCTTCATCAAGATCGGTCGCCGAGACCAGTGCGGAGAAGTTGATGTTGTGTTTCTTGTCTTCCCAGAGCTTCCGTTCAAGCGCCCGGCGCAGGCGGTCGTTGTCCTGTGGATCGAAATCACGCCCCTCACGCGCCCGTCGGGAGACCCAGTTTGAAACCTCTTGTCGGAAATCGTCTTTTCGATCCGATGGGATATCGAGCTGCTCTTCGACCGCCCGGAGGAACGTCTCGTCGGGTTCGGTCTCTCGGCCGGTCAACTCATCGTCGACGGTCGCATCGTCGATGTACGCCATCACGTGATCCATGTACTTCTCACCCTGTCGGCGGAGTTCATCCACATCGTACGCAAGCGCGTGGCGGACATCTTCGATGGCACGCTCGCGGTACTCCTCACGCACCGTATCGAGCAGCCGCTCGTATCGCTCAAGATCGTCGGCCGCAATCGAGCCATGCCCGTCGAGATTCGCCTGAAAATGATCAAAGACCGACAGCGGCGAGAGGTAGGATCGATCCCGATGCGTTGCATCCATAATCGCCTCGGCGATCTCATCGCCGATGAACCGCGCGGAGACGCCAGCCATCCCTTCGCCGATATCGGCTGACTCCTCGGCATCCTCTCGGAGCTTTCGGCGGTCGACCTCCTCATCTTCGAGTTCGCCGTTGTAGACTTTCGCCTTCTCAAGCAGGTCGACTGTTTCGTCGGTTGGCTCTTCAAGCCGTGTGAGCACGCCAAAGAGCCCGGCCATCTCAAGGGTGTGTGGCTCGACGTGGACGTTTGGTACATCGGCGTTCTGCAGCATTTTGTCGTAGATTTTGGACTCGCTTTCGTACTCAAGCACGTATGGGTAGTCGATGCGCTTTGTTCGGTCGTTGAACGCCTCCATCTTCTCGTCGCCGGTTTTTTCGCGGTACTCCGGCATGTTCGTCCGTCCGACGATCACCTGATCGATGTCGATCCGTGGGTTGTTTTTCGGCTTGATCGTTCCCTCCTGTGATGCGTGCAGGAAATCATAGAGGAACTCCCGTTGAAGTTTCAGGAGTTCCTCTCCGGAGAACAGCCCGCGGTTAGCGTTGCAGAACGCGCCGGCGTAATCGAAGGCGCGGGGGTCTGATTCCCCGTAGACGGCCAGCTTTGCGTAGTTGGTGTCGCCGGTGAGTTCGGTTTCGTCTTGGTTTTTCTTGTCTTTCGGTTCGAAGGTCTCGATACACTCCCGGCGGTTCTCGCTGGCAACCAGCCGAATCACCTCGATATGATTCTCAACAACGGCTTCCAGATCGTCGTCGTACCGCGCCAGCAACTCGTCCATATAGAACTCAGAGGCAGGGTCGAGATGCTGGTCGTTGCGGAGCGTGTAGGGGGCATCGAGCCGCTCGTTGAGAGCTTCGATCACGGACGCCCGCTGTTCACGCGGCAGCAACACCAGTGGATCCTGATTCATTGGCGACCGGACGACGTCGTCGCTTGGATCCTGGTCGTCGATCACCGAACAGAGATCGGTCCACCGGAAGGTGTACATCCGGCCGGCGTCTTCGCGGGTGTACGCCTCAAAGTATCGTCGGGTCAGAAAGTCGAAATGTGATTTCCCGGAGCCAACCGGCCCGAGCAGTAGTTTGATTCGTTTTTCCGGGCCGAGCCCGCGGGCACCGGATTTCACCTTGTTGACAAACTCGTGGATCGCCTCGTGGATTTCACGCCCGTAGAAGACGTTCTCGCCGTCGTGAAGCGGATCCTCGGCTGCGAGTGCGTACTCAACAAGCCCGTCTTCTTCGTTGTACTGCGTGCCGTAGTGATCGAACATGTCGGCGACGCGCTGGTGGGCGTTTCGCGCGACATGTGGATCCTCATGTACTGTATCGAGATACCAGGAGAACGAACGGGCCTCCCGCAGGTCATCAGGGATTCCCGTCCGGTACTCCTCGCTGAGTCGTTCGAGTGTATGTCTGTCTGTCATTTGTTCGGTCGCTCGGAGACGTGGCGAGACCGACGAGGGGCGTTGTGGGGGTGTTTCCGTGTGGCGACAGCCCGCCTGCTGGTTTGGACAGCCCTGCCGCTGATCGTGCCAACACAGCATCCAACAGATCACGACGAACAACAGCTCAGCGCCAACCAACACGGGAAACCGTCGTCTCGACCCGCATCCGAGGCTAACTGTATTATGAGGATTGATAGCAATAAGCGTGTCGCAGCTTCCCATGAGAGGCTGACACATCACCGAACGGGAATCGATTATAATTACAGCGAATACACCGTCGATACCACTCCGTGAGACGGCTGTGCGTCCACTTTCTCACCGTTGGCGTTGTCACCGATCAAACAAACGGCGGTTGTCGATGCCAATATCGTCAGCTGTCGACGCCACAAGGCAAAAAAAGACGAATTATGAGCGTGGAGTACAACAGCTTCGATAGCGACGGTAGATTACCCAATGACCGGAACATACGATCTCGTTATTGTCGGCGGCGGTATCAGTGGTGCATCGCTGTTGTACACAGCCGCGGAGTTTACCGACATCGACTCCATCGCCCTGATCGAGAAGGAGCGAGAGCTCGGAGCGATCAACTCCCACCATACCAACAACTCACAGACGCTGCATTTCGGTGATATCGAGACCAACTACACGCTCGAAAAAGCCGAGGAGGTCAAAGAGGGCGCGGAGATGCTGGCGGGGTATCTCGAAAACCACGACAGCAGCCGGGAGATGCACTCCAAACGCAGCAAGATGGTACTCGCTGTCGGCGAGGCGGAAGTCGCCAAACTGGAGTCGCGGTACCACGACGAAGGGTTTGGTGATCTGTTCCCAAAACTTCGCCCGATCGAGCGGGATGAGATTGCCGACATCGAGCCAAAGGTCGTCGACGGCCGCGATCCAGATACGAACCTTCTCGCACTCCAGACCCCCGACGGCTACGTTGTCGACTACGGTCAGACGGCGAAATCCTTCGCCGCCCAGGCCCGCGAGCACCCCAGCGTGGATATCTTCACCGATACCGAGGTGACTGATATTACGCCGACGGTCGATGGTCACACAATCGCTACTGACGCTGGGCGGTTCGATGCGGATGCGACCGCCGTCGCCGCTGGCTCTCACAGTCTCAAGATCGCCAAGGAACTTGGCTACGGCGATGATATGTCGCTGCTTCCGGTTGCAGGAAGCTTCTTTATCGCCGACGATCAGCTGCTGAACGGCAAGGTCTATACGCTGCAGATGAAGAAACTCCCTTTCGCCGCAGTTCACGGTGACGCCGAGGTACACGACGACAGCGTCACGCGATTTGGCCCGACAGCGAAGGTTGTCCCCGGTCTCGAACGCGGCCGGCTCTCGTCAGTTCCGGATTTCTTCGACGTGTTCGGTTTCACGCCGGCAGCGGTTCTCAGCTACGCCAACATCATGGCTGACCGGATTCTCTTCCCGTTCGTTATCAGGAACCTCCTGTACGATCTACCCGCCATCGGCCGCAAGCAGTTCCTTCCGCACGTGCAAAAGGTCGTCCCAAGCGTCGAACTCGATGACATCGAACGCGCAAAGGGCTACGGCGGCATCCGCCCACAGATTGTCGATACCGCAAACAAATCCCTCGATATGGGTGAAGCAAAAATCGTTGGCGAGGATATCATCTTCAACATCACGCCATCACCGGGTGCCTCGACCTGTTTGAAAAACGCGATGCGGGATACGCACACGCTTTTGGAGTCGCTTGAGGGCGATTACGAGTTCGATGAGGCAGCGTTCCGCGAGGCGACGATCGGCCAGTTCCCGCGCGGTGGCGAGAACACGGTCGCGGCTGATGCGGTCGACTCCGCGGCTGCTGCCGACGACTAATCCTCTGCGAGATACGACTCAACCTTGCTGGCGTATTTTTCGAGGTCGGCGGCGATTGTTCGAGCCTGTTCTGGCGTTAGCCGCACGCGGTCAGCGTGTGCTGGGAGCTGTTCGAGCTCAGCGTTATCCAACTCCATCTCCAGCTTGACGTGATCAGGCTGTTTGCGTGGTGCTGTCGCGTTGACAACAGCGTAGGCTGATTCCGTAAACTCGTGGGCTTCTGCTTCTCCCTCAAGCAGATCGAGGGTGGTGTATGCGTTGACCGAAAGCAGTCGATTCGACATAGCTACCGATAGGTAGGGCTGGCTCTTGAGGCTTTGCTGTTGGGCTAGTCGTCGGCTGGGGCGATTGAGTTGCCCTCGCCGTCGGTTGGGGCAGGCGAGGCATCCATCTCGTCGTCCTCAGCGTATGGGTACCACGTCATCTTCGTGTTGTGCATGTATGGATCATCGTAGCTCGTCTCTTCGGGCTCGATGAATCCTTCCAGCGTCTCCTCCCCATGGCGGGCGATGAACTCTCGGAACGTCTCTGCGCCCTCGCGGTTGTCCTCAAACGTCGCCAGCAGGTTCTTGATCGCTCCTGGAACTTCATCAACCGGCACGCGCTGGCCCACCCAGTCGGCGAAATGTGGGTTCTCCCCGAGTCCGCCGCCGACACCGATATCCAGTGCTTCGACTGGCTCGCCGTCTTTCCGGGTTTTCATCCCGCGCAGCGAGATATCGGCGATCTGTGGCTGGGCACAGGAGGCCGTACAGCCGGAGAGGTGGATATGGAAGTCTTCGACACCCTCGGGAAGTTCGACATTCTCTTTGAGCCACCGCGCGTACCGAACCTGGCGGTTCTTGGTTTCGACAATCGAGAGCGAACAGAACTCCGTACCGGTACAGGCGACTGAGCCACGCATGAACGGGTGCGGATCTGGTGAGTAGTGTTCAAGCAGATCCTCTTCGAGCAGCGCGTCGAGGTTTTCCTCCGGCACGTCAGTGATCATCACGTTCTGTCGCTGACTGATCCGTACCTCGCCGGAGCCATACTCCTCGGCGAGTTCAGCAAGTTCGTACGTGTCTTCGACGCCCATCCGGCCGACAAGCACGTTGAGTCCGACGTAGTAGTTGCCGTCGCGCTGTTGGTGGACGCCAACGAGATCGCCGTGTTCCTCGCCGCCAGCGTTGTAGGTGTACTGCTCGCGGATGTCTTCGCCTGCGGGTTCGAGTTCGAAATCGACGAAATCCTCCTGGAGGACGCGGCGCATCTTCTCGGTGCCCCACTCATCAACAAGGAACTTGATCCGGGCATTGTACCGATCCTCGCGGTCGCCGTGTTCGCGGAAAAGCGCGGAGATACCCGCAGCAACGTCGGCAGCGTTCTCGGGGCGGGTGAAGACATCGAGATCACGAGCCAGGCGTGGCTCGTTTCGAGAGAGACCGCCGCCGACGCGGACGTTGAAGCCGCGAACTTCCTCGCCGTCGATCTCCTTGGAAGCAGGCTCAAACGCCAGATCGTTGATATCGCCCTGGCCCGATCCATCGGGTGAGCCGGTGACCGAGACCTTCCATTTTCGCGGCAGGTTGGCGTGATCCTCGTTGCCTTTGAAGCGGTCGTTGAGCTTGTGGATCACCGGCAGCGCGTCGACAAACTCCGGGGCCTTGCCGGCCATTGGGTTGCCAACGATGTTTCGCCAGGAGTCACCACAGGCCTGCTGTGTCGAGAGCCCGTTGGATTCGAGTTTCTCGAAGATCTCAGGAATATCCTCAAGCTTGATCCAGTGGAGTTGGATCGACTGTCGCGTTGTCCAATCGACGTAGGCGTCGCCGAACTCCGGATTTGTTTCCGGGCCGCGGGCGTACTCGTCAGCGACTTCGGCGACGATCTTTGTCTGTTCGGGCTCAAGCACGCCGTTTGGCGTGCCGATCCGCATCATGAAGTAGCTCTCTTGACCGTTTCGCTGGTGGTACAACCCCCACCATTTAAACCGTTCAAACCAGGCATCGTGTTCGTCATCCGGAATCGACTCCCAGCCCTCCTCGGCGAACCGGTACAGATGCTCACGGATCTCGTTTCCATAGACCTCCGACTTCCATTCTTCTACATCACTCGGCATACCCCATCCACAACCTCGACACCTAAACAGCCGCCCACTGCGTCAACCATCCCCGGTGGTTCAGTACACCGGAGATTCTTTCCGGCTTCTTATCGCCGCTCACTAATCGGCTCCAAAACGACGTGTTGCCTGTCGTAATCGTGGTACTCGCCGTTTTTGATGTAGCCGACGGGGATTTTTCCGGGGACGCCCTTCTCGCCACATTCGATACACTGGCCGTAGGTTGTCACCGCAACGTCTCGGCCGTCGGCACTCACCTCAGTAAACCCCTCTGCAACGAAATCGACCAGCTGGCAGTCACAGAAATCCGGGGCATGCAGCCGCCAGAGTTCGCTCACGCTGACCTGTCGGCTATCGTTCACAGAGAGCCACGCGCCATCATCAAGGATACGGAGAGCAACGCTCACAGTTGTTGTATGCGGGCGGGCCACCTGAGTCAGTCGCCTTCCGCAATCGCTGACCGCACCACTGACACGCCATTTCGGGCGAAACCGGTTGCAGGGCGGCGTTTTTACCCAGTATACTGCGTCCGGTATAGGCGCAATATTCCCTGCTATCACCGAAACCGGGCCAGTGTTACGGGGTCACAGAGCGTTAACCCGGTGGGAACAGTACCAACCCCTGATGCAACACCGACGACCCGACGCTGCGACCCCTGTTTCAGCCACCGCTGCGGAGGCCACATATGAGCGATGAGGAGACGGATCATCTCGATGATCTTGCGGATGGGGCCGGCTGCACTGAAATCTGGGAACATCTCTCCGAGGAACGTGAGGACGACACCGACGAGTAGTACGTACCGATGATGCGCAGTCGATTCAGCCGATTCCGCTGGGCTTTCTCTGTGGGTGTCGCTTTAGCGATGCTTCCATCGCGAGTGGCCACCATCGTCGGGATCGGCGGCAACGAACCCACTGAACAGGGCGTTTTTAATGCCGGCGGCCGATGAATGAGCAAATGAGCAAGGAGTACGACTCCGACCGTGAGACGCCGGTTGGAACACCAGTCGTCCGTGCTGACCCCGAGATCACGGGTGAACGAGCCGAGGAGGCCGTTGAGTTCGATCCCGACGATCCCGACAGCGTTGCGGAAGCCGCGGAGGTCGTTCACGATTTTGCGACGGGGACGGTCGGTGGCGCCGACCATGTGCTGATGCTCCGTGGGGCAGCAGCCTGTGCCGCGCTCGTCCGCGGGTTAGGCTCCTACAAGGAGGCTGCTGAGGCGGCTGGCGAGGGGGTGACTGTCTCATTTATTCGGAAGTGGGCGCGCGTACACGATCTGCCGCAGTCGATCCGCCGCCACGTCGCCCGCGGCAACATCGCGCCGACGGCGGCGAAACACATCGGACGGGTGCCCGCCTCGGATCGGTATCTACTGGCGTGGGCGAGTCTTGATGCCGAGTTGACGGTGCGTGATATTCGGGCGATAGCGAGTGAGATCAATGATGGCACCGATGTTGAGACCGCCCTAGAGGCCCACGACATCACGCCTGGCGCGCTGACGATGACGCTGCCTGCCGAGCAGTATATCGAGCTTCGGCACCGCGCCTCGATGGAGAACCGCACGCCCGGCAACGTCGCTGCCGACGCGCTCGATGCGTTTTTTGATGATGTGTGATCGAGTGACGGCGACCGTGTGGATGTAAACGCTTATCACCGCGTGCCGGCAACCTGATTGTGAGGGCTGGTAGCTCAGTTAGGGAGAGCGTCTGGCTTTTAACCAGACGGTCGGGGGTTCAACTCCCTCCCAGCCCGTTTTCCTGCGACCGATAGGGAGCAGTGAAAACGCTACGGAGGAGTTGAAGCAGGGAGCAGCTTGCTGCGACCGTGGTTCAACTCCCTCCCAGCCCGCTTCTGCTCGGAACAACGTGGAGAGCGAAGCGGCTGTCGAGGGCGTTGAACTAGGGAACGAACGCAGGGAGTGACCGTGGTTCACGCGAGCGAAGCGAGCGTGAGCTTGTGGAACGCAGTTCCACAGTGTTCAACTCCCTCCCAGCCCGTTTTGCGCCGAACACTTACTCTTCGCTCTCGCCCAGTGCTTTGATGACTTCCCATTCGAACTTCCCGAACGCTTGGGCAGCTCCATTGTCTTGATTGATCTGGTACATGGGCGCATTGCCAGCTTTTCGAGTCTGCTTGATCAACCCCATCTCGATCAAATCATCAATGTGGCGGTAGACTGTCGACCGGTCTGTATCCGCTAGCTCGGCGATATCACTCATATTGTAATCGCGGTCTGGGTCTGTGAGCACGGCGAGGAGAATCCGTGTCTTGGGGTGGTCACCGAGGACATCAACGACGACACTCCCCTCAGGATCATCGCCGCTGGAGTGTGTATTCTCGGTTTCGGTCTTGCTCATGTATACATATACCTCGGGACGGACACATAATAGTGTTGGTGTGAAATACACTACTGTTGCAGAATTGCACCAAACTTATAAACAGTAGACGTGAACGCACGTACAAGAGCCATAGCTATGGACGACGAGAGAGCAGAGTTGAAAATAACAATCGTCTACTACCTCGCACGGAACGGCGTGACAGGAGGGCATAATAAGACAGTTGATACGGTGAAGAATCGAGCCGGTATTGCAGTCCACGAACACGGCGAGGCCGAAGCGGTTATTCGAGAACTCATCCGAGATCCAGACGCTCCCGCCTCACGGGAAGGGCGGGACTCTCTCGCTGTATTAGGTAGGAAACTGTTGTTTGCTGTGCCCGCAAGAAGCTGCCTACATCGCATCGAGTT
>OBKM01000225.1_pt1 | contig 28797 bp, 22 predicted proteins | sample 1519691 | NCBI WGS metagenome assembly OBKM01 (sample SAMEA37050418, study PRJEB22526) | metagenome | biome: saline pan; feature: lake; material: water | place: Egypt | collected 2015 | depth 0.5 m
CCACATGCCCCGGGAGTCGGAACTGCGTCAGGATGTCGAGCGGATCGAGGCGTTCCAGGAAGCCAAATCGACCGGCACCGGTGCGGTCTCCGTCGACGGCCAGATGGTCGACGAGGCGACGTTCAAGAACTTCGCGAACACCGTCGAGACGGTCCGGCGGATCGACGAGACGCAACCCGAGCAGACGGCTGCCAGATACGACGACGGGCTGCTCGAACGTGCTCTCGATCTGGACACGAGCTGGTAGTCGGCGTTACTACAGTTTTCGAAGCGTATTGCTATAGAAAGTGTAGTTAGGGATACTCCCCACATCACGCGTCAGTCGTCGAGAAACTCCCCCTCGGCGAACGCCAACTGGTCGTGTTCGTCGAGCAGATCCTCGAGGTCGTCTCTGAGCGACGCCGCGAGTGTCGTCAGCTCCTCGTATCGGTCGTTATCCTCCAGTTCGAACTGGGCTTTCGACTCCTCGAGTGCGCTCACCTTCGACTGTATTCGGAAGTACTCGTTGAGGCGCATCTCGTAGGAATCAAGCAGCAACTGGGTCTCCACGACGCTCCGGATTTCGTCTCCCGTCGTGGGTTTGACGACGTACTCGTCAAACGGCATATCGAGGATATCGAAGTCGGGGTCGGCGGCAGTTACCATCACGATTCTCCCCCCGTAGCCGTCGGCTCTGACCCGGTCGAGCACTACGTCGCCGGACATCGCGGGCATACGCCGGTCCAGGAGGACGACATCGAACTCCTCGCCGATCAGTTCGAGCGCTTCACTCCCGCTGTATGCAGTTTCGACATCGTAGAGACCCTCCAGATGTGACGCGTAGAGATCAGCGATGCGCTTTTCGTCGTCGACGATGAGAACCGAGGCACCGGGGGCTGTCTCCATTGCTGTACGATTGCCACCCGGAAGACAAGTAACATTCGGCCAGCCGTAGTCCAGGGGGAGGGCCGAAGGCCTGCGGGAACGAGTTGTACATTTGGTGCGATACGTAACAGTCTGTGTAACCGGAACCCATCGTGCCGTTACAAGGGGTGCGATTAAGGGCGAGGGGTGCGAACGCTCTGTCAACCAACACGAAACGTCTCTCACCATGTCAGAGCATTCGCTTCACGAACTCGCCGGGATCGTACATCGCCGCTGGGACTGCCTCGACGCGCTCGTCGATGAGCCCGCACCGAAGGGGAGACTGGTCGACCGTCTGGACACGCCTCGGTCGACGCTCGACGATATCGTCCGCGAGCTGGAAAGTGCCGGCCTCGCCGAGTACGTGGATGGGCAGTGGCGAGCGACGACAGTCGGCCACTACGCCCACCACAGCTACGATCGATTTGTCGGGTCGCTCGACGGCGTCGACGCAGTCGGGAGCGTCCTCGAACCACTCTCCGATGTACGGAGCGTCCCCCCGGCCATGCTGGATGGAGCGGTCGCCCACGAGGCGACGGAGCCGGTTCCGGACGCCGTCATCGAGGAGTTTCTATCGCGTATCTCCGCATCCGATCGCATCAGAGGGTTCGCTCCACGCGCAGTTTCGGGATACGCCGATGCCGTGCCCGAGCGTGCCGCCGAGCATCAGACCTCGCTCGAAATGGTGATGACCGCAGATATCTACAAACAGTTATCGACGCTGTACCCATCGTCCGATCGGCCCGAGGCCGAGCGGGAGCAACTGTCGCTGTTTGCCGGTCCCGTCCCATACGAGTACGGGCTCTGGATTGGTGACACTTCCCACGTAGGCCTCATGGTGTACACGGACCACGGAATCCGTGGACTGATAATAAACGACTCCGATGCCGCCGTCGAGTGGGGAATAGAACAGTACGAACAGGTTCGTGGCACTGCCGTTCCGGTTTCGGAGCTGGAGGAACTCGCTGTCGACGGGTGATACTATCGGTTCGCAGTCCTGTACGTCCGTTCGCCGAGAGTCCCTTCGAGCAGTCGCTCACTCCGTTCGCGACGACCTCGCAAAAGCGGTGGGGCTGGGAGTGAGCGATCGATATCGATCGCGACCGCCGAATGGCTTTGCCATTCGGAATTTGAACCCGGTGCAAACGCTCGCTACGCTCGCGTTTGCGTGATTCAAATCCCATGTGTGATGCTGTCGCTCACGGATTTGTTCGCGACAGCAACGGTGGGGCTGGGATTTGAACCACCCTCAGACGTGCTCGCTTCGCTGCGCGCGACTGATATCGTTCAAATCCCATGTGTGATGCTGTCGCTCACGGATTTGTTCGCGACAGCAACGGTGGGGCTGGGATTTGAACCCAGGAATCCGTGAGGATACCTGCTCTCAAGGCAGGCGCAATAGGCCGCTCTGCCACCCCACCACACGTATCAGTACACCGGCGGGCGGTTAAGAACTAACGGATTCGATCGAGGACTCACGTACGTACCAGCACTGCTTCGCCGTCGTCATCAGTCACTGCGAGCCCGAGATCGTCGATCAGTGCAGTCGTGTACTGCGGAACGATTCGCTTGGCTGTCACACGCGAGCGGATCCGCGAGCAAAGCGTCAGCAGGTCGTCACCGTCGTCGACGACCGGAAGCGATTCGACGAACTCGATATCGTGACCGGCGTCGTGGCCCCGGGTCGAGAACGTTTCCAGTGCCGGTGGCCGAAAGACATCCTCGAAGTCGAGCGGGGCAGTGAAGCCAGCGAAATAGACCCGGCCGTGACTCGTCGGGCCGAGGACGAGCTCGTTCGTCCGGAGTTTCATCGCCGCGCTGTCGATCTGTGACCGGCCGAGCAACGGTGCCCGCGGGTCTGCCATGGCAGCCGACTGAACGCCTTCCTCTTCGAGGAGATGTGTGATCGTGTTGCCAACACGGGCGGCACGGGTCGACCCGACCTGTACCTCGAACCGAACATCATCGATATCGTCGACCGCTTCAGCCGCGAGCGCGCGGAGGTTCGCTTCCGGGTCGGTCTCGTATCGGTCGGGCAGATCGTCGCCTGCACGATAGTTCACGAGCACATCGCCTCCGCTCGCGTCCGCGGCGCGGACGACATCTTTGAACATCGCCGCGTACAGGTCGGCGGCCTCGTCGGCCGAGAGCGGGGCTGTCTCCGGCAGGTCCGACAACACGAGGTCCGGTCGCGGAAGCGTCGCGGGGATGGCAACGACGGTCATGTGGATAGCTTACGGCTAACCGGTTTAAACGCCGTCGGTCTGGCCGAGAATCGACGTCCTGTTCCGTTGGTGTTTAGGTCGGTCCGGTCCCACAGTGGGACATGGATCTGTTCGGGACTGCAGGAATACGCGGTCCGGTACGTGATCGGGTGACGCCCGAGCGTGCGCTGTCCGTGGGGCACGCGCTCGGTCGCTACATTCGTAGCGTCGAACGAAAAGCGCCGGCTGTTGTGGTTGGTTGGGACGGGCGCGAGACCAGTCACTCGCTCGCCGCAGCAGTCGAGGCAGGCCTCACCAGCGCCGGCGTCGATGTCCGACGAGTGGGCGAACTACCGACACCGGCGCTCGCGTACTGTTCGCAGGATCGCTACGGCGTGATGATCACCGCGAGCCACAACCCCCCGACCGATAACGGAATCAAACTGTTCGACGACGGCGAGGAGTTCGACAGTTCGGCGGAGGGAGAGATCGAGCGGCTGCTCGCCGATACTGACGAACCGACGGCGTGGAACGAGTTCGGGACGTCGGGCCGCGCGGACGAACTCGGCACGTACCGGGATCGGATCATCGAGTACGCCGTGACGACGTTGGGTGGCGCACACGACGAGCCGCTTTCGGGCGTTTCTGTCGTCGTCGACTGCGGTAACGGCGTATCGAGCGTCGCGACGCCACAGGTGTTGCGTGCGCTCGGCGCGCACGTCGTCACGCTCAACGCGAACGTCGACGGGACCTTTCCGGGCCGCGAGAGCAAGCCCACGCCGGAGACACTCACCGACCTGCGTGCGTTCCTCCGGGACGGAGAGTTCGACCTGGGTATCGGCCACGACGGCGATGGCGACCGGATCGTCATCGTCGGGCCGGATGGCGATGTTGTCCACGAGGATACCATTCTCGCCGTTCTGGCACGTCAGTACGTCGCCGAGAGCGACAGCGACGACCCGGTCGTCATCACGACGCCGAACGCCTCGGCACGGATCGACCAAGCGGTGCGAGAAGCCGGTGGGCGGACCGAGCGGGTTCGTCTCGGTGCGCTCCACGAAGGAATTGCTCGGGAACGCGATGCCGGTACCGAACGTACCGATATCGTCTTCGCCGCGGAGCCGTGGAAACACATCCACACCGCGCTTGGCGGCTGGATCGACGGTGTCGCCAGCGCCGCCGTCCTGACCGGCCTCGTCGCGTCCGCGGGGGACGTGGCGACGCTCGTCGAACCGATCACCGAACGCCCCTACCGGAAGATCAGCGTGCCGTGTCCCGACGCGGCAAAATCCGCCGCGATGGACCGTATCGAGCGTGAGCTTCCCGAACGGTTCCCCGAGAGGGACGTATCGACCGAGTACGGCGTCCGGATCGAGCGCCCGGATGCCTCGTGGGTACTGGTCCGCCCCAGTGGCACCGAGGAGTATATCCGATTCTACGCGGAGAGCGACGATATCGAAGAACTGGTTGCAACGACACGTGCGGTCGTCGAGGATGCGATCGAAGCCAGTCGGTAGCTCGCGGCTTCCTCGTCGGTGGCTACTTGTGGGTCGTTGGTCTACGTCGTGACATGGACGATCTGCTCAAGCGTGCCCGGACGGCCCGTGAGTCGTCGTACGCACCGTACTCCGAGTATCGTGTTGGTGCAGCGCTCGAAACGGCTGACGGAACCGTTTTCACCGGCTGTAACATCGAGAATGCGAATTACTCGAACAGCGTCCACGCGGAGGAGCTGGCACTGGCCGAAGCAGTGCGGCAGGGCTATCGGGAGTTCGATCGCATTGCGGTGAGTTCGAGCGAACTGGACGGCGTCACCCCCTGTGGAATGTGTCGACAGAGTCTCGTGGAGTTTTGTCCCGAGGATCTCGATATTCTGTGTGACGAGGGCGATTCCGTGGCGACGTACACGCTCGGCGAACTGATTCCGAACACCATCCATCGGGGGATGCTGGAATGACGGGCGGCGGAGCCGACCACGGTGGCAGCGATACCGACGTGCCGGGCGACAGCGAGGATCCGAATGACGAGCTCCAGTATCACCTCGAAATCGGTCCCGAGGATGTCGCCGAATCCGTTTTGTTGCCGGGCAATCCCGAGCGAGTCCCCAAAATCACGGCCCACTGGGATAACAGCGAGGAGGTGGCACGCCATCGCGAATACGTCACCGAGACGGGGACGTACGACGGCACACCGGTCAGCGTCACTTCGACGGGGATCGGCTCCCCCTCGGCCGCGATCGCAGTCGAGGAGCTGGCACGGGCGGGCGCGGAGACGTTCATCCGGGTCGGCTCCTGCGGGGCGCTCCAGCCCGAGATGTCGGTCGGCGATCTGATTATCAGTACCGGCGCGGTCAGACAGGAAGGAACGAGCGACGAGTACGTCCGGGAAGACTACCCTGCCACGGCGGATCACGAAGTGGTCTCGGCCCTGATCGCGGCCGCAGACCGGCTCGGTCACACCTACCACACCGGCGTGACGATGAGCGCCGATAGTTTCTACGCGGGGCAGGGTCGCCCCGGATTCGACGGCTTCGAGGCTGCAGGAAGCACCCGACTCGTCGACGAGTTGCGCGAGGCAAACGTCGCAAACATCGAGATGGAGGCCAGCGCAATCCTCACGCTGGCGAGTGTCTACGGTCTCAGAGCTGGGGCGGTCTGTACCGTGTACGCAAACCGGGAGACCGGCGAATTCAGAACGGAAGGAGAGAGCAAGGCGGCGGAGACGGCGTCGCTGGCGGTCAAACTACTGTGTCGGATGGACGAGATCAAAGCCGAGCGCGGCCTCGATCGCTGGCATGCGGGCCTTTCGTTGTAGTGCTCTAGAGATCGCTCCAGGCTTCTTTCGCACGCGACCACGATGTCAGATCCGCGATCCAGCGCGCCGCAATGAACTTTTTGAGCGTCTGGGCCGGGACCGAACCGAACGTTTCGATCGGCATGAACATCACGTCGCTCGCGACGGCGTCTTCGCCGACCGAGATCACCGTCCCCTTGTCCTTGTGCGTCCACGTCTTGAGCGGGCGGTTCTCGACCGCACGTGCGATATTCTCTCCGGCAACTTCCGCTGCCTGCCACGCTGCCTGAGCGGTTGGCGGGGCTGGTATATCACCCTGGTCGATGATCGCGCTATCGCCGATCGCAAAGACGTGCTCGTCGCTGGTCTGGAACGTCGACTCGGCGTTGACACGGTTGTGTTCCTTTGTGACCGCTGCGCTTTCGAGCGCGTCACGACCGGTAATGCCGCCGGTCCAGACGAACACGTCGTACTCGACTGGGTCGCGTCCGTCGAAGTAAATCTTCGAGTCGTCGGCCTCCGTGACAGGGTCGTTGGTCAGGATTTCGACGCCCGCGTCTTCGAGTTCCTGACGCAGCGCCTGCTGGATCGCGGCCGATCCGGACGGAAAGATCTCTTCGAGGGCTTCGATGAGTGTGATCTCGATCGGTGCGTTGTGAATGTCACGGAACTCCGCGACCTCCCCCGCAGTCTGGATACCGGAGAGACCGGCCCCACCGACGGCGACACGGGCAGGGTCGCTCCTGGTCGCCGTTTCTGCGGCCTCCTTGACGCGCTCGTGGATCTCCAGCGCATCGTCGAGGCTTTTCAGCGTAAGGGACTGCTCGTCGAGTCCGGGGATGCCGTAGTATGCCGTCTGACTCCCCAGTGCGACGAGCACGTAATCGTACTCGACCGCATCTCCCGCTGCGAGTTCGACCGTTTGCTCGTCGACATCCATGCCGACGACTTCGCCCTCGATGAACCTCGTGCGATCCGATTTGATTTCCTCGATCGGGATCTTGATGCTCTCCTGTACCGCCGGGTCACGAATACAGCGGTGGGATTCGTGTAGCACCAGATGGTAATCAGTGTTCGAGATCCAGACGATGTCGGCAGTACTATCTAGCTCCGTTTCGAGTTGTTGTATCGCGCCAGCGCCCGCATAGCCAGCACCGAGTACAACGACCGTATCCGTCATGAACCTTATTCAGAAACCCTCCGATACAAAGGCTTTGGATCGGATATCGGGTAGTGAGCATGTACCACAGGGTGGCTGCGACGACGCAGACAGGGAGGGGACAGCAGTCAGTGCTCGGGCTCTTCGGCTGGTGCGATCATCTCGTTTAGCTGGAGAATCAGGATGTTGTTGGTGTCGTCTTTGCCATCTACGGTTCCCTCGATAAGCAGCTTCGAGAGCGGCGTCGGACCGACGGTGACGTCGTCGCCTTCGTGGATGTCTCGCGATGATCCCTGCAGATGGATCTCCGCCCGGCAGAGTTCAGGGTGGTGGACACTGCTGAGGTTGATCTCGCTGATGTTGGCGTCCTCGACAGTTTCTCCTTCGTGTGCCAGCGGCACCGAGGCCGGTTCGTCCATTCGCTGGATATCGAGTGCTTCGTAGGCCGTCGCCGTCGGCTTGTATCCTCCCTTCGGGCCCGGAACTCCCTCGACGAGCTGTAGCGCTTTCAGGCTCTGCATCTGGTTGCGGATCGTGCCGGGGTTGCGATCTACTTCGTCCGCAATATCTTCGCCTTTGACCGCGTCCTCTGTCTCTCCATGGAGGTTGATCAGCGCAGTAAGGATGGTTTTCTGGCTGGGCGTCAGTTCAATTGATGACATAGCATATTATTCGAAACAGATCCTCTTAAATGCGGCGAATAGGGCCGTTTTCCTTTCGAAGCAAGCCGCCTGACTGGCAAACCCTAGTGAACGGCAAAGAATCCTCGGTATTCCACGAACGAATGTCATTCGAACTGGGTGTTGTCACTGGTTCGCTGGGGGTGTCGCGGACGCCACGTCCACCTCGATATGCGCTGCGATCCGTTCCGGCAACGAAACAGCTTCATCGTCGACCTCGACGGTGACCATCCCGAAGGGGGCGATCTCGTTGATCTCCAGTTCCACCCCGGGGTCGATGCGATGATCGGAGAGGTACTGCAACACCGCCGGATCCTGATCACTGATACGTTCGACGACGACGTGTTCTCCTTCCTCGAACTCAGTGAGTCGCTTGCCTTCGCCTTCGACCGGTGGCTCTAGTTCCGCATTGGGGATCGGATCGCCATGCGGATCGACTTCCGGATCGCCCAGCGCCTCGACGACTCGTTCCTCGAACTTTTCGCTGATATGATGTTCGAGTCGGTCGGCCTCCTCGTGAACCTCGCTCCAGTCGTAATCTAACTGCTCGGTGAGATAGGATTCGAGAAGCCGGTGGTGCCGGACGACTTCGAGCGCGACGCGCTTGCCCTCCGTGCTCAGGACGACGCCCTTGTACTTTTCACGCTCGACCAGCCCCCGTTCTTCGAGCTTGTCGGCCATGCTAGTCACCGTGGGCGACGTGACATCGAGATACTCAGCGATCTCGGAGGTCTTGATCCGCCCCTCCCGCTCTTGTTGCAGATGATAGATCACCTTTAGATAATCTTCCATGACGTCGCTGAGCATCATCGTGGGTAGGATTAGCCACGCCTAGCTTGTATATCTACCGTCGGATGATTATCCATTAGCCAGATCAACTGACGGCTGGTCCGTACAACTATACCCTCGGTTCCTATACACGTCCGTATGGAACGAACTGTCCGTATTATCGGTGCCCCAACGGACTACGGGACGAACAGGCGTGGAGTCGATATGGGACCATCAGCGATCAGATACGCTGGGTTGACCGAGCGACTCGACGCGGCGGGACGGCAGACGAAAGACGTGGGGGATCTGTTTGTCGCGCGGACCGCCGAGCAGGGTACGCAGTCCACTGAGGCGGGTGCACGCCACCTCGAGGAGACACGGGAGGTCTGTGAGCGGATCGAAGCGGAAGTCGAGGACGCAGTCGATCACGACGAGATCCCTCTCATGCTCGGTGGCGATCACTCCGTGGCGATCGGCACGGTCAACGGTGCGGCACGATCGTCGGATATCGGGGCGATCTGGTTCGACGCGCACGGCGATTTCAACACCCCGAGCACATCCCCATCCGGGAACGTTCACGGGATGCCCCTCGCCGCCCTGCTGGGCCGGGGGTCGTTTGAGGCAATGGAGTGGGCTCGATCCGATAGCCTGCGCGAAGAGAACGTCGCGCTCGTCGGTATCCGAACTCTCGACGACCACGAGCGCGAGCAGCTCCGTGAAAGCGACGTTTCCGTGTTTACGATGTCCGAGATCGATACGCGTGGCGTGACCGACGTGGTCGGAGAGGCGCTTACGGTCGCGACGGACGGTGTCGATAGCTTCCACGTCAGCCTCGATATGGACTGGCTCGATCCACAGATTGCCCCGGGCGTCGGGACTCCGGTTCGGGGCGGCGTCACCTATCGGGAAGCACACGCCGCCATGGAACAGATCCTCGAACAGGAGGGAGCAAGCCTGCGCTCTATCGAAGTCGTCGAGGTGAACCCGATTCTGGACGAGCAAAACGAGACTGCCGAGCTTGCCACCGAACTAGTGACGAGCGCACTGGGAAAGCGGATCTACTAGTCGTCGGCCGATGGAAGCACGTCGACGCTCGCGACGGCATCGTCCGCTTCGACTTCCATCACCGTCACGCCCATCGTGTTCCGACCGACTTCCGAAATCTCGTCGGCGGGGATCCGCATAATCTGGCCACGCTCGCTCATCAGGACGAGATGGTCGGCCACGCTTACGGACTTGACGGTGGTTACTGGCCCGTTTCGCTCGCCCGTCTTGATGTCGATCAGGCCTTTGCCGTACCGGGACTGACAGCGATACTCCGACAGGGGCGTTCGTTTGCCGTAACCGTTCCGGGTCACGGTCAACAGCGCGTTCTCGTCGTCCTCGTCCGTCGCTACCATTCCGGCGACCCGATCGCCGTCCTGCAGCTTGATGCCGCCGACCCCGCGAGTGTTGCGACCCATCTGTCGCACGTCACTCACGTCGAACCGGATCGTCATCCCGCCCTCGGTGGCGAGGACGATATCCTTCGAATCGTCTGTGACAGCGACGTCGACGAGTTCGTCACCGTCTTCGAGGTTCGCCGCGATAATGCCGGTCGAGAGGACGTTCTCGAACTCGGTCGCCGCAGTGCGTTTCACGTACCCCTCTCGGGTTACCATGGTCACACATTCGTCGTCCTCGAACTCGTCGGTCGCCACGACGGCGGTGATCTCCTCGCCGCCGTCGAGATCGATCAGGTTGATCGCGGACTTGCCGCGGGCAGTCCGTCCCATCTCGGGGATCTCGTAGGTCTTTAGCTGATAGACCTGTCCGTGGTTGGTGAAACACAGCAGGTAGTCGTGGGTGTTCGCGCGGAACACCTTCGAGACCCGGTCCTCGGCCTTGACGTCCGCACCGATAATGCCCTTGCCGCCACGACCCTGCGGGTCGAAGTTGGCTGCGGGCATCCGCTTGACGTAGTCATCCTCCGTGATGACGACGACGACTTCCTCCTCGGCGATGAGGTCCTCGTGTGTCACCGTGCCGACGTCCTCGATGATCTTCGTCCGCCGTTCGTCGGCGTACTCGTCTTTGATCTCCAGCAGCTCCGTTTTGATGACGTCGAGCAACTCGTCCTCGTCGCCGAGGATCGTCTCCAGCCGATCGATCGTCGCCTGCACGCTCTCGTACTCACGTTCGATCTCCTCGCTTTCGAGCGACGTCAGGCTCCCGAGCTGCATCCGAACGACGTGGGCGGCCTGCTCTTCGGAGAACTCGAAGTCCTCTTGCAGGCGCGTTTTTGCGCTGTCACGGTCCTCGGAATCCTGAATCGCCTCGACCACGTCGTCGACGTGTTCGAGCGCATGCAGGCGCCCTTCGAGAATGTGGGCACGGTCCTCAGCTTCGGCGAGGTCGTACTCGCTGCGCCGTCTGACGACCTCCTTACGGTGCTCGACGTAGTGTTCGAGCGTCTCCTTGAGCGTCAGCACCCGTGGCTGGCCGTCGACCAGCGCGAGGTTGATCACGCCGAACGTTCGTTCGAGGTGGCTTTCGAGGAGCTGATTCTTGACCAGCTCGACGTTCGCACCACGCTTGCACTCGATGACGACCCGGACGCCGTTTCGATCGGATTCATCACGCAGGTCGCTGACGCCTTCGATCTTGCCCTCGTTGATATCCTCCGCGATCCGTTCGACCATTCGCGCTTTGTTCTCCTGGAACGGGATCTCGGTGACGACGATCCGATCTCGTCCGCTGTCGGTCTCCTCGAGCTCCATCTCGGCGCGCACGCGGATCCGGCCGCGGCCGGTGGAGTACGCCGAGTAGATCGCATCTCGCCCGACGATGTTGGCCCCCGTCGGGAAGTCCGGCCCCTTGACGTGTTCCATCAGTCCGTCGATACCGACATCGGGGTTGTCGATCAGCTCGACCGTCGCGTCGACGATCTCCCCGAGATTGTGCGGCGGGATGTTCGTACTCATCCCGACCGCGATGCCCGAGGAGCCGTTGACCAGCAGGTTCGGGAAGGCGGCGGGCAGCACCTCGGGTTCGGTCAGCCGGTCGTCGTAGTTCGATTTGAAGTCGACAGTATCCTTGTCGATGTCGGCCAGCAACTCCTCGGCGAGTGGACCCATCCGGGCCTCCGTATACCGCATCGCGGCCGCGGGGTCGCCGTCCATCGACCCGAAGTTCCCCTGGCCGTCGATGAGTGGATGGCGCATCGAGAAGTCCTGCGAGAGCCGAACGAGCGTGTCGTAGATCGCCTGATCACCGTGGGGGTGGTAATCACCCATCGTCTCCCCGACGACCGAGGATGACTTGCGGTGCGAGGAGTTGCTCGTCACGCCCATCTCGTTCATCGCGTAGAGGATCCGTCGGTGAACGGGTTTTAACCCGTCACGGACGTCCGGCAGCGCACGGCCCGCGATGACGCTCATCGCGTAGTCGATGTAGCTTTGCTCCATCTCGTCTTCGACCCGGACGTGCTCGACGCGAGCGGCGTCGACGTCCGTCGGGTCGGGTACGTCTGAGCTCATTGTAGATCCTCCATTAGATGTCTACCCACTCGGCTTCCGGCGCGTGTTCCTTGATGAACTCCTTGCGCGGTTCGACGGCGTCACCCATCAGCACCGAGAACATCTTGTCCGCGGCGGCGGCGTCCTCGATAGTGATCTGCTTGAGGACGCGGTTTTCCGGGTTCATCGTCGTCTCCCATAGCTGTTTGGGGTTCATCTCGCCCAATCCCTTGAACCGCTGGACCTGGGTCGGATTGCCGTTGCATTTCTCCTCGATAATCTCTTCTCGCTCGGCTTCGGTCATCGCGTCGTAGGTGTTCCCGTTGTACCGAATGCGGTACAGTGGGGGCTGAGCGGCGTACACGTAGCCCGCCTCCAGCAGCGGCTTCAGGTGCCGGTAGAAAAGCGTCAACAGCAGCGTGCGGATATGTGCGCCGTCGACGTCGGCGTCGACCATCAGAATGATCTTCTCGTAGCGGGACTCCTCGATGTCGAACTCGTCGCCGATCCCCGCGCCGATTGCGGTGATCATGTTCCGGATCTCGTCGTTTTCGAGGATCCGATCGAGGCGGTGTTTCTCGACGTTGAGGATCTTCCCGCCGAGCGGGAGGATCGCCTGAAACTCGGGATTACGACCCTGTTTGGCGCTGTTGTGCACGAACACCCCCGATTCGAGAGCGAAGTTGTGGGTTCCGGGTACTTCGATATCGTAGACATCCTCTGTCCGGTCGAGTCGTTCCACGGAATGGACGGTGTGATTGTGGGATTCAACAGCCTCTATCATTGCTGACTCGTCCTCGAAGAACTTCTCGATAGTCGTCGCTTTGGTCAGGAGGTTGGGATCGTCCTCCTCCCGTCGCAACTCGTCGTAGTTTTCGAGAGACCCACTGGTTTCGAGGACCTCCTTCATGAACGGGATGGTGTTCTCGTAATAGGTTTCGTTGTACGCCTCCATCCGTTCCTCTCGGAACTCCTCGGTCCACTGCTCCTCCGTCTTCTTACTTCGCCACTCCAGCAGTTCTTCATCGTTCCACTGCTCAAGTGCTTCTTTTCGCCGCTTTTTTACTGCCCCTGGGTTGTTCTCGTAGTACTTTTCAACACGCTCGGACTGTTCCTTTCGGTTTTGCTCGTCCGACCAGTACTTTTGTGCTTCCTCTGTGAGACGTTGGCGGACCCGCTCTCTGTAGCCAGGGTTATTTTCGTAGTACTCTTGCCACGCGTCCATCATATAGGCCTTGTACTCGTCGTCTTCCCACTGTTTTTTGGCCTGTTCGCGTAAGATCTCGACAGTTTCGTCTCGTTGCATCCGCTCGCTCATCATCTCACGGAACTCCTCGGATTGTCGTAATTCCCGAAGCTTCTCCCACACTTCGTCCGTGTGAAGCGTCTCCGCCGCGTGTTCTCGGTGAAGCTCTATATGCTCGTCACGAGGGAGACGTTCGATGTTGTCGGGGCGGTTATTTCGTTTGTCGAAATCGACGTGATGTTTGTGGTCTCCATCATCCGGGCTGTACGTGCCGTTTTCAAGATTGTACCGATCAGCGAGCAAGTGGGTGAACTCCCAGAAACCCCGCATAGCGGGCTGTTTGACCATCTCGTAACCGTCGATAGTGATGTTCTCCTCGGCGGTATCGGATGTCTTTCGGTACAGCGGCATCAGAGACTGACCCGCATCAAGTTCGGCAGCCTCGCAGTAGCTGCCATCCCTGAGCATGAACTCGTGGTCTGGTGTGCAGCGGATTGACTCTCCGTTGTCCAGCGTCACTTCGACCAGTTCGGCGTCCTCTTTCGTAATACGTGGATGTTCGACCCGGCCGATACCGATCGTCCCGTCGTCTTCCACCGTGTAGCAGTAGTGGCGTTGGCCGTTCTCGTACTCCTCGACGAGTTGCTCGAACGAAATGGACCGTCCTGAGGCGAGTGCGACTTCCGTGTCTCCGGTAAAGCAACCTCCGGCGCTGTCGCCTTCCACAATGAACAGTTCGGACTCGCTCGGTTCTCGCGTCTGACAGTCGGCCAGTTTCCCCGGTAATGCGGTCGAATCGAGCGCGCTCTTGCGGCGTGTCAGTTCTTCGGCCTTCTTGGCGGCCTTGCGTGCTTTCGCCGCTTCGACGGCCTTGGAGACGACGGCTTTTGCGGTCGCCGGGTTCTCCTCGAAGTAGGTGCCCAGCCCGTCGTGCATCGTCCCCTCGACGATCCCGCGAACTTCGCTGTTGCCGAGCTTCGTTTTCGTCTGGCCCTCGAACTGCGGATCGGGGTGTTTGATCGAGACGACTGCCGTGAGCCCCTCACGGATGTCCTCGCCCCGGAGGTTCTCGTCGAGGTCCTTGAGCAGGTCGTTTTCCTTGGCGTAATCGTTGACAACGCGTGTCAGCGCCGTCTTGAAACCCGTCAGATGCGTCCCGCCCTCGCGCGTGTTGATATTGTTAGCGAAGGCGTGGATCGAGCCCTGTAGCTCGTCGGTCGCCTGCATGGCCACCTCGACCTGAATATCGTCTTCCTCGGCCTCGAAGTAGATGATGTCCTCGTGGAGCTGGGTTTTCGTCTCGTTGAGATACTCGACGAACTCCCGGATTCCGCCCTCGTAACGGAAGGTATCCGACTTCCCGTCGCGTTCGTCCTGTAGACTGATCTCGACGCCGGAGTTGAGAAAGGCCAGCTCCCGGAGCCGGTTGGCCAGGGTCGAGTACTCGAACTCGTTCGTTTCGAAAATCTCGTTGTCGGGCCAGAAACGGATCTCGGTGCCGGTCTCCTCATCGGGCTCCAGATCCCGAACCCGTTCGATGTCGTACTCGGGTTCGCCGTGGTCGAAGCGCTGCTTCCAGACGGCACCGTCACGACGGACCTCGACTTCCAGCCACCTCGAGAGCGCGTTGACGACGCTGACGCCGACACCGTGGAGGCCGCCGGAGACCTGATAGGACTTGTTGTCGAACTTCCCACCGGCGTGGAGCACAGTCATAATAACTTCCAGCGCCGGACGATCGTGTTTCTCGTGGGTATCGACGGGAATGCCGCGCCCGTCGTCGCTGATCGAGACTGAGTCGTCCTCGTGGACCGTCACCGTGATCGAATCACAGTGACCGGCCAGTGCCTCGTCGATGGAGTTGTCGACCACCTCGTAGACGAGATGATGCAACCCTCGAGAGTCTGTAGAACCGATATACATCGCAGGACGCTTTTGGACAGCCTGCAGTCCTTCGAGGACCTGGATCTGTCCAGCGCCGTACTCCGTTTGCTCGGACATTAAAATCTGTTACACCCTAGACTTTCGGGGGTGATAAAGCTCACGTACGCGCGCGAGCGCGCTCGGCCACAAGACATATATCGCCCCCGTCAGAACGGCGTTTTCACTTCCACTCCGGTAACGAATGGGTTTTAGTTCCCCCTGCGCTAACGGATCCGTAATGACTTCGTTTCAACAGACGCTCGGCGAGGACGAGGGCATCGCCGAGGAGCTGGCCGAAAGCCAGCGGGCAATCTCGATTGCCGAGTTCTTCGAGAAGAACAAGCATATGCTCGGCTTCGACAGCGGTGCTCGCGGGCTCGTCACCGCTGTCAAAGAGGCGGTCGACAACTCGCTCGACGCCGCCGAGGAAGCTGGAATTCTCCCCGACATCTACGTCGAAATTCAGGAATCCGGTGACTACTACACGCTGATCGTCGAGGACAACGGGCCCGGTATTACCAAAGAACAGCTCCCGAAAGTCTTCGGGAAACTCCTGTACGGCAGTCGATTTCACAAGCGAGAACAGTCCCTGACACGTGGTCAGCGCTTGCTCGTCAGACGCGATGGTGAGGTCGAGTTCGTCCCGATCGGCGAGCTCTGTGATAGCTACCTCGGGGACGATGGGGCCGAAACTGCAACGATTCCGGATGACGTCAAAGCACCGGCGTTCAACCGGGAGACCCACGAGATGACGTGGGAGCCAGTCACCCACGCGATCCGGCACCAGACAGACGCCCGGACGTACGAGATCACGACCGAGAAGGGTCGAACCGTCGAGGTGACAGGCGACCACAGCCTGTTTTCGGTGACGAAAGACGGCGAAACAAAAGAGCTTGCAGCAGGCGAAATCGAGGCAGGCGACTCGCTTCTGACGCCACGACGGCTGCCACGACCTGACGCAGCAGTCGATTCGGTCAACGTTCTCGAACATCTCTCGCCCGAACAACTGGAGGGCCGCCGGGTGTACGTGTACGGGTTCGATCGCGAGACGATCGCAAAACTCCGGTCCGAGGAGACGATCAGAAAGAAACCCTCCGAAGACAGCGACCGGAAACGCTACTACTACACTCACGACGGCGTCGAGATCCTCCGTGACAGCGTCGAGCAAAACTATATCGAGGACGGCTACCTGCCCGCGGAGACCGTGCTCGAACTCGGCTGGGAGGAGAAGGCGGCCGACTGCGAGCTGAAAACGTATCAGGTCGGTGGGAAAGAGTCGACGATGCCGGTTACGCTGCCGGTCGACGACGCCCTCGTCGAACTCCTGGCGTACTACGTTTCCGAAGGACACGTCGGTGACCGACAGGTCGGGTTCACGTTTGGCTCACACGAGGATGGGCTGATCGAGGCGACCGAATCGGCGGTTGCCGGCATCACGGGGTCGACGACGACCGTCCAGCGCGAGGGGAACTCGACCCGGGTGAAGGCCTTCGGCTCGCCGCTCGCGATGTTTCTGGAAGCGGCGTGTGGTTCGGGCGCGACCGAAAAGCAGGTTCCGGGCTTCGTGTTCGAGATCGATCCAGCGCTTCAGCAGCGGTTTATCGCAGCGCTGTATCAGGGCGATGGCTCCGAGGCGCATCCGGCCAACGAGCTCTCACACACGACGACCAGCGAGACGCTCGCACGACAGCTCTCGGTGCTCTGGAACATGCATGGCGTGCTCGCGAGCACCGAGGAACTGGAAGGTCACGGCGGCTATGCCGACAATCCCGCGACGGCATACCGGACCAAGGTGTACGGCGAGGACGTCAACCTCTCGGACGTGTTCGCCGAGAAACGCCGACCGGGCGAGCAGGGATACAAGCGGATCCCGACCGCTCTACTCGACGACGTGCGCGCCGACGAGACGGGCTACGAAACGGTCCCGGACACGATTTCTGGACTGCTCGCAGGTGCTGGGATCGGCTCGAACTTCGAGCATGCGGCCGAGTATCAGGCGATCATCGAGGACGCGCTCGCTGGCGACGACGTCGACACGCCCCGGTACGTCTACAACCTGAAAGAGAAGGGTTTGCTCGACGAGGATGGCAGGCCAACCCAACAGCTCGAACAGCTCTGGGAGACGATCGAGAATCTCCACGGTCTCACCGAGACCGATATGTGTCTCCTGTCGGTGAAAAACATCGAGGAGACCGAGCCGCCGGAGTACGTGTACGACATCTCGGTGCCCGGTGCAACTGGCACAGACGAGAACTTCGTCGTGGCTAACGAGGGGGCGCTCAGCGTCAAGAACAGCCGCGGCCAGCAGGGGATCGGGATCTCTGCCGCCGTCCTCTACTCCCAGCTCACCAGCGGCAAGCCGGCCAGGATCACGAGCCGGACGAAAGGCTCTGACGAGGCCGAGTACTTCGAACTCGTCATCGACACGGACACCAACGAGCCCGAGATCCGTAAGGAGGGGATGACCTCGTGGGACCGGACTCATGGAACACGCATCGAGATCGAGATGGAGGCAAACATGCGGGCGCGTTCGCAACTCCACGACTACATCAAACATACGGCAGTCGTCAACCCCCACGCCCGCGTCGAGCTGAAAGAGCCACAGGAGCACTTCAAGTTCGAGCGCGCCGAGGAGGCCGAACTGCCCGCGGAAACCGAGGAGATCCGCCCACACCCACACGGCGTCGAACTCGGGACGGTACTGAAGATGCTGGAGGCGACTGACTCCCACTCGGTCTCGGGCTTCCTCCAGAACGAGTTCACGCGCGTCGGGAAGAAGACAGCCGACAGCGTTATCGACGCGTTCCGTGATCGCCACTACGGCCGCGAAATGACGTGGACGCCGCCGGGGGCACACGAAGCCGGGATTGCCGAAGCGGTCGTGGAGGCGACCAACGGAAAGAGCCCCGAAGCCACCGAGGCGTTCGGCGAGGCCGTCGACGACGAACTCGCGGAGACCGACCGGATCGCCCACCACGACATCGTCACGGCGGTCCGTGAGGCCGCAAACGAGGTCGGCCACGAGTACGACACGACGCTTGGCGAGACGGTCCGGGAAAACGTCGTCGCGGCGGTCTGGACCGCGATTACCGATGGGGTGGTGCCGAGCGACGCCGACGAGACTGAAAGCGACGATGCAGATGCGGCCCAGTCCGGGCGGCGCACGGCTGACCTCTACGGGATCGTCGACGACGCGACGAGCACGCGAAAAGACGATGCCGCGGTCGAAGGGATCGCCGATCGGCTGGCCGCGAAGTTCGCCGACAGCGACGACAGGGATCGGGCGACCCACGACGAACTCCGCGAGTACGTCGACCGCTCCGCGGACATGCTCGAAGAGCACGGCGAGGTGACGTTCGGCGAGACGGCACGTGAGAACGTCACGGCGGCCGTCTGGGAGCGGATGAAGACCGTCCCCGACGACCCGCCGAAGGTCTCGACGATCGCGGACAGCCGCGACATGGCAAGCGAGTTGCTCGAAGCGATGCGGGAGACCTCGATCATGTCGCCGCCGACGAACTGTCTCTCGCCGATCACCGACACGCTGGTCGAGGCGGGGCTGCGCAAGGAGTACGACGCCGACTTCTACGCGGCGTCGACGCGGGACGCCGATGTCCACGGCGGCGACCCGTTCATCGTCGAGGCGGGAATCGCCTACGGAGGTGAACTCCCTGCGGAGGGATCGGCCGAGGTACTTCGCTTTGCCAACCGGGTTCCGCTGGTCTACCAGCGCGGGGCGTGTGCGACCACGGACGTAATTAAAAACATCGGCTGGCGGAACTACAACCTCGACCAGCCGGGCGGGAGCGGCGTGCCGAACGGGCCGGTCGTGATCATGATTCACGTCGCTTCGACGAACGTTCCCTTTACCAGCGAGTCAAAGGACGCTGTCGCGAACGTCCCGGCGATCGAAGACGAGATCGAACTGGCGATTCGGGAGGCCGCCCGCGAGCTGAAAAGCTACCTCAAGAAGCGCCGTTCGATGCAGAAACGACAGAAAAAACAGGATGTCCTCGCGGAGATCCTGCCAGAGATGGCCGAGAAGGTGTCGGAAGTAACCGACCAGCCCCGGCCGAACTTCGACGACGCGCTCGCCCGAATCATGAACAACGTCCTCGTCGACCGCGCGGTCGAGGAAAACGGCGACACGAGCGCGGTAAACCTGATCGTGGAGAACAACTCGACAACGAACGAGTCGCTCGAACTGACCGATATCGTCACGGCGGAACCGGCCGATCTCCCCGACGACGCAACGGTTGTCGAGATGGATGGCGAGTGGTTCGTCAAGTGGTCACCGGCAGTCGACAGCGGTGAGGAGGCGACGCTCTCGTATACCGTCGACTCCGATGCGACGTTCGACGTGACCGTAGAGGGTGTTGCAGACGCGAAACTAACGGTGAACGACCAATGAGTTCAGATACTACCTCACAGGCCCAGGAGAAGCTAATCGATCTCGCGGCGCAGTTCTACGACCAGTTCGACCGCGGGGAGATCCCGGAGATGACGCTGCCGACACGAACCAAGACGAACATCGAGTACGACGAGGACGCCGACGTCTGGGTGTACGGCGACCGCGAGAGCACACGCTCGGCAAACAGTATCCGCGGCGCGCGCAAACTGCTCAAAGCCGCCTACACCATCGAGTTCCTCGACAACCAGTTAGAAGAGGACCGCTCGTCGACTCTGCGTGAGCTATACTACCTCTCGGAGTCGTGGGACAGCGAGGAAGCGCAGTTCTCGACCCAGGACGAGTCCAACCAGCTCATCGAGGACCTTGAAATCGTCTCGGAGGTTCGCCGCGAGGACTTCCACATGCGCCCCGAGGAGTCGGGCGCGAAGGTGATGGGGCCGCTGCTCCTCCGCGAGCAGACCCGACGCGGCGATCGGGATATCCACTGCCAGAAAGACGTCGGGCAGGGCGGCTACCAGATCCCGAACAACCCCGACACGATCGAGTTTCTCGAATGTGATGCCGACTTCGTGCTCTCCGTCGAGACCGGCGGTATGCGCGACCGCCTCGTCGAGAACGGCTTCGACGAGGAGTACAACGCTATCGTCGTCCATCTGGGCGGTCAGCCCGCCCGGGCGACACGGCGACTCATGAAGCGGTTCCACGACGAACTCGGCCTGCCGGTGACCGTGTTCACTGACGCCGACCCGTGGTCCTACCGGATCTACGGCTCGGTGGCGTACGGGTCGATCAAGTCCGCGCACCTCTCGGAGTATCTGGCGACGCCGCAAGCCCAGTTCATCGGTCTCCGCCCCGAGGATATCGTCGAGTACGACCTCCCGACAGATCCGCTCTCGGATTCGGATATCAACGCCCTGGAGAGCGAACTCGAGGATCCACGCTTCCAGACCGACTACTGGAAAGAACAGATCGAGATCCAGCTCGATATCGGCAAGAAATCCGAACAGCAGGCACTGGCCTCCCGGGGGCTTGACTTCGTAACCGATACCTATCTGCCGGATCGGCTCGAAGAGATGGGGATCATCTAGCTCTTAGGATTCGTCCAGCGCGACGGGAACGCCCCGGCGCGCAACGTCGACGGCGAATGCGTCCGAATCGGATTCCAGCGCCTCGAACGTGTTGTAATGAATCGGTAGCGTGAGGTCCGGATCGAGCGCCTCGGCGAGCTCGGCCGCATCGTGACGATCCATCGTGAAGTTCCGGCTGATCGAGGGCAGGAAGACGTCGACGTCCAGCTGCTCGTGACCGTCCAGCACGTCCGAGTCGCCCGGCCAGAAGACGGTCGTGTCGCCGAACGTCAGGTGGTAGCCGACGCCGATCCCTTCGGGGTGCATCGGCTCGCCGCTCGCGTCGACGTTCGGTCCGTCCGGCTCGTTGTACGCCGGGAGCGTCCGGACGATGACGTCCTCGATCAGTTCGTCCGTCTCGTCGTCGACTTTCATGAGGTCGTACGGCAAGTCCTGTAATCGCTCGACATCGCGGTCGATCCCCGGCGCGTAGACTGCATTGTAGGCGACGACCGTGGCGTCCTCACTCGCGACCCGGCGAACGCCGTCGGAATCGTAGTGGTGATCGTGGGTAATACAGACCAGATCACCGTCCTGCGCGTCGTAGTCCTGTGTGGGCGGGTGGCCGACGTCACGCCCGTCCGGTGTCCACTCGCCGGTCAGCACGCCGTAGCGGCCCGGATCGAGATAGACCACGGTGTCCTCGTGCTCGATCCGGACGGTCGCGTAGCCGAGCCAGTCGATGGTGAGATTACGGTAGGTGACGGTCATGGGTATATCGTGGGCCAGCGTCTCGTTAAGAGTTCGGCTTCGTGCCGGGACGGACTCGCCCGTCGCCCCTTACTTCGAATATTGAAGTGTATAACTTCGAGTAGTGTAGTGCACACTTTTATTTGTGTAGTATTGGTGTAGAACGCCTCTGTAGCCAGAAAATACGCCTCGTTTCACTACTCACGAATTCCTCGGGACCGAGGCCCGTCGAAGACCTTGCTGAGCACGGAGCCGCTATTCGGACGTGTAGCTGTCCAGCAGGTCCTCGAAACTGTCCCCGACAAACTCAGTAACGTAGGCTTCCCAGCAGTCCCGACAGAACCGTTCGATCTGTGGTGGGTGTGGCTCCTCCACGAAATCACGGCGTACGATCTCGGTGTGGGGATCGAACTCCGGAAAGTCCCTCGCACACCGAGCGCACTCGTGGGTGTCTGCTTCCGGCATATACTCCCATCTTGTGAATCATGTTTCATGAGTGTTCGGCCCGCTACTGCCGGTTGTGTACACTGTAGCCGCCACGCGGCCTAAGTCCCCTGTCGGTACTCACCCACCACCCTGTCGCCGGACGGCCATCAAGACTGCTCGGCCAGCCGTTCGACCCGTTCGAGACTGTCCGCGTCCTCGACGTCGATATCTTCCCTGACGCCGACGAATCGGGGGAACCGAAGCGCGTAGCCCGACGAGTACGTCGGCGAGGACTGGATCTCCTCGTAGCCGACCTCGAAGACGATTGCGGGCTCGATATCGACCGTCTGGCCGTCCTCACTCCGAATGTGGGGTTCGAGCAGGTCGGTCAGGTCAGCCAGCGTCTCGTCGGTGATCCCCGTTGCAACCTTGCCGAGCGTCTCGTAGGAGCCGTCCCCGGTTCGCACGGAGAGCAGGAAGGTTCCGAGAAACGTGGCCCGGCGTCCTTCACCCCACTCCGCACCGGTGACCACGAGATCGAGCGTTTCGACGTCTGGCTTGCGCTTGAGCCAGTTTTTCCCGCGACGGCCGGGGGAGTACGTGGAGTCGGGATCTTTGAGCATGATCCCCTCGTGTCCGGCCGCCAGGGCCTCCGCGTCGATCGACTCGATCTCGTCGGGATCGTCGCTGATCCGGAGCGTCGATCGCTGTGGCCCCTCGCCGAGCAGGTCGGTCAGTCGGTCGTGACGGCTCCGGAGTGGGTCCTCAAGCAGGTCCTCGCCGTCGGCGTGGAGACAGTCGAAAAACGATGGGCGAACCGCGACGTCCTCGCGGGCGGCCGCGATATCGTGTTTGCGGCGGAACCGTCGTAGCACTTCCTGAAAAGGGAGCGGTTCGTCATCCTCGTCTACCGCGACGACCTCGCCATCGAGGATCACCGGCACGTCGAAGTGCTCTGCGGCGAACTCGACGACTTCGGGCAACGCGGCCGTGACGTCTTCCATGTTCCGCGAGAAGACCCGAGTCGTTTCGGCTGTGGCATCTCCGGCGTCCCGCTCGATCCCGTCCGGATCGTGGTGGAGCTGAACGCGCGCGCCGTCGTACTTCCACTCGACGGCGGCCTCGTCCCACTCGTCCAGAGCGTCCGTGACGGACCCGGCCTGTGCAAGCATCGCCTGTACGGGACGGCCGATCTCCAGTGTGATCTCGGCGAGCCCCGCTGACCCGTCCTCGCGTGCGATCTCGGCGACCAGCCCGTAGTCGTTCGATACCTGCAGCGCTCGCTCGATATCCTCGACGGGGACCGCGAAGGCCTCGGCGATGGCGTCCCTGACGACACCTTCGCCGACGCCGATCCGCATCTCCGAGAGGACGAGTCGGGCGAGATAGCGCGCCTCGAGCGGCGCACAGCGGTTGAACAGCCCGAAGAGGATGTCGATCTTCGTGTCCTGACTTCCATCGCCCGAGACGGCAGCAAGCGTATCGAGTTCGTCGAACACTTTGCCGACGGTCAGCGAGCTCTCTCCGCCACCGCTCCCGAACGCGGCGAGCCCGCGCTGGCCGCCGAACTCGTAGCTCGCTGCGACAGCGCCGATCTCGCCGACATCGGCCAGTTCGGCCTCGACGTCAGCAGCGGTGACGTTCTGCCCAGCAGCGCGCGCGATCGCCTCGTAGAGATAGTTCGGACCGATATCGAGCGTCGTCGAATCCCACGCGGGGAAGATCCGCCCCTGCACGAACCGCGCGATCAGCGGGAGATCACCGTCGCCCTCCGAGAGTAGCGCAGTCACCAGCGAGACGGTTTCGAGCTCCGCAGGCTCTCCCTCGATTCGTTCGGCGTGCTCGGCGAACTCCCTGAACTCCATCGCCCGCGGGTACGCCCGGCCGTTTTATAAACGACGCGGACCGATCCCAGCCAAGGGTTTCAAGACTGTTGCCGTCACAGAGAGGCGTATGACGGAGGCCCAACTCGCCACGGACGTGGCGGAACTACTGTCGGTCGACGCCGAGGAGTTTCAGGCGGCGGTCGAAACCGACACCGAGGTCATCAAAGAGGAGCTCAGAGCGGGGACGTTCGACAACTCGCAGGCGATCGTCGGCTTCGAGTACGAGTTCTACGCCGTCGCTCGACCGGACAGCGATCCGTGGGCCGGGATCGACAACACGGTCGGGACGCTCCGACGGGTTCCGCGTCGACTGCTCTCGCTGGTCGGCTTCGAGAAGGAACTCGGGCTGCACAACGCGGAGATGACCACGAGCCCACAGCCGCTCAACGCCCACGGCCTCACCGCTCAGGAGTCCGAGATCAGGGGGCGACTTTCGGCCGCACTCGACTGTACACGTCCGGAAGGGATCGATCTCGTCAGTGACGGACTGTGGACGATCCCGCCGGAAGGCGAATCGGCGACGGAGTATCTGACGGACAGTGTCGACGACAACGGGATCCGGATCGCGACGAACATGAGCGATGCGGGTCGGTACCATGCGATGGCAAACGCCGAGGGAACCACGGAAGCCGGGATGCAGATAGAGGCTCCGCACGTCTCGCTGTCGGCAGACACGGTGATGCCCGAAAGCCTGATCACGTCGATCCAGCCCCACTATCAGGTGCCACAAGCGATCGATCTCCCGGAGTACTTCCGGTACGCGATCCGGATCGCTGGGCCGTTGCTCGCGCTGGGCGTCAACTCCCCGTTTTTCCCGCCGGATCTGTACGACGAGGATGCGACCCCCGAGGAGATACTCGACGACGGCTGGATGGAACATCGGATCGCTGTCTTCGAGTCCGTGCTCAATCCGCCGGAGACAGATCGCCGAGAGGGGAAAGTGCGATTCCCGCGGGATATCGACTCGGTCTCACAGGCCGTCGAGCGCATCGCGACCGACGAGACGATCGTCCCGATGCCGGTCGAGACCGGCAACCGGTTCGACGACCAGTTCGCTCACTTTCGACGCAAGCACGGCACCTACTGGCGGTGGGTTCGGCCGGTCTTTGGCGGGCCGACCCGGTCGGAGGCCAATGCCAGGATCGAGTTCCGCCCGATCGCTGCTCAGCCGACGGTCAGGGACTCGGTCGCGTTTCTGGCCGCCTTCGCAGGACTGCTTGAAAGCCTGCCACAGGTTGAGCACCCGGTGGGCGATCTGGACTGGGAACTCGCTCGCGACAACTTCTACGCCGCGATGCGGGGCGGGCTGGATGCAGACTTCCACTGGATCACAAACGGCGGGGAACACACGACCGAGACGAAAACCCTTTACGCGGACTTGCTGGCCCACGCCGCCGAAGGGCTTCGGGGTCGGGGGCTCACCGACGAACAGGTCGAGACCTATCTCTGGCCGCTCAGACAGCGCGCCAGACACGGTATCACGCCAGCCGACTGGAAGCGACGACAGGTCGCGGATCGACTCGACGACGGTGACGACTTCGAGGCCGCCGTCCACGGGATGCAGCGCAGATACATCGAGCGCCAGCGCGACTCGCTGATCGACGGGAGCTTCACCGACTGGGTCGACGATCGATGATCCGGTGACACCCGATCGACGATTGGTCGACCGGGATCCCGGGCAGAATCGTCCGTATGTCTCCGCTCTCGTCACTACTATTATCCCCCCAGTCTGTATGGGTGGTATGGTCACGTTCCTCTCGGGTGGCACCGGCACGCCCAAGTTACTGGATGGTGCCGCCACCTCGTTTTCTCCCGATGAAACGACGGTCATTGCGAACACCGGCGACGATATCGAGCTGGGCGGACTGATCGTCTGTCCGGATATCGACACGTTGCTGTTTCAGGGTGGGGGCATCCTCGACCGCGAGCAGTGGTGGGGGATCAAAGACGACACGACCGGCACCCACCGCGCGTTACACGATCTGGGCGAGGCTATGGGGATCGACGACGAGCCAGCCTATCTGTCCGACGAGCAACAGACTGCAGGCCGTGAACTGGCGAACTGGCGGCGGTTTTCGGGCGCTGGGGAGTTCATGGAGATCGGCGACCGTGATCGGGCAGTCCACATCACGCGGACCAGTTTGCTCGACCGGGGACATTCGCTCTCGGAGGTGACGACACGGCTCGCTTCTGGCTTCGGGATCGATCTCGATATCCTGCCGATGAGTGACGATCCCGTCGCGAGTTTGCTCCACACGCCCGAGGGCGTGATGCACTTCCAGGAGTTCTGGGTCGGCCGGGACGGTGAGCCGTCGGTCGACAGCGTCGAGTTCCGTGGCTCCTCGGAGGCCGAGCCCGCCCCCGGTGTGCTGGACGCGCTCGAAGACGATGTCGTGATCGGCCCGTCGAACCCGGTCACGAGCATCGGCCCCATGCTCGCAGTGCCGGGAATCGGTGACGCGCTCTGGAGCACGAACGTCGTGGTGGTCTCGCCGTTCATCGAGGGCGAGGCGTTCTCGGGACCCGCCGCAAAGCTGATGCAGGCTGTCGGTGCGGAGCCGGGATCGGCAGGGCTGGAGACCGCCTTTCCCTTCGCCGATGCCTTCGTCGTCGACGACGCCGACGAGACGAGCTTCGAGAGCCCGACGGTCGAGACGGATATCACGATCGACGACCGCTCGGACGCTGCGCGCGTGACGGAAGCGGTCGAGCAGGCCCTCTCGGAGGTCCGATAACGGGTGTTCTCCCCTCGGCTCGCCCTCGCCAGTCTGAGCGGGCGGGCGGACGCGGAGTGGGCTGCCAGCGCAGCCGAGTACGCCGGGGCGGCATTTCTGGGTGGGATCGCACTGGACGCGCCGAGCCGTACGGCGGCCCGACGCCTCACTGAGCGCGACCGCGATGAGTTCCTGCCGGAGGATCCTCACACGTTCATCGGAGCGGAGTTACGGGCGCTATCCGACGTGCCGATTCGGCCCGGCTGGAACGTCCGGACGACAAGCGTCGAGCCGCTACGGGAAGCGGCGACGATCTGTTCGCGCCACGACGCCTTACTGGAGATCAACGCCCACTGCCGACAGGACGAGCTCTGTGCGGTGGGTTGCGGGGAGACGTTGCTAGCTGACACCGACCGTCTCGCCGAGTACGTCAACGCGGCTTCGGCCACTGGGGCGGCCGTGGGCGTCAAAGTCCGGGCTGAAATCGAACACGTCGACCTCGTCGACACTGCAACCGCGATCGAGGCGGCTGGTGGAGCGTTCGTTCATGTCGACGCCATGGACTCCGAGGCGGTGGTCGGGGACGTCGCCGAGTCCACCGAACTGTTCGTGATCGCAAACAACGAGGTTCGCGACGGGGCGTCCGCTCGCGAGTATCTCGACTACGGTGCCGACGCGGTCAGCGTGGGTCGGCCGAGCGACGAGCCAGCGGTACTCCGGCGGGTTCGCTCGGCGGTCGACGAATGGTTCGGCGAGTGAGGTTCCGCTCGGTGCTTTGGGCCAGTATGGACCTCATTCGGTCGTCGAGGTGAACCGGTCGATCGGCCCCTCCTCACTTTCTTCCAGTTCCTCCGCTTCGTCGTCCTCGCCGCCGGTGAGTGCTTTCACCGCGACACCGATGCCCGCGAGAATCACCAGCGGGAGCAGGACAGTCAGGATACTGAGGCCGCCGCTTTCGTCGGCGTCTGCTTCGACATCCTCCTCCACGTCGTCTGCCCTATCGATCTCGGCGGAGAACAGCCCGTCACCATCGGGGCCGCTCGGGCCGATCTGAATTCGTCCGCGCGGGTTGAACTCGAAGAGTGTTATCTTTGCCATACCTGTACGTTCGTCGAGAAGGGACTTAGAAATGTGGGTGTGGGGCGGTCGACGCCAGTGGCGCTATCGTCTTGCCGTAAAAACAGACTTGAAACACTGGGCCGACAAGAGTCTGTATGGACGAGACCCAGCGGGCGTTTCTCGACGAACTGCTCACGACACCGAGCCCAACCGGCTACGAGACGGCAGGCCAGCGCGTCTGGATCGACTACGTCTCCGAGTTCGCCGACGAGGTACGAACCGACGAGTACGGTAATGCGGTGGCTGTTCTGGACGGGGGCGACCCCGAAATCGCGATCGCCGGCCACGCAGACGAGATCGGATTTATCGTGCGACGGATCGACGACGACGGCTTCGTCCAGATGGGCCGACTCGGCGGCTCCGACCGAACGGTTACGCGAGGCCAGCACGTCACGATTCACGGCGAAGAGCCGGTCAGCGGCGTCGTCGGACAGAACGCAATCCACCTGCGGGACACGGGCAAAGAGGAGTACGACGAGATCCGGGAACAGCGGATCGACATCGGTGCCGAGGACGGCGAAGCGGCACGCGAACTCGTCGAAGTCGGTGATCCGATCACGTTCTCCTCGACGATCGAAGAGCTACAGGGATCCTTGCTCGCCGCACGCGGAATGGACAACCGTGTGGGGACGTTCGTCGCCGCGGAGACGCTCCGGGCGGCCGCCGAGGCGGACGTTGATGCGACGGTGTACGCGGTCAGCACGGTCCAGGAGGAGGTCGGGCTCAAAGGGGCACAGATGGTCGGCTTCGACCTCGATCCGGATGCTGCCATCGCGGTCGACGTCACTCACGCCACGGACTACCCCGACGCGCCGTCAGATCGCGCCGCGGACGTCGAACTGGGCGGCGGCCCCGTCGTCTCTCGCGGGACGACGAACCACCCGGTCGTCGTCGAACGCGTCCGCGAGGCGGCCGAAGCCGCCGACATCGACATTCAGTTGGAAGCTGCGGGGATCAGAACCGGGACGGACGCCGATGCATTCTTCGTCCAGCGCGGTGGCATCCCCTCGCTGAACGTCGGGCTTCCCAACCGGTATATGCACACGCCGGTCGAGGTCGTCGATACCGAGGACCTGACCGCGAGCGTCGAGTTGCTCGCGGCCTTCACCGACAGGGCGAGCGAGCACGGGGCGTTCGCCGTCGACATCTAGGTCTGTCGGGAAGCTACAGGGTCCGGCCGAAGCTCGCACCCGCCAACGATAGGCCAGTGATTCCGACCAAACAGCGTGTCAGTATCCGGGATAGCATGCA
>OBKM01000226.1_pt1 | contig 28739 bp, 17 predicted proteins | sample 1519691 | NCBI WGS metagenome assembly OBKM01 (sample SAMEA37050418, study PRJEB22526) | metagenome | biome: saline pan; feature: lake; material: water | place: Egypt | collected 2015 | depth 0.5 m
TCGAATCGCGGTCGTCACCGGTGAGCGTGCTAGCGTCGTCCTCAAAGGTATCCACAATCTGACCGTGTTCACCATGATATCGGTCGTGGTCTGGATCAGTCTCATCAGGAAGGTCTATCCGAACTCGATCACCGACGTGAAATTCAGACATGACGATTGGGTACTAGCAAATTGCGAAGGCGTTGGTTTGATCGTTCTGATTAGCGCGATAAGCACGACCAGATCAGTCCGTCTCTATGGGGTTTCTAACTGGCAAATCCAAGTAGATCTGTCCAATCACACCGATGAGCCAAATGCCCATTAACTTTATCAGGTATCCTCCCTGTAAATTGACATGGCGAGTGAGTGTTCTGGCGTTGAGGACAAACCAACAACAACGCTCACACCGAGCGGTTTAGGACAGTATATTGGGTATTCAGGCTGTCCGCGGTTCTTTCGATTGAAATTTTTTGACCGCGATATCGTTAACGAACGGAACTGGTACGATCATAATGCCCACAGCAACCTATTTGCTGAGATTGGATTGGCATTTGAGGAAGAGCAACTTGGGACATTAGCAGCTGAAGCAGAGTCGGTGATCGGAGATGACGACAGCGATGGCGATGTGATTTCGTTTGACCGGACATGGGAAGTACCACCAGAAGACGAAGCCGACGACATCGCAGACAAGTGGGAATATGGCGTCCGCGAGCAATTAACTGGGATTATAGAAGAGGTGGCCGAGCGAGAGCCATCAGCAACCGATGGCCCGGTTGTCCTCTTCCAAACGCCGATGCATGGACAAATTGGCGTCTGGGATATCTCGGGATATGCTGATCTCATCGTTCTCAGACCAATTGCAGACAGTTATGGCGTGGAGTCACAGATTCTCGAAGTCAAAACCTCGTGGAAAGAAAAGACATCACATCAGATTCAATCGACTATCTACAGTCAACTATTCGATAATCTAACGAACGAGTTGGGCATCGACCACAGGCCGATAGCAAGTGTGCTCAACAGAGAGCACGACCTCGAAGAAACATCGTTCGAAGAGGTGCCGAAAATCGACCTGCCTTCACGACTATCAGAGGTGAAGAGATTATTAAAGCAAGACGGTGAGTTACACCAATTAGAGAAACAGTCATTTGAGGAGGTGGGCTACCGGCTTGAGCGGAAATGCGATGGCTGTCCGTTCAACGGTATCTGTTATACCAAGGCCATTGAGGACAAGGAACCCGCATTGTTGAGTTTGACACAGGGGAATCAGGAACAACTCAAAGAGCACGATATTGATTCTCTGCGGGAGCTTTCGGAATTGTTTGAGCGAGAAGAGGGAACCGTACCTTACGACTATGAAGGCCTTGAGGTGCTTGATGATGAAGTGGTTCGCTCGCTTGAAACTGAAGGTACACTAGCTAACCGACTGGATGAAATCGTCCAGCGGGCACAGTTACTCAGGGGTGAGATTGACCCCGAATATGATCAGTTCAATGACGTAGAGTATCTGCGTGGAACCGGAAACGGAATTCTTCCGGATGATGATCCACATCCGAATTTGCCCGGTGTCTCGGGTAAACGAAATGAGTTGATTCGGGTGTATTTATACGTCCAACACGACCACGTTAGAGATAGATTAGCCCTCATTGCAGGCCGTATCGATTCAAATCAAACAGAGCCACGACAGATAATCGAACTTAGCGAATCACTTCCAACCGGGCAGGAAGAGAGCTTGGCGGCCGAATCAGAGCTACTAGAGAGTTTCTTTGAGCGACTATTCTACACAATTCGTGAAGTCCAGACTGAGATCAATCAGGGTACGAAGGGATACGTCCATCTGTATACGTACTCGGGACAGGAACGAGACGCCCTAATGGAGGCAGTCAAGCGGCAACCAGCAGTATTCGGTAGCACTGCAGTGAGAGACCTACTCGGGCTACGGAAAGGTATCGATCAACCGATGGTGTCTGTCGTGCATAACGATATTACAGACCGCTTGGCACTTCGATACCCTGGAACAGGCTTGATTCAGACGGTCGATCAGATGGAGGCCTTCGCAGGTGGCAGCTACAACCGGCGTTACTTTTCCCACGATGATTGGGAAGTAGAAATCGGCGGCCGGACTGTTGATCTCACATCTATTTTTAGAACAGGGCTGTTTGAGGGCCAGCGTGCATACGTTGAACAGAACGACAGCATTCGACTTCTGTTAGGTGATGAAGACGACCCAGAAGCCGATCCAGACGGATTTTATCCTCTCTATAATCGGTTTGGCAATCAGATCCCATTGGAGTATCTTTGGGCAGCGAGAGGAAAATTAGATGAGGTTGCTGATGGGCCATCTGCTCCAAGTTTCAACGCATACAGGTACTATGATGGTGAGGGCTCAGAGCCAATCGGAGAGCCAGAGATCAAAGCACTCGCTCAACGACTAACAGAGGCCCTGCAACACGTCGAGCGATCGATTGAGATGAAAAACTGGAAAATAGATAAGAATCCGATCGACACTGGCCAGTTGCCGGAAGTGCTCCCAGATGAGGTTGAGCTTGATACTGCTTGTCAAGAATATCTTGACTTAGAGTACGCTACAGAACGACAGGAGTACTTAGAACACTATCTCAAGCCACCACGGAAACGGATGCAAAGCGGCGATTCGACGATTCTCAGAGTGACTAATGTGAGCGACGGTGGCGACTGGGATATCAATGTGGAAGGAGAGTTGTTGTATGATGAGTTGTTCCGTGATCCTGACCACGTAATCGATAGTTGCCGAATCTCTGGTCAAGAGCAGGATGGCTCAGGAAGTTGGCGCGTCATGTCCAAGTTGGAACGCGACGATAATGGATTCTCCTACGTGAATGTCAAGTATCCAAATCAGATCAAGCATTCAGTTCATGCAACGGTTGAGCGATTCGACAGGGTCGATAAAACGATCGAACTGTCTGCATCAACACGTGGAGGGTATGGTCACAAGCGCTACGTTGAGTCTCACTCCGATGCGACAAAGCAACCGGAAGACACTGAAGGAGACGATTATACAGTCTCAATCGAAGAAGGCGACCTGTTTATTCTTGACCCATTCTCAGATTCATACACGAAGACGTACGCCTATCAGGCTCTCGAACGGACTGATTCGAATGCGCTTTATAGCCAACTCAATCTGGCATTCCGGGATGGCAAAGCAAGCCAATTTGATCAGCAATTTTGCTCTGAACAGGCTATCGATGAATTCCTCACCTCATTTGAAGACGCCACCGGGATGGCCCCACGGGGAAGACAGGCTGACTTTGTGAAGAGTGTGGAGAAAAGCGTCGCCGTCTTGCAAGGACCGCCTGGAACCGGGAAAACGAGCTTTACGCTTTCACCCTCGATCTTGGCGCGATTATTTGCTGCAGAGGCTGAAAACAGGCGTCTGGTTACTGTAGTTGCTGCTCCATCTCACACGGCAGTTGATGAAGCGATGACTGATATCGTAGAAAATTGGAGTAGCTATGTCCATAACGGCGGCGAGTTGGCTCCGGTGCAATTTGCACGTATTAATCCAAGAGCACCAGACCAATACAGCGAGTTCATCGATTCCAATGTTGAGTTCATCGACTACTATGACACAGGCGATGTGGATACGGTAACAGGATATCTTGACCCGCATATCGACTCCGGCGATGCAGAGCCTTCAGAACACGTAGTATTGTTCTCTACCCCAACCTCATTCCGTGGGGTTATCAAGCGATGTGCAGGCGGGCTCTTTGGCCTTGATGGAGCAAAAGAAGTAATGGATGCGGGCCTTTCGTTCGTTGATCTGCTCGCCATCGATGAAGCCAGCATGATGGATCTACCGACCGCACTGCTCTCTAGTGCGTTTCTCAAAGAGAGTGGTCAAACGCTGTTTATTGGGGATCACAGACAGATGGAACCGGTGCAGAAACACGAATGGGGTGAAGAGGATCGCCGAACGATCGAAGAGAACGTCCCATTCATGTCTGTGTTGAATTTTGTCCGGTTCCTCAGGGGCGACCTCGCCGAGTCGGACTTCGCCTTCGCGCAATCACCTGAGATTGACGATGCTATCCCGATCACGCGACTCGATAAGACATACCGGCTGCACGAACGTGTCGCAGAATTGTTGACCGATCTGGTCTATACTGACGATGGAATCAAGCTCAAATCTGATCAGACCGCTACCCTTGATCATATTTATCCTGCAACAGACGGCGTCGCGGCTGCAATGGAACCAACCGAGCCTGTGACACTCATCATCCACGACGAAAGCGGAAGTCAAGATGCAAATCGCACAGAGGTTGGCATTGTTGAGGCCCTGATCGACGCTATTGATGATCCCAGTAGTGAGGATACAGGGATTGTTACTCCGCATAACGCTCAAAAAGGCCGTTTGATGCAGCGTTTCGATCAAACAGCAACAATCGATACTGTCGAACGCTTCCAGGGTGGAGAGCGAGAGGTGATGATGATTTCTGGAACTGCAAGCGATCCAGATTACGTTCGAAGCGAGGCAGAGTTCCTACTGAATCCAAACCGGTTGAATGTAGCCATGTCGCGGATGAAAAAGAAACTCGTAATTGTTGCTAGTAAATCAGTGTTCCAGGTGACGCCACCAGATGCAGAGGAATTCGATCAAACGTTGATTTGGAAACGGCTATATGACGCATTAGGCGTGACTGATGATGTTCCCACTACGGCAGTGTGGGATGGGAAACTTTCAGATTTTATTCCAAATAGTGTTCCGATACCAAACGGAAATGGTGACTGTAGTTTGGAAATTTACTCACTGTCTACAGACTAATCTACCGAGGTTCGTGATCGGCAGGATCAACTCTCAGATACGTGGGTCAATTGTATCAATCCAGTTATATCGTTAACACTTCTCCTATCAAGCGTTTGCGGATCATTTCGAACATCACACCCATATTGATAAACACACAACGGGCATCCACGTTCACAGTCACACTCAAGATGATCATTTATTAGTTCCATGGCTTCTTGGAATTGATAGAAAGAATCTTGTTCTTCTTCTACGAGAATACGAGAGATTTCGGCTCCGCCTTCTTGCGAATCAAACACATAAACCACTTCATCCTCAACGCTTTCACTAACTTCTCTTATATCTACGCCACCAAGATACTGAAGACTCACACGAAGCCCATGAGCGAGCGTATGCTCTGCTACATTAGATTCTAGATCTACTTGTAAGCCCTCAGTGGTGTACTTGTGTCCTAATCTAACAAATTCAGAAGGAGAGTCAAAACCATCAGGATCATGTTTCGAATCGACAGTACATCTTGAAGACCCTTCATTTCGAACAACTAACCCTGAACACTCCTCAACCCCACAACGTTCGAAGAGTGACTCTTGAGAATCAATTGCACCATTCGTGTAGCGAGCACGATATGCTGTCGCATGAACAAACACCTCTAACTTGCCGTACCTGAGGGTTCCTATTTTTTCTCCCTCAGCATCTTCAAGATTGAATTCCTGTTCCGAATCAAATGAAAGAATACTCGTATCTCGATTGGAAAACGTACTCTGCACATCAGCATCATTCTCTGGGTATATGTCTCCTGCTTTGAGTCCGTCGTCAGTAGAGACGGCTAAATCTTCCCGGAATGCTTCGACTGAATCCATAACTGCTAACCGTCGCCGTTTCAACTGGGCTTCAGCATCGCATTCTTCACACTCCGATTGGTGTTCTTGGAAGGTAGCGTGGCAAGCAGAGCAAACGAATTCTTCGCCGTAGTCCACGGTTTCATTTTCTGTGATCTCTTCTTCGAGAGTTTCCGACGCATAGTCGTCGTAGTTCACTCTGGACACTACGTAGGTCCCCCCATTGTGAAGGTAGGCCGCTGCCGGATGCAATTCATTCATCGCCATCCGCATCTCTCGGCCTCCGTCGCCGAGACGCCGACGCTCGTAGTTTTCCTCAATAAGAGTCAGCCCCACAGACGTGGAGATGTTCCGCATATTGAAAGCGTACTTACTTTGTCTCGATCCACGGAGGAAATCCACGTAATCCTCTGAACGAACCTCCGCAAGATGATCCTGAATCACCTGCTGGCGGTTTCGAACGTCGTCAAGGTCTGACCGAATTCGTGTTATTTCGTTGTCGTCAGCGGCCCCACGTAACTCTTGATTGAGTTCGCGCTCCCGCTCAGACAGTTCATCAACAGTCTCGTATAATTCGTCGGTGTAATTACGGTAGTGTTCAATAAATCGCTTGGTGAAGGAGGAAACTGCGTCTTCAACTAGGTGACCGTATTCCTCCGATGCCGACTCAATTCTTCCCCCACAATCTGGTTCTGAACAACTGGTAAGACTACTGGTTAGTTCATACTTTGCCCCACAAGACACGCAATACCTGTAATCAAGCAGACTTTCGAGGTACTCTTTGATGTCTGCCTCGTGATCATGGAGTAATGTCCCGAGGATCTGGAGTTTAGGCCGTTGTGTTTCCAACTGGAGCGTCCCATTTTCGAGAACCATTAGATGAGTAAACTTGCTGTATTGCTCGCCCTCTTGCGGATCTCTAACAAAATTGTCTCCCCCTTCTATCCGTGCATTCCGACCCTCATGTTGAACATCCCAATCTACAGCGAAGTTCGCAGCGATGTAATCTAAGATGCCCCAGGTCAAAGAGACTCGTAGAACCTCCTCGTTGTGTTCGTTAAGCGGGACATCTTTTGGGGACGTATCGATCAAATCCACTGGTTGCTCGTAATAATAGTAGTCTATCGGATTGCGCTGACTCACACTATGAACTAGGGCTGATTTCGACCGTCGCCCCGCTCTTCCAACACGTTGCAGGTACGCGTTCATATTCGGAGGGGTTCCGAACAACAGGAGCGAATCAACTGCCCCAATATCAACTCCAACCTCCATCGTAGGTCCAGAAGAAAGGAAGTGAGGATGCTCACCCTCCTTGAATAGATACTCTATGTTTCTCCGTTTTTGCTTCGGTGTTGTCCCGAGATAGGTCTCACTCAGGAGGATCATTGGTGGGACGTAGCCAATCCGATATGCACGATAATTGAATCGTGGATGATTCAGGTCTCGTTGTTCATCGAAGGTCGTGTCGAATTCTACAACTTCGTTAGGTACAATACCAAATCTCTGTTCTAAAGATGAGTACGTCATCTGATCATGCGGATGGTATTGGAGGCCATCATCCTGACCAGAGACTGTAACCCTGAGAGAAGCGGGATCAAATGACACATAACCCTCATCTGGATCATAGGCAAGTATTCCTTGTTGTGTGAGCGAATCAACAGCACGGGTAGCGTTATTTGCCTCGCTGATTTCTCTGAGATTATCTATTCCAATGCCATTGCCCTCGTCTACTATTGCTCTAAGGATTGCTTGTTCATCGGAAGATAGGTCATTTGTTTCTCGAAGTTTGACATCAAAAACGCCATCATGAACGAGTGGGGGGCTCCGTTCGTTGAAGTGACCGCTATAGGTGTGCGGAATAGCTCGGCGGAGTAGACGGTCATGTAGGGCTTCTTCGGGGCTCCACCGGCGTCGAGCACGGCCTTTCAACTGGCTCCGTAGAGATACCTGTCCTTCAGAAACATCTCTCTTTTTTGAAAGAGACTCTTCAATTTGGTCGAGACGGTTTCCTGCCGTTTCGAGTACTTCATCAAGAGGAACCCAAGAGTTCTTATCTTGATTTGAGACAACTCCATCGTAGAGAAGTTGGTCTAAAAATGTCTCAACTTCAGGTTCCTCAAAGTCCCGCCCTAACTCATTCATATCCCGGTGTGAATCTGCGAAGGACAGCATCTTAGCCGATTGAAATCCCTCATCGGCGGCCACCCCTCGCAAGAGATACTGGGATGTGGTTACGGCGAGGTTGTTTGGACTACGCATCAGTTCTGAGTAACGTTGTCCGCGCCCACTGATACCATAGGATGTACCCGCGTGATAACAGGGAACTCCTGTTCGGAATTCCGTTGGACTACGTAACTGCCCTGTTCGGTCGAACATGTGGTAATTATCCGGTTCGACGCTTCGAGCGATCAAGTTTGGATCATCACAATCACAACTGTGTCCCGGGATTTGCATCGATTGGCAGTTCTGACACTCTAATCGTTCTAGAATCTCATAGAGTCCAGATTGAGCGAATGTTCTTGAGCCGCAGTCACACGTTGCCGGAGGTTGATCTTCGAAATATAGTTCATCACAGTCGTCTTTTTTGCATACCCAAGGGAGAAAATGCGTGTTCAACACTGTCTCACCGCATTCACATTCAATTCCTCCCGATGTGATTCGCTCATAGGAACGCCCACACGACGGACAATCTCCTCCTTTAGGCCGGGTTTTCAGGGTTCTGTTATCCCGACCACAGTTCGAACAAGCCAAGGAGATAGTTAGTTCTCGCTCACAATTTGGATTGGTGCAAACTCCAAGATTACTGTCAGTCCGAACAGTAGGGGCATCGCATGTAGGACAATTCCTCGTTGTGCTACGTTTTTCGACGTGACCGCACGAGTTACATTCGAGATAGGGACGGAAAGTCACTCGGAGCATTCCCACCTCTTCTTCCCTGGCTACAGAACACCGCTGACACTCACGTGAGGACTGTTCAACGCCGCCATGCTCAGTAGGCATATATGGTTCCAATTGACCGCACTCGGGGCAGTACCAACTTACCAGTGACTCTTCAGCGCAGTGATTGCAGTAGGTGGATCGCGTTACGAAGCGGCCGCCGCATTCACCACACGAGTCCCGTGGTGACCGATAAACAGCGTCACAAATCGCACAGGTATAGAACCCGTCCATAGGCCACGAGAATAGATGGCTCCTATTTTCAAGAAGACCGGAAAATTCCCCAATCGTCCGAAAGTTACTGAGGAGTGTTTCAGCGTCGTCCTCATTCAGTTCGTATTCGGTTTGAATATCCGAAAGAAGATTGTCTCGTGTACGTGGATTCTTATGGAGATCTGAATGTAGTTCTTGAATCGCCCTCACAACTTGGGTATCCGGATTCTCCCGGGTCAAATAATCAAATAGTTGATTACTAACGGCGTCTGCAAGTTCTTTATTACTGAGGTTCTTATTATTCTCAACGTGGAATGATGTATCATCGAATAAGCTGGGGTTTGCACTCGGTTCACGCCCCATCTCAATCAGATCCTCCTCAGAAATATCGAAATCTGTTAGAACAGTCGGAAGTGCATTAGGTGATTCATATTTTAACTCTCGTGAATTTTCAGCGACGTGTTCAATACTTCCGACGCCACTAACCTTCCTGAAGAGTTCATCGTGATTACCGACGGTTGCGCTGCTGGCAATTACTTGCAGATCGTCGCTCCCGAATCGCTCACGACGAAGAGCACGCATCCGTTTGATCAGCATCGAGGTGTAGGAGCCAAACAAGCCAGAGTACGTGTGAACCTCATCAAAAACGAGGAAATCTGGTTCATAAAGGAAGGTGTCATGTTCATCTGGAGCGTTGACATTTATTGCTTTCAAATTTATTGTATCTGGATTGGTGAGGACGATATCTACATTCCCATTGAGTACATCGTTTTTTGTTAAGTGTATGAATTCAAGCGGAATATCGTCAACACACTTCGGCTTCTCGGGCTTAACTGTGAAACGACCCTGATCTGGTTCCACGCGAAGACTTTTCCCACATGTTTGACACTTTTCGAGGTCTTCGTTGTATCCCGGACACTCAAAGTAATTAAACGACGAACGCAAGTAGCCCTCAGCTCCTCCCTCGCTCGTGTCTCTCGGAGTATCACCATCGTAGATCCCTACCGTGATTCGTTTTCGCTTAGGAAGGTGACGATTAATCTTGTAGAGATATTCGATTAATCGCTTCAGTTGATCCTGAGCGAGTGCTTTCGTCGGATAAATAAGAAGTGCTTTGACGCTCTCTGGATCACAGCCTTCGATCTCTCCTTCACGAGCCCGTAGAATATAATCTAGAATCGGAATTAGCCACGCCTCTGTTTTTCCACGGCCCGTAGCCGCGGTTATGAGTGCGTTTTCTCCTTCGGTAATTGTCTCGATACTACGCTCTTGGAAGTGGTAAAGCCGTTCGAACCCTAGCGAAGAGAACGCTTCGATAATCCGGGGGTGAATTCCCGCGTCTACTGCGAAGTCTTCCCACATCCGATCACTCCAGTTCGGAATATCAAGTGCTTGGAGATATGGCCCACGAGATCCTACAAACGGATCATCTGAATCGGTATTCTGGAATCGCTTGTAAACATTCCGTGCACCGTTACCGAGATCGCCGAGTAGGTATGCTTGATATGCCTTCTTGATCCGTTCTGCGCGACGGGCTGGATCATTCATTTGGTATCGATCTCCATGCGGATTGCAGATTCGAGGTCATTGATACCTTTCATTTCCTCAATTACTTCAACAGAAAGTTCATTTAGGCGGACACTCCCCTTCTCCGCAAACTGCTTAAGTATGTCCATAGCATCGACACTCAGCCCGTGTTCCTCTTGGAACGAGTCCCATCCGTGCTTTCCAGCGTTCTGTTCCCACTTGTTGGTCAACTTATCCCACCGAGCCTCAAGAGATGATAAAGTTCTATCCTCGTTCCAGATCGCATTGTTAAGGAACAAGTCCATTTCCGATAGTACCTCCTCAAAATCGCTCACTGCACCCCCGATAATCTGATTGAGATCACGGGCAGACTCGATTTCTTCTTCCCACTCGCGCTGGTGCTCCCGAATCATGTCTATAGTCTCACTCCGAGCGTTACGCACTACCTTTTGAGCATCTTCGACACCTTGTATGATTTCCTTTGTCTCCCTGTCTTCGGACGCAGTGAGTACCTCCTCATCACTAATATCGGAGACTTCACGAACACGCCGAACCGCTCTATCTACTTCGTCAATACGTTCGTCGTCGAAAATATTGGTTAACACTTTATCATAAAAAAGCATACTTCCGACAGAGGAGTCGAAACTGCGGAGTTCCCGTCCTAAATCCTCAATGTTATCTTTCGCTCGTCGGATCTCCGCTTCCAGATCATTGGCCCTTTCAGCGCGATCTGCTTTCTCTCCAAATTTCTCGATCTTTTGTTCGAGTTCGTCTTGGAACTGAGATTCGTCCATCATTGAGCCCCCCCAATGGTATCTTGAATTGAGTCGCGCGCATCTCTAAATGCCTCAAACTCTCTCGAAGATTCTACTTGAATCCGGAAGTTCCCAATTTCACTACCCTCAGCATCTTCCAGTTCCTTGATCATCTCTACAAAGACTGCGTACACCTCCCATGCAGCACTATCATTCAAACTACGTTGATATTCATGCAAGAGAGCAATAGAGGATATCGCATCTTCTGCCTCGGTATCTTTGATTTCATTGAGAGTTGAACGGAAATCACCAAGACCGAGATCACTCTCCGAGTCGTTTAGTAATTGTCCGATATCTCTCCATTTCTGACGATGAGTGATATTTAACGGTCCTAATGTGGTTTCGATTTCATCGTAAAGTTCAGCTAGTTCTTCTTGAGTATGGCTTAAATGGTGGAACCTTCGATAGCGATCTGTTTCTTCTTTAACATCGTCGATGTCCACTTGCTGTTCTACTTTCTCCAACTCTCCTGATAGGTCTGAGAAGTCCTCTACAATCTTCCCGAAGCGTTTCTGAGAGTTATTCCGAGTCGTCCCGATTCTATAGGCATCTGCTAGATCATCAACGCTAGTCGTACTTAGCCCGCTGAGGTAGTCGTCAAAATTCTCAGAGACACCATTAATTGCCTCATTGAGACGGTGGTAGTCCACGACATTCTTCTTCAACAGGAAGAATCCGCGTGCGAGGCTTCCGATATCTCCTGAGTGAATAGATGCCCGCTCGAAAGCCCCGTCAAGGCCCTGGGGAAGTTCTATTCCAACCTCTGAATGGCGACTAAGAGGGGATGTCTCTTTCATCTGGTAGTCTTCAAACATCAGTTCAGACGAAATCTCGGTTTCTCCTTTACCGATGTTCATGAGTAGAAAATAAGCGAAGACAACAAACTCTTCAACAGTCATCTCTTCGGGAAGATGACCTTCGATATCCTGACGCATCCGATTTCGATACTCCACTATTTTGTCGGTAGCCCATCCGCGGAGCTTATCAAAATTAGTGTCATCTTCAAATGTGTCTGCATACCCATGGCGAAGCATCTGACGGTACATTTCCTCATTTTCTGTACCGTGGGGGATTTCGAAACTCATCGACGCCGGGGAGTCAGCACCTCGTATAACAACAGGGGGTTCTGATCCACGGTCGAAATAAATCCCGGTAGTGTTCCTTGCTGTAGAGTTCTCATTCGCAAGTCTTGTTGGATCAAACCACCTCTCCAACGTGGCTACCACACCGTCCCGAAACCGATCTGCAGATGCATACTCCGTACCGTTCATCAACCAACTTTGGAACTCCCGGTAATCTTCTGGTGGAACCTCAACTTCCGGTTCCGGGTTCGTACGTTCATCTTCGTCTTCATCCTCATCTTCATCGTTTGTATCTTCTTTCGCTTCATCCGATTCATCTTCCTCTGTTTCCTCGCCACCTTCGTCTTCGTCATCAGTGTCGCTTACCTCGTGGGTTGGCACAGTTCCCGGCTCACGATCGATTAAACTCACATCGCCTGCTGCGAAACTAATATCGAAGAACGCGTTCCCGTCTTTCTCTACTGCCCCATGTGTGTCAACTCCAAAGGCGTCAAATACCTCAGTTGGTAGCCAAAGTTGCCCCCGATGTTTCATAGCGTACCATTGGGTCAATTCAAGACACGGCGTAGAGTGCTCATTGATCCCGATGAGGAAGGGACGTTGGCGTACGTAGGAGTTGTTTTGGACTGATTCAAACGGTGGCACATCGGAAGTGAGACATTCGGCTATAACGTGGACGAGTAATATTCGTGGGGTCTGTTGGAGGTTTCCATCTTGAACAAGATTGGCATAGACATGGCGAATGAACGCCTCGTTAAACGGGTAAAGGGAATCGAACTTTCCTTCAGGGACTTCAGCATCTGTGTTGGAGTGCTTTTTAATCGCGTCAAGGTACGACCGAACAAGGACAACAGGAGCACTCCGTCCTTCAAGGAAGTACGCTTGACCGTTCCCATCAGTATCAGTCATGCTGAGATATCCCTGAGTTCGCTGTTTCATGTAGGTCAGCGAATCTTCGCTCGTCGATAACGCGTCATCAATATTCTCGCGCTCCCATCCCGTCGTCCAACCCATTATCACGTCGTAGTGTCCACTAGATAATTCGAAGATATGATCCAATAGATCGTCTTTGAGCACACTGAACGTAGTCAGATCCTCACAGATTAGAACCGGACGCTTACCTTCTTTAACATATGCTTCTGAGATATCCTCTAACTCGCGTTTGAAGTCTTCAATACCAATATTCCGAGTCAGTAAATCGTGAACAGCGCGGCGAACTACAGGATACACATCATCTTCTCGTTTTGTTTCTCCAAACGCACTAAAACAGATATGTCCGTAGTCATCACGGGATAGAAGATACTCTTTGATATCCTGCTCTTGGCCTTCGTTCTCAACGGACTCCTGATATTCCTCGATATTCTCGATTAGAATCGTTCTAAAATCATCTGCATTCGGACGAGGTTCGAGGAATTTTTCTAAATCAAAGCTTCTGAGTGCACCCTGTCCTTTGTAGAATGTTTGGAGTCCCTGAATAATAAAGTCCGCAACGTCTTCGGGATTTAGCGATGAAATATCGTTGACCTCTTCATACTCTTTGTCAATAGGGTCATGTAGAATGTCTAATATTTCATCTAGTCTAGTGTTACTCCGAGAGATATGGATTGCGACATGTTCATCGTCGGTTCCATCCTCTTCATCGTATCCATTGATTTCGTATTCCAACCATTGACAGAGATGGCTCTTCCCACTTCCAACCTCGCCTTTGACGATGAAGATACGATTGTCGTCTTTTAATTCTGAATCCAGAACTGCGTCTCGGAACTGGGACTCAGTTACGAAGGCATCGTCACCGCTGTGAGGACGTAGTATCTCCGCACGTATTTTATCTATCTTGACATGGGTTTCTCGGAATACCTCGGAAGTCTTCTGTTGTGACTCCGGTTTTATGAACTCTTCTACGACATCACGATCCCAGTTGCGAACCATTTGAGTCATGCTTTGTACCTCCGCTCGGAGCGTTCGAGGGGATGCCAGTACGAAGGTCTATCTGGTGAAACTTCGATTGTGTAGTCGGCCGGCGTCTGACTATTGTCAATACTCTTAGGAAGATCCACCACCTCACTGCGATCGGACATACCCGTGAGTGATAGTACACCATCCATGACGAGGCTCTCTAAGACATCGGCTGTCCCGACATGGACTGCCGGTTGTCCTCCCATCCGACTGAAAACCGGGAAGAAATTCTCGTCGATCCATTCTAAAGCACTTAAAACACTATCCCCGTTTGGACGATGACGTTGATGATGAAACAGCAGTTCATGAAGCACAGATCTACTCGGTGAGAGTAGAATCTCGTCGTGGTCAGAGGAGAAGGAAATTCCTCCAAGAGGTGTGAGCAAGTTTGCCCACATCAGAATTTTCTCTTCTCTCCACTCAAGATCGTATTCCGTCTTCCGATCAACCTCAATAACAAGATCATCTACGGAGACACGACGAACGCCGTAGTGCCCCCCATCTTGTGAGATTTCCTGAACAGCGATCCTATAGATGGAAGCGAGGTGGTATTGTTTTTCAGTCTGCTTCTCGATATGGTAGAGCAGTCGTGGTTCGAAGTTGAGGTCAAATTTATCAAAGAGATCTCGATTCATGGGATCAAGCACATCTTGTTCCGTCTGTTCTACCATGTCCAAGGTTCGCAAGAATCGAAGGCAGTTGTCAATATGATCTGTTTCGAGGCCTGACGGGCGGGGACGGCCAAAGCGGTTCTCGATCTGTGAAAGTGGTGTCATAGGCTCAATGTCTGTATAAATCGATTTGAGTTCAGATCCACGAACTGTCCCGTAGCCGGTCAGGAGCTTTTCTGGTTTCGACGTGTTGTATTTGTAGTTAGGCATCAGCGTACATCTCCGCGTTTTGTCTGCGACGTTCATCAAGTCGATCCGTTCTGAATTGGCACTGCGTGAGCATCGAATCCATATTATTAGCTATTTTTTGAACATCTCCTCGTTCCGTCCACGAGCGTAACGCCTCACGAATTCTTTCTGTGTATCTATCGAGTATCTCTTGTAAGTCATGCTCAACAAAATAGTAGAGCGGGTTCCACGCCGGACTGTTTGGGGGGGCTGTTTCGTAATCAAATAATTTCGGTAGGGTGCTTGCCGGCGCATCAACGGTGTTGTGACAGTCCGATATTTGGTGATAATAGAGATTTTTTGAACCCTGGTTGGTTGAGACAGGTAACGCCGAATTGAGGTTATCTCGGATGTAACTTGTCACCCGTGATTCGTAATCGATCCCCTTGTTCGGTGTGAACTCATCCACGAACGAACGCTCGGTAGTGAATGCTGGTGTGCGTGGTGCGTTGGTATCAGAGATGACGATGTAAGTGTCGCCCTCTGATCGTTGCTTAAGTAGAGACCGGACGAGATATTGCTCGTCGTATTCAGTCAGTCCCTCTTGACTCACGACGTGAACCAAGGGGAACTCTATCTCTTGAGGATCTACATCCTCAGGATCAAAATAGGTGTACGAAACTGGTTTGAAATCATTGTCCCAGAGGTCTGTGTGTATGATTCGGTTGTAACCATGCTCTATGAGTAGCGGAAGGCTGCGTAATTGAGCCCTCGGCTCATGGGTGTGCTCACCGACATATGGATCTCGAATGACGATGAGTTTTGCATAGGTTTGACCGGTTAGTGAGGAGAGCTCTGAGTTCACATCATGATCAAAATGTTGTCTCCTGATAAATGTATTGCAGGGTAAAATATCATTTTATTGCGACCCATGGTATTCTGGACGAGCAGGACAGTTCCAGCGCAAATCGCATTCGGTACAAGTTCCCTCAGATGGTGCATCAGCGGGAGAGATATCGAACCAACTACCTGATTTTCGATCTTGTTCGATATCTTGTACAGTTTCCTCAAAGGCAGAAAGTGAGCTTTCCACTGAACCCTCTTTGAAATTAAGTTCGAATAACGCTTTGTTACGATTGTCTTCTCCTAAGAAATAAATAACTCCTCTCTCAGGATATTCTCCCTGCTGATAGCGATATAATTCCGCATAGGTATTCAGTTGGGCTTGATAATCGTCCAACTCTCGATTCCCGTCTGGCCGTTGGCCTGCCTTATAATCCCAGATTTCGTGACCGTCCACGTTATCTCCCGCGAGAACGTCAACGACACCTTCCAGAACAAAGTTATCACGGTTGCTCTGAAGTCGGTGTTCAGTATCAACGACCTTCGGATAAAGTCGATTGCCTTCTTTCCTGTTGAAACGTTGGATGTACGAGAGTGCAGTGTCTTCAGCTTCTTGACTCATCGGATAGATATTTCGAGCTTTTAGTGCTTCGGCTACCTCACGGAAATACGTAGCAATTTCGTCGTCGTTCGGGATCGAACCCTCTTCCACATCCTGGACTTCACCCGCATAGTGTCGATGAGCCCGGTCTAGCGTTTCATGAACTACACGCCCGAAGAATAGTTGTGTGACATGATTTGGTGCGAAATCAAGTTCGTTGTAATATCCGTACTGCCGCTTACACCGACGGTAGGCTAATACGTCACCGGTGATACTATATCTGCGTTTCAGCCCAACATCGCTGTGGGAGCCAACACTTCCTCCTACCAAATTGAGGAAGTCATCGGCTGATTCGATTTCTCTGGCTCCTGTGAACCAGTTCTCTGTCAGTGGCTCTCCATATTCAGTATAGCCCAAGGAGAGATCAGTCGTTGCCCCTTCTTGATCAAGTAGAAGCAGATCTTCCTCTGCTCGGGAGTACGCCACGTAAAATCGACGTATCTCATCACGGTTTGCTCTCTCATCAGTGGTTCCAGTCGGATGTATGTCTGCGTATGGCTCTAATTCATCCTCCAACCAGTAGGTACCGCCCGTCCAAGGTTCGCTATCAAGATCGCTGACGAAAGTAACTGGGAATTCAAGTCCCTTGGCTTGGTGAACAGTCATCATCTGTACGAAGCCATCCGGAATTTGATTGTGAGGATCTTCGGGTTCATCAAAATCTGACGCCTCTAGGTACCCGCAGAACACGTAGTAAAACGAACTGAGGAAACTTGTTGACACTGATAATGTTCTTGAAGACTTCTGCACATGTTCGGGCCCAGTGATACTAGCGAAGGAGTCAAACAACTTGGAGAGGCGACCAAGCCTCTTTGCTTGCTCTGGACGATCAGATGTCTCGATCCATGTCTGGAATGGTTCGAAGGAAAGAATCCGGTAGAGCAGTTCAAGAACGGTATACCCTAAAGAGTCGCTGTCGGTTGCACGTCTGAGTTCGCGCCGTTTCCTGCGGACGTAGTTGTCCAACTCTACCGCATCGTGCTCATCAATAAATTCATCAAATTCCCCATACCAATCCTCAATTTGCCCCTTGACCCGACCCATAACGCGTGCCGCTTCCACTCCCTCCAGTTCTGGATCTAGGCAGCGAATTACAGCACTCAGGGCAAAACGGATTTCCTCTTGCTTCAGAAACGCCTTGTTTCGAGGATTATGAACTGGTATGTCACGCTCACGGAGAGCTTCTGCATATTTACCGGCCCAGCGAGAGTTCTCTTTCGTGCTCTTGAAAAGGAACGCTACTTGGCTATAATCCTCAATATAGCCTTCATCGTGGAGTTCTTCAACTAATTCTGCTGCTGTATCGGCAGGACGTTCGTCACTATTTCCCACCAGGAGTGATTTGACACTCTTCCGCGATCTTGTATCCTTACGGCCAATGGTCATCGGATCTTTATTCGAAGCACGTGCCCCGTCTCGCTGCATAAGAGGGTATTCGTCCATATACCGGTTACACCAGTTCACGATATCCGCCGTAGAGCGATAGTTCGTGTTCAATTGCTCTCGCTGAACAGACTCCCCAAATCGATCATTAGCGCGATCAGGGAACTGAATTAAACACTCAACGGTACCGCCCCTGAAGCGATACAATGCTTGATCATCGTCACCGACGACGGTGAGATTTGGATTGCCGATCGCCTCAGTCAATCGGAAATAAAGTTCTTGTTGGAGTGGATTCGTGTCTTGATACTCGTCAACGAGGATATGTTCAAGCGGTGGGCGATCACGGTCTGGCTCTCCTTGGATGAAACGCTGCCCTGCTTCGCTCTCAATAAAGTCAATGAATTGCTCTAGGAGGCGGGCAAAATCACATCGATGATTTTCTTGTAGAGTCTCTCGGTATCTCTCAAGGCCTTCAGCACAAATTCGCCACTCAGGTTCCGGAGCACGACGCAAAGACTCTGTATCCGATAGGTATTGCGACACCCGATTGAATATCTGAGAAGTACCATCGGTTGCCTGCCATTTATTTGGGCCGTACTGAGGGTTGACACCACGCGGCAGCACCTTCTCGAAAAACTCCCATGTGTCTTCCGATAGTTCGTCTGAACTGACTGTCTCCCAGTTATCTGCATCACCATTTCCTTGTAGAACAGACACGAAGTCACAGTTGTTGTACATAAAGAGTTGTTGGCCGTCTTCATCGAGAAGTTCTGTATTCGCGTAGGCAGGATATCGATATTCCTGCATAATATCGTTGCAGAGAGAGTGAAGAGTCCCGATATGGATTTCGTTGGTATCAATCTCGTCTTCGAAACCGAATCGGTTTAGTCGGTCAACTATCCGTTCTTCCAAGTTCTGAGCAGCCTTCTCAGTGAAGGTCGTGAGGAGGATACTGCTCGGAGCAACGTCGTCTACAAGAAGAAGTTTGAGCGTCCGTGAAATCAATACCTCAGTTTTCCCGCTCCCCGGTCCTGCAGTAATCCAAAGGGGCCCGTCGCCTGCGAGTATCGACCGCTCTTGATTGTTATTGAATTCCCAGTCCTCATCATCAAACCGCTCTCTGTTCGCTTCTTCAAGTAACGTAATGAAGGTATCCTCAGAAAGTGGAAGAGACAGCATATGTTGTTTCTCTTTAGCAGGACAAATAAGTATGGCGTCGAGTTTCTGGAAGTGGCTGACTGAGATTTTCCAGTAGATAGATTTTGGTTCTTTATCAGAGATTACTTTCACCAATTCCTCATTTCATAGCTCTTCGATAATCTGCAGCACAGCATCTTCCCCAATCCGATTTGAATCAAAACCATCATGAACTGCAGAATCGAGAATGTGGCTGCAAATGCTGAGTACTTGTCGAATATTACCCTGTGAGCGTTGTAGAATAACGCTTAAACTATCCTCTGTGAATGGTTCAATTCCTTCGTTTCCATTCTGGCGGGCGAGATTCAAATATTCTTCAACGAGATTGTAGACTTTTTCTTCAGTCAGTGGACGTAGGGCGACTTCTTGTCCGATACGTTCGGAAAAGGCATGGTATTCACTCATCACATCTTGCCAAACCTCTGGAGCGCATCCAAACAATATGCAGAGCCCGCGACTATTCTGATCCATCAGATGTCGTATACTGTTCAATGTTTGTTGTTCGTCTTTCGGAGTCAATTGTGATATCCGTTCAAATTCGTCGATAAACATGAAAACACCAGTGTATCCAAAATCAAGTAGCATATTTTTCAGAGCAGTGAAAGCCCGGACAGCGGTAGTATTGTCGTCAACAGCACTGTGAATTTCCATTTCTTTTCGTTGTTCGTACCGGAGTCCCTCAGCAGTGAGCCACTGCCATGCATAGAGACTTGTATCCTCGTATACCAAATGAATCATAGCCCGTGCGAAGTCAGCAAATTTAGTCACGTCGCTCAATTGCTGCACTGCCGTAGGTACGATTTCTGATAGTAGAACATCGCCATGATCAATGAGTTGACGAATATCATCTGCACTGATAGGATTCGTGTCTGTCTCAGCCCGAGCAATTTTGGCCAAGAATTCGTAACTTAGGTTCTGTAACCGATCGAATCCAATATCATAAACAAATTCGTGATAAATATCAAGGAATCCATCTCCTGGTTGGGCTACGTATCCTACAAGCACATCATCTCGATCCCTCACCAGAGAACGGGTGTATTTGAGAGTGTGTGATTTCCCGTTTCCATATTTTCCAGTGACAACTAGGTGCTTCGATTTCCCCGTGCTGAGCACAGATGAAACAGTGTTACTGATGCGATCTGTGACTTGTTGCTGTCCGCAGTACACTGCAGGATCATCTTCTGGGACTGGGCTATACGGGAACGGGTTTTCCGACAACCCGAATTCTGAGTAATCATGCTGTTCGTCCGTGATGGTGAAGTTGTCGCTCATTGGTTTGCATACGTCAACTTACGGTTATGAACCGTGAGGTAGTAGTATTGTTTACCGTGCTGTTCGATTCCCTGCATCACTTGCTCTGTTGACTGTGATGTCGAAACAAGTACGTCATCTTCAGAAAGGCTAATTTCTTTGATACCGTAATTTGCTTCCTTAGCACCGGTATCTCGCGGTGCACCGGATAGTTCAAGTTTACCGATATTTTCCTGGGCTAGAAGACGAAGTCCATTATTGAATCCCTGCCGTGATAACTGGAGAGTTGCACATAACGACTCCCGGAGTTCAGGAATCGAAATATACCGCTGACGCATCCCGACTCCTGCAGTCTCTTCCAGTTCATCATACGCATTGAGAAGAGTCTGATGAAAATTCTCGGGGGGGCTTTCGTTTTGCGGGCGATAGTATTCGCCAGTGAATGCGTTCCGTTGAACCGTTCTAAGGCATTTACCCCAATTACCGACGACCTCGATACTCGTTTGATTGTACGAATACGGTGTAGATTCGGACTGCTTCTCTAATTCATATAGAACGCTATCTAGTCGGGCCGGGCCCTTCTTCTTCAACACCTGCAGGAAGGTACTATAGTGAGGACTGTTTCTCTCCAAGATTGAACTAACATTGTTCCAATCCTGATCCTTCACTGCTTCAATAAACGATGTTCCGATCGTTGTGCTCTCATACTTATCATCCGGTGCTTCCTCAACAAGGTTGACACGAAGAGCTTCAAGAATCGTTTCACGAGCGCGACGGTGACTCACGTCAAGTCGTTTTTCTACGTCTTCTGTTGTCTGTGGAGTATTCTGACAGAGTTGACTGGTTTCAACAAGCCGAGCGAGCGTCACCGGTCGGATAGTTGGTCTCTCCTCGGTCATGTTAGCCTCCGCACCTGTTGTTTTGCTATCCTGTATGCTCGCTGTGTGACTTCGTTACCTTTGAATCGCAGATCCAAGTACGCCTCCAAGTCTTCTTCAGATGCTTGCATATATCTAAAGCGACGTAATTCGAGAGCCAATGTCCACAAGTTATGTTTGGTAAGTAAGTCCCGATCATCCCGGATCGTCTCGAAGTTTCTCGAACTGCAAATTGGGCACGCACAGGGCAAGTAAGCCAAATCTTCGATGTTTTTCAGGGGTTCTCCGCCGAATCCTGGCATGAGATAGTTCCTCTTTCCAGCACTGCGGATGAACGCTGAGGAGTCAAAACTATCAACACCTAAATATAAAAGGAGTGGTTGGTATGTCACTCCACCCAACCCGTAGGTATGTAGGTGCTTATCGGTGGCACGCCGGGCGGATAGTATAATTTTTGTTACTTTTTCATAGTCTGTTCGAATCGGAACCAGACTTCCGATAGCGTAGCCATCAAATTCTCCTTCTTTCTCAAGATGCCTGATTGAATTACGAATGGTTTCAGGATCATATCCATGGACGCTAGCCAGGAGAATCTCTTCACCGTCATGTGTATCACTTGCTTCTAATGCAAATTCGATACTCTGGTTGATTCTCCGCTGATTCTCCGCCTGACGATTATCCCTTGACAATGGAATATCGACAGTACCGAAGATGTCAGCACCCAACTTGCGTTGTGTTTCAATGGTCTTCGCTGGGGTCGTGTCTACTTCCTCTTCTTGAAAATCGAAGCCACCACTATCAGCGAAAATGATTGTGTCTTCGGTCACATCCATCTCGTCACGGAGGGTTGCTCCGTTCTGCAATCGATCCCACTGTGTTTCTCGATTCCGTATTGCCCGAGAATTGACCATTGCTGTGGACAAATCCGGGATACTGTCTGTGTACTCGGGTGTATTATCACTCGATCGATTCCCGATGTTACTCACGGGGAACAGTGTCGGTGTTTGTAATTCCCCGTGGGGAGTGTCGAGTTTCCGTTGTCTGTACAACATATCCGACGCGCTGTGGTAAGCTCGGCTGTGGTATAAAACTTTGCTCAAGCAAAGCTATGCACGATAAATCAAAGTGACCTTATCAACCCATCAAGAAACGGGCATAGATGGTTTCAGACGACGTGCGAGACCTCGTAGGTCGAAAGCGCACAATAGAGATTTTAACACTCTTGGTTACGTCTGGTGGGTTACGCTATTCAGAGGTGGAGAATAAAGTTGATACGTCGAGCGATATGGTGATCGACGTGCTTGAACTTCTGTGTGAACATGAATTGGTAGAACGTATTGAGGAAAATCCAAAATATGTCGAATACAAAGCTACAGAGACTGGTCGAGAGTTTGTTGATGCAGTCAAAGAAATCGAGGCTATTCTGAATGATGAGCCAGACAGTTAGAATTTCTCAATATCTGCCTGAGTGGAATCTTCTTCCACATACCGGCATAAGATATTGACAGAGTCAGGATTCAACTCTGCTGTATCACGCATATTGTGTGCAAAGTTTTCCAGATAAACGCCTTTGAGGCCAATTACAATCGTCTCGTGGCGTTTCGCATCCTCCGTGCGTGCCGATACAGAAACAATATTCTCGTATTGCTCATTGAGTATATCTCTATTAAAAACGACACCAATCCTGTCTGGTTGAATCCGTTGAGCTGTCTTGTCAATGTCGATGCTAGAATAGTAGTCTGAACCGAGTGGGAAGAATACAATATCATATTCCAATTGATCCAATAGTTGGTGCAGGTCATCTTGGATACCAAGCTTCTCAGATCGGTCACGAATCTCAGAGACACTCATTCCGCTGAAAGTCACTTCGTACGGTGGGAGTCGTTCATCTTCTTGCACTAAACCAAACCCGGCACTTATGAAGTATCGCTGCACCTGGTGGCCGTCAGCGCGAAGTTGGCGAACGGCGTTCTTAATAGCGTCCTGTTGTCGGCCAGTGTACAATTCACTGGCTTCAATTCCGATGGTATCGTTTCGGCTGAGTAGATCTTGTTTAGAAGCCTGATCAATTTCATCCATTTCAAAGACTCGCTCTCCTTCAGGGACATACTTCGAACCAGAACATTGGTCGATGATGAGAATATCTAATCCGTCTTCCACATCCAAGACTGGTTTGTGTGGAGCGAAGTCAGAGCCAACTGCATAATTACGGCCGAGACTGTTCAATAGCGTCTCTCGCAATTGTGCGGCGTCATCGAAACCGTGTATGTCGCAGTTAGTATTCTCAAAGGAACTACCGAGTGACTCTGATAATTGCTCTCCGGGGTTGTATATGTAGAGTTCCTCATATCGGGTAAGGTGCTCTTCGAGTGTTTCAGCCATCCTCGTGGGTTCAAAAGAGACTGATTCTGGAGTCTCCGACCACCACTCATAGACACCGTTGGCATCGAATACACCGACCTCTGCAACTGGAAGATCGTTGACCTCACTCCAGAACTGCGGAGTTTCGTTCGCTAAGTACTCCTCTGTTGTCTCATAATTGCCGAGAGAAGCTGATCCTTTCATCAAAACGAGTGTTTTGGGAAGCGCCTCAGAAAACTCGTCGTAGAACTTCGCTGTGTTATGGAATCCCCGGCGGCGATTTCGGTCGTTGCCACGGAAAATACAGACTTCAATGCCGTGTTCGGTACAGATCGGGCAGTCGCAATTTTCCCATGGCCTGCTTGAGAGGATTTCCTGATACGCTTCAAGCAGGTCATTGTCCCCTATCCAAATAGCATAGTCTTGGATCACGAACCAGAGTCGTTGGAACCTATCCATCCCATCAGATCGAGATTCCTCGCGATCCAGAATTTCGAGCATTCTCGGGAATCTGTCGAGTTGGGAGCGTGCTGTAGCGAGCAAGTCAATGTATTCTTCAAACGGGTTGCTGCTCTCTTTACTCTCTGATCGGAGAAGTTTGATCAACTGACTTCGAAGATCATCGCTGAAATATGCTTTTAAATGGCTGGCATACTCGAAATCGTCTCGGAACGCCGCCTCCACATCACGGAGGGTACTGTGATCAAACCGTTCGTCGTAACGGTGATTCCGCATATACGTGATTGTCGCCGTGAGTGTCTCGCTTGCTTCAGCCTTCCACTCCCGAAGTGCTGCTGCAATAGATCGTCCTTCTGCGAATGCACGGAGCGCAATGAGTGTCTCACGCCCTCGTAATGCGGTTTCGATTGCATCAGAGATATCAGACCCATGTTGTGGGTACTGCACGCGGATGGCATCGTACCGCTCATCACTGGTAACACGGTAGTTTTTCCCACCTGTCCACGCGGCTCGAAGCATACTTGCACTATCGAAGGAAGACATACCAGATCGACCGATAGTGTCGAATGCATCGGATTTTGCGAAGCCGAAAACGTGGCTATCGATGCGGGTCTGATGAGTCCGCTCGTAATCTTTGACAGTCTTTCCGACTGATTTGACAATCTTCCTGACTTCGTGAATAGGACTCCCAGCTACACCACCGATGCCGAGATAATCGTAGCCGATATCAAGCACTTCAGCTGCTGCATCAGTGTACGACTCAATTGACCACCCCTGGATGGCGACCATCAACCGGAATGGGTAATCGCCCGCTTGGTACAGATCCCACATCTCCGCCGCATTTTCCAGTGTGAGATCGTAACGAAACTGTTTGTCATCTTGGCGGTATACTGCTCGGCTGTCGTCTTCAAGTCTATCCAACACAGACTCAACACTTCCCTCAAGATCGGCAGCAGTGAATTGTGTTGGTTGTTTCTGTGTTCGAATCGATGGCTCGTGATCTTCGACATACTGTGGCCACTTCTCAGGCCACTCATCAACCATTAGATCTACTGCATCGGTGACCTTCGATGGTATATCAGATTTCTTGAATTCATCTTGAAGAGCACGTTCGTCCAAATATAATCGACCTTTCTCCTTGCCTGATCCCAACACAAGATGATCAATCGTCACCCCAACCGAGACATCCAGTGTTTCATAGAAATCAAGCATACCCTGATTCCCGTACGGAGGGAAGGGGAGCGATTTGTATCCCCACGCGCCACAGTCACTGATACTTGGGAGCCAATCCGGGATAGAGAGAATCGGATCATCGTAGACTCCGTGTTCAGTTATCCGCTCGGCTTTGTTTGCCGTAGATTCGACTTGTTCACGCGAAATAAGCACACCATCGATCGGCGTCGTATCTTTATCGAAGATATCCCAAATGTAGTTTAGTTCGCGCTTCTGTCGGTGAGGGTCTGAGCGCTCATCAAGCTCAAAATCATAGTCTGCATCAACCGCGTCATCCCATTCGGGGACGTAGAACCGCACAGTTAGATAATCACCTGTATCGGTATATCACAGTCTGGCATATAGAAGTCTCCATTGAGGGACGCCAAACTACCACCCCAACCATGGGTGCTCGGCAAGTAAGGATGATGGGTTAGATTCACTCAAATAGGCACATATAAGTACCACCTCGATATTCTCAAGATATGCCTCAAGGATTATCTAGCGACCAATCACCAGAGAGTGAAACCCTCGCTGATGCAGGTGAACGAGAACTGCGTGTCGGGGAGGATCGTCCCATTCGAATCAGTACAGGGCATCGGATACTTCACCACGAAGGAAAATGCAGCAGACCACACGGTCATAACTACGAGATCACCGTTTCGGTGACTGGCGAACTGACTTCGGAAGGCTGGGTCGTTGATAAGGGAGATATTACCTCAGTAATATCTCAATGGGATCATCGGTTTCTCGTAGAACGAGGTGATCCCCTCATTGAGGCATTTCAGCGAAGCGGTGACGAGGATTCGCTGGTTATCATCGACCATCCACCCACAGCAGAGGTAATGGCAGTACTGCTTGAGGAGGAACTGTCCGATGCACTGCCAGAAACTGTCTCAGAGATCGCCGTGTCTGTTCGTGAGACCGGCGAACTGTGTGCGGCCCCGTAATCATGCCAGTCAACGCTGAAGTAGAGGAGACCGAACCTGACACTGATGGCGATCTCCCGATCAACGAGTTGTTCTATTCGTTGCAGGGGGAAGGTACCTTAGCAGGCGTACCAACAGTATTCATACGAACCTCAGGGTGTAACCTACGATGCTGGTTCTGTGATTCGTATCACACGTCTTGGGAGCCGACTGGGGCGTGGCGAGATGTGGACTCAATTTTGGAGGAAGTCCAATCCCACAAGCAGGCTACCCATGTGGTGCTCACCGGTGGAGAGCCACTCATTCACGAGGAGTCAGTAGACCTCCTAGAACAACTGGCAGCAGATGGACACCACACCACAGTGGAGACGAACGGAACGATTTACCGGGATGCACCGATCGACCTCGCCAGTATTAGCCCGAAACTGGCGAGCAGTACGCCGACACCTGATCGAGATCCGAAAGGGGATGGCGAGTGGGAAGACCAACACGAGCAAGATAGGATCGATATGGAGGCACTGTCGCAATTGATCGACGACTACGAGACGCAACTGAAATTCGTCGTGACCGGAGAGGAGGATATGCAGGAGATTACGGACGTGGTTGATCGGATACGGGCGGCAACAACGACCACAGTAGCAGATGATGATGTATTGTTGATGCCGGAGGGCATGACTCGTGAACAACTCGATGGAACGCGCAGCGAGGTGGCTGAGCTTGCTATGGAGTACGGCTACCGATACACACCGCGGCTCCATGTTGATTTGTGGAACGACGCACCAGGAACATGAACGGCAATTGGAGACGCCACGGCCGAGAGAGTACTGTGAAGAGGGGGGAGCGTGGATGTCAGAGCCCACGTAGAGAACAGACAAACGACACGTTCGACGAAATTGAGCGACAATGAGCAACAAAAGTGCAGTAATTCTGGTATCCGGAGGAATGGATAGCGCAACCGCTGTGTACGAAGCGATAGACCAGGGCTACGAGCCCTACTTCCTGCATACATCGTACGGGCAGCGGACTGAAGACAAAGAATACGAGTGCGCAGAAGCACTCGCCGACGAAGTCGATGCAGCCGACTTCCTGCATATCGAAACAGAGCATTTAGCCCAAATCGGGGAATCGAGTCTCACAGATAATGAGATGGATGTGGCTGATGCAGATTTAGATAGTGACGAGATACCGACATCGTACGTTCCGTTCCGGAATTCGAACCTGTTGTCGATGGCAACATCGTATGCTGAAGCGACTGACTCATCGGCGTTGTTCATTGGAGCACACGCAGAGGACTTCTCTGGATATCCAGACTGCCGTCCAGAGTTTTTCGAGGCATTCCAGAACGTGATTGATGTCGGAACGAAACCAGAGACGGACATCGAACTGATAGCTCCGTTCGTTGAGTGGTCGAAAACAGAAATCGCTGAGCGTGGACTTGAACTTGATGTCCCCTATGAAATCACGTGGTCATGTTATCGAGACAACGAGCCGGCATGCGGTACATGTGATGCGTGCGCGTTTCGGCTTGAAGCGTTCCGCAATGCTGGTACACAAGATCCGATTAAGTACGCAGAACGGCCAACATTCTCGTGATAGCCGTTCTTTGAGTTGTCTGGCTCATATTCCCTATCCCTCGGCAACAAGCATTTTATTCAATCAAAGTAGAAGAGTAACACACGATGCCCGAAAGTGAGACGGAGGAGATCGATTACTTCCCATCAGGATGGAATGAAGAAATCCACGATGAATATTACGTCGAATGGGTTTATCAAGAAGATCAGACAATCTTCATTCGACTTGACGGGACGATGGGCGAGGGTGAGTATACCGTCTCCCCAATTACAGGTGTGAACACAGACGGTGAAGAATTTGTTACAAAACCGATATCAGGACTTGAACGTGAGGAGGCGTTTGAAACTGCTGCTACTTTGATTTATGCCGTTAATGGCACAATAGGAAGGATAAATGAAGAATCTGAATTTATTAATGATATAGCGTAGCAAGTTGAATACATCTATTGAACCTTCGTCTGCCGGTCTAAATCCTGTTCTAGAAGTTCAGCCGCGAGATGACTGATTGATTCAACTTCATCCTGGGGGAGACCACTATTAGCGTTGGAATATTCGAGAACAGTAACGGGGCATATTGGTGCATCGACACCGGTGACATCAGGTGCGGAACCGGCGGTGATCTGTACATCAGTAGCACGATCCTCCACCTGGGCTACGGCATCAACTGCGATTTCGAATGCCCCCCACTCTTTGATATCCTCCGCTTCGTTAGAAGCCAATTCCTCCACGAACTCGTAATATGAGTCTTGAGAGGAGAAATGATACATTGATGAGTTATGATCAGTTGTCATGCTGGTCTCCTAATTACATAATAGCAGGTTGTGCTGCTAGATTAAAACCACCGAATCTGAACTTACGCACTATCTGTTGGCCACTATCTGTTTGTGTATCAAGTCGTCAAGAGAATCAACATCAGGCAAACCAACCGTCGAATTTCCAATGTCTCAGACACTGATCCGCTCAGTGAACGGCATACAGATAGCGGTTTGTCATAACAAGTTGTAGAGGGTAACGAACTTTGGAGTCTCTT
>OBKM01000227.1_pt1 | contig 28667 bp, 30 predicted proteins | sample 1519691 | NCBI WGS metagenome assembly OBKM01 (sample SAMEA37050418, study PRJEB22526) | metagenome | biome: saline pan; feature: lake; material: water | place: Egypt | collected 2015 | depth 0.5 m
ACTTGGTCAGCTGGGGATCTCTTCCCCACCTTTCGTTACAGATCGATACCGGGGTGTACTAATCCGACCTATTCAAGGTTAGTAGAAGATACTAACAAATATGGGTAACCGATCCGCCGCTATCGGTTCGAGAACTGAAGCCGCATATGGGTTGCCGATTTAGAGATCTCGGGGTTCGACAGTCTTCCGGTCGTTTGCCTCAGCTCGTTCGGCAGCATCGCTGAGCAGTTCGGCAACTTCGTCGTTGACAGCCTCGTAGAAATCGGCTGAAATCGGGTGATCTGCCAGTGCTTCCTTCACGCCTGATTTGACAATGAGGTCAGTCATTCCATTATAGAATTCTACCGCTCATATATAAGCGTTTGAGGTTCTGAGCTAGTAGATTTGCTCTTCTGGCAACTGGAACTCGTCCTGCCGAATAATACGAGGGCTCCTCCCCCGTCCTATCTTTTGATACGAACGCCGTGCGAGATGCAGAGCTTCGATGCAGCATTGTTAGAGTCATAACAACTTTTGATTTTCAGGTTACTGTTCTGCTATGGCAGATAGACGCGAGATTATCACAGGAATTGTTACAGTAAGCACGGTCGGAATTGCAGGCTGTTCAGATGGTATCAACATTAGAAGAGAGGGCAATGAAGAAAATACTGAAGAAGAGTATCAGAATGTTATTGAAGATGACTGTGATTATGCACACTTTCCGCACCCTGCTGCTTCGTACGTGACGCTTTCTATGACAGGCTCATACTGCTAATATTCCGGATACAGTGATATTTCGGAGCTTGGGAAAGGGGCCAAACCCATGCCTCCAAACGGTCATAGGGGTGGTGAAAGAAGCTGATACAGAGATGTGGGTTACGACCGACACAGTATCTTGGTGTGTGGTAACCCACAGCAGCTGTGCAACGACCGAGCTACTCTTCAGCTAGATCGTCGATCCACGTCAGCGTCGCCATCGCCTTCGGGAAGCCGAGTGTCGGAATTGAGAGCACCGCCACGTGGCGGAGCGTGTCGGGATCGATACCCTCCTCAAGCCCGCGCCGGACGTGGGAGTGAACTGCACCCTCGGACTCGGAGCCGGCCGCTAATGCAAGCTTCACCAGTCGCTTCGTCTCCTCGTCGATACCACCAGCCTCCGAACACGCCTTTCCAAGCCCGGCATACTGCTCCCAGACGTCAGGATACTGTTCAGCGAACTCACCGGCTGTTGCGGGAAGCTCTTCTGTGTCATCGACTGTGTCTGCCATACCTGGTGTTTCGAGACGATGGATAAAGCCGTTCTGCAGATTGTCAGTCGGTGAGAGCGCGACGATATGTTGCTACTTGATAGCCGCAGCTGCGTCGCGCTATCGAAAGCGACCTGCTCACCAACTAGTCATCTCCGACGCCTGACTATCTCAGTTTACCGCATCAGTGGGCCCGTAGACATACCAAGAGTATATAAAAGCCTTCATTATTGCAAGCAGAGGCTATGGGAGGGTAGTTGTTAGATACAAGTACAAGGTGAAATTCATGATCGTAACTTCATACAGAGCACTCACCACGCTGCTATTGAGTGAAATCATGAACCGAGGTGACAGTAGATGAGCGATGGAGGCTCGAACTCAGTACGGCGCAGGACGTTCCTCCAGGGCTCCGCCGGAGCACTCGTAGCCGCGGCCGCTGGCTGTGTCGCCCGTGGAGGAGAGGAGGAGTCCGTCACAGCAGCGAACCGACAGACGGTTCACAACAACTGCTGGATCTGTCGGGCGAGCTGCGGGCAGGAGGTCGTCCTCGAAGACGGGGAAGCCGTCGATCTAACCGGCGTGGATGGTCATCCGAAGGCCAGTGCCGGCGCCGAGACCGAGGGAACGCTGTGCTCAAAAGGGCTCGCCCAGCTCGATAAGACATACAACCCCAACCGGATCACCCGTCCCTATATCCGCGAGGACGGTGACTTGCGCGCCGCCGACTGGGACGAGGCGATCACGTACGCCGCAGAGCAACTCGAAGCGTTCAGTGAGGAGCACGGTCCGGAGAAACTCCTTCGCTACCAGGGTTATCCCCTTGGCGGTGATTTCCACGACCTGATCTTCCGGGACCTGTACGGCGCGCCGCTGCAGGTCGGCCGCAAAACGACTTGTCACGGGCCGTTCTCCGATTCCTGGGAGTGGATGGCCGGCTACGGCCGCGAGTGGCCCGACTGGAAGAACTCGGAGTTTATGATCGCGTGGGGCCGGAACCCGATGGAATCGTTCCGCGGTCAGTGGGAGCCGAAAGCGATCATGGAGACGATCGAGGAAAACGACGCAACGCTCGTCTGCATCGATCCACGGTACACAAAGACGGCCGAAGTCGCCGACATGTGGATCCCGATCGAACCGCGAACCGACGGGGCGCTCGCGCTCGCAATGGGCCACGTCATTATCGAAGAAGAACTCTACGACGAGGCGTTCGTTGAGGAGTGGACTCACGGCTTCGATGCCTACCGCGACGCCGTCGCCGACAAGACGCCCGAGTGGGCCGCCGAGATCACCGATGTCGACGCCGAAATTATCAGACAACTCGCCGTCGGCTTCGCCGAGGCGGCCCCCAGTTCGGTCGCGTTCCCGTGGACCGGCCTCGCGTTCCAGGCGAACGGCTTCAAGAGCTGCCAGAACGTCCACGCGCTCAACGGGCTGGTCGGCAACATCGATCGCGAGGGAGGCACTCGCCACTGGCAGTCCGGCTTCTCGCTCGCCGACCCGTTCGAGGAGCGGGGACTCGACGTCCCGGCCAATCACGAGGATCGGCCCACGCCAGACTACAACGACTATCCCTACCAGCGCCACATCCGCGACCTCTCGCACAACGCGGTCCCCACGGCGGTCGACCGTGGCGACATCCGTGGCTTTGTCAACAACTGGTCGGCCCCACTCAAAAGCGGTAACAGTGACGCGTGGGCCGAGGCGCTGGAGGCGATGGATCTCGTGATCACTGTCGACGCCTTTTGGAGCGGGGTCAGCCGTCGCGCCGACGTCGTGTTCCCCGCTGCGTCTACGCTCGAGCAACCCTTCCTCGATGCGGGTGGGGACGGCTCGTACAGCGAGTCGGGCTGGGTGACCGCCTCGAACGCCGTCATCGAGCCGATCGGCGACTGCCGGACCGACTACCAGATCTACAGTGCGTTGGCCGAAGAGCTGGGCTGGGGCGAGTACTTCCCGTGGGAAGATGCCGCCGAGTTCTACGACGAGCAGCTCTCGGGTGTCGGACTGTCGTTCGACGAGGTCGCCGAGCAAAGCTACGAGATCGTCTCCGACGTCGGGTACGAGCAGTGGCGCGAGGACGGCTTCGACACCGAAACCGGGAAGTTCCAGTTCGATCTCGATGTCGTCGACGACTACGCCGACCTCGCCGAGGAGACCGGTGCGAGTACGGCTCCGGAGTGGCAACCGCCGGACGACGATCAGTACGGCGAGACCACCGACGAGGAGTACCCGCTGTTGTTGACCGACGGTTTCCTCGAGCAGCTATCCCGTGGCCACGATCAGGCCCTCGACGAGGCAGTCGAGGAGTATCACAACCGATTTGGCTTGCGAAACGAGGATTATGACGGAAACTTGCTCCATATTAATCCGGTCGATGCTGAGTCTCGAGACATCGAAACCGGCGATCGAGTGCGGGTCGAATCCCCCGACGGGGCGGTCGAACTCGTCGCGCACGTCTACGAGGGCGTTCGTCCAGGCTGGCTGTTTACCGTCACCGGGTTCGGCGAATACTCGATCGCCCCCGATCAGGCCGGGGCAAACATCATGACTATGAACACCGAACGACACGTCGAGCCGGTCTCCGGACAGACCGATCGGAATCATCCGGTCGAAGTCGCGCCCGCCGGAGGTGATGAGGTATGAGCCAGTTCGGCTTTTACTTCGACCCGGACAAGTGTATTGGCTGTCAGGCCTGCACACAGGCTTGTCAGAATCGGAATAATATCGAATCTGACGAAGGCGTCGCGTGGCGACGGGTCGAACACGTCGGCGAGGGCGAGTTCCCGGACTACCAAGAGGTCTCGATCTCGATGAGCTGTCACCACTGCACCGAGCCCGAGTGTATGCCCGTCTGTCCGACCCTTGCCCTCGAAAAACGGGAGGAAGACGGCATCGTTACCGTCGACCAAGACAAATGTATCGGCTGTAACTACTGTTCGTACGCCTGCCCGTACGGTGCTCCACTGCAGTTCGGCGAGAACGAACTGGTTCAGAAGTGCCACGGCTGTCTCGGCTCCGGGGCCGGCGACGGCTACGGCTCCCCGCCTCGGGAGGAGTCAGAGACGGCGCGTGAGACGCCCGCTTGTGTCGATAACTGTGTGACGGGAGCACTCGATGCGGGCCCGGTCAGCGAGCTGGTACGCGAGGCCTCAGAGGAGGCCGTCGAGGAGTTCAAATCGGACGAAGGCGGCTCGAACGTCATCCGCGAACCCGCGACCAAGAGTACTCTGGAGGTGGGCGGCAATGATGGATAATCCGGACGGACTCGTCTGGATGGCCCAGCAGGAGTACGGCTGGTATATCGCCGCGTACCTGTTCTTCAGCGGGCTCGCCGGCGGTGCGTACCTGACCGGCTTTGCCGCCGATCTGTTCGGCTGGCGCTCGGGCGATGAGGCCACCGAGCAGTCGATGCGTGCGATTACGCAGTGGGGCGTCGTCCTGTCGCTTGGAGCCATCGCAGCGGGCATGTTCTTCCTGCTGTTCTTCCATCTTGGCAACCCGATACGGGCGATGATGTTCCCGATTCTGTTCGTTAACTTCGGCTCATGGCTCGTGATCGGGACCTGGATCATCGTGTTTTTCTCGATCATTGCGGTCCTGCAGGCGTTCTGGTTGCTGTGGGACCCACACAGGTTTACGCCGACCGGGCGCGTTCGTGGGGGGCTCACCGGAACGAGTGCGTTCCCCCGGCGGATCACCGCGTGGATCGAGACGCGGTTTAGCGTGCCGGTAGATACGTGGCTTGCTCGGCTGGCAATCCGTACCAGTCCGGGCCGGACGGGCCGACTGGCCGTTTCAGGCGTCGGTTCGGCGTTCGCGCTCGGGATGGTTCTGTACACGGGGCTTAAACTCGGCTACGTCTCGGCGACCGTCCCGCTGTGGGACGGAACGTTGCTTCCGTTCCTGTTCCTCGCTAGTGCTCTCTCGATCGGGCTGGCGGCCACGATGGGAGCGACGGCCGTCTTCGAGGGGATCCACGGGACGAAGGTGACGACGTTCAGCATCGCTGATGACGTCATCATTCTCGGCGAGATTCTCGTCCTCGTCTTGCTGCTGTGGACACTGTCGTCCGGCGGTCCAGGGTCAGTCACCGCCTTCGAGTTGCTAACGGCGGAGTACGGGCTCCTCTTCTGGGGCGGCGTGGTCACGGTCGGGCTTGCGCTCCCGCTGGCGCTTTCGGTCGCCCTAATCGCCGTCGAACGGCGGGAAGATGTCCACACCAGCGAACAATTGGGTCAGATCGTCCGCGGGGTCTACACGATGAAGTTCGGCTTCGTCGTGCTCGGCGGCGTAGCGCTGCGCTATCTGATCATCGCTGCGGCGTACAACGCGCCGCTTACTCCCTGAGAATCGGCACTCGACTACTCTCACTACACAACTATGTCCAAACGATACTCGAACGACGATCACGGCGCCGGCGGGGGTGACCTGACTGACCGACGCGAGACGTGGGTTGGGATATACACGCTGCTCGCAGAGGGGCTAAAACACCCCGACGACCGACTGCATCGTGACGTCCGGGAAGAACGCTTCGCGGACGAACTGGCACGACACGCCGACGAGCTCGATATCCCGTTGCCCGTCGAACCGGGCGACCCCACGCACGCGCCGGAGACGCGCGCGGCGTTCGACAGCGAGTACATCGCGCTGTTCGAGGGGCTTGCCACACCGTACGCACCACTGGTCGAGTCGGTGTACCGCCCCTGGCGGGCCGGCTGGTCGAGCGACGGGCTGCTATCGGGACCGGCGGCCAGCGACATGCGGGATCGATACGGCGCCGCAGGGGTGTCGATTCCCGACGCCTACGAAGCGGACCATCTCGCACTTCTCTTAGAGTATGCGGCTGCACTCCTGCAGTCCGGAGAAGACGACGCCTACCGAACGTTCGTCGATCAGCATCTCGACTGGCTACCGGCACTCCGCCATCTCGTCGACAGCGCTGCTGCGGATGCCCCGTTCCACAAATACTGTGTCGTCGCCGGCTGTGAGACCGTCGCCATCGCCAGACGGCGCCAACGGTTGCCCGCTCCGGAGCCGGAACACATCGACGAACAGGTCGACAGAGCGAACACCCATGTCAAATAACAATGTCACGCCAACGCCCCACCGCTGTTGAGCCGTCGACAGCGCACGTTAGCTTCTATGTGTCCGTCGCAGATGGGGCACAGAATAGGGCACTAAGCTTACAGTCAACGCGCTTCCAAAAAGATGGCCGAGGAGGCCAAAGGTGGTCACAACAACCACGTCATCTGCGCCGAGCACGACCGACTCATCGGGAGTTCGGTCTTCTACGGCGACGTGCAGGTGGATATCGAACCGAAGTAAAGGCCACCGCTCACAAACAAAACGGCTGCCGATCGGCTGTTTTAGGAATCAAATTTCTTCAGGATTGACTACCTATGTCACTAACAAACTCAAAATCAGTGGTTGACTCTCTCGGTGTTGAGACAGTAATCAAAGCCGAACAGCGACGCGAAACAACGTATAGACTGCTGGGGGCGTTGTTCCACCAGCCAACCAACCAGCCGGATGCGCCACTTGAAGCGGCCGATCCAGTTGCGATCGACATCAAGAAGCTTCGGGAGGCGATGCCTGATACCAAGTCGCTCCGACTTGATCACGCACAACTATTTGTCGGCCCATTCGATCTGACAGCCCCACCGTATGAGTCCGTGTATGCCGCCGACGAATCACGGGTGATGACCGATACTACTGCGGAAGTACAGGCAGAATATCATGAGGCAGGTGTCGAAATTGACATTGATGAGCCCGCTGACCATATCGCCGCAGAACTGGAGTTCGTCTCCTTGCTCGTCACAACCGAATGTGAGGCAATTGCTGCTGGTGAGTTTGAGGCGGCCGAACACTACCTTGATCGCCAGTATGAGTTCTTGGTTTCCCACCTTGGTCGATGGGTGTCTAAACTCGCCGAAAATATGCGAACACACGCCGACACAGAGTACTACCGGGTGCTAGCAGATGAGACCCAAGCGTTTGTTGAAGCTGATGGCCATCTGTTGGCAAACCGTCTCGAAGCCATCGAGGCTACCGACGATTTAATCACTGCGCTTGAAGATGGTGACAACCAATGAGTGTTGACGAAGCCCAGATTCGGGAGCGACTGCGGGATATCACTGATCCCGTCCTAGATGAGGATATCGTCTCGCTCAATCTGATCGACGATATCTTGATCGAAGATGGGACAGCGAAAATCGCTGTCGCGTTCAATGCGCCGTACGCAAGCGATGAGTCCGATGTGGCTGACGCTATCCGAGACGAGATTGAGAAGCTTGGTCTCGAACCCGAGGTTCGAATTAGCCACTCGTGGGAGAATCCAGACAGCCCACTGCCAGAGGTAAGAAATGTGATCCCGGTCGCATCCGCTAAAGGCGGCGTCGGGAAGACGACCGTCGCTACCAATCTTGCGACTGCACTCGCCAAAACCGGTGCCAACGTCGGGCTGTTGGATGCAGATGTATACGGGCCAAACGTCCCCGGCATGTTGGGGATCGAGGCGAAGCCGGGGCTCACCAATGACAATCTGATTATCCCGCCAGAAGCTGATGGGATCAAACTGATGAGCATGGCATTTCTGACTGACGACGATACTGATCCTGCGATGCTTCGTGGGCCAATGGTTGATAAGATTCTGTCGGAGTTGATAGAAGAAACGCAGTGGGGTGAGCTGGATTATCTCTTAGTTGATCTTCCGCCAGGCACTGGTGATGAACAACTCACACTACTGCAGACCGTGCCAGTTACCGGTGCCGTAGTCGTTACAACGCCTGAAGATATCGCGCTCTCCGACGTTCGAAAAGGCATTCAGATGTTTCACGACCGGGGGACGCCAGTGTTGGGTGTTGTTGAAAACATGAGCTCATTCAAATGTCCGAACTCGGGAGATGTGTATGACATCTTCGGCAGCGGTGGTGGAGAAACAATCGCCGAGGAGTATGATATCCCGCTGTTGGCTGAGATACCAATTGACCCCGAGATTCGATCCGGCGGTGACAACGACAAGCCGGTAACTGTCCTGCAGGATACGGCTGCTGCCGACCATTTTCTCACACTGCGTGATGCGGTCACCAGCCGGGTTGGAGCAGTTAACCGGGCGATGAAGGGTGAAGTTGACGCTGACGCGCCAAACTCACCGCTGGTTGCCGCTTCACAGTCTATGCAGATGGATGACCCAACCGCTCCCGGCGGACAACGTGAACCGGACGGCCCCGGTGGCTGTGGCGGCCACTAGTTGTCCGTCATCTCAAGACCAACTGAGCGTCTGAATCGACTCGCGGTCAACCGAGTCAGGGAGATCAGCAATCCGCTCGCGTGCTTCGTCAACCAGCGGCGAAGCAACACGGTAGCGGTTGTCTTCTGGGTCGGTGACCTCGCTATCGGTGGTAAACTGATTATCTACTGCGTGTCGAATCCGTTTCCAACTGCCGTCGGTCGTATTCACGAGAAGATAGTAGGCTGGTGCCGTCTCAACCGCTTCAGTAAGCGCGTCGATATCGGTGATGCGGCCGGTATCACGCTGGATCTCAGCTAGTTCCGGCGGCTCCTCAACCTCAACGACAATCGGGATCAGCTCAGACCCGATGCTTGCAACGGCGGTAGCGAGTGCCATGTCGGCATCCGCCTGCGTACTAAAGGCCTCCTCGTCAACGCACTCAACCAGTGAGACGTCGTCGTTGACTAACGCACCGAAAACAAACCGGGCGGAGTTAAGCGCTGAGACAACTGGAGAGCTATCTTCCGTTGTGTTCTCTTCCATAGGCGAGTGTATGGGTGGATATACTACTGTGTTCGGATGTGGGGAAAACTGATATACATAAGAAGTAAAATATATGACGTGGATACCGAATCGTCGAGTAGTAGAGTCGAAACACACCGGCTGTATGCGGAATTTGAGATTACTCCCGCGGACTCGGTTAGCTGTCCGGTTGATGAACTTGAGGGAGATGTTGAAAACGTCACTCAGCAGTTAGTCGGGGATGACTGTCATACGGATACGACCGTCGAAAGCGACGATGAAACGGATATCGTCCACTCGAAGAAGCAAGTTGAAGGAATGTGTCACTGCCCGGTGTTTGTTGAATATGACTGCATCCCACAAATCACCGAGTTCAAATCCGAGTCACTCATCATCGAAACATACCTCCCGGATCGAGAACGGCTGACTGTTCTTGTTGAAGCACTAAAAGAGTCGACGAACGACGTCTCCCTGCGGCGGCTCACCCGCATCGATGACGAAGGAACCGACCGCTCAAACAAGGTGGTGCTTGAACTGTTCGACCTGACCGAGAAACAGCGGGAGGCAGTGACGACAGCTGTCGCCGAAGGCTACTATGAAACACCCCGTGAAACAACGATTGGTGAGTTGGCCAGTGAGCTTGACATCTCAAAATCAGCCATGTCACAGCGATTGGCGGCTGTCGAATCAAAGCTCGCCGTCTCTGCTTTTCGCTGATTCAGCACTTAAAAGACTGAATTGTTGAGCCATACAGCAAAGCCATGGGCGATGTTACGTTGTCTTGTGTAGCACCGCTCCCGGGTGGCGTGCCCGTGAGCTGATACTCATGACAACGGAGTGCATCATGAATACAGCATACACCTACGAGATCGAGTTTGATATCCTTCGGTCGTCTCGGACGGCCTACGAGCAGTGGCTCGCACAGAACGCAATCGATTGGGTGAGTCATCAGGCGGTAAGTTCCTTTGCCGTCGAACAGAATCGAAATGGGTTGTCTCCGGAGATCAAGTTCCGGTTTGGCTTTCCGTCACTCGAACGGTGGGCGACGTTTACCGACAGCGACATTCATCAGGAGGCGACCGAAACGCTCCGGGAGGTGAGTGCGGAGCTATCTGGGACGCTTTGGGAACAGGGTGGAATCCGACTTGGTGAGGATTCGACCGCACAAAATCCGCAACTGGATGACCCACCAATTAGCGATCCAGTGATCGACGGTTCACAATCATCTGATTTGTCGGGCTGATCTCACCCAGCACTTGCCGATCATCTGCACTCGTTACTGTTGAGTGTAGGGAATACTGTCCCATATTCCGCACCCCTCTGCAAGAGAGAATCAATTTCCCCTCTGGCGATTAGCCAGAGATTCAGTCAGTGGAATTTGGATTCCGCTCATTTCTTGACGGTGTACTTGTAGAGGTAGGTAGTGACTGAAGCATTCACTCCGGGACCTCTGCCAATTATCGCAACAGTCTGCCGTGAATCGGGTCTTGTCGAGACAATCGATGATTTGGTTGACTGGGACGAACAGCAGTGTACTCTCTCACCCGGTGAGAGAGTCATGGCACTGATCATGAACGTCTTGACTGAAGGGAAGCCGTTGTATCAGCTCCCCGAATTCTTCGAAGGTACAGACACTGAGAACCTCTTTCACGATGGGATCGAACCAGACAATCTCAACGATGACGCACTTGGCCGTGGCCTAGATCAGCTTGCTGAGACAGGACTCCGCACGGTCCTCGGGACCGTGCTGTGGGAAGCTGCCAACCGCGAAACACAGTCTCCCACCGTCGTCCATTCCGATACGACGACTGTCTCCGTTCAGGGAGCCTACGAAAATGACTCTGATGAGTCTGATCAGGAACTAAACATCACCTATGGACACAGCAAAGACAATCGTCCCGATCTCAAGCAGTACACCGTTGGACTCGGTGTCGACCAACACGGCGTTCCCGTCGTCGGTGACATCCTCGACGGGAATGCCTCTGACAAAACCTGGAACGTCGATGCCATCGAAAATCTCTCCCGCTGGGTTGATACCGACGAACTTGCTGCCTATGTCGCCGACTGCAAAGTGGTCTCAAAGGAAACCTTCGATGCGGCTGATGAGTTCGATGGAAGGTCGCACGACCATCGATATCCAACAGGCTGGAGGCCGAACCGCACGGACGGCGAAGCTCTCGATTGCAACGGGGACGTGTGATCTGACACCGGCAAAAACCGCGCCTGATGAACCAGACTCCATTTCAGTGAACGTCGTGCGAGTCGATGAAATCGGCGAGCAGGAAGACCCGATGCAGTGGGTGTTACTCACCACTGCATCGGTTGAAACGCTCGATGACGCATTGTCCGTCATCGAGCACTACGAGCTTCGCTGGCGAATCGAAGAGTGGCACAAAGCACTGAAGACAGGCTGTCAAATCGAGGAACGACAACTCCAGACGTGGAACCGCATGGACGTGTTATTGGGCTTGTACTCAGTGATTGCGTGGAAAGTACTGGAGTTGCGAAACCTCGCTCGTGAAGACTCAGCGGCTGATCCAGCAGTGTTGCTGAGCGAGGCTGAACGCGCAGTTCTGGAAGCAAGATTTCCAGAACTGCGCGGTGAGAGTGCTAAAACCTACGCTGTCAGTGTGGCAAAATTAGGCGGGTATCTTGATCGCAACTCAGACCCTCCGCCAGGGTGGCAGGCAATGTGGAAAGGCCTGCAGAAACTTCGTATGTGGGCTGAAGGCTACGAACTGGCCGCTGAATAAGCGACACGTCGCTCATTCAGCGAGATCAAGACTACCAGTCTGCCTCAGGGGCGCAGAGAGACATCTCTGCAAGATCTATCGATGTGCCCGAAGTGATGACTGGTTCCTGACCGATTCTTTTCTCTCGTCACCCGCTTGAGTTAATTTTTCTCTCTCGCGTTGAATTATGGGTAAGAGACAGCCCTGTATTCATCACTCCAACTCGTGATGTGATTCTTATATGAACTTGAGTCGATGACCGGTGCAGAGGTTTAATCTTGCAGAACAGCATGGAAATCTTCAATTGCTGACTCCCGAATCATTATCCACAGTCGTTGTATCAGACTCATCTTGAAGCAGGTGACAAGCTGTATCGTGATTCGCTCCGCATGGTTTCAGACCCGGATTGTCCGTTTCACAAACAGTAGTAAACAGTTCTTTGAGGCGTTTACTGGCTGCTTCCTCCTGTTTCGCAATAAGCAATTCAACTGCCTCACGAAGTGCTTCTTCGGCCTTTACATCTGAGAGTGTGGCGGGAAAATTATACTCCTCACGTATCCACCGTTTCAGTTGTCGGTCGTCGATGTCTGTAGGCTCACGAGAAGGGAAATCGCTGGACTGTCGATCTGATCTTATCATTCCGGCTTCAACGATATTTTCGAGATCAATCCCGTCATTATCTAATTGTGTGCGGAATTCGATGATTTGGCGCCAATTTTCTTGAGGAATATCGATTTCATCTGGCTGGATGACCTCAGGGCATCGCGTATGGAACCGGCATCCAGAAGGCGGTGAGGAGGGATCTGGAACGGTACCAGTAAGCGTCACACCAAGCCCGCTATCGGTCGGGTCAGGCGTCGGAATTGCGGATAACAATGCGCGAGTGTATGGGTGCTTCGGATCCTTGAATAGTTTTTCTGTCGGCCCGACCTCAACAAACTCGCCAAGATACATCACAGCTACACGATCACAGATTTCTCGGATCACACTGAGATCATGGCTGATGAAAACGATAGCTAACCCCAGATCGGCTTGGAATTGCTCAAGTAAATCAAGAATCTCTGACTGGATAGAGATATCAAGTGCTGAAACTGGCTCATCAGCGATGAGGAGTTCAGGACTGACCGCAAGTGCTCGCGCCAGTCCAATTCGCTGTTTCTGCCCGCCTGAAAATTCATGCGGGTATCGTTCGGCATCCTCTGCTGAGAGTCCAACTCGTTCAAGCAGCTCAGCGATGATATCATACCGCTGGGCTGGATCGGTCATTCCCTGAACAACGAGCGGTTCTGCGACCACTTCTCTAACATTCATACGAGGATCAAAGCTTGAATCCGAATCCTGGAAGATCATCTGTGCCCGGCGACGGAATCGGCGTAGCTCCCCTGCGTTGAATTCGGTGATATCTTTACCATCGAATCGTACTGAACCAGCTGTCGGTTCTTCAAGTCTGAGTAGAGATTTCACGGCTGTTGATTTGCCGCAGCCGGATTCGCCAACAATACCAAATGTTTCTCCACGCGCTACCTCAAAACTAATTCCATCGACAGCTTTGGCACGACCGACCTCCTCATCCAGAACACCCTCAGTTATTTGATAATGTTTTGTTAGTTCGGCGACCTCAAGCAGTGGTCGCCCTTCGCTCATCGGTTGGAGCCTCCATCCTCGTCAAGAATCACGCTTGAATCCATTGTTGGTGCGAAATGGACACATGAGGCGAGATGGTCGGTCCCCTCCTCAACTGGATACAATGGTGGCTGGTCACCACTTCGACACTCGGAGATTGCATGTTCGCAACGGTCGGCGAACCGGCACCCGTCCGGCGGATTCTCGGCATCAGGCATCGTTCCTGGAATCCCATCGCGGTTGCCGTTACCCGGAAGACAGGCTAGCAGCGCGCGGGTGTATGGGTGAGCTGGATTCTGAAATACAGCAGCAATCGATCCTTGTTCCATGATCTTCCCCGCATACATCACGATGACGCGGTCGGCGATCTCTGTGACAACACCGAGATCGTGGGTGACGAATAACACCGCCATCTCTCGCTCGGCTTGCAGTTCATTAAGCAAGCGCAGAATCTGGGCCTGAATCGTTACATCGAGTGCGGTGGTTGGCTCATCAGCAATGAGCAAATCGGGATCACAAGCCAATGCGATTGCAATCATCACCCGCTGTTTTTGTCCACCAGAGAGTTCGTGTGGGTATGCCTCGACTTTTGAACTGGCCTCAGGAAGTCCTACTCGATCAAGAAGTTCAATTGCACGCTCCGCTGCCGCAGTTTCCGAAAGATTTTGATGCAGTGTCAATGCCTCCTGTATCTGCCAGCCAATCGTATATACAGGGTTGAGTGCCCCCTGTGGGTTCTGGAAAATATGGCTGATACGATTCCCTCTGAGCGATCTAAGCTCCGTCTCGGATAATTCAGTCACCTCGTTTCCATCGAACAAGATTTCACCGCCTGCGATATACCCAGGAGGTTGTTTGAACAGCCGTGTGATCGATTCGGTGGTAACCGTCTTTCCAGAACCGCTTTCTCCAACAAGAGCAACAGTTTCTCCGGCGTCAACCCTGAATGAGACCCCGTCGACTGCTTTTAGAATTCCCTCTTCAATTTCGAAGTATGTCTGTAGATTCGACACCGAAAGCAACGGGTCATTTCTCATCTATCATTACCTCCATGTCGTGGATCCAGCGCGTCACGGAGTGCATCTCCCAAGAAATTGAATGCGAGGACGGTAAAAAACAGAAAGATCCCTGGGATCGTTGAGATCCACCACGCGTTTCGAAGCCATTCCCGTCCATCAGCAATCAACCGTCCCCATGACGGAACAGTCGGATCACCGAGCCCTAAAAATGCGATAGCTGCCTCCGCCAAGATAATCCCAGGGATAGCTAATGATGCGGCAGTGATGATGCTGTTAGATATATTGGGCAAGAGATGCCGGCGAATCGTGTACCTGCTTGATGCGCCAGCAGATTTCGCAGCCATCATATAGGTTTCCTCTCTACGCTGTAGAGCCTCGGCCCGCATAATTCGGGCGGCTCCACCCCATCCGAGGAATCCAAAGATGAGGATCAACACGAAGAGGTTGCCACCGATGGTGTATGCAAAGAGCAAATAAAGGAAGAACGTGGGAAACGTCAGTTGGATATCTACGTACCGCATCAGCAGTTCGTCGACGATGCCACCGTAGTAAGCCGCGGTTAATGCGACGGTTGCACCGATTGTGAGGCTGATGAGTGTCGCAATAAGCCCGACCTGCATACTCACCTCCATCCCGTGAATAACGCCGGCAAATATATCTTCTCCTGACGGGGTGGTGCCAAAGGGGTGTTGCCATGTTCCGTGACAGGCACCATTCCTCACTTCTCCAACACACTGAGTGACAACGAATTCGTCAACAGACATCCACGCTGGCGGCTGATTATCGAACCGTGGGTTTGACTCCGGTGCTGGTACGATTCGCGCACCGACCACGCCGATGATGAAAATAATGACCAGGTATATGCCGCTCACAACGGCGGCTTTGTTCTTTTTAAATTCGTTCCAGTATTGTTTCGTCATTCGCTGATGCTCATACAGTGGAAGGACACCGTAGAAGAACACGATAACCAGTGTTATTGACCACAGCCAGCCGACTGCGGAGACCTCACCGAGTATTGGAAACGAAGCTGGCCCTTGGTCGGCGATGTACCGGGCCCACAGATCGATCATAACTCCGCCGCTCCAGATTGCGACAAACACCACCCAAGCAATCTCCCGGCGTGATCTCGCCCGCTGATCACTGTCGATAGCCTCCCAATCAATACGTTCAAAGTGGTGATCTGCGGGCGAGTTGTTGCTATCCCTCGGTTCATCGAAATAGCTGTCGTCGTCACCGCTCATTAGCGATCACCGTAATCGATTCGCGGATCCAACAGGGCGTAGGTGATATCCTCAACAAGATTGCCGATGATAACAAGAAACGTCGGTATGAGAATTGTGATCATCACCAGATCGTGATCCTGGGTAATGAGTGCTTCAAAAGACGCCAGCCCAACGCCGGGGATCCCGAAAACAACCTCGATGAGATATGATCCCGCAAGCACCAATCCAAGTATGCGGCCAACAAAGATTGTCATCAACGGGACAGCAGCGGGTCGAAAAACGTGTTTGAGAACGATATCACGGCTGCTGACACCTTTTGATTTGGCTGTTTTGACGAACGCTGCGTCGACATACTCCAGTGCCTCCGCCCGAGCATACCGCATCACAGAGGCGATTGCACCGGTCATCAACACCAGTGTCGGGAGAATCAGTTGTCTAAGATTCCCCGGGCTAAGAATGCCAACATACTGTTGGCCTTCTACCTCCTCGCCGATGAATGCTGGATGGCTCCCGTCAGCTCGTTCGAGCCAGGTGAACCCGCCCTCGGCTGACAGCACCAGTTCCCGGTTCCAGCCGATATCAACCCATCCAAGTATCGATCCAAAGATGACCATCGTTACAATTCCGAACCACCAGTTAGGAATCGAGATGCCGAAAAACGCAAACAGCGTTGCCGCGTAATCCTTCTTTGTGTGTTGGTTGACTGCCGAGTACAGGCCGATTGCGGTGCCGATTACAGTTGAGAGGACAACTGCCGGAAATGCATACATCAACGAGTACGGGGCTGTCCGAAAGATCACGTCACGTACTGGTTCCTCATACTCGTAAGACCACCCCCAATCCCCCTGAAAAATATTCGTCATGAACTCAAAATACCTGACGTAGATGGGTTGATCGAGCCCGAGTCGTTCGCGCTCAGCTTGCACGGCCGTTTCGATGTCAGTCCCCTGTTGGGCAGCTTGGAACTCTGCGGCCAACACTCGCTGGTCGGGGATAAGATCCATCAGTATGAATGTGACCGTGAGAATCACGAGCGTCGCAAATCCAGCCCATGCCAAGCGGCGGATAACATACCATTTCATCGTCTCAGCTCCGTTGAAGCGGTGAAATTGCGAGTATCTGACTGATATCCCAGACGCTACAGTAGTGATTCCCAAACAGGGTCGGAGTGTCAAGTAGCACCCACAATAGAAAACGCATTCTGGGTAGTGAAGATTTCTGTATCAATCGGCTCTCAGACTTCTTCAATGGAGTAATCATCAAGATTCCCAAGTTTTTCTCTTGCCTCCACAATGTCGTCCTCAGTCACGTCGATTCCGTAAGCTGTCACCGCCTCCTCGTCATAGAACCTTGACCACTCAGGCTGCCACGTTACCGCCGGCGTTGAGAGGCCACGGGCGATATCCTCTGAGATACGCTCCTTATCAATGACAAGACAAATTGCCTCTCGACCGTCCTGTGTTTTTAACAGTGGGTGGCCATTAGCACGCATATTGAAGGGTAGGTACGTAATGAAGGGACTCGGTGTCTCTTCGATCCGCACATCATCGACATCTCGGCGGAACTCATCGACGTTCTCCGAGGGAAGCTGGAAGACATCGGCTTCCCCTTCGCGGAACCGCTCGACAGCCGTTGAGGTCTCTCCCTCAGTATCGTATTGATATCGATTGAAGTAGGGGGCCTCGGCCCAAGCATCATCCATTACTTCGACGTTACTATCGACCGTGTGTGCTCTCATATAGTACTCGTCGTTTCTGACAGCAGTGAAGTCTCCTGCTTCCCCAGGTGTCCGACTATCAAATGTGTACGGGCCGAGGTTTCCTGTCCAAGTAAACTCCTGTATCTCCGCTGACTGACGCAATGCGGTCGCATCCGGCATATACTGCTCATAGAGTGCCTTCGGTAAACACTGCTCACCCCAGATAATCGGGCGAAGTGGGAAGACTGGATCTATTTCAGCGAGTTCAACCTGGAACGTTAGTTCTCCGGTCGCTTCGACATTCTCCACAGCTTCCCAGTCGCCAAGTTGTGCACTCGGTGGCGTTTCCTCATCCCACATGTCGGCAGCATCGTCAGCGACGCCATGTACGTTCTCGATGTGGAACACCCAGTCTTCAGCGGTCATCTGTCCATACTCGTTACCCTCCACATCGGTGCCCCACAGTAGATTATCACGGAGTTGGCACACGTATACCTCACCGTCGTCGTCAGGGTCGTCTATATCAAGCCACAGCGGGACGATTTCATCGCTGGGATCAATCACATACGAACCATCGACCAGCAATCCAATACGCAACTGATCGTTGGTGAAAGTTACCTCCGGCGGGTACAAGTTCCGCAGAGGCTCAGTTTCAAGCTGGATATAATCACCACTAATGGATTGCTCATCCCGCCAGCGATTGATCGTTGAGAGTTCTGCCCCGAACTCATTGAATGTTGGTGCGGTATTGATATTTTCACGGAAACCGGTATACTCAGGGGAGAATGACATCACATTGATGGGCAAATCATCTGTGAGATTTCCAAATATTTCGGCGAAAATCTCGCGGCGACGGTCACCATCAAGCTCGCGGATCGCTTCCTGGTATAGGGATGTATGATCAGCAGTTGGCTCATAGCCAAAGGTATTCCCAGCACCGTTTCTCGTGAAGAATACCTTTGTCTCTGAGGGTGTTCGTGGATATGAGTTCCCACCGATTCCCCAGAATAGATCCCAATCCCCGCTGGTTCGCGTTCGATCAGGTGGGCCTGCGTTATTGCCAGATGGCCCCCATTCAAATTCAGCGGGGTCTTCGTCTGGAAGCGGTTCCGAACCCCACTCCTCACGAAGATCAGGACTACCTTCCAGTTCTAGCCCGATCCCTATCCCAGCGAGATCTGATTGTAGTTGGGTTACAACCTGTTCGTGAAGTGAAGAGCCAGAATCGTACACAATAGTGAGTTCTACTTGGTTGCCATCTGGCCCGCGTAACACAACAGCTGGGAGATCAGCAGTGGGGTCGGTTTCATCCACGGAGCCACCTGCACAGCCAGCCAGCCCCGCTGTTGCGCCCATGCCCAGTGTTCGCAAAATATCCCGTCGAGAGTTGGCCCCCACAATCGGGACTGACGTTTTTTGTGAGGGTTGGTTTGCCATACCACAGGTTACATTCTGTCGATAATATATGTTTGGAAATGGGTAGCGGGCAGGTGAACCGCCTCGGGGCTTGACCCCCGCCCACGGTGGGGCGGGGTACTCGCGCTGTTTCTTTTATAGAACTCATTGATGCGATCAATCTCCGCAATCAGCTCTGACGGCCCTTCGATCACGTCACCGGCAGCGTAATGCTCACGGAGATCTGCACGCAGTGCAGCCCAAGATGCAACACCACTGTTACTCATCGACAACACCCTCGTACTCCCAGACGAGACTGCCTCCATCACGATGAACCTCGTATCGGTACGGCCCGTGTGGGCATGTTGAGCACGATTCCTTGCCACAAGGTACCTTCTTGATGACCGTTGTCGTCTCACCGGTGTCATCAACTGCTTCAAGACGTTCTTCCTCAGCGACCTCGATCTCATCCGCCGAGATATCAGCTCGGTACTCGATCAACTCGTCAATCCATGCCTGCAGCTCTCGAAGCGTACCGTCGTTCTGTTTGGGAACACCTTCGGCGAGGTACTTCGGGAGACTCTCAGGCGGTGGAGGCTGTTCTGCTGGCATTCTTACCAAACACAAGAGAACGGACGGATATAATTGTTTGGTAAGAATCTAAATAGGGATCAATTCGGCCAATGGGACACCCACCACCGTTTCATCAATTTCTCATAACGACGAGATAGGTAGATATTGAAGCCGATAAATTCATGTACAACAACCAAAATCAAATGATAATTTCAATTTAACATAAGACCCAACATTAATAAAGAACTGAGAGACCAATCCCAAAATCACAATAGAGGTGCTCTATCCCCATACTACTACTACTAAACAAAAGATTCATATAATATAATATAATGGGAGTACTCTTTTCGACTTAGACGGGCCCTACATAGGATAAACAGGCAATCTCAAGCATTTGCCGGTCTTTATCACGTACTTCCCCTCCCCTTCCAGCAACGAGAATTGCTGAAACGGTGGTGGGGGTGCGGGCATTTTAATTTGTTAACACCAATTGGAGACATCTACGACATTGCTGAAGTCGGGGTTTTATTATACCTCACCCCAAGAAGCCCATATGACTCAGTTCTCGACTATATCACCTATTTTCAAACAAGAGGAAGTTCTCCGTGAGGAGTATCGGCCAGATAATCTTCCAGAACGATCCAACGAGATGGAAGATCTCCATATGTCGTTAGCTCCAGCTGCCCGAGGAGTCGGTGCAAATAACGTGTTTCTTCACGGAAAAGCTGGACAAGGAAAAACTGCTGCAGCGAAGGCTAAGCTTGCTGAACTTCAGGAACACGCCCAGAAAGAATCTGATCATCTTGATCTCACGACTGCATATGTTTCTTGTGAGTCTCACGATCTCTCGACCTCATACAAAGCCGCCTCCCGCATCTATCAGGAACTTACTGGTGAGGATCGTCCAACTGGCTATGCAACCGACGTTGTGATGGATATGATGTTCGAGGCAATGAACGATATTGGAGGCACAATCATCATTGTTCTCGACGAGATTGATACCCTTGGTGACGACGACAGAATTCTTTATAGCCTTCCTCGGGCTCGTGCCCAAGATTATGTTGAAGACCATGTTTTCCCCAGTATCATCGGGATCAGTAACGATCTGCAGTGGCGGGACAATCTCAGTCCGAAGGTGAAGAGTTCGCTTTACGATGACTCTGTCCTCTTTTCACCATATAACGCGGTACAGCTTCGCCAAATTTTGCGACGGCGAGCAGTGAAGGCATTTCGGGATACCGAACTTATACCTCTTGACGACACTGATGCTCATGATGATCCCGATAACACTATCGTCAAAATTGATCAATCCGATCAAGAATATCTGTTCAAGAGCGAAGTCCTGACAGATGATGTCATTCCGCTCGTTGCTGCACTTTCGGCACAGGATACAGGAGACGCTCGTCAAGCGATTAAATACCTTCGTAAGGCCGGTGAACTAGCCGATAAACACGATGATGACTGTGTTGGCGCAGAACATGCTCGTGAAGCCCAGGCACTTGTTGAGCGAGAAGCTGTTGTTGAGGCAATGCGAGAAATGACGACACAAGCCCACCTTGCTCTTGCAGCACTTACTGCCCTCGAATTATCTGATGATGCTCCGGTTCGAGCGCAACCGATCTATGGAGTCTACAAGAGTGTAGCTTCACGGACTGATACCAACAAACTCGGTCAACGGCGGTTCAAAGATCATCTCCGTGAACTCGATATGCAGGGAATCGCAGATGGGCAAAAGACGACTGCTGGCACAATTGGTGGGCCCGCATGGGAGTACCAACTACAAGTCGATACCCAGATCGCTGTAGAGGTCCTCAAGGACACTGCCCGGTTCGAAAATATTGATTTCGATCAAATCAGTAGTAACCGACCTGGCCAGTGAACTATTCCGGGGATAATTCTCGGGCTTCTCTAACTGTTCTATCGACTCCAGATACAAGCCTAGAGCTCCCCATCTTGCTTGTCTGTAGACTTTCTGAATTCTACACCCACCACCGTTTCAGCAATTCCGTCTAGTAACGCCCACCACTGTTTCAGCAATTCTATTTTAAAACACCCACCACCGTTTCAGCAATTCTAATCTAATCTTCTTCTCATCATCTCGCACGATAGGATCTAGAACTGAACGGTAATTGCTGTAGGCTCACCACCGTTTCAGCAATTTTCTCACTTACACCCACCACCGTTTCGTGAATTTTCGTTGACTCTCTTGTTTGATAGGGATATGAGCGCACACCCATCCGTCTTTAGTTAAGCCCAGAACCGCGGTACAGCGGTAGCTTATCGAGGCTTCTTTTCGAGAGGAATGAGGAGGCAGCAGTGTGTCCAAACACGCCTCCTCAACCCGACTTATGCGTCGCCTCACTAGCCTTTTTCCATCTGAGTTTCTCGAAGATCACGCCGAGGAACTCGGCGTGGTCGAACGTGATCGGAAGCTCCAGATTCCCGCCCTCGTCTGGGCATTCGTGTTCGGCTTCGCCGCTGGCGAAGGCCGAACACTTGCTGATTTTCGACGGTGCTACAACTCAACGGCCGACAAGACGCTTTCTCCAGGTGGTTTCTATCAGCGGTTGACGCCAACTCTTGCAGAGTACTTCAGCGATCTCGTCGAGACCGCTCTCGACGAGGTCGCTGTTCCCGACACGGCTGGTGTTGATGTCGAACGGTTTAGAGACGTGATGATCGCTGATGGAACCGTTCTACGCCTTCACGAGCTACTATCTGAGGAGTACAAAGCCAGACATGAGGAGCAGGCTGGAGCGAAGCTCCACCTGCTCCACAATGCCACCGAGAAGACGATTGAACGGTTCGAGATCACGCACGAGAAAACACACGACAGTACCATGTTCAAGACCGGGTCGTGGCTGCAAGGACGGCTCATACTCTTTGATTTGGCGTATTTCAAGTACCGCCGGTTTGCACTGATCGACGAGAATGACGGCTACTTCGTCAGCCGACTGAAACAGAACGCTAACCCGGTGATAACGAAGGAACTCCGCGAATGGCGTGGCGACGCCATTCGCTTGGAGGGAAAGCAGATCCAAGACGTTGTAGACGATCTCTACCGCACATACATCGACGTAGAGGTCGAAGCGGAATTCAAACGAGGGCTGTACAACGGCACTCAGTCATTGGATACGAAACGATTCCGTGTCGTCGGCGTCCGCAACAAGGACGCCGACGACTACCATCTCTACATCACGAACCTCCCGCGAGAAGAGTTTCTCCCCACAGATCTAGCGACTCTGTATCGCTGTCGGTGGGAGGTGGAGTTGCTATTCCGTGAACTCAAGACGCAATGCGAACTGGATGAGTTCGACACATCCGACCCAGCGGTTGTTGAAATTCTCGTGTACGCAGCGTTGCTCTCACTGCTCGTGAGCCGTGATCTGCTCGGGTTAGTCACCGAGATAGCAGATGACGAGATCGTCTTTCCACCAGAACGCTGGGCGGCGACCTTCCGGTCGCACGCCCAACTTATTCTCTCGAAACTCGGTGAGTTCTTGGGATACTCGCCACAGCCACTGCTTGAGCGGTTGATCGAAGACGCTCAAAAGATCCATCAGCAACGGCCAATCCTTCAAGAGACGCTCGCTACCGCTACGCAACCGAGGTGTGAGTCTTAACTAAAGACGAATGGAGCGCACACCTTGCCTTTCTGTGAGTGACTCGTGAGACACGAGACGCCCACCAGCAGGCACTGTGAGTTACTTCGTTGTGCGGCATCCACCTGTCGCCAAACCCAAATAGGCATAGACATTGGCGAAGCGATTCTCGTCATCTTTAGCCTGTCCCGGCTGTGGATCAATGACGACAAGACCTTTCCTCGACTCTGTAAGATCTACACCGCCGCTAAGAGGTGTTTTCAGTATCGCGGTAGTGAGCGTATCGCAGAATCTAATATTGCGTGAATGGAGTGGAGGACGACCGATATTTGGTAGAGAGCCTGATAGACCCTGAATATATACAATATCGCACATGCGTCTGACGTATGTTTATGTAACTTGGTTACGGTTACTGTAACCGTAATGGGTAAAACACAGCGTGCGGCGTTTTATGTGGGGAAAGGAGGCGTTGGAAAGACAACGTCAGCTGCCCATATTGCTACAGCAGCAGCCAATCTCCACGACTTGAACGTCGTTCTGATCGATCTCGCTGGGACTCAAAACGACCTTGCTACACAGTTCGGCCTCGCTGACGACGTAGCTGATCCTGATGCTCCCATCTCAGCTGTTTTCGGTGACGACTGGGAGTTCATCGTGGATAACATTCCCAATATCGTGGAGAGAATGGTCTACGATACCGGTGAAGGGCCTGATCTCATCCCCTCGGATGCAGGCTTGAGTGGAGCAGATAATAATCTTGCTTCAATCCCAGTTGAACAGCGGTATCTCAAACTTGATTCGTTTATTCATAATCAACTCGCCGATCAATATGATCTAGTCCTTCTTGATCTCCCTGGCAAAGAAGACAATATTTCTCTAAACGGTGTCTTCGCTGCTGAGAATATCGTCACGCCACTCTGTCCTGGTGCCTTTGAGCGTGATCAACTTGACAACCTTCGTGGCGATTTGGCTGCCATACGCGATGATCTAGAGGACGTACTGGCACAGCATGAGGTTCATCCTCATCTGGCAATGGTTATCCCGACAATGATTGATGCGCGCACGACGCAATCGGAAGAATTTGTAGACGATATTCAGGCGGCATATACTGAAATCGCCGGTGAACCGGTTGCCCAGTCACAGAATATCGGCAACCTCCAATCAGATGGTCGCACGCTGTTTGACGCTGATGACGACGAGCTCTATTCAACTGGCAAACGGAGTCGAGATGCTTACCAAACAAACACTGAGCTACTACTTGAACAGCTCACCCCACGATAATCATGAGTAACAACTCAGACCCCGATCCTGAAGAATTGCTTCAACAATCAAAAGAGCAGTCGCGGCACACCTCAGAGCCAACTGAAACGTCAATCTCCGAAGAACAGACTGTTGATCGAGTGACAGCGATTAAGCAGGCCTTGACTGCCATCGATGATGGCGATGCACCAGAGAATATTAATTTACGAGATGCACGCCTGAAAGGTCTGCTAGTCGGCCTCAGCGATACAGGTGAACTCTCCCATATCGCTACTAAACTAGAAACAGTCGTTGACGGTGATACTGCAGTGAGCACCGATAATGCTTCTCAGAGCGATGTTGCACGACTATTATTCCGTATCGGTTTGCAGGAGGCCCTTCCTGAGGTGTTAGAAGATGCAAAAGAAGCGCGTAAACAGAAAGTTCTCGAAGAGGCTGATGAATACTGAATGTGTAATCGGTAATTGTAATCAGTAACTGTAACCAGAATATGGAAAGAAGTTACGTAACCAATTACGACATATTCTTAGCACGGCAAAAGTTCCAGTCCCGACAATTAGCCTGCCAAGCCGAGTTCGTCAATCCGTTCGGTCATCTTCTCGACGCCTACAGTGGCGTCTTCTGGCGTTTTGCCACCGGTGATCACGATTTTCCCACTGCCGAAGAGTAGAATGACGACTTCGGGATCATCCATTCTGTAGACGAGCCCCGGGAACTGCTCTGGCTCGTACTCGACATCTTCGAGTCCGAGTCCAATTGCGAGCGCGTTAAGATTGAGGCTGTAACCGAGGTCTGCACTGGAGACGATATTTTGGACGGTGATTTCTGGATCGTCACCGACTGGAATTCCCAGCCCCTGCAATTTCTCGAAGACGATATCGAGTGCGCCGTGCACTTCCTCGGTACTCGATGCACCGGTACAGACGATCTTACCGGAGCGAAAAATCAGTGCAGCAGCTTTCGGGTCTTGCGTCCGATAGACCAACCCAGGGAAGTTGTCAGGATTAAAATCGGCTCCTGGGATGTCGGTCGCAAGTGCTTCGAGATCAAGTTCTTGACCGATCCCTGTGGAGGCAACGACGTTCTGGATTTCAATTGTTTCTGTCGGCTTGACCATGTGTTAGTAGTACAATCGGAGATACAGAACCCACTAATATAAAACTGGTATATAAGAAGTAATAAAGGCCGCTCGGATATTCGAGTGTGTACACTAAATTACAGTATTCCCAGAGTACAGCAGCACAGCTGTGGTTAGCATGCCACTGTACACCCCACATTCCAAGTGTAAATCCCCTGATTTCGACCGTCTAAAGCGAATATACGCCGTTAGTGGTTTGTCGATAGATGATTGATTCATTTGTCTGCTGACCCAGCAGCGACAAGTACGTCCCCGCTGTAGGCCGACCCGAATGCGTCTCTCGTTTGATGATGGCACGCTCTTGCTTGAAGATGCTCCCGATACTGTCCCTCACGCTGAATGGGACGACCGTGTTGGGGAGTATCGGGCTCAAGCCCAGCACTATCGAGAGATCTACGAGTGGGCTACCGGTGACGGCCAAGCCACGCTTCGGGAATCGACGGCGAGTCTCGCGGAATTCGAGGATGCTGCTCGTTCATATTCTGAGTTCGATCTCACGCCATCAGTTGCTATCGAACCACGAGACTACCAACAGGACGCCCTGGCAGCGTGGCGGGATAACGACCGACGTGGGAGTGTCGTCCTCCCAACTGGCAGCGGCAAGACCTTCCTCGCCGTCCAGGCTATCGCTGACGCCGGTGTCAGTACGCTTGTTGTCGTCCCGACGATTGACCTGATGAATCAGTGGCACGCCACTCTTACCAACGCCTTTGGCGAGCAACTCCCAGACGGCGTCGGCGTTCTCGGAGGCGGTAGCCACAACGTCACCGAGATCACAGTCACAACGTACGATTCCGCCTATCGGTACATCAACGAGTACGGTGACCGATTCGGCCTGCTTGTCGTCGATGAAGTCCACCATCTCCCGGCACCCACTTACCAGCAGATCCCCGAGATGACGATTGCGCCGTATCGCCTCGGGCTTACTGCTACCTACGAACGGGCCGACGAACAACACGAAGTCTTGGAAGACCTGCTCGGTTCGGTCGTCTATCAGGAGGCTGTCGATGAGCTGACTGGAGAGTACCTCAGCGAGTACGAGACGATCCATCTCCAAGTTGAGCTCACCGGTGACGAACGGGAGACCTACGACGAAGAGTACCAGATTTACCGCGATTACATCGATACTCACGATATCGAACTCTGGAAGGAAGACGGCTATCAGGAGTTTCTCAAACGAACCTCGTACGACCCGCAGGGCCGACGAGCTCTCATCGCCAAGCAACGAGCCGAGAAAATCGCTCGTACCGCCGAGAAGAAACTCGATACGCTCGATAACCTCCTCAAACGGCACTACGACGACCGGACGATCATCTTCACTGCCAACAACGAGTTCGCTTACGAGATCTCCCAAGAGTTCCTTGTTCCCTGCATCACCCACCAGACAGCCACCGACGAACGAACGGAGATCTTAGAGCGATTCCGCACGGGCGAATACTCAATGCTGGCGACCTCCCAGGTTCTCGATGAAGGAATCGATGTCCCGGCTGCCAACGTCGGGATCATCCTCTCTGGGAGTGCGTCCAAACGGCAGTACGCTCAACGACTCGGCCGTATTCTCCGCCCGACTGACGACAGCCAACCCGCTCGGCTCTATGAGATCATCACCGAAGATACGATGGAGACCTACGTGTCGGATCGCCGCCGACAGGGGGTGGCCTGATGCTCACTGCCGACCTCGCCCGATCCCGGACGGACGGCGACACGGTCACCCCGCTGTTTGTCGATCCCGACGAGGAGCGATATCAACAGACGGCAGCTGAACTGATCGACATCTTCACCGAGCATCTGGGCGAGCCGAAGGGTGAGTTAGAGGAGACGATTGACGAACTCACTATCGCCGATACGGACTACAAAATCGTCCAAGGGCTGGCGAAACTACTCAAAGACGAGTGTGAGTTCGAAGTTATCGCCCCGGTCGATCCACAGGAGATCCGTCGGCGACTGTTCGAGAAAGCCAACGACTCCTATCCGGTCGTCCGCCAACCGACACTCGGCGATGATACCCAACCACTGGATATCTACAGCAACGTCGCTGACCGACTCGGGATCTCGCTTGAGGAGTGCTACAAAGGAATGTACGCTGACCTCGACGAAAACAAACGGCTCGTTCGCTTCGGCAACCAGGCCATCGAAGGCCATGACGACGATGAGACGACGACGACCACACAGCTCACCGGTGACAGTGCGGAATCGTATGCCGATGATACGATCACCGTCGAGTGGCTACTCACCCGCTACAATCTGGCGTTAGCGCAGGCTGTCCTCTACGATGCGACGGAGATGCGGATTCGCGTGTGGGACAATTTCTCGACGGTGTTCAGCTACGTCAAGCTCTTTGGATTGATGCATCGGATCTATCCAATCGACAACGCCGGAAGCAGGGTTGAGAGTACGGACGCAGCGGATGGATACGAAGCTGTGCTAGATGGCGCGGCCTCCCTGTTCTCGAAGTCCCGGAAGTACGGCATTCGGATGGCGAATTTCCTGCCAGCACTGCCGTTGTGTACGCGCTGGGAGATGGAAGCCGAGATACTCGATGAGACGACCGGGGCGACGGACCACCGCCGAACGCTTGCGTTGGATCACACTGACGGGCTCTCGTCACACTACTCTGCCCAGAGCGACTTCGACAGCGATGTCGAACGGACGCTCGCCGACAAGTGGGAGCGAGCGAATACCGACTGGGAGCTGGTGCGTGAAGATGATGTGCTGGATCTCGGTGCAGAAGTGATGTTACCTGATTTCGCAATTGAGCATCCTGATGGCCGACGCGCGATCCTCGAAATTGTGGGCTTCTGGACGCCAGAGTACCTCTCAGAGAAGTTGGCGAAAATCAGAGCAGCCGATGCAGACAACCTCCTGATAGCTGTGTCGGAGCGATTGGACTGCTCAGCAGACGATTTTGAGGGGATGGACGACAGAATCCTGTGGTTCAAATCTGGGGTTCATGTGTATGACCTCGTTGAGTTAGCCGAGGAGTACGCAGTGCAACCACGCAATTAGCTCTCTGCCTGATAGAGATACGAGCGCATACCCCCGCCTTCCCGTGAGTGACGAGTGTTCCGACGCTCTGTCGGAACCGAGGAGCGAACAGGCGGGGGTCGAGCGGACAACATAGTGTGGCAGTCCACCGTTCTCTTTCAGGGCTAGATTTCCCACCGTTTCCGCAAGGTATTTGCCATGACATGACCATAGTGTGTAGCACGGATGAAGACCACACGGCACGCAACCTACAACCTCAACTACCACCTCGTGTGGCTCCCGAAGTACCGCAACCCGGTACTGACGGGAGAGGTTACCGACCGTGTAGAATCCATCCTCCACGAAATTGCCGACGAGAAAGGCTTGGACATTCAAAACCTGACGGTTCAGCCCGACCACGTTCACCTGTTCGTCAGTAGCCCGCCCAAACACAGCCCAT
>OBKM01000228.1_pt1 | contig 28439 bp, 28 predicted proteins | sample 1519691 | NCBI WGS metagenome assembly OBKM01 (sample SAMEA37050418, study PRJEB22526) | metagenome | biome: saline pan; feature: lake; material: water | place: Egypt | collected 2015 | depth 0.5 m
TCATCCTTCACCCGGGTGATTTCGTGCTCGGAACGACGACGGAGCGCGTCGAGATTCCGGACGACCTCGTCGCACACGTCGAAGGCCGGTCGTCGCTCGGTCGTCTCGCGATCGTGGTCCACGCGACTGCCGGGCTGTGTGACCCCGGGTACCACGGTCAGATCACGCTCGAACTGTCGAATCTCGGGACCGCACCGGTCGCGCTCTCGCCGGGAATGCGCGTGTCACAGCTCACGTTCACGGAGCTCAAGTCGCCCGCAGACCGCCCATACGGGGCGGAGCGCGGCTCGAAGTACCAGGACCAGGACGGTCCGCAGGCGTCTCGCATCGGCTCCGATCCGGAGTTCGACGGTGACGGCGACGAACCGACGGGGGAGGACCACGAATGAGGTTCATCGAGGAGGTCGTCGTCGACGAGTTCCTCCCGACCGTCCGCGCGATGCTCGCCGAGGACCTCCGAGAGCGGGGATTCACGCAGCGGGAGGTCGCCGACGCGCTCGGCATCTCACAGTCCGCGGTGTCGAAGTACGCCCACGGCGACGTCGCCCGCCACGACCGGATCGTCGGCGACGAGCGCGTGCAGGACCTGGTCGACCGGGTCGGCGAGGGGCTCGCGGCCGGTGACATGAGTCCGGTCGCGGCGCTCGTCGAGATCGAGGTGTTGATCCGCCAACTAGAGGAGGGTGACCTCCTCGCGGAGCTCCACGAGGAGGCGATGCCGGCGCTCGCCGACGCCGACGTGGAGTTCGCCGTCCACGACCCGGATAGCGGGCTCCGCGAGCGCGAGCGCGTCCTCGGCTCGGTGCGACGGGGGCTCCGAACGCTGACGAACGCCTCCGGCTTCGCCGCGCTCATCCCGAACGTTGGGGCCAACGTCGCCGAGTGCCTCGACGACGCCGCGACCATCGACGACGTGGCGGCGGTTCCCGGTCGGCTCGTCGACGTGAAAGGACAGGCGATGGTGCCCGGCGAGCCGGAGTTCGGCGTGAGCGAACACGTCGCGACCGTGCTGCTCGCCGCGCGGGAGGCGGGCGCAGACGTTCGGGGGGCCGTCAACGTCCGGTACGAGCCGGCGACCGTCGCCGCGCTCGGCGAGGCGCATCCGACCGTCGAGTTCGACCCGGAGAAGCCCGTCCGCGACGCGGTCGAGGCGGCGATCCGCGACTCGGCGGCCGCGACAGACGGGGAGCTGCTCGTCCTCTATCAGACGGGGGCGGTCGGCGTCGAACCCATCGTCTACGTGCTCGCCGCGACCGCTCCCGACGCCGCGCGGGCCGTCCGGGAGCTGCTGTGACCGCGAGCGGTCGGCCGGATCGCGGTCTGCTCTCGTCCCGCGTGTGACCTCGTTTCTCGGCGTGACCCGGTCGTCTCGACCCCGACGGCGGCGGTTCCGAACCAGCGGGCTTTAGACCCAAACGACCGACAGACGATATACGCACACCACATGAGCCACGACGACTTCCCCACAGACCGTCCCGCGGTGGTGACCTGTGGACTGCCGTACGCGAACGGCGACCTCCACATCGGTCACCTCCGCACCTACGTCGGCGGCGACGTGTACAGCCGCGCGCTCGAACGACTCGGCCAGGAGACCGCGCTCGTCTCGGGCTCCGACATGCACGGCACCCCCGTCGCGGTCAACGCCGAGCAGGAGGGCGTCTCCCCCGAGGCGTTCGCGCTCGACTGGCACGAACAGTACGCCGCGACGTTCCCGAAATTCAACGTCGAGTTCGATAACTACGGACACACCCACGACGAGACGAACACGGAGCTGACACAGGAGTTCGTCCGGTCGTGGATCGACGAGGGACTCGTGTACGAAAAGGAGATCCCCGTCGCGTGGGACACCGCGGAGGAGATCCCGCTTCCGGACCGCTACGTCGAGGGGACCTGTCCGTACTGCGGCGAGCACGCCCGCGGCGACGAGTGTGACGAGGGGTGCGGCCGCCACCTCGAACCGGGCGAGATCGAGTCCCCCGTCTCGACTATCACCGGCAACCCGGCGGAGTACCGCGATCGGACCCACAAGTTCCTCAACGTCTCGGAGTTCAGCGACTACCTCTCCGGATTTCTCGACCGGCTCGAAGGGACCGCAAACGCTCGGAACCAGCCCCGCGAGTGGATCGAAGACGGCCTCCGAGACTGGTGTATCACCCGCGATATGGACTGGGGCGTCGACTATCCGGACGAGGAGCGGTCGGATCTGGTCCTCTACGTCTGGGTCGACGCGCCCGTCGAGTACGTCGCCTCGACGAAGCAGTACTCCGACCGCGTCGGCGCGGACGTCTTCGACTGGGAGGCCGCCTGGAAGGCGACCGAGACGCCCGACGACCCGACCGAGCCGGCGGTCGGCGGCGGCGAACTCGTTCACGTCATCGGCCGCGACATCATCCAACACCACACGATCTTCTGGCCCGCGATGCTCGAGGCGACGGACCACGCGGAGCCGCGCGCCGTGATGGCGAGCGGGTTCGTCACGCTCGACGGGAAGGGGTTCTCGACGAGCCGCGACCGAGCGGTCTGGGCCGACGAGTACCTCGACGAGGGGTTCCATCCCGACCCGCTCCGCTACTACCTCGCGACCAACGGCGGGTTCCAGCAGGACGTCGATTTCTCGTGGGAGAAGTTCCGCGACCGCGTCAACACCGAGCTGGTGGGGACGGTCGGGAACTTCCTCTACCGCTCGCTGCTGTTCGCCCACCGGAACTACGACGAGGCACCGATCGCCGACGCGACGAGCGACGAGGTCGCCGAGCGGATCGACGAGGCGGTCGCGGACGTCGAGGCCGCGGTCAACGACTACTCGGTCCGCGCGCTCGGCGACGCGGTCACGACGCTGGCGCGCTACGGCAACGAGTACATCCAGCGGCGCGAGCCGTGGAACCTCGTCGACGAGGACCCCGAGGCCGCCGCGCAGGTCATCCACGACTGCGTCGCGATCGCGAAGGCGATAGCGGTCCTCTTCGAGCCGATCGCCCCGGAAAAATGCGAGCGGCTCTGGGACCAGCTCGGCGAGGCCGGCTCCGTCCACGAGGTGACGGTCGAGGCGGTCCACGAGGGGCCGACCGGCGACCTCACGGAGCCGACGGCGCTGTTCGAGAAGGTCGAAGACGACCGCGTCGACGCGCTCAACGAGAAGCTCGAGGCGCGCGTCGCTGCGGCGGAGACGGCAGAGAGCGAGACGGACGGAGACGCGGCCGAAACGGCGGACCGCGACGCGGACGCCGCAGACGAGGCCGACGCGGGCGCCGACCACGACGCAGACGCCGACCACGACACAGACACCATGCCCGACGACATCGACCCGCTCAGCGACGATCGCATCGGCTTCGACCAGTTCCAGCAGCTCGACATCCGCGTCGGCCGGATCGAGGCCGCAGCGGGCATCGAGGGTGCCGACGATCTGCTGAAACTCAGCGTCGACCTCGGCGCCGAAACCCGGACGATCGTCGCGGGGCTCAAACAGCTCCACGACGCGGACGACCTTCCCGGGACGAAGGTGATCGTCCTCGCGAACATGGAGAAGGCGGAGCTGTTCGGTGTGGAGTCGAACGGGATGGTGCTCGCGGCCGGCGAGGAAGCCGACCTCCTGACGACGCACGCCGACGCCGGACCGGGGACGAAAGTCAAGTAGCCGGCGACTCGGGGAGCGGGTCGGCCCGCGAACCCGCCGCCTTCGACAGTGGCGGCGCGGTAGTCCGAAGTCGGCCGGCCGATCTCCTCTTCAGGCGTCGAGCACCTCGATCAGGTTCCCCTCCGGGTCCCTGACGAAGCAGATTGTGGTCCCGCTCGCGGTCGTTCGCGGCGGAGAGAGCGTCTCGACGCCGTCGTCGAGATCCGCGTAGAACCCCTCCACGTCGTCGACAGAGAGTCCGAGGTGGACCGCACCCGGACGGTTGAGTTCGGGATCGGGGGTCGAGTCGGCGTGCGGTTCGTACTCGACGAGCTCGACGATGGCGTCGCCCGCGTCGAGGTGTGCGAACGATCCGGAGGCGCCGTCGACGGCGACAGCCTCGGCGAACGCGTCGCCCTCGACGGAGAACTCGGCGACGACGTCGAGCCCGAACGTGTCGGTGTAGAAGTCGACCGCGCGGTCGAGATCCGAGACGGTGACGCCGACGTGGTGAGCGGTTGGGTCGGTCACGGGTGAACGGGTCGGTGACCGATCGCAAAACGGTGTCGACACGGGAATGTGGCGTTCCCGCACCGGACCGAAAGAGACGACCTTCCCGCACCGGACCGAAACGACCATTCCTCGCCCGCGTGACCCCGCACGTATGCACGTCGTCGTCAACGCCGCACAGAGCGTCGACGGGAAGCTCGCGACGCGGCGTCGGGAACAGCTCCGGATCTCCGGCCCCGAGGATTTCGACCGCGTCGACCGGATCCGAGCCGCCGCCGACGCGGTGTTGGTCGGCGTCGGCACCGTCCTCGCCGACGACCCGCACCTCACGCTCGACGAGGAGGACCGACGCGTCCAGCGACTCCGCGGCGGCCGATCCGGCCACCCAGCACGGGTCGTCGTCGACTCGACCGGAAAGACCCCGACCGACGCCCGGATCCTCGACGACGCGGCGACCACGTATCTGCTCGTCGCCGAGGCCATCGACCCGGACCGCCGAGCGGCGCTGAGCGAGGCGGGCGCCGAGCTCGTCGTCGCCGGCGACGAGCGCGTCGACCTCACGGCGGGATTCGAGAAGCTGGCGGAGCGCGACGTCGACCGCCTGATGGTCGAGGGAGGCGGCGAGGTCATCTACTCGTGTTTCGCGGCGGGGCTCGTCGACGAGCTCCACGTCTACGTGGGATCGATGGTTATCGGCGGCCGCGACGCGCCGACGCTCGCCGACGGCGAAGGGTTCATCGAGGCGTTCCCGCGGCTCGAGTTGGTCGGTACCGAACGGCTCGACGACGGGGTGGTCCTCTCGTACGAAGTCCGTTCAGACGGCCCAGCCACCGCGGCCGGCGCAGGTGCCACGGACGACACATAAACCGACAGTGGTGTGTGACCGATCGACACGAATCGGCCGGTATACGGCCCGTGATACCGGGTTACATCCGTTTTACCGAAGTCTTTATGTGTCGGCCTCCGGTAGATTCTGGTACCAGAACGCCTCCGGCGCTGGTGGGATCGCACGCTGAAATGAACGGGAGCTCTTGTGAACGGCCCGACGCACGACGGCGAGCATCCGCCACAGCCGGAGCGGTGATGGAGAGATAAAAAATGGTAACGAAAGACGAAGTCATCGAACAGTACGATATCGAGGCGATGGACGAGGCGGACAATGTGGACCTTTCTGAGGACGACCTCGAGAACGGGTCGAAGGGACAGCTCATCAAACGCGCCGGTCAGCTGCGAGACCGACGCAACGAGCTGAACCAGATGGCCTCCGAGCGCGCCTCCAAGCGCGACGACCTCAACGCGAAGACCCGCGAGAAGGTCGACGAGGCACAGGAACACCGCGAGAAGCGCGACGAGCTCAACGAGCAGGTCCAAGAGCACAAGGACAAACGCAACGAGCTCAACGCCAAGGCCAACGAGCTGTTCGACGAGGTCGAGGAGCTCAAACAGGAGATGGAGCTCGGCTCCGGCAAATCCGTCGAGGAGCTCAAAGAGGAGATCGAAGACCTCGAGTTCCGTCAGCAGACGGAGGTCCTCGACGCCGACGACGAGCGTGAGCTCATCGAGAAGATCGATACCAAACGCGAGAAGCTCGCCGAGAAGAAAGACAAGATCGACGACACGAGTGAGCTCGACGAGCTCGTCGAAGAGGCCGAGGAGGTCCGCTCGGAGGCGTCCCAACACCACCAGAAGGTGACGGAGCTCGCGGACAAGGCCCAAGAGCACCACAACCAGATGATCGAGGCCTACCGCGAGGCCGACGACATCCGCGACGAGGCCGACGAGATGCACGACCTGTTCGTCGAGGCGCAGGAGGCCGCCGACCGGCACCACGAGGACTTCGTGCGCGTCCAGAAGCGCCTGCGCGAGCTCGACAAAGAGGAGGAGCGCGAGCGGAAAGACGAGCGCGCAGAGAAGCGCGAAGAGGAGAAGGAGGAGGCAGAGGAGATCTACCAGAAGTTCAAGGAGGGCGAGACGCTCGACACCGAGGACCTGATGAAGCTGCAGAAGACCGGCCTCCTGTAACCCCCACTCTCGATTGCTCCCGGTTTTGCGGCGATTTTCGGCGCCCCGCGAGCGACGCCGCCGACGGACAGCATATAAACGGACGCGCCACCAACCACCGGTATGGCAGGCGACGCGCGTTCGAACGGAAAGAACCTCCTCGCGGCCGCCGTGCTGGGCGCGACGGCGACGGTGGCCGGCAGGCGACTGGTCGCCCGGCTCACCGGCGGCCGGTTCGGTGACACCGAGGAGTACAACACGGCGAAAGTGTCGGTTTCGGGACCCATCACGCGAGACTCGGGTCGCCCGTCACCGCTGTCGAGGCCGGGCGGTCCGACCGCCGACGACGTCGTCGAGCAGATCGAGGCGGCCGACGAGGACGACGACGTTGAGGCGCTGCTCGTCGAGCTCAACACGCCGGGCGGCGAGGTGTTGCCGAGCGACGACATCCGCCGAGCCGCGGCCGCGTTCGACGGGCCGACGGTGGCGTACGCGACCGACCTCTGTGCGTCGGGCGGGTACTGGATCGCGAGCGGCTGCGACGAGCTGTGGGCGCGCGACGCGAGCCTCGTCGGCTCGATCGGCGTCGTCGGCTCTCGGCCGAACGCGGCGGATCTCGCCGACAAGCTCGGGATCTCTTACGAGCAGTTCACGGCCGGCGAGTACAAGGACGCCGGCGTCCCGCTCCGGGAGATCGAAGACCACGAGCGCGAGTACCTGCAGGGGATCATCGACGGCTACTACGAGCAGTTCGTCGACACCGTCAGCGAGGGTCGCGACATGGACCCCGAGGCGGTCCGCGAGACGGAAGCGCGCGTCTACCTCGGGACCGACGCGCTGGACATCGGGCTCGTCGACGAGCTGGGCACCGAAGACGACGTAGAGGACCGGCTCGAATCGTTGCTCGGCGCGGAGCCCGAGGTCCACGAGTTCACGCCCGAGCGAGGGCTCGCAGAGCGGCTGGGTCTCGGCGCCGAGCGCGTCGCGTTCGCCGCCGGCAACGGCGTCGCCAGCGTGTTCGCGAGCGAGGGCGGCGACGTCGACGTCGAGCTGCGGTAGGCCGGCGAACAGCCCTGAACACGCGATACGGGACCCGTCCGGCGATCCATTCGCTCTCGCGGCGCGTCCCGCTCGCCGACGGGGAGCTTTTTATTCGGGCGGGCAGAGAGTCGAACTGTGACGACGCTGGTCATCTGTATCGATCGCTCGGGGGCGATCGGCCGGGCCACGAACGTTCCGATGCCGGTCGCCGGCTGGGAAGCGGTCCGGTCGCTCGTCACCGACGCCGGGCTCAGAGACCCAGAGGACGCCAGCGTCAACTGTCTGCTCGAATCGCTGCGGGTCGCTCGCGACCTCCGTGACGAGCGCGAGGAGGCGGTCGTCGCGGTCGTCTCCGCCGAGAGCGACACTGCCGTCGGCGCCGATCGGTCGATCGCCGCGCAGCTCGACGACCTCGTCGACCGGTACGACCCGCGCGCCGCGATCGTGGTCGTCGACTCCGCGGAGGACGAGCAGGTGCTGCCGATCGTGGAGTCGCGCATCCCGGTGGACTCCGTCGACCGCGTCGTCGTCCGTCAGGCCCGCGACATCGAGTCGACCTACTACCTCCTCAAACAGTTCCTCGCCGACGAGCAGCTCCGCTCGACGATCCTCGTCCCGTTCGGCGTCGCGCTGCTCCTCCTCCCGGCGCTCTTCTACTGGTTCTCCGCCGGAGCGGCGATCGCGGGCGTGGCGGGGCTGTTGGGCGCGGCGCTGTTGTACAAAGGACTCGCGATCGATCGCTTCGTCGCGGGGATGCCGGAGCGGGTCCGCGAGGCGCTGTACGCCGGACAGGTGTCAGTCGTGACGTACGTCGTCGCCGGCGGGTTGGCGCTCGTCGGCGGGTTCTTCGGCGTACTGTCCGCTTCGGAGCTCGCCGCCGACGCCCCCCGGCTCGTCGAAGTCATGGAGTTCACCTACGCGGCGGTGCCGTGGTTCGCGGTCGCCGGCGTGACTGCCGCCGTGGGACGGCTGCTCGACGAGCTGATCCGCGACGAGGGGATCCGGACCCAGTACCTCAACCTCCCGTTCGTCATCGTCGCCGTCGGGCTCGTCGTCCGGGGGTTCGCCGGCTACTTCCTCGCGCAGGAGGCGGTTCTCGAGCCGTTCGAAGTGATGGGCGTCGCCGTGAGCGCCGGCGAGCGGCTCGCCGCGTTCATCGTCCTCGGGATCGCCGTCTCGCTCGTCGGGGTCAAGCTCGCGAGCGACGTGGGCACCGAGACGCTCGAGGACGTCATCGACGCGGAGCGCGAGACGAACGAGAAGTGAGCGCTGCGGGCCGAACCGAAACCGGTCGGAGCGAGGCGGCGCACCCCGCTCCCGACGACCGGGTCCCTTTTGTCGGTCGCGCTCGCGTGAGCGCTCATGGACGTGTACGGACTGATCGGGAACCCGGTCGGCCACTCCCTGTCGCCGCCGATGCACGAGGCGGCCTACGAGTCGCTCGGGGTCGACGCGCGCTACGTCACCTTCGAGCCTGACGCCGACGCGGCCCAGGAGGCGATCAGCGGGGCAGACGCGCTTGGCGTGGCCGGGCTCAACGTGACGATCCCGTTCAAACAGGACGTGATCGACGCGGTCGACGCGGACCCGCTCGCCGAGCGGATCGGCGCGGTCAACACCGTCGATTTCGGGCCGGTTCACGCGGGGGAGGCGGACCGACCACGCGGTCACAACACCGACGCGGCCGGCGTACAGCGGGCGTTCGCGCACCACGACGTCGAGCTGGACGGCACCCAGGCCGTCGTCGTCGGGGCGGGCGGCGCGGGGCGCGCGGCCGCGTTCGCGTTAGCGGACGCGGGGGCCGAGGTTCACGTCGCTAACCGCACCGCCGAACGGGCGGTCTCGCTCGCGGCGGCGGTTCCGGACGCCACGGGAGGCGGCCTCGACGCGCTCGGCGACCGGATCGCGGCCGCCGACGTGGTGGTCAACGCGACCAGCGTCGGCATGGACGACCCGTCGTCGACGCCGGTGCCTGCGGAGCATCTCCACGCGGACCTCGCCGTGCTCGACGCCGTGTACGCGCCGATCGAGACGCGGCTCCTTCGAGAGGCCGCCGCCGCGGGCGCGACGACGGTCGACGGCGCGTGGATGCTGCTGTTCCAGGGCGTGGAGGCGTTCGAGATCTGGACCGGGAGGGATGCGCTGGTCGAGGCGATGAACGCGGCGCTGCGGGCCGAGTTGGAGTGAGCGCAGAAGCCGACGAGAGCCGCTACAACGGCAGCGTCGGACCGGCGAGCAGCCCGGCCGTGAGGATCAGCCCCACGGAGAGACCGGCGGCCGCGTACACGAACGGCTTCGCCTCGTGTGCGGGCTCGCGTAGCTTCCCGGCGTCGAGTCCGTCGGTGAGTTTCCCGCCGGCGGCCTCGACGAGACCGGTCGTGACGAACCAGAGCGCGAGCATCGTCAACACGAGGTGACCGCGACCCGTGCCGGTGAGCGAGTCGGCCGTGTAGAGGGTCCCGGCCATGTGGCCGCCGGAGACGACGAACGCGACGGCGGCGATACGGGTGATCCACCGAAGGCGGTCGACGATGGCGGCGAGCGCGTCGCCGGCGATATCACCGCGAAGCGCGGCGGGGTACACGGCCACGGCGACGAACAACACGCTGCCGGTCCAGAGGATCGCGAAGCCGACGTGAAGCGTCCACATGACCGGGTTGAGAAGGTCCATGAACGCCGATCGGCCCGGCGGAACTTATAAACCGGCGAGACGTGTCCTCGGGAGGCCGACGGTTTTTAAATATCTCGCGTGTCTATCGTTGGGTAATGGCCCTACTGCAGAAGATCAAAGAGAAACTGGGATTCGGCAGCGGCGCGTCCGATGCCGACGGCGGAGAGACGACGGTCACCGTCGAACACGAGTCGACCGAGACCGATGCGGCCGAGTCGACCGAGACCGATGCGGCCGAGTCGACCGAGGGTGACGCGGGCGTAGTCGAGACCGACGACCCTGTCGGCGCGGACCGCGAGACGAGCGGCGAGACGGACGACGGCGACGAGGGTGTCGACGACGCCGAGGCGGTCGACATCGACGACGCCGAAACAGTCGCCGACGCCGAGGCTGAAGCGACCGACGCCGCCGAGGCTGAAGCGACCGACGCCGACGAGGAGACGGAGCCGGAAGACGCCGCCGCCACCGACGGCACTCCGGTCGACGAAATAAAAGGGATCGGCCCGGCGTACGCCGAGCGCCTCGGCGAGATCGGTATCTACACCGTCGAAGACCTCGCCGGAGCGTCGGCGGCAGCGGTCGCCGACGGAACGAGCGTCGGCGAGGGTCGCGCCGCGACGTGGATCGAGCGGGCGACCGAGTTCTGAGATCGGTGACCGATCGGGCGCTGCGGAACCCCCGACCGCAACTGTTTCGTCACCCCCGCCGAAGGGTATTCCATGCAGCGGTCCGTACACACCGACAGGGATCGGTTCCGTCAGGTCGCCACAGCGGCTCCGCCGGGCGCCCGAGTTCCGGTCGAACTCCGGATCGAGGTGGACGATCCGTTCGCGGCGTACAGACGCGCTCGCGACGGCCCGGGCGGCGTCTTCTACGAGACCACCGGCGGTCAGCCGGGATGGGGGTACTTCGGCGTCGACCCGATCGACCGGCTCACCGTGTCCGACGAGGCCGTCGTCGCTCACCCCGAGACCGGCTCAGAACGCGACGACGGCGGCGCGTCGGACGACCGCCGGAGCCCGACCGGCGACTACCGACGCCCGGCCCCCACTCTCGCGGCGCTCGAAGGGCTTCTCGACGGCGAGAGCCTCGTGCGCGGCGACTGTGACGTACCGTACCCCTGCGGCGCGTTCGGCTGGCTCTCCTACGACGTCGCCCGCGAGCTCGAGTCGTTCCCGCCGGCTGCCCCAGAGGGCTCCGGCGCGGTCGACGACCGAGGGCTCCCCCGGCTCCAGATCGGCGTCTTCGACAGGATCGCGGCGTGGGAGTGTCCGGTTTCGGACGAGTCGACTGTCACGCTCCGCGTGACGGCGTGTCCGCGGGTCCCGGGAAGCGAAGCGGGCGACGGCGATGGCGCGAACGACGATCCCGCCGCCGAACGATCCGACGATCGGATCGACGAACTGTTCGAGGAGGGCGTGTCGCGTGCGACCGACCTCGTCGACCGGATCGAGACGGGGGACCCCGGCGTCGGCCCGGCACCGGATCCGACCGCGTCGACGGCGACGTTCGAGAGCGACACGGGACGTGACGGCTACGCGGACGCGGTCCGGCGGGTGAAGTCGTACGTTCGAGACGGGGACACGTTTCAGGCCAACGTCTCTCAGCGGCTCCGGGCGCCGGCCGCCGTCCACCCGGTGGCCGCGTACGACGCGCTCCGAAGCGTGAACCCCGCGCCGTACTCGGGGCTGCTCGAATTCGCGCGGGAGCGGGACGAGGACGACCGGGGCGCTCTGGGCGCGGACCTCGTGAGCGCGAGCCCCGAGCTGCTCTTGGAACGCGTGCCGGCCGACGAGCCGGAGCGCGGCGCCCGGCTCGTCACGGAGCCGATCGCGGGGACTCGTCCGCGCGGCGAGACGGCGGAGCGAGACGCCGCGCTGGAGGCGGAGCTCACCGACGACGCGAAGGAGCGCGCCGAACACGCCATGCTCGTCGACCTCGAACGCAACGACCTCGGAAAGGTCGCGCGGTTCGGCACGGTCGACGTCGCGGAGTACCGTCGGGTGGACCGGTACAGCGAGGTGATGCACCTCGTGAGCCTCGTCGAGGGCGAGGCGCGGCCCGACGTAGGGCTCGCCGACGCGATCGCGGCGTGTTTCCCCGGCGGGACGATCACGGGCGCGCCGAAGCCCCGGACGATGGAGATCATCGACGAGTTGGAGGCGACGCGACGGGGGCCGTACACCGGCTCGATGCTCGCGGCCGGCTTCGACGGGCGGGCGACGCTGAACATTGTGATCCGGACCCTGGTGCGTCACGCCGACGAGTATCACCTGCGGGTCGGCGCCGGGATTGTCCACGACTCCGAGCCGAACGCCGAGTACGAGGAGACGCTCGCGAAGGCGCGGGCGCTCGTGAGCGCCGTCGACGAGGCGCTCGCGGCCGGCGAGATGGCCGTCGCGGGCGCCGAGGCGAACGACGACGGCGACGACGCCACCGACCTGGACGGCGGGGGGGTGACCGACTCGTGACCGACGCCGACTGGCGCCCCGGCGCGGGCGCGAGCGACGCCCGGATCCTCGTCATCGACAACTACGACTCGTTCGCGTACAACCTCGTCCAGTACGTCGGGGAGGTCGCCGGCGCGGTGACCGTGCGGCGGAACGACGCGGTCGACGTGGCGGCGATACGCGCGATCGATCCCGATGGCGTCGTCGTCTCGCCGGGGCCGGGGACGCCCGCGGAGGCCGGCGTCTCGACCGCCGTCTTCGACCTGAACCGCCCCGTCTTCGGCGTCTGTCTCGGCCATCAGGCGATGTGTGCGAACGGCGGGAGCCCGGTCGGACACGCCCCGGATGTCGTCCACGGGAAGCCGTCGACGATCACCCACGACGGCTCCGGAATCTTCGCGGGACTCCCGGACCGGCTCCGAGTCGGGCGGTACCACTCGCTTTGCGTCGAGCGCGAGGACCTCCCCGCCGCGTTCGTCGAGACCGCCAGCACGGAGGACGAACGCGAGGTCGTCATGGGTGTGCGCCACCGCGAGAAGCCGCACATCGGCGTGCAGTTTCATCCCGAGAGCATCCTGACGCCGCGAGGGAAGACGATGGTCCGGAACTTCGTGGAGGTGTGTGAGACGGATGCGTGAGGAACCCGACGGGGTCGAGCGGACCTACCACGTCGACGGCGACCTCGTCCCCGCGTCGGCGGCGACGGTCTCCGTGGAGGACCGGGGATTCGCCTACGGCGACGCCGCCTTCGAGACGATGCGCGCGTACGGCGGCGAGCCCTTCCGGTGGGACGCTCACGCGACCCGGCTCGCGAACACCTGCGAGACGCTCGGACTCGATCACGGGCTGGCCGACGCCGACCTGAAGACGCGGGTCGACGAGACGCTCGCGGCGAACGAGTTCGCGGACGCCTACGTGAAACTCTCCGTGACGCGGGGCGTGCAACCCGGGACGCTCGACCCGCAGCCCGAGGTCGATCCGACCGTCGTCGTGATCGCAAAACCCCTCCCGCGCGGCGGCGTCGGGTCCGAGCCAGCCCACGACGGGCCGGCCGCGATGCAGACGACGAAGACGCGGAAACCCTCCGACCGCGCGCTGCCGGCCGACGCGAAGACGCACAACTACCTCAACGGAATCGTAGCCCGCCTCGAGCTCCGCGTGACCGGCGCCGACGAGGCCCTGATGCTCGACCCCGAGGGCAACGTCGCGGAGGGCGCCACCGCGAACCTCTTTTTCTCGGACGGGTCCGCGTTGAAGACGCCCTCGCTCGACGGGCCGATCCTCCCCGGCGTCACCCGCAAAACGGTGATCGAACTCGCCGAGGAGGAGGGGATCCCGGTCGAGGAAGGGACGTACGCGCCCGACGCGGTTCGCGAGGCCGACGAGGTCTTTCTCACGAACTCGACGTGGGAGATCCGGCCGGTCCGAACCGTCGACGGGATTTCGGTCGGGGGTGGCGGGAGCGCCGCGGACAGGGATATCGGCGTCGACGACGAGACCGGCACCGGTGACGAGACGGTCGCCGGCCCGCTCACGACGCTGCTCTCGCGGCTGTTCGACAGACGGATCGAGCAGCGGTACTACGACGCTGAGCGACTGTAGACGAGCTACGCGTACGTCGCGACTTCGATCAGGCTGCCGTCCGGGTCGCGTATATAAACCGCGGTGAGCGTGCCGCGCGCGCCGGTCCGCTCGACCGGGCCGAGCTCGCTGTCGATCCCGGCGTCGGCGACCTCGGCGGCGAGATTCTCGGCGGCGGTGTCGGTGAGCAGACAGAGATCGCTGTCACCCGGCTCGGCGGCGGGCGCGCGCGGTTCGACCTCGTCGCCCGCCTCGTGGAGGTTGATCTTCTGATCGCCGACACGGAGCGCGTGGCGGGGCGCATCGGTTGTGTCGCTGCCACCGTACGTGACGTGTTCGACGCCCGGAAGCCGGGCATAGAAGTCGACGGCGGCGTCGAGGTCGGAGACGGTGACGACGACGTGGTCGAGGCCGGTGACGGGCATACCGATTCGGTCACCGTCTCGGGTATTAAATCGGCCGCAGATCGGGAGCACGCGCAACGTTCAAACGGAGCGCCGGCCACGAACGCGTATGGACGCCGACCGCCGGATCGCCGCCGTCGAGGAGGTTCCCGAGGACAGCACGCTGCTCGTGACGCTGCGACCCGTCGACGCCGACGCGGTCGACGACGGCGAGGGCGACGTGGGGACGGCGGCGGACGGGACCCGAGAGGCGGAGGCGATCCTGACGCGAGCGAGCGGTGAGGTCAGGGCCTTCCGCAACTACTGTCAACACTGGACCGACGTCCGGTTGGACAAAGACGACGGGGCGTTCGTGCGCAACGGCGAAGTGTTCTGTCAGAAACACGGCGCGACGTTCGAGGCCGACTCGGGGTACTGTAACTTCGGCCCCTGCGAGGGGGCCGTCCTCGAGGGCGTCGACGTCGCGGTCGCGGACGGTGCGGTGTATCTCGCGGACGACGCCTACGAGTTCGTCCGGCTCGGCCCCGCGCGACGCGACGGCGACGGCGGCGGCTCGCGGATCGATTTCACCGGGAGCTAAAACCGCGTTCGCCCGCCGCCCGACTCGTCTCGCCCGAGCGCCTTCTTTAAGAAGCTCATCCAGCGCTTCTGGTCGGCCGCCTCCTGTCGTTTTGCCGCCGTCTCGGGGTCGGGCGCGTTCAGCCCGTCGAGCGCGTCCAGCGCGCGGTCGATACCGATGATCGACGCGACCAGCTCCTCGCCTTCCGCGTAGCTCACCTCGTTCTCCTCGATCAGCTCCAGCCGCTCCAGCCGCTCGCGACGGAGGTTCCGCTTCGCTCGTTCGACGCGGTCTCGCTCGCCGGGCGGGACGGTCTCGCGTCGCTTGATCTCGAAGACGAACGACTGCAGGTCGATCGACTCCCCCTGAACCTCGATCTCGTCGGGGATGTCGGCACCGACCGTCGCGGCCTCCCGGTTGACTCGCTCGAGGAGCCCCTTCCGCTCGTACTCCTTCACGACCGGTGAGTACGTCGCGATCGCACTTCGCTCCTTCGGGTCCGAACCCGGGTCGCTATCGAAGTCGGCCGCGAGAAGGGACGACGTTAACTCGCCCGCGCCGCAAACGGAGACGATGGAATCGCTCGAAGCCGAACTCGCGCGGGCTCGCGACCTCGACGTCGACGACCTCGCCGACGCGATCGCGTCCATCGGCTTCGAGTGTACGCGCTGTGGCGGCTGTTGTACGGGATACGCGCCCGACGAAGCGGGGGGCGCGCCAGCGGGAGACGGAGTGGACGAAGCGACGGGAGAGCCGGCCAGCGACGACGTCGGTGACGACCGCGGGAACGGCGGCAGTCACGGCGAGAGCGGCGGCAGTCACGGCGAGAGCGATTGCCACGACGACGGCGCGACCGCGGACCGAGAGCCGCACACGGCCACCGTCTTCCCGGACGAGGTCCGGGCCGTCGCCGACGCCGCCGAGGACGTCTTCGGCGAGACGTACGACTGGCGCGACGTCGCCCGCCCGATGCCGTTCGGGCTCTCCGAGGACGAGAACGGCGACCCGACCGGCGAGACGTTCGAGTGGGCGCTCGCGACCGACGACTGCGGCGACTGCACCTTCTACGAGGAGAGCGACGGGCAGGGGGCGTGTTCGGTCCACGGCTCCCGACCGCTGATCTGTCGGACCTATCCGTTCAGCGTCGCGCTCGACGGGACGAGCCAACCGATGGGCGAGGCGGTCGACGCCGAGGGGATCGTGCGGGCCCACGAGTGTGAGGGGCTCGGCCGCGACATCTCTCGGGAGGACGCGGCGGAGTTGGCCGCGGCGCTCAAGCGGCGGGCGGTCCGCGAACTGGAGGAGGCGATCGGTGTCCGCGACGGCTACGACCCGGCCGCGGCCGACCGCGCCGACGGCGACGTGATCGTCTTCGACTCCGAGGGGCCGAAGGCGGGTGACGGCACCCCGATCGACGGCGATTGAGACGGGCGGGTTCTCGGTCGACGCGCCGGCCGACGCCGCCCCGATCGCCCGCTCACACCGCGTCGAGCGCCGCGTCGACGTCGGCGGCGATCGCCTCGCGAGCCGGCGCTTCGGGGAGGGTGAGCGGCGGCCGGACTCTCGGGTCGGGGATGAACCCGCGGTGGGCGGCACCGACCTTCGCGACGGGCGCGAAGCCGTGGTCGCCACACCGGGCGAACAGCGGGGCGATCCCGCGGCGGTGCAGCGTCAACGCGCGGTCGGCGTCGCCCGCGCGGATCGCCTCACCGAGCGCGACGAACACCTCCGGTATCACCTGCGAGAGGGCGTTGATCCCGCCGTCGACGCCGAGGCTCGCGCTCGGGTAGAGCTGGGCGTCGACCCCCTGGAAGACGGTGAAGGAGTCGGGTGTCCCGCGGAGGACCGCGTCCAGCGCGTCGAGGTCGCCGCTCGTGTCTTTGTACCCGACGACCGCTTCGTGGTCGGCGACGAGGTCGGTGACGACGCCCGGGTCGATCGACTCCCCGACCGTCGCCGGGATGTCGTACAGAAAGAGCGGAAGGGGCGCCGCCTCGGCGACGGCGTCGAGGAAGGCCCGCTGGCCGTCGGGAGCGACCGAGGTGTGGTAGTACGGAAGCGTGACGAGTCCGGCGTCGGCGCCGGCCGCTGCGGCGAACGCCAGCCGCTCGCGAACGCCCGGGACGGTCGTGTCCGCCACGCCCGCGATCACGGGGACGCGCCCGTCGGCCGTCTCGGTCACTGTTTCGACGACGGTCCGACGCTCGTCGTCTGTGAGGCTGGCGAACTCTCCCGTCGTCCCGCATGGAACCAGTCCGTCGAGCCCCGCGTCGACGAGCGCGTCGACGTGGCTCGCGAGCGCGTCGGCGTCCACGTCGCCGGCGGCGTCGAACGGCGTCACGATCGGCGGCGAAACGGCGGCCTGTTGGAACTCTGGATTCGACATGATCGCCCGTTCGGAGAGGGGTGACAAAGGTGTTGGCTCCGTCGTTCGGGTCGTCGGGGGATCGCGATCGGGCGGGTGTCGGCGGTACAACTATACTGATCCGTCACCACGTACAGGTGAACTCTACTATGGAGATCTCAGAGAAGCTCCTTTGTCTGTTCAGCGCCGACGTCCGCGAGGAAGACGGCGAGTACGTCGTCGACGTGCCGCGCCGCGAGATCGACACCGGCTCGCTGGAGCCGGGCGAAACGTACCGGGTGGCGCTCATCTCCCGGTCCGAGCCGAGCGAATCGACCGCCGGCGATGACGCCGGAACCGACGTCTCTCCGTCACATACTGACGACGGACCGCAACCCCCGGTCGAGCCGGGCGAGATGCGATACGTCGAGATCGAGGATCTCGGGAAGCAGGGCGACGGGATCGCCCGCGTCGAGCGGGGGTACGTCATCATCGTGCCCGACACGGAGGTCGGCGAGCGAGTCAAAATCGAGATAACGGAGGTCAAATCGAACTTCGCGGTCGGCGACGTCGTCGAAGAGTCGGGGTGAGTCGGTCGCCGTCGCCGCGGATCAGTCTGCGCCAGCGGTGGCGTCGGCGTCCTCGGCGTCAGCGTCCTCGGCGTCGGCGTCCTCGACGTTGGAATCTTCGGTGTCTTCCGCGTCTTCGGCGTCTCCGGCGTCGGTATCGGCGTCCGGAATCCGGGCGTCCCAGTAGGAGACCGACGCGACGTAGTCGCCGGGGATCGTGTCGCCGATGAGCTCGTCTATCACGCGGAACGGCTTGGCGACGGGCCCGGGAAGCTCTCGGTAGAACCCGTACGGCAGCACGAAGTCGTGCTTCTCGTCGGCGAGCGTGAGTCCCGCGTCGCCGAGCATGGCAGCGACCTGTCGCTCGGAGTAGAGCCGGGATCCCATCGGAAGCAGCCACGTGTACAGCGTCCGCAGACTGCGGCTGTTGAACGTGTCGAAGAACACCTGATCGCGGCTGACCCGACGCAGCTCCTTCGCGAACGGGGCCGGGTCGTCCATCAGGTGGAAGAACCGCATCGCGACCACGGTGTCGAAGTGGTCGTCCGGGAACGGCAGCCGTGAAGCGTCGCCGCGGACGAACTCGACCCTGTCCGACAACCCAGCGGCCGCCGCCTTCTCGCGTCCCTGTTCGAGCATCTCCCGCGAGATGTCGAGTCCGACGATGTCCGCCCCCTGGTCGGCCAGCATCGTCGTGAACCGGCCAGTTCCGCAGGCGACTTCCAGCACGCGATGCCCGTCCTCGATCGGTCCGAGCGCGGAGAGCACCGCCTCCTTCTCGCGCCGGTCGATGAGCGCTCCCCCGCCGGAGAACCGTACATCGTCGTACTCTTCCGCGACCTCGTCGGCCTGATACCAATCCTGTCCCTTCACGATACGTGTTTTCCACGCCGAACCGACAAAACCGTACTGGATACGGCTCGGCAGCGGGATCGGGGTCCCGTGATGCGGTTCTGTCGCGTCACCGCCCCTATCCGCTCGTCACGACCGTCTCGGCGGGAATTCTCACGATCACCCGCGGCCCCGACTCCTCGCCGTGGTGCGGGTACTCGTCGACGTCGAAGTACCGCTTCGCCAGTCGGTCGATGTGGTCTCGGGCGCCGTCTTCCGTCAGCGTCGCCTCACCGCGGACGGAGACGTATCGGTACGGGTCCGTCGGGTCGAGGACGCTCACCCCGACCTTCGGATGTCGGCGGATGTTCCGCTCCTTCTGTCGCCCGCGAGCGGTGTTGACGAGGACGTACTCGCGGTCCTCGTGGTCGACCCAGACCGGCGTCACGTGTGGAGTGCCGTCCGGCATCACCGTTGCGAGGTGGGCGTACGACTCGGCCTCGAAGATGTCGATGTGGGATTCCGGGATCACGGCACGCGGTACGCGGTCACGTGGCAAAACGTGCCCGATCGATCAGTATTGACGGTAACGCGAGATGTGATATTAACACATTATATTATCCCAATTAGATTCCCCAATATGTAGCTAACCTTTACCAATAAGCAGAGGCTCTCCATGAGACATGAGTACCAGTCCCGCGGAGACGGCAGACCAAGACCGCCTTTCAGAGACCGAGTACCGCGATCGCTTACGTGAACTTCCCCCCAGCGCCAAGCTCGTCGCGAAGGTGCTCGAAGGTGACTCCCCGCTCTCGCAGGGCGGCCTCGCCGACGAGTCGCTCCTGCCCGACCGGACCGTCCGCTACGCGCTCAACCGCCTCGAAGAGGAGGGGCTCGTCGACTCGCGGTACAGTTTCAAAGACGCACGCAAGCAGGTTTATTACCTGACGATCTGAGGAGACCGGCCGCCTGACGATCAGCCGACCGACCGCCTGACGATCTGAGCCGACCGACCCCGCCGGCGCCGACGGATCGGTCGACGCGCCAGCACGGAGCCCTTTTTAATCCCTCGCCCCGATAGCGCCGTATATGGACCTCACGGTCGTCGTCCCGACCCTCAACGGGCGGGATCGACTGGGCGCCTGTCTCGACGCGCTGTCGGCACACGCGCCCGACGCCGAGGTGGTCGTCGTCAACGGCCCCTCGGCTGACGGGACGACCGGAATGGTGCGCGACCGCGACGACGTCGACGTGTTGGTGGAGATCTCCGACCGGACGGTCAACGTCGCCCGCAACGCGGGTATCGAGGTGGCGACCGCCGACGCGATCGCGTTGGTCGATTACGACAACCGAATACACGAGTCGTGGCGCGACGCGGTCCGCGACGGGCTCGACGCGGCCGACGTCGTGACGGGACCGGTGACGCCGATCGATCCGCACGCCGACGACGAGACTGACGCCGGCGACGAAACCGACGGGAGCGACCTGACTGACGCCGGCGACGAGACCGGCTCCGAAGCGGAGGACGGCCCCGAGCGCCGAACGATCGCGGGCCGCGACGTCACCTACTTTCAGGGCGGCAACGTCGTCTTCCGCCGCGACACGCTCCGGGACCTCGACGGCTTCGACGAGTACCTCCATACCGGCGGCGCGCGCGACACCGCCCACCGACTCGCGCGGATGGACCACGACGTCGAGTGGCGTGCCGGCCTCGCGGTGAGCAAGGAGCTACCGGCCCCGAAAGCGGCCGACGGCGGCCGAACCGCCAAGGAGTGGGGGTGGAAGTACCGCGCGCTCGCCTACCGGCTCTTGAAGAACTACGGGGCCCGTCCGACCGTCATCGCCCGGGCCTGTTCGCACGCGCTGAAGGACGCCGCGGGCGCCGCGAAAGACGTCGTCCGCGGCGAGTCGACGCCGTCGCGATGGTTCGCGACCGGTCGCGACGTGATCGTCGGGGGTGTCGGCGGGAGCTCAGACGGGTTGGTCGCCCGGAGCCGCGACCGGAGTCCCGCGCGGAACCCGAACGGGATATCGAAACGAGCCGATCGCGCCGTCGCGAAGTACGACAACCGGAAGTGAGCCCGCGAGCGCCCCGCGCCTTTTAACAGCCGCCGTCGTCAACGACGGGTAACGAATGGGACTCACGAAGCGGATCATTCCCTGTATCGACGTCGACCTCGACAGCGACGGCGACGCCGCAGTGTACACGGGCGTCAACTTCGAGAACTTGGAGTACACCGGCGATCCGGTCGAGCTGGCGAAGAAGTACAACGCGGCGGGCGCAGACGAGTTCGTCTTCCTCGACATCACCGCGAGCGCGGACGGCCGCGAGACGATGCTCGACGTGGTGAACGCGGTCGCCGACGAGTGTTTCATCCCCCTCACGGTCGGCGGTGGCATCCGGACGAAGGCCGACATCAAGGAGACGCTGCGGGCCGGCGCGGACAAGGTGTCGATAACGACCGGCGCGCTCGAACGGCCCGAGCTTATCGAGGAGGGCGCCGCCGCGTTCGGGAGCCAGTGTATCGTCATCTCCGTCGACGCCCGACGTCGACACGACGACGCGGGTGACCACTTCTACGAGGACGCCGACGGCGAGGAGGTGTGGTTCGAGTGTACGAAGAAGGGCGGGCGCGAGGGCACCGGCATCGACGCCGTCAGTTGGGCCAAGGAGGCCGAACGGCGCGGCGCCGGCGAGCTGTTCGTCAACTCCATCGACATGGACGGGACGAAAGACGGGTACGACATCCCGCTGATGAAGGCGGTCTGTGACGCGGTGTCGACGCCGGTCATCGCCTCATCGGGCTGCGGGAGCCCGGAAGATATGTACGACGTGTTCACCGAGGCGAACGCAGACGCCGGTCTGGCGGCCTCTATTTTCCACTTCGGCGACTACACCATCGAGGAGACGAAGCGGTATCTCGACGAGCGCGGGGTTCCCGTCAGGTTGTAGCGCTGAAAGCGTTCACAACAGGTGTTGTTTCACATTCCCGCGGCCGAAACCAACAGTTATTATCCGATAGCCATCGAACGGTCACGTATGTCCACGTCATCCACGCGTGTCCGCACCGAGCGTCCCGAGCTCGTCTGTAAACGGACCGACGGCGGATCGGGTGCGCCGGGCGACGGCGCGGACGCCGACGGCGAGGTGACGTTCTTCGAGCCGGACCGCGAGCCGGACGAGCGCACGACCCGCTGGATCACCGTTCGAGCGGCCGACTGCGTGCCGGAAGCGGAATGGCGGTAGCGTCGACGCTCGTTTCTGTCCGCCACCCCCTCGTCAGTCGTCGGCGGTGATCGGTCCCGTCGACAGCAGCTCCTCGTCGTCGAGCAGTGCGACCGTCGCGAGCCGGATCGCGTGCGGCCAGCCGAGCGGCGTCGCGCTGTCGGGCGTGCCGTCGTCGAAGAACTGCTCTGGCAGGTAGCTCGTCGGCTCGCACAGCGTTCCGCCGGGGGAGACGTGCGAGAGGAGATCGCGCGCCCGCTCGGCCATTTCGCTCGCACGGGGGTCATTGTGGTCGTCGAGCAGGACGGCGAGCTCGGCGCAGGCGTTCGCGCCCCACGCGGTCGAGACCGTCCACACCTTCTCGGAGGCCTGTCCGGCGCGTCGCCAGCCGTCGCCCTCGTAGCGGACCAGTCCGGCTATCTCGTCGGTCTCGTGAGCCAGCCCGTCGACGACCGTCTCGACGTGGGAGACGAGCCGGTCGAGCCGCTCCGCGTCGACGGCGCCGCCGTCGCTCGTGTCGTCGTCCATCGCCGTCGGTCCGAGCGCGTCGTACGACCGATGCGCGCTCGCCAGCGAGAGCGTCGCGGAGTCGATCCGGTCGTCCAGCGCGCCGTGTCCCGTCTCGCGGAGCGCATAACACCCCCGGTCGGGAACCCACAGGTCGTCGAGCGCGTCGTATACTCGATCTGCCTGATCGCGGGCGTGTTCCGCGAGGTCGTCGGGGAGGTCGGCGGCCTCGGGGAAGTCGGCGGCCTCGGGGAGGTCGGTCGCGTCGAGCCCCGCACCGTGGAGCGCGAGCTCGCTGTACGCCTCCAGGAACGTCGCGGTCGTGTGCGTGAACCGGCCGGCCATGTCCTCCCACGCGTTCTGACAGACGACCGGACGACCGTCCGACTCGAGCGTCCGGTCGAGCCCCGCGAGCGCCGCGACCAGCGTCGCGTCGAGGTCGTCGGCGTCGACAGTGTGAGACGACGTCCCGCTGGCAGCCGAACGGGGTCCGGCGACGCCGGCGGCCCGCGCCTGCGCGAGATACGCGATGACGCTGCCGGTCTGGTCGGCCTGGTAATCGACGTCCGGGCCGTCTTCGATCCGAGCGTTCGCCCAGCCGGGCGCGAGCGCGCCGTTCCGGGGCCACACGCGGTGCGGCCACGAGCCGTCCGGGCGCTGCGTGGCGACGTACATCGCGGCCGAGCGGGCGTGCCAGTCGTCGAGTCCGAGCCCGAGGCGGTCGTCGGCGCCGAGGAGGAATCCCGATATCTCCGCGTCGTCGCGGAACCACGTGTAGCCGTAGCCGCCGGAGTGTTCGTAGTACGGATCGAAGTCGGGGCCGGCGATCCGCAGTCCCGACTCGGCGGAGAGCAGCGAGAGCACGCGGATGTCGGCGACGACCGACTCGCGAGCGGGCGTCGACTCCGGTATCGACGGGGCCGTTTCCTCGGCCGCCGCAGCGAGGGCGTCGACGTCGTCGAGGTCCGAAAAGAGCGCAGAGAGCCTGTCGCGTGCGGCCTCTCGGCTCGTTTCGGCACGGTCGGTCAGCAGCGATCCGACGGTCGCAACGCCCTCCTCGAACGGCACGTCGACGATGACCTCACCGGAGAGACGCTCCTCCTCGTACCGATCGCCGTCGCGGTCGCGGGGGAGGTCGGTCGGGGTCTCGTCGAGCAGTTCGGGGAACGTCGTCGGAAGCTGTCCGCGAAGCTCTGTGAACCCGGTGTCGCTCGCGATGAAGTCGTGCTCGTCGGCGTGATACACCTCGACGGCGTCGTCGTACCGGAGCTGCCCGACCCGGTCGTCGCGTCCGTCCGGGGCGAACCGAGCGTAGACGACGAGCGAGAGGGCCTCGGGGTCGACATTCCCGTGGCCGTCCGTCCCGACGTCGACGGCCGCGCGGGTGACGTGCGCGTCCCCGAGCGTGACGTCGTGGCGGGTCACCGTCGCCGCGTCGGTCTCGTGGACGGTCTCGATCAGCGTCGTGTCACCGACGTATCGCTGGCGGGTGTCGGTCTCGTCGAGCCACGTCACCTCGCCGCCGACGGCGAGGCCGATCCGGGACCGAACGAGTCCGGTCCGTCCGGTCAGCGGGTAGCCGAAATCCCGGAGCTCGCCGTCCGCGGCGACGTGGACGAGCCGCCCGTCACCGCCGGTGAACCGACCGGTCGTGGTCCGGCGCTCACCGGGGAATCGGGTCGCGTGCCCGGTGTTCCGCTTGTAGTCGTCGAGCGCGTCGCGAAGTTGCATTACCCGGGTAAACGACCCCTCTCGGTATGAAGGTTTGGTGTAATTATCATTCATATCTTTTCGAAACGGAAACGCTCAAGCCACGGGGCGCCTCGGTACCGACATGCACGAGCCCGGGCCGCCGCGAACGACGAGTGTCGGTGAATCCGTCGAGCTGGCTCCTCGCCGACCCGATCCCGACGGAACCTTCGAGTGGACGCTCCGCGACGCGCCGGCAGAGAGCGCGGCGAGCGCCAGCGACAGTCCGCTGACTCCCGAAACCGACGACGGGACGGAGCGCCCGGTTCTCGCCCGCGGCGACACCGCTCGCTCCGATTCCCCAGTGGTCCACCTCCGCCCTGACGCGCCCGGCACGTACGTGCTCGCGCTCGACGCGCCGGACGGGACTCATCGCCAACGCGTGCTCGTCTTTCCGGACGAGCGACGGAACGTCGAGCTCCGCGTCCCCGCGTCCGACCTCCCGGTCGACGACGAGACGATCGACCGAGTCTCCCTCATGTGGCCGCACAACGACCGCCTGCTCGCGCGCGAGCGGCCCGAGCGAGACGGCGACGACTGGGTCATCGAGACGCGCGTCCCGCCCGGTCGCCACTCGTTCACGTTCGCGCCAAACGACGACCTCGCACAGTACCACCGCGACAGCGTTGCAGTGCCGGGGCCGGGGCGTCCTCGCCTCTCGCTGGACGCGACCGTCACCGGCGACGACCCCGACCCGACGCTCGTCCTCTCCGCCGACGCCGAGGCGCCGCCGGAGCGCGGCGAGACGGACGGGTCGAACGAGACGGACGGCGACGTCGGCGGGTCCACTGCCGGCATCGACGCGCCCACCCCCAATGTCGACGCACCAACCACCGACGTCGAGTTCCTCGTCGACGACCGCGACGCCGACGCGGAGACCGTCTCGCGGATCGAGTCGCTCGCGGACGGCCACACCCTCGAGATCCCGCTCGACGAGGTCCCGGACGGCCTCCGGATCCACGCGGTTCCGCACGCGGAGCGGTACGGTGCGATGGAGACGGTCCGTGTCGACCGCACCGACGGCGGATCGGTCCGAGTCGCCGACTCGCACGCGCCGCCGGAGTGGGCCGACTCGCCGACGATCTACGAGGTGTTCGTCCGGTCGTTCGCCGGGGAGACGCTGCCGACCACGTTCAGAGAGATCGAGCGGCGCGTTCCGTACATCGAGAGCCTCGGCGTCGACGCGCTCTGGCTGACCCCCGTCCTCGCCTCGCCGACCGAACACGGGTACCACATCACGGACTACTACGAGACCGCCGCCGACCTCGGCTCCCGAGCGTCGTTCGAGTCGCTCGTCGAGACGTGTCACGAGGCCGGCATCCGCGTGATCTTCGACCTCGTCATCAACCACACCTCTCGGGACCACCCGGCGTTCCAGATGCACGCCGCGGGCGTCGACGCGTACGCCGACCACTACCGACGCGCCGACGGCGCGTTCGACGTGACCCGCACCGACTGGGCCGAGATCGGTGACGGCGACATGCCGGAGTACTACTTCAACTGGAGCCGGATTCCGAACCTGAACTTCGACAGCTTGACCGTCCGCGAGTGGCTGTTGGACGTCGTCGACGAGTGGGCCGCCGTCGTCGACGGCTTCCGTGCCGACGTCGCGTGGGGCGTATCACACGGGTTCTGGAAGGAGGTCGCCGACCGCGTTCCCGACGACGTCCTCCTGCTCGACGAGACGCTCCCGCACGACCCCTTCTACGGCGAAGGGGAGTTCGACCTCCACTACGACACGTCGCTATACGACGCCCTCCGGGACATCGGTGCGGGCGACCGGAGCGCCGACGCGGTCGCCGACGCGGTCGACCGCGCCGCGTGGCTCGGCTTCGACGATCCGAGCGCACAGATGCGCTACGTCGAGAACCACGACGAGGAGCGCTACCTCGCGGAGTACGGGGAAGCGGCACAGCGGGCCGCGGCGGCGGTGACGTTCACGCTCCCCGGCGCGCCCATGATCTACGCCGGCCAAGAGCGCGGGAACGAGACGTACCGGGGGCCGATCCGCTGGCACGACGGCGACAACGATCTGACCGACTTCCACCGCGACCTCGCCGCACTCCGCGACGCGGAACCGCTGCTCCGCGACGGCGCGGTGGCGTTCGACGGCGCCGCGTCTGCGGTGACCGTCGTCGACGGGGACGCCGACCGCGTCACCGCGTACGAACGCGCCGACGACGGAGACGCCCTCCTCGTCGTCGTCGTCAACTTCGACGCCGCGCCGGCGACGGTGACGGTTCCTGACGGCTTCGAGAGCGTCCTGTACCCCGAAGCGGCTCTCGACGGCCGCGCCGCTGAAAACGGGGATGCTCCAACCGTTCCGACCGAGGGCAACGAGACCACACCGACAGCAGACGGCGAGACCGTCGCGGTCGACAGCGTCGTCGTCCTCCGGTGACGCGCGCCGCTCGCCTCCGACCCATATAAGTGGTCTCCTCACGCTGTTCGTTCGTATGGATGACCGGACGCTGAGCGACCTCCTCCGTCGGTTCGGACTCTCCGACAAGGAGATCGACACGTATCTCAGTCTCTTGGCGCACGGCGAGGCGAAGGCGAGCACCATCGCCGACGCGGCAGGGGTCTCGAAACGCTACGTCTACAGCGTGAGCGAGTCGCTCGCGGAGCGCGGCTTCGTCGAGGTGAACGACCACGTCGTCCCGACGACGATCCGGGCGAACCCGCCGGACGAGGTGATAAACCGGCTGCGTTCGGACGTCGACGCGATGCGGCCCGGCTTAGAAGAGCGGTTCTCACGCGTCGAGCGGCAGGCCGAGCAGTTCGAGGTGATCAAGTCGCGCGTCACCGTCATCAAGCGGATCCGGTCGCTGTTGGGCGACGCGAGCGAGGAGGTGACCCTCTCTATCACGGCCAAGCAGCTCCCGGAGATCCGCGAGGCGCTCGTCGACGCGGTCGACCGCGGCGTGCTCGTCCTCCTCGTCGTCTCCGACGCCGACGCGGACCCCGACCGGGAGCCCTCCGAGGTGGACGGCGTCGCGAGCGTCGTCCGAACGTGGAGCGAGGCGATGCCGACGCTGCTCACCGTCGACTCCGAGGCAGGGGTCGTCGCGCCTCCGGAGCTGCTGCGACGCGCGACCACCGATCGACAGGCGATCGTCTTCGCACAGGAGCAGCTCGCGCCCGTCATCGTCGGCTCGTTCCTCGGGAACTACTGGCCCGCCGCGACCGAGGTCTCGACGGCCGAGCCGGCCGCGCTCCCGGTCCAGTACACGAACTTCCGGCACACGGTGTTGCAGGCGACGCTCCAGCTCCGCGCCGGCGTGACCCCCCGCGTCACCGTCGCGGGTCGGTGGACCAACGGCGACGAGGACGCGGAGGTCACCGGTCGCGTCGTCGAGGCGAAACAGGGGATGGTGGAGCCGACGAACAACGAGTTCCCCGTCCAACACTCGCTCGTCGTCGAGGCCGACGACGAGACCGTCACCGTCGGCGGACAGGGAGCGTTCGTGGAGGATATCGAGGCCGACCTCGTCCGGATCGAGGCCGCGGAGTAGGCGGCCCCGACCGCCGGCAGACCGGAGACGCCCCGTCGCCGAGGCTCGGATATGTCCCTTGTGATCCGGGTGTGGCTCGGCGTACCGCTCGCGCATCGCGTCGCGTGACGCCGCCTCCGCGTACAGCGCTCGCGTTGGCAACCCCTCCACAGTCCGGGGAGCGCTCGTGGTCGACACTCTCCCCCAGTGTGACACGAGAATTCTGTATCGCAGAATGAGATTTATGAACGCTCGAACGCCCGAATCGTCTCGAACGAGCCGTCGGCGATAGCGGCGGCGACACCCTCGATATCCACGTCTCTGGGCACCTCGTGGGGATACTTCCGCGCGAAGTAGCGGTGGAGGTTCGCGACGTCGCGTTCGAGCAACTCGCCGGCGTTCTCGTGATCGACGGGAACCGCCTGCGGCCAGTCGAAGATCGTGACGCCGCTTTCCGCGACGGCGACGTTGTGCTCGGACATGTCCGCGTGAACCCAGCCGAGCTCGTAGGCGGTGACCAGCTCACGGAGGACCAGATCGAGGACGGCGGCCGCCTGCGACGGCTCGAGTTTCGAACGCGCCAGTTCGACGCCGTCGAACTTGTCCATCACGATCGCGTGGCGGTTGTGATCGACCGGCCGCGGCACGCTCACGTCGGGGTACATCGCCTCCATCGCCTCGTACTCGCGTTCGGCCGCCTTGCGCGCGGTGTACAGCCAGGAGACGTGGTCGCGGTCGGCGGTGTACTCGCGCTCCCGGTTCACTTCCCGGAAGTTCGTGTACCCCTCGCGGTGGTACTTCAACGCGAGCGGCTTGAACGACTGAACCTCGTAGACGTCTCCTTCCTTCCCGAACCCCAAGGGTGAGCCGACGCCGTCGATGGTCTCGC
>OBKM01000229.1_pt1 | contig 28398 bp, 25 predicted proteins | sample 1519691 | NCBI WGS metagenome assembly OBKM01 (sample SAMEA37050418, study PRJEB22526) | metagenome | biome: saline pan; feature: lake; material: water | place: Egypt | collected 2015 | depth 0.5 m
CTTCCCGCTCGGGAGTTTGAATTCGGGAAAACGCCCGGAGCGGGATTTGAACCCGAACTGCGAACCTGCTCGCGATGCTCGCAGAACCGCAGTATGGTTCAAATCCGCAGAACTCGTTTCACCGACGCTGGGTTCGCTCGGCGCGAGACGCCTCGCTCACCAATTAGCGTCGGTAGAAACGCCCGGAGCGGGATTTGAACCCGCGTCACAACCGTGACAGGGTTGTATGATGGGCCACTACACCATCCGGGCTTTCCGTACCTGATCGTACCGCCGTCCAATAAATAAGGCTTCCCTTTCGGCCCTTCTATGCGAGTCGCTACCGTTGAACCCCATAAGACATTTATTCCCGCCGAGCGTGGGGTACGGTACCATGCCCCCGGTTGATGAGCCGTCGGCCTCGGACGAAGTTGGCAATGCTTAAATGGACTCGTCTAATAAATTGCTGTAGTATCTCGTGATAGTAGCTTCTCCCCACCGTCAGATAACTCACCCATGGTAGATGTCAGCCAACACGAACTCGTCCCGGACCACATACCGATCGATGGCGACGAACTCGATGCCGTCCTCGATGAGTATGGGGTCTCTCGCACCGACCTGCCGAAGATCAAGCGCAACGATCCGGCGCTGCCCGATGGAGCCGAACCGGGCGATGTGCTCAAGATCGTCCGCGAATCTCGAACGGCAGAAACGTCGATCTCTTACCGACTGGTGGTCGAATGAACCGAGAGTCCAGACGAACGATTTCGAGAGAGTACTTTTCGGATTCACGACTGGCCGAACACCACTTCCGCTCGTTTAACGCGTTTCTCGACCGGGGCATGCAGGAAGTTGTCGATCAGAAAGAAACCATCGACACCGACATCGGTGACAAGGAGGGCCAAGAACCCGTCTATGTCGAACTCGGCGATGTCCGTATTCTCACCCCCCGCGTTCGAGAGGCCGACGGCAGCGAGGAGCTGTTGTTCCCGCAAGAGGCGCGACTCCGGAACATCACCTACTCCGCGCCGGTGTTCATGGAGATGTCGATTATCCGCGGCGGCGACGAGGAACCCGAGACCGTCGTCGATTCAACCGAGACGAAGGTCGGCCGAATGCCGATCATGGTCGGCTCGAACAAGTGCAACATTACGGGTTTTTCCGACGAGGAACTCATCGAAATCGGCGAGGATCCCGTCGACCCCGGCGGCTACTTCATCGTCAACGGCTCCGAGCGCGTGCTCATGACGAGCGAGGATCTCGCGCCGAACAAGATTCTGGCCGAACACGACACCAAGTACGGCGACGACATTCAGGTCGCCAAAACGTTCAGCCAGCGCCGTGGCTACCGCGCACTCGTGCTCTGTGAGCGCAACCGAGAAGGACTGCTCGAAGTCAGCTTCCCATCCGTCTCGGGTAGCGTCGACTTCGTCACACTCGTTCGCGCGCTTGGACTCGAATCCGACCAGGAGATCGTCCACCGCGTCAGCGACGACCCCGAGATTGTGAAGTTCATGCTCGAAAATCTGGAGGAAGCGAGCGTCCAGACGACAGAAGAGGCGATCGAAACGCTTGGCAAGCGCGTCGCCAGCGGGCAGGGCAAAAACTACCAGCTCAAACGCGCGAACTACGTGATCGACCGGTACCTCCTTCCACACCTCCACGAGGAGGGTGTCGAGGACGAAGAGGTTCGGATTAACAAGGCGTACTATCTGTGCCGAATGGCTGAGGCGTGTTTCGAACTCGCGCTCGAGCGCCGCGATGCCGACGACAAGGATCACTACGCCAACAAGCGGCTGAAGGTTTCGGGCGATCTGATGACCGATCTGTTCCGAACCGCGCTCAATAAACTCGCTCGCGACGTGAAGTACCAACTCGAACGCGCAAACATGCGGAACCGCAACCTGTCGGTCAGCACGGTCGTCCGCTCGGACGTGCTCACCGAACGGCTTGAACATCCGATCGCCACGGGTAACTGGGTCGGTGGCCGCTCTGGCGTGAGCCAGCTTGTCGACCGCACGGACTACATGGGGGTGCTGTCTCACCTGCGTCGACTCCGGTCGCCGCTGTCGCGATCACAGCCCCACTTCGAGGCACGAGACCTCCACGCGACCCAATGGGGTCGCATCTGTCCCTCCGAAACACCGGAAGGGCCGAACTGTGGGCTGGTGAAGAACTTCGCCCAAGCAATGGAGTTGAGCCAGAATATCGAGGACGAACAGGGACTGAAACGCGAGCTGTCATCGATGGGAGTCGAGGGGATCCCCGGCATCGACAGCATTGAACGAACCACCCCCGCGGACGACTAAAATGGCGCAGGCACGAGAAGCGAAAGTATACGTCAACGGTAGTCTGGTTGGAACCCACCCGGACCCAGAACAGCTCGCCGAACAGATTCGCGAAGCCCGCCGCCGTGGCGACGTTTCGGACATGGTCAACGTCTCGGTTCGCGGCCGAACTCAGGAGGTCATTATCAACGCCGACGCGGGTCGCGCACGACGGCCCTTGATCGTCGTCGAGGACGGCGAACCGCTGCTCGGCGACGCCGAAATCGAGGCGGTCGACAACGGCGACCTCTCGTTCGAAGATCTGGTCGACCGTGGCTACGTCGAGTTCATCGACGCCGAAGAGGAAGAGGACATTCTCGTCGCCGTCGACGAGGAGGAGCTCACCAACGACCACACACATCTAGAAATCGACCCCTCGCTCGTGTTCGGTATCGGTGCGGGCATGATCCCGTATCCGGAACACAACGCGAGTCCCCGAATTACGATGGGTGCAGGGATGATGAAACAGTCGCTCGGGCTGCCCTCTGCGAACTACCGGATTCGTCCGGACACCCGCCAGCACCTGTTGCACTACCCGCAGTTGTCGATGGTGAAAACCCAGACGACCGAACAGATCAACTATGACGAGCGTCCCGCCGCCCAGAACTTCGTTGTCGCGGTCATGAGCTACGAGGGGTTCAACATCGAGGACGCACTCGTCATGAACAAGGGCTCGGTCGAACGCGCACTCATGCGCTCGCACTTCTTCCGAACGTACGAGGGCGAAGAACGACGCTACCCCGGCGGTCAGGAGGATCGCTTCGAGATCCCCTCCCAGGACGTTCGCGGTGCCCGCGGCGAGGATGCGTACACCCACCTCGACGAGGACGGCCTCGTCAATCCCGAAACCGTGGTCGACGAAAACTCCGTGCTTTTGGGCAAGACCAGCCCACCACGGTTCCTCGAAGAACCAGACGACATGGGCGGTCTAAGCCCACAGAAACGACGCGAGACCTCGGTCACAATGCGGTCGGGCGAAGACGGCGTCGTCGACACGGTCACGCTGATGGAGGGCGAGGACGGCTCGAAGCTCTCGAAAGTGAAGGTTCGCGACGAACGCGTTCCCGAACTCGGCGACAAGTTCGCCTCGCGACACGGCCAGAAGGGCGTTGTGGGCCACCTCGCACCGCAAGAAGACATGCCGTTCACCGAGGAGGGACTCGTTCCCGATCTCGTGCTCAATCCGCACGCGTTGCCCTCGCGGATGACCGTCGGCCACGTCCTTGAGATGCTTGGCGGCAAAGTCGGCGCACTCGAAGGCCGACGCGTCGACGGCACGCCATTTCAGGGCGAAAACGAGGCCGAACTCCGCGAGGCACTCGAAGAACACGGCTTTCAGTCCTCCGGCAAAGAGGTCATGTACTCGGGCGTAACCGGCGAGAAAATCGAGGCCAACATCTTCGTCGGAACGATTTTCTACCACAAACTCTACCATATGGTCTCGAACAAACTGCACGCTCGTTCGCGCGGGCCGGTGCAGGTGCTGACACGACAGCCGACCGAGGGTCGCGCCCGCGAGGGTGGCCTTCGTGTCGGTGAGATGGAACGCGATACGATCATCGGCCACGGTGCGGCGATGGTGCTCAACGAACGCCTGCTCGACTCGTCGGACAAAGAGACGGTTCACGTCTCGGCGGATACGGGCATGATCGCGGTCAAAGACCGCACCCAACGACGGGTGTACGATCCCGCAACTGGCAGCGAGGACAACATCCACGAAATCGACGTGAGTTACGCGTTCAAGCTCCTACTTGACGAGATGATGGCGCTCGGCATCCGACCAACACTCGAACTCGAGGACGCGGTCTGAGGGGAACACAATGTCAATGCAAACACCAAAACAGCTCGGTGGGATCCGGTTCGGACTGATGGATCCCGAGACGTATCGCGATCTCTCGGCAACGAAAGTAATCACGGCCGACACCTACGACGACGACGGCTATCCAATCGATATGGGGTTGATGGATCCCCGCCTCGGCGTGATCGACCCCGGACTCGAATGTCGAACCTGTGGCCAACACTCGGGGTCGTGTCCCGGTCACTTCGGCCATATCGAACTGGCCGCGCCTGTCATCCACGTCGGCTTTACGACGCTCATTCGCCGGCTGCTTCGAGCGACCTGCCGCGAGTGTGGCCGACTGACGCTCACCGAGGACAAGATGGCGTACTTCCGCGAGCAACTCAAAGAAGCCAGAGAGCTCGGCAAGGATCCCGATACGGTGCTCAAAGCGGCGGTTCGTGAAGCGCGAAAATCGAACACCTGTCCGCACTGTGGCGAGCCGCAGGCCGACATCAAACACGAAAAGCCGACCACCTACTACGAGGTTCAAGACGTCCTCTCGGGCGAGTACTCCGAACTGATCGCCTCGGCGATGCAGCCCGACCCCGACGACGAGGACGACGCGGGCATGAGCCCGCAGGCGCTGGCCGACGAAACCGGCATTTCGCTCGACCGGATCAACCAGATTCTTGGCGGCGAGTTCCGCCCTCGCAAAGAAGGGCGCATCGCGCTCGAAAAGGCACTCGATATCGACCTCACCGAGGAGGACATGAACAAGCTCATGCCCTCCGATATTCGCGACTGGTTCGAGGACATTCCGAACGAGGATATCGAGGTGCTCGGCATCGACGCCGAACACTCCCGTCCCGAGTGGATGATCATGACCGTGCTGCCCGTGCCGCCGGTCACCGCTCGCCCCTCGATTACGCTCGACAACGGCCAGCGCTCCGAGGACGACCTGACGCACAAACTGGTCGACATTATCCGAATCAACCAGCGGTTTATGGAGAACCGCGAGGCCGGCGCGCCACAGCTGATTATCGAAGACCTCTGGGAACTACTACAGTACCACGTCACGACGTTCGTCGACAACGAGATTTCGGGGACGCCGCCGGCGCGCCACCGCTCGGGCCGACCCCTGAAGACGCTCAGTCAGCGCCTGAAGGGCAAGGAGGGTCGGTTCCGCGGATCGCTGTCGGGCAAGCGTGTCAACTTCTCGGCGCGAACCGTCATTTCGCCGGATCCAACGCTCTCGCTCAACGAGGTCGGCGTGCCAGACCGGGTTGCAAGCGAGATGACGATTACGATCAACGTTACCGACCGGACCATCGAGGAGGCCCGACAGTATGTCGCTAACGGCCCCGAGAAACACCCCGGTGCCAACTACGTCAAACGGCCTGACGGCCGCCGGCTGAAAGTCACTGAAAAGAACTGCGAGGAACTCGCAACCAAAATCGACGCCGGCTGGGAGGTCAACCGGCATCTCATCGACGGCGACATCGTGATTTTCAACCGCCAGCCCTCGCTGCACCGAATGAGTATTATGGCCCACGAGGTCGTCGTCATGCCGTACAAAACGTTCCGCCTCAACACGGTCGTCTGTCCGCCGTACAACGCCGACTTCGACGGCGACGAGATGAATCTGCACGCGCTGCAGACCGAGGAGGCGCGCGCGGAAGCCCGCGTGCTCATGCGGGTGCAAGAACAAATCCTCAGTCCCCGATTCGGTGAGAACATCATCGGCGCGATTCAGGATCACATTTCGGGAACCTATCTGTTGACACACGAGAATCCACAGTTCACCGAAACGCAGGCGCTCGATCTGTTGCGTGCAACCCGTGTTGACGAGCTGCCCGAGCCGGATGGCGAAGACGAAACCGGGGCCTACTGGACCGGACGAACCGTCTTTTCGCTCCTCTTGCCGGGTGGACTTGATCTCGAATTCACTTCCTCTGCGGGCGACACCGTTGTTATCGAAGACGGCGTTCACAGACAGGGAACCATCGATGAGGACGCGGTCGGCGCGTTCGGTGGCGAAATCGTCGACACGCTCGTCAAGGAGTACTCCGAAACGCGAGCACGGATCTTCATCAACGAGGTTGCCTCGCTGGCGATGCGCGCGATCATGCACTTTGGTTTCTCGATCGGGATCGACGACGAGTCGATTCCGCCGGTTGCCGACGAGCAGGTCGACGAAGCGATTGCGGCCGCCTACGACCGCATTGGGGAGCTGATCGAAACCTACGAGGCTGGCGAACTCGAATCGCTGCCCGGCCGAACGGTCGACGAAACGCTCGAAATGAAGATCATGCAGACGCTCGGCAAAGCACGGGACTCAGCCGGCGAAATCGCCGAAGATCACTTCGAAGACGACAACCCGGCGGTCATCATGGCTCGTTCGGGCGCGCGTGGATCGATGTTGAACCTCACGCAGATGGCCGGCTGTGTCGGCCAGCAGGCGGTCAGAGGCGAGCGGATAAACCGCGGGTATGAGGATCGGACGCTCGCGCACTACAAACAGGGCGACCTCTCGGCGGAGGCCCACGGCTTCGTCGAGAACTCCTACCGTGGTGGGTTGACGCCGCGAGAGTTCTTCTTCCACGCGATGGGTGGCCGCGAAGGGCTCGTCGACACCGCCGTTCGAACCTCGAAATCCGGTTATCTCCAGCGGCGGCTCATCAACGCGCTGTCGGAACTCGAAGTGCAGTACGACGGTACCGTGCGGGACACGGGCGATACGATCGTCCAGTTCGAGTTCGGCGAGGACGGCACCTCGCCGGTTCGGGTCTCTTCGAACGAGGAGTTCGACATCGATGTCGAAGCAATCACCGAACGGGTTGTCGACGCAGAGTTCGACAGCGAACAGGAAAAACAGGCGTTCTTGAGCCGAACCGAACCACGAACCAACCTCTCGGAGCATGCGGCAACCGGCTACGAGGAGGTGGAGTCCGATGACTGAATACGCGCACGTGACCGACGACATCGAGGCGCTGGTTGAAGACACGACGTTGCCCCGACGACTCAAAGACCGGATCTACGACACCATCGAGGCCCGCGAGGGCGTAACGACCGAACAGGCCGGCGAGATAGCCCAGGCAGTCGAATCACAGTACGTCGACACCCGTGTCGACCCGCTCGAACCCGTCGGTACGGTGTCGGCACAGTCGATCGGTGAGCCCGGAACGCAGATGAGCGTCCCACGCGACGAGCGGATCATTATCCGTCGAGACGGTGAGACGGCTGTCACCGAGATTGGCCCGCTTGTTAACGACCTGCTGGCAGCCGAGCACCGCGCGGTCAGATCGATTGACGACCATGAGGTCGCGCTCGCGCCAGACGAGTTCGAAGTGCTCTCACTACGAGATGACGAGCAGGTTCGCTGGAAACCGGTCGAGGAGATCAGCCGCCACGACGCGCCCGACGAACTGCTCGAATTCACACTGGAATCTGGGCGAAAGATCCAGGCGACAAAGGCTCACTCCTTTGTGACGCGGCGGGACAACGAGGTCGTGCCGGTTGCTGGCGAGGAACTCGACGGGGGCGACTGGTTACCAGTCGCTCGCTCGTTCGGTGTCGATGACGCGACGACTGACGTGGATCTCCGAGCGTATCTTTCAGCCGAGGAATACTGGTACACCTCGACGCTGACAGATGGCGGGACGGCAACCCATCCGGGCGGGCCTGATCAGCTCCGCAACAAACGCGACGCGCTTGCGGCTGGCGAACTCGATAGCCATGCCGTGTATCCTAAAGGTGGCACTGTCTCACTGCCCGAGCAGTTCCCACTTGATTCGGAGACCGGATTCTTCCTCGGTGCATTCCTCGCGGAAGGGAACTGCACCGATCACTACGTCTCAATCTCGAACGTCGATCCATCCTTCCAAGCGCGTATCCGAGCGTTTGCCGACCGCTTCGATCTCTCGGTTAACGAGTACGCCAACGACAGCGGGTTCGCCGAAGGGTACGACGTTCGGATCAACGGCACCGTTCTCGCTGACTTCGTTCGCACCGCCTGTTACGAGGGCGACACCAAAACCGTTCCCGACTTCGCCTACGGAGCGACCGAGGCGTTCGTCACTGGGTTGCTCGCTGGCTACTTCAGTGGCGACGGCAACGTCGCCGACCGCGCGGTGCGAGCGAGTTCGACGGACAACGAGCTGATCGAAGGCATCTCGCTGCTGTTGGCACGGGTCGGTGTCTACGCGACCCTCGGATCGACCGACGACTCGCGGACACTCCGGATTCCGGCGAGCTACGTGTCTGCGTTCTACGACCGCGTCGGTATGGTCGGCGAGCGCGGCGACAGACTCGCTGAGCTCGCAGCCGACATCGGCGCCGACGGTCCTGACGCAACAGACCAGATTCCGAACTTCGGAGAGACTCTTCGTGCTGCGGCGTCGGCAGCAGGGATTCCCAGCCGGCAGATCAACAGTGCGACGAACCGTCAGCGGATCGGTCGCAACCGACTCCGTCGTCTCGTCAGCGAGATCGAGGCAGAAGCGGCCGAACGACCATCCGAGCTCGATGTTCTCCAGCAGGCCGTCGAGAGCGATGTAGTGTGGGATCGGATCGACTCCGTCGAGGCCGTCGCAGTCGACGACGAGTATGTCTACGACGTGTCAGTCGAAGGGTTAGAGACGTTTACGACGGCCAGTGGTATCGTCACCCACAACACAATGAACACGTTCCACTACGCGGGGGTCGCCGAAATCGACGTGACCCAGGGACTCCCCCGACTCATCGAGCTGGTCGACGCGCGAAAAACGCCGGACACGCCGATGATGACGGTGTATCTCGAAGACGAGTACGCCACCGATCGCGAGAAGGCCCACGAGGTCGTCTGGTCGCTCGAAGCAACGAAAATCCTCGCACTCGGCGATGTGTCGACAAACGTTGCCGACATGATCGTCCGTATCGATCTCAACGAGGAGACGCTGTTGGAACGCTGGCCGACGGTCGATTCGGCCGACCTCATTGCCGGCGAAATCGCCGAGACGATCGAAGACGCACTCGGCGTCGACACCCACCGACAGGGACTGGCCATCGAGTTCGGACCGAGCGAGCCGAGCTACCGCGAGCTGCTCCAACTGGTCGAACAGTTACGCGACATCGTGTTCAAGGGAATCGAGGAGATCAGCCGGGTCGTTATCCGCAAGGAAGAGACCGAAGAGAGTGATGAGTTCGTGTTGTACACCGAGGGCTCGGCCTTTGGCGACGTGCTCCACATAGAGGGCGTCGACGCGAGCCGCTCGACGTGTAACAACATCCACGAGATTCGGGCCGAACTCGGTATCGAGGCCGCTCGCGAGGCGATCATCAACGAGACGACCGACACGCTGCGCGAACAGGGTCTCGACGATGTCAACGTGCGGCACCTGATGCTCGTTGCCGACATCATGACCAACGAGGGAACGATCGAGTCGATCGGTCGCCACGGCATTTCGGGCTCGAAGGATTCGGTGCTCGCGCGCGCCGCCTTCGAGGTAACCGTCAACCACCTGCTTGCGGCCGCCATCCACGGCGAGAGCGACGATCTCAACGGGATTATCGAGAACGTCATCGTCGGCAAACCCGTCTCGATCGGCACCGGTGATGTCAAACTCCGGATGGGATCGCTCGACGCAGCACCCGTCGATGACTGAGTATGACCGTCACGCTCTCGGACGAGGCGCGGCGGTTTATCGGGCTGTTCGACGAGGAGACCGGCATTGTGCCAACGGACTGTCTCATCGAAACTGATCGACTCGTCTTTCTGATTCCGGCCGGTGAGATGGCCGACGCCATCGGCCCCGACGGCCGGACAGTCAAGCGGATCGAACGGAAACTCGGCCGACAAATCGAGTTGGTCGAAGACGCTGCGACTCCCGAAGCGTTCGTCGAAAACGCGCTCGCTCCGGCGGTTGTCCGCGGGGTGACTATTTCCGAGCAGGGCGACCGCGTCGCCTACGCGGAAGTCGTCGACGCCGACCGTGGAGTCGCCATCGGCACCGACGGCGCGCACATCAAAACCGCTCGCAAACTGGCGCGTCGGCAGTTCGAGATCGACGACATTCAGCTGACGTAGCAGCTGGAGCAGAGCAGTCCGGATCGATGGATCCGTCCACGAGTGGATCGAGGCCCACAAACAGGAGAGCGAATCGTTCTTGGACGCTATCGACCGTCTCACAGCCGATTACTCTCTCATAGAGCGTGCCGGCAGCCATTCGGCCGTGGAAGCCGAGCGTCACCGTGGGCTGCTTGATCGCTTGGAGACCGTTTGATGACTCGACGGTTCTAAACGACTTTTGACGGCCGTCGGCGTTTGTATGCCGATTACTCACAGCCAAAACAGCCTCAGATTCGATTAGCGACCCCTAAGAAGCGATCTGCGTGAGTTTCGCCCGTTCCAAAGAGGGATGCTTAAGTAGCCACGTCGGAAACAGACGGTACATGGCAAACGGCAAATACGCCGCCCGGAAGCTCAACAAGGATCGCCAGAAGCGACGCTGGTCGGACTCCGAGTACGCTCGACGAGAGCGCGGGCTCAAAAAGAAGTCGGACCCGCTCGAAGGCGCGCCGCAGGGCCGCGGCATCGTCCTCGAAAAGGTCGGTATCGAAGCAAAACAGCCGAACTCTGCGATCCGCAAATGTGTTCGTGTCCAGCTAATCAAGAACGGCAAACAGGTCACCGCGTTCTGTCCCGGTGACGGCGCGATCTCCTTTATTGACGAACACGACGAGGTCACGATTGCGGGAATCGGTGGCGCGAAGGGTCGCGCAATGGGCGACCTTTCGGGTGTCAACTACAAGGTCGAGAAGGTCAACGGCGTCTCGATGATCGAACTCGTCCGTGGTAACGCAGAGAAACCGGTGCGATAATGGCCGAGAGCGAAGCCACACCTGAAGACGAAGATGTCGACGCCGAAGCAGAAGCGGCCGAAGCCGACGCCGACGAGGAATCGTCGGTTCCGAAAGCGCTCTTGTTCGGCGTCTGGGACGTCTCGGACATCGAGTACAGCGATCCCAGTACGCAGCGGTATCTCACCGTGACGCCAATCGCGCACACGATGGGCCGACATGCCTCGAAACAGTTCGAGAAAAGCGACATCTCGATCGTCGAGCGACTCATCAACCGGCTGATGCAGACCGAGGACAACACGGGCAAAAAACAGCGCGCGACCAACATCGTTCGCGACGCCTTCGAAATCGTTCACGACCGAACCGAGGAGAACCCGGTGCAGGTGCTCGTCACGGCCGTCGAGAACGCTGCCCCGCGTGAGGAAACCGTCCGCCTGAAGTACGGTGGCATTTCGGTTCCCAAAGCCGTCGACGTTGCCCCGCAGCGCCGCGTCGACGAGGCGCTCAAATACATCGCCCAGGGCACGAAAAACGCGAGCTACAAGTCGTCGACCGACGCGGCCGACGCGCTCGCCCGACAGCTGATCGGTGCGGCCAACTACGATATGGAGGCGTATCCGATTTCGCAGAAAGAAGAACGCGAACGCGTCGCCGCTGCGGCCCGCTAACGACTCTTTTTGTTTCTTTATTCCGCAACCGCGTACGCACGAGTCACATCCACCAGCGCCTTTCGATACTCGCTTTCGGACGGATCGCTCCCGAGTGATTTGAACCGCTGTCTGAACGCCGACAGATCGACCGTCGGCGCGTCGGTGGCGGCCGCCTCGGCGAGGTCGTACAGTCGGTGCGTCGAATCGACCAGATCGTGGCGCTCGACCAGCCCGAGCGCGAACGCGGCATTAACCGCTGTGATGTCGGGATCCGATCCGGGTGTTTCGCGTCGCCAGTTTGGGTGGTCGTCCTCGGGTTGGCGGTCGGCCAGTGCCGTCGCCAGTTTCGCCGCGAAAAAATCGATCAGTTTCGTTGCGGGTGCGAGGTCGAGCGTGATGTCGTCGGCGTAAATGTCCTTCATGTGGTTGGCGATCTGATAACAGTGGCTGAGTTTGCGTCGCTCGACAGATTTGCCGGCGAGCGCCAAAAACAGCGCTTCCTCGGTCGATTGAGTATGTGAGGCGTGACGCTGCTCATACCGGGCCATGTGGGCAAACTCATGAAGTGCGAGTTCTCGCGCCATGACGCTGGTGGCAGCCTGCCGAGAGATGTTGAGTACGTGGTGATCCTCGTAGTGTGCCGCCCAGGTTCGCTCGTCGGGATTCTCGCGGATATGCACCTCGACGGGACGAGTTAGGCTGTACTCGGTTTCCAGCAGATCCGCCGCGCTGAGAAACGGATCTGGGGCAACTGTGCCCTGGACGTGGACATCCATGTGTACTTCTACCAGAGACCGCGACGCATATGGGTGTTTCGCGGAGCGACCAATCGGCTGCCGCCGTCTGTATGCGACACTGTCTCTCACCCAATAGAGGCAAATGTTGCAACATTTTTCGAACCCAACACCCCGCTGGTCAGGCTGTTCGACCATCAGAACCACAGTAAGTCTCATTAGAGAGACGGCAGTCCTGCTGTTTCGGTTTACTGTGTGGATTGTTACCATTACTTGTGTAGTAGTCATAGATACCAGCAACAACATCCTCAACAGCGGTGCCTAGCGTATATTTGTTGGCTGATAAGGGGCTATATGTGCCGGTATAGTATAGCTGGTTGATGACACAGCAATACGCTCGACGCTCTGTTCTCGGTGCAGCAGCTGCTGGTACTGCCGTTTCACTCACTGGCTGTCTCGGCGGCGGTGGCGACACGGTTCGGATTTCAGGCGGTGTCGGCCCGCTCCCAATGGTTGAGGTGTGGGCGGATCTCTATGAGCAAGAAAATGATGTTCGCTTCGATATCTCCGGTGGCGGCACCGGTGTTGGTGTCTCGGATCTCTTCAACGAGCAGGTGGATATCGCGATGATGGGCCGCGATCCACGCCCCGAAGAGGTCGATCAGGGGCTGGTTGCGGTGCCGATGTTGGTCGATACCGTTGTCGGCACGGTCAACAGGAACAACCCTGTACTCGATGCGATTCAGTCTCAGGGGCTCACCCGCGAGCAGCTTGAGGCGATCTTTACCCGTGAGATCACCAACTGGGGCTCGCCGGAACTGTTCGATGCCGACGTCGACGAAGAGATCGTCGTCTACGGCCGGGCCGATGCCTCAGCCGCATACGAACAGTGGGGCGATTTCCTTGGCGGCGAAGACGACGCCTGGACTGAAAGCGAACTTGAAGGCCTCTCCGACGGCAACCACGACGGCGATCAGCCGATGGCTCAGGCACTCGGGCAGAACGAAAACGCCATCGGGATGAACAACATCAACTACGTCTACGCTCTCGAAAGCGGCGAACTCGAAGGTGAAATCCGGCCGATCCCGCTCGATCAGGACGGCGAGGGACTCTCCGAGGAAGAGGATTTCTACGATAACCGGGAGATGCTGCTTTCGGCTGTCGAAGCTGGTGACTACCCCGCGCCGCCGGCACGGGAGATGTGGCTGGCGTCCAACGGCGCCTTCGAGGGCGACGCCCGCGAGTTCGTCGCCTGGGTGCTCTCGGAGGGCCAACAACATGTCTCCGACAACGGGTATGTACCGCTCGAAGAAGACCGGCTTGCGGCGGCCCAAGACGGGCTTGATGATGGTGTTGAGGGAACATCGTGAGCAGCGAATCTGAGGGGGTTTACGACCGAGTAAGCAGATACCAGATCGACCAGCTGAGCGGCTACTGGCTCACCGCGGCAGGGTATTTTGCGATCGCACTGTTCGCACTGATCGTCCTGTTGTTGGTGTATGAGTCGCTGCCGGTGCTCTCGGAGTTCTCCTTGGTCAACATGCTGACCTCCGCCAACTGGGATCCACAACAGAATCAGTTCGGGTTCCTCCCGGCGATTGTCGGCACCGTCTACGTTGCGGTGTTGGCGATGGCGATGGGTGTCCCCATCGCGTTGCTCGCGGCGATCTATATCGCCGAGTACGCGACTGGACGGCTGAAAACAGTTGTCGCATCCTTTGTTGACGTGCTGGCGGCGATTCCGAGTGTGATCTTCGGGCTGGTCGCCCTGATCGTCGTCGTCCCGTTCGTTGGCAGCTATGTCGCCCCCGTGTTTGGCGCGAGCTCTGCGGGTGTCGGCATTTTCACCGTGAGCGTGGTGATGGCGATCGTCGTCACCCCGTTTATGATCTCGTTGACCGTCGAATCACTGGAGGCACTGCCCGATGAGCTGCGTGAAAGCTCACTCGGTGTGGGTGCGACCAAATTTGAGACGATCAGACACGTGCTGTTGCGTGCGGCCGGCCCCGGCATCTTTTCGGCGATCCTGCTTGGCTTTGGTCGTGTTTTCGGGGCGACAATCGTCCCCGCGCTGTTGGTCGGCGGCCAGACACAGATTCCGGATTCGATCTTTGCGACCGGCCAGACGCTGCCGTCGCTGATCGTCAGCGATTTCGGCGAACTCATGTCGCTGCCGCTGACGCAGTCGGCGCTGATCTTCGTCGGACTGATGCTCGTGATCGTTGTCTGGCTGTTTAATCTCGGCGCGATGTTACTTCGTCGACGACTCACACGGAGGTGGCAGTACTAATGGATCGATACACAACACAGCGACTGTTCGGTGTAGCCGTTCGGGCAGCGACCGCACTCCTGGTGAGCGTGATGATACTCGTCGTCGGCGTCACGGTTGCCCGTGGCGGACGCGTGCTGCTTGCCGATCCGTCGATCTTCGTGACACCACCTGGCTCTCGGTACATGCTTGAGGCCAACGGCGGCTTCCTCCATGCGGTGCTGGGAAGCGTCTTTATCGTCGGGCCAGCGACGATCATCGCCATGACACTGGCCGTCTCGACGGCGGTCTATCTGCAGAGCGATTACTCCAGCGACCGGTTCTCGGAGACCGTCAACATGTTTCTCAACGTGTTGTGGTCGACGCCGCCGATTGTTTATGGAGTGTTCGTGTTGACGATTATCATCGCAGTCGGCGCACAGACGAGCCTGTTTTTCGGTATCGTCGCCATTGCGATCTTCCAGTACCCGATTATGACCAGATACACCGACGAAGCACTCAACTCAGCGCCTGAAACGGTCAGAGAGTCGACGTACGGCCTCGGTGCGACACGGTTCGAGACGGCTCGGATGACCGTGCGAGCGGCCGCTCCCGGTGTTATCGCTGGGCTTATCATCGGCTTTGCCCGCGGCGTTGGCGATGCGGCGACGGTGTTGTTTACGACCGGCCGATCCACAAACATGCCCGGCGGACTGTTCGACGGAGCGACGACGCTCCCCGTGCTCATCTTCGATCAGGCGATGTCGTTCAACCCTGAGGTCCGGTCGCACGCGTACGCAGCCTCGTTCATCCTGATCGTCGTCGTCCTCGCGTTGATCATCATCTCGAAACTGCTTGCCGGCAGATACGCCCGCTATACTCCTGCGGGTCGACACTCCTGAAACCATGTCAGACACACCACTCACAACCCAAAACCTGTCAGTAACGTACACCGGAGACCGAGAGGTTGAGGCAGTCAGCGGCGTCTCAATCGAGTTTCCGGCGAACCAGCTCAATGCGATTATCGGCCCCTCAGGCTGTGGCAAATCGACACTGCTGAAATCGCTCAACCGGTTGCACGATATCCAGTCGAATGTTGAGATCGATGGTGATGTGCTCCTCTCTGGGGAGTCAGTGTACAACACTGACGAACCCGCCCCGGAGATTCGAAAGCAGATCGGCTACGTCCCACAGACCCCGACCGCTCTGCCGGTGTCGATCTACGAAAACGTCGCCTACGGGCTGCGCATTCACGGCGACTACGACTCGAAAGCAGCACTCGACGACCAGGTCGAAACCTACCTCAAAAAGGTCAATCTCTGGGACGAAGTCCACGACCGGCTTGAGACACCGGGGGCAGAGCTTTCGACCGGCCAGATCCAGCGGCTCTGTCTGGCCCGCTCGCTGGCGGTCGAACCCGAGGTGTTGCTCTGTGATGAGGTGACCTCGGCACTCGACCCGATCTCCGCTGAAACCGTCGAAGAGACGCTCGAAGAGCTAAAATCGGAGTATACGATCATCATGGTCACCCACAGCATGGCCCAAGCCCGTCGGATTGCCGATGAGGTCGTCTTCCTCTATCTTGGCGAGGTCGTTGAATCGAACGATGTCAAATCGTTCTTCGAGAACCCACAGAAAGAGCGGACAAAAGCGTTCATCGGCGGCCCAACATCGCTTGACGATGATGCTGCTGAACTGGAGACACCCATATCGCCTGCTGCCAACGGTGGGGAGCATGCGGCCGAGGAGACGACAGCACCTACAACGCTCGAGAAGTAGCCACAACGTATCCCAACCGGAAGCCCCGCAGCGAGATCCAATCTGCCATCGTTCTATGCGAATTAGACACACAAAGCGGTCGGCTTTCGGTGTGTAGCCGTCGTATGCGGGCGAACCTTCGCAGGCCGAAACACTACCCTTTTGACCCTCCTGCCGGTAGGAACCTGTATAATGGGCCGACGAAAAAAGATCGTTCAAGAATGTGAGCGGTTGATGGACAATCCGGAAAACATCCGGAACATCGCCATCGCCGCCCACGTCGACCACGGCAAAACAACCCTTTCTGACAATCTCCTTGCGGGCGCGGGCATGATCTCCGACGATACGGCCGGCCAGCAGCTCGCGATGGATACCAAAGAGGACGAACAGGAACGCGGTATCACCATCGACGCGGCAAACGTTTCGATGACCCACGAGTACGAGGACACCAACCACCTCATCAACCTCATCGACACGCCGGGCCACGTCGACTTCGGTGGCGACGTAACCCGAGCAATGCGTGCAGTTGACGGCGCGCTCGTGGTCGTTGACGCGGTCGAAGGCGCAATGCCACAGACCGAGACGGTGCTCCGCCAGGCACTGCGTGAGGGCGTCAAACCCGCACTCTTCATCAACAAGGTTGACCGACTCATCAACGAGCTTCAAGAAGGCCCGCAAGAGATGCAAGAACGCCTGCTTTCGGTTATCCACGATGTCAACGAACTGATCCGCGGGATGACCGAGGAGAAGGAGTACGACTGGACTGTCTCTGTCGAGGAAGGGACTGTCGGCTTCGGCTCGGCACTGTACAAGTGGGGTGTTTCGATGCCGTCGATGCAGCGAACCGGAATCGACTTCGGCGACATCATGGAACTCGAACGGAAAGGCGAGGAAGGCCGTCTCGAACTGCAAAAACGAACCCCACTGTCGAACGTCGTCCTCGATATGGTCTCCGAGCACTTCCCGAACCCAGTCGACGCCCAGCCACGTCGTATTCCGACAATCTGGCGAGGTGACGCCGAATCCGACCTCGCAGAGAGCATGCGTCTGGTCGATGAGGACGGCGAGGTCGTCTTCATGTCGACCGATATCTCGATGGATCCACACGCCGGCGAGATTGCGACAGGTCGACTCTTTTCGGGAACCATCGAAAAGGGACAAAACCTCTATGTGTCGGGCACGGCGGGCACGAACCGTGTTCAGTCGGTCGGGATTTTCATGGGTGGCGAACGCGAGGAAGTCGAAAAGGTTCCTGCCGGCAACATCGCCGCCGTGACCGGTCTCAAGGACGCCATCGCCGGTTCGACGGTTTCATCCGTCGAGATGACCCCGTTCGAGTCGATCGAGCACATCTCCGAGCCGGTCATCACGAAATCCGTCGAGGCGAAAACGATGGACGACCTGCCAAAGCTCATCAAGGTGCTCCAGCAGGTCGCCAAAGAGGATCCGACAATCAGAATCGAGATCAACGAGGACACCGGCGAACACCTGATCAGCGGACAGGGTGAGCTTCACCTCGAAGTGATTACCCACCGGATTCGTGACAACCAGGGTATCAACGTTCACACCGGTGAACCGATCGTTGTCTTCCGCGAACAGCCCCAGCAGCAATCCCGCGAGGTCGAGGGCGTTTCACCGAACCGCCACAACAAGTTCTACATCACTGCTGAACCGCTCGATCAGGATATCGTCGACGCCATTCAGCTCGGCGAGGCCTCGATGAACATGCCGGAGCTCGAACGCCGTGAGGCGCTCCAAGAGGCCGGTATGGACAAGGACGACTCGCAGAAAATCGAGCACATCTACAAAACCAACATCCTCATCGACGAGACGAAAGGGATTCAGCACCTCAACGAGACGATGGAACTCGTCATCGAGGGGCTCGAAGAGGCGCTCGAAGACGGTCCGCTTGCCGCAGAACCCGTCCAGGGAACGCTTCTTCGGCTTCACGACGCCAAACTGCACGAGGACACCATCCATCGCGGCCCCGCACAGGTGATTCCCGCAACCCGCGATGCGGTTCACCGCTCGCTCATCGACGCGAAAATCAAACTCCTCGAACCGATCCAGAACGTCCGAATCGACGTTCCATCCGAGTACATGGGTGCGGCATCCGGCGAGATTCAGGGTCGCCGTGGCCGTGTCGACGACATGTACCAGGAGGGTGACCTCATGGTGATCGAGGGCATCGCGCCCGTCGAAGAGATGATCGGCTTCTCCTCGGACGTTCGTTCGGCAACCGAGGGTCGCGCGTCGTGGAACACCGAAAATGCCGGCTTCCGTGTCTTGGTGGACAACCTCCAGACCGACAAGATCGGCGAAATCCGCGAGCGCAAGGGAATGAAACAGGAACTGCCGCCGAGTATCGACTACATCTAACCGGCGTTCGGCCCACGCGGTTCGTTTTTTCGTCGCCACCACGAACAGCAAGATCGCGGTCGTCTCCGTCACGCCGCTCTCGCAATCGCTTTTCATGTACAAAATAATAGATAGAAGAACGGCGTCTCCGAGTTCCTTCGTTGTCGACGCTGACAGCGACCCGCCGCTCACGCCGTTTCTCAACGGGCGGTTGGGCAGTCACAGCACACGTCGGCATCAATAATATACGCTGCTGGTCGTCGTACACACATATGCGAGCAGATTCAACCCCAGTATTTGTGCGTGGTGTTGTGGATGCGTAACGCCAGCCAACCGGACGAAATCGCCGACCCGAAAGCGGTCGCAACGTGGAGCGAACTTCCCGATCGCGAACCGGCGGGCGCTCGAGTCGCCGGTGTTGATCTCGTCGTTATCCGCTACGATGACGAGGTATCGGTTCTCTACGGCCGTTGTCAGCACCGTGGCGTTCTGTTGTCCGACGGCTACATCGAGGGTGAAAACCTGATCTGTGGCGTCCACGGCTGGGACTATCGGTACGACACGGGAATCAGCGAGTACGACAACAGCGAACAACTCGAAAAATTCACCTCGTGGGTCGATCACGAGGGTGATGCGGTCTACGTCGACGCCGCCGAAATCCGCGAGTGGAACGCGGACAATCCCAACGCCTACGACGAGTACGATGTCGAGAATCGCAACGACGCCGACGATCACGCGTTTCCCGATTTCTACGGCGAGCCGCATCCCGAAAAAGAACCGCACACGAAATATATTCAACATCTCGCCCAACACGGGCTCGACGAGTGGGGCCACCACGGGAAGATATCGGCGATGGGCGTTCCCCGAACGGAACTTCCATCGTGGGATGATATCCAGATCCGTTGCATCGTCTGTGTCGTGTTTGTTGCATCGTCCGTGTCGTGTGTCGCCGGTCGCGACAGCGAGACAAGGCGTGGCTTCGACGAACTCTTATAGCCGCCGAAAACACTCATTACTCGTATGCCGATGGACACCAACGGCTTCGCACGGAGCAGCACCGCACGACAGGCCACTTGCGCCCTGTCGGCGACAACACCGCCGTCGTGTCCACGATTCACAGCCCCGGAGGCCACCCAATGACTGACACCCAAAGCGAGGCTCAGACGCACACGATTCGGCTTGAACTCGTCGACGAACCGGGCGAGTTGCTTCGCGCGCTGGAGCCGATTTCGGCCGGCGGGGGCAACCTGCTCTCGATTTACCACGAACGCGGCAACCTCACCCCCCGCGGGCACATCCCCGTCGAGGTCGATGTCTCGTGTGCGGCCCACCAGTTCGAGACCATCGTCGATTCGCTACGCGAAGCCGGCGTCAATGTGATTCAGGCCGGCTCCGAGCGCTACGACGAGGAACTGGTCGTGCTCCTCGTCGGGCATCTCGTCGACACCGACCTCTCGGACACGCTGCGGCAGATCGAGTCCTGTTCGGACGCCTCGCTGACCGATCTCTCGTTGTCGGCCCCTCGCGGGCGCGATGAAACCTCGAGCGCACGGCTTCGACTCAAAACCCGGTCGGGAACGAACGGCGATGCGCTCGCGAAGCTTCGCGATATTGCTGACGACAAGGAGCTTCACGTTATCGAGCCACTCACGGGGGCGAGCCAATGAGCGGCGCTCGACTCGCGGTGCTCGGCGTGGGCGCGGTCGGTCGATCGGTTATCGAACTCGCCGAGGAGTACGGCCATTCGGTCGTTGCGGTCGCCGACTCCTCGTCGGCCGCCGTCGATGCCGATGGCATCGACACCGCGTCCGTGTTGGAAACAAAAACCGAGACGGGAACCGTCGGCGAAAGCGACCCGGAGGCAGCGCTTGCAGCCGCGTACGACGTGCTCGTCGAGGCGACGCCAACAACGCTCGGCGACGCCGAACCCGGCTTTTCGCACGTCGTCAGCGCGCTCGAACGCGACAAACACGCGGTGCTCGCGAACAAGGGGCCGGTCGCCGAGCGCTACGGTGAACTGCGTGCGGCCGAAGCCCAAAGCGACGGAAAAATCCGTTTCGAAGCGACTGTCGGTGGGGCGATTCCGATTCTCTCGACGATCGAGGACTTTGGTGCGTCCCACATCACTGCCGCACGCGGCGTGCTCAACGGAACGGCGAACTTCATCCTCTCGCGGATGGCTGCCGAGGGGCTCGATTACGAACACGTGCTGGCCGAAGCCCAGGATCTCGGCGTGGCTGAGGCCGATCCCACCTTCGATGTCGAGGGGATCGACGCCGCGCTCAAGTTCGTCATCCTCTCGAACGTGCTCGCCGACGGCGACCAGGAGTTTACGCTCGAAGACGCGGCGGTCGACGGAATCACTGAGATTCCAGGCACCGCGCTCGAACTCGCGGCTGAAGACGGGCGGACGATCCGGCTCATCGGCGAGTCGACGCCGGAGGGCGTTAGCGTCGCCCCGCGGCTTGTCCCCGATGATGGGCCGCTGTCGGTGACTGGGACGCTGAACATCGTGCAGTTGGAGACCACGCATGCCGGTCGACTGAACATCAGTGGCCGCGGCGCGGGCGGTCCCGAGACGGCGACCGCTGTGTTGTCGGATGTGAGTCGACTGGTCGAGTAGGAAGCGACGAACTCTGCTTCGGCCCCCTACGTGTTACGGTAGCAGTCGATAGAAACAGCCCCTGGTATCGCCACAACCCAGACGGATGTTATCGGTCGGTCCGGTGGTCGGCGTTCGATCCAGTGTTTCTGCGGTCGGAGTTGCGGTCACTCCGATTGTCGTTTTCGGTCCGGTCTGTATCGCTGGGATCGCTTTCTGCGGATCCGCGTTCTGCTCGATCACTCGGTTGGTCTCCGCGGTCGACACTCCGCTGGTCGCGGTCAGTACTCGACCGCTCGGAGCCCGGGCGGTCGTCGCTGGCCCCGCGGTCACCAGCAGTACGGTCGCCAGCTCCACGATCTCCGCCAGGGCGGTCGCCCGCAATCGGTGTTGTGACGTTCCCGCCGGCGATCTCACGAGCCATCTCGGCTGTTTCGGGGCCACCAAGCTGGCGGGCGTTGGTGCGGAGTTCGTTGATCCGGTCAGCGTTGATGCCGCGCTCGGACAGCACATCCTCGGGAAGTCCACGGGCGGTCTGGTTGGCTCGCTCGACGCTTCGGGCGGTGTTGGCTCGCTCGGCTTCGAGGCGTGCGAGCTGGGCCCGGTAGCGACCCTCGCTGATCTCGCCGGCTGCACGTCGTTCCTCTACGGCGGCGATTCTGGCCTCGTGGTCGGCAATTCGGCGTTCAGTCTGATTGAGCCGTTCGTTGATGAGGTCGGCTCGTGCGTCGTCACTGTCGGCGTTGGCGATCTGCTGGCCGAAGATGCGGTCGTCGAGCTCGCCATCGACGGCGGCAGCCTGGACGCCGACGACCCCACCGAGCTGTTCGCCAGGGGTGGGTGGCTGGTCGTTGTGATCGGTACTCGCGGCGGCGACACCGAGCGGGATCGCCAGCAACGCGGCGACGACTGCCGCCACGATCAGTAACGTCCCGATTCGTTTCATGATACTCCCTCCTTTGTCAGCCACTGGGATATAGACTGGAGACGATGTCGGCGGTTTTCCGTTAGTTGCGCCGATTTGCGCCCGCTTTCGGCGTCGAGAGCGGTTGGCAAGTGTTCTCGACCATAGGGCGACGGGTGAGCAGTCATAGGCTTGACCCCTCCTCGTCGTCGTCCGGAACGCGCAGGACGTTCTCACGACCGATCCGGAACGATTCGAGTTTCTCGTCCTCGCGAAGTGTGCTTACGACCTTGCTCGTTTTGGCATCAGTCCAGCCGAGTTCTTGGACGACCGTCTGTTGTTTCATTCGGCCACCGTTGGCTTCGATCAGTCTCAGTACCTGTTCTTCGTTGCTCAGCAGTTCGGGGTCCGGCTCGGTCGAGGCGGTGGCTGACTGAGCAGCACTCGACGGTGCCGCAGCGGCAGGCGATGAGGCGTCGGCTGCTGACGACGGCTCGACGGAGTCATCTGTTTCGGTGGGTGTCGAGGGTCCGTTGGCAGCTGTACTGGCCGGCTCACTCGAGTCCAGGCAGTCGTCTGTGACGTCAGTCGCCGAGCGTCGCCGGAGCAGCCAGCCGGCGACCGCGAAGATGATCGCTGCCACGGCCAGCGAAACTGCCAGCGTGCCGCTGCCGACGCCGAGCAGTGGTTGGGCGACGGTCAGGCGTGGCTCGCCCGTCAGGAACTCGGTGGTGCTGCCGCGCCACAGCACCGCGTTCGCGCGCTCGTCATCCGGGTCGGGAGTAACTGACTGGCGGTCGTAGTCGGCGGGCCAGCTTATGAGCAGGCGGCTGTCGTCATCCAAAAACAGGCCGTCGATGGCGTCACCCGCCTGGATGGTGTCACCGTCAGCCTGAGCGAAGCCGGCCCACTCGAAGCGATAGGTGACGATACCGTACTCGCGGCTCAGCGACTGGCGGTCAGTCTCGACGCTGAACTCGGTTGCTGTCATCTCTCGACCCGTCGACTGGCTGGCGGTCTCGACCGTCTCGTCGATCCCGGTGGCGAACTCTGTGGTGTAGTTGTCGGGATCGGCTGCGATATCATCACGGAGTGACTCGAAGGCCTGGACGCTATCGTCGTCGTCGAGCACGCTCCAGAACTCGATTTGCCAGCGTGCCGAGCCGTCTGCAGCGAGCGCGATATCGATCCGAACGCGGTCGGTCTCGACCGCCTCCTGGCTGGCAAACCGTGAGTCGACGGCGAAATCAGTGTCCATGTCTGCAGTGGCGAGATCGGTGTCCACGTCGGCAGTGGCAAGATCGGTGTCCGTGTTGGGTTCAGGCGTCGAGATATCGGCGGTGGCGACGCTGTCAGTTGTGGCGACGCCGGCGGTGACCGCGCCGCCAGCGAATGCGACAAAACCGAGCAGGCAGACGAAAGCCGCAAGACGAGTCGGAAGACGGCCAAACATTACTGTCCCTGTTTCAGTCATGAAGATATAAAAAACAACGAGTACCCGCGGATGATTCCCGACGGCCAGATACTGACGGCTTGTGTGACACATACTCGCACAAACCGCAAGACTGCGCGGAGATCCTGGGGCCAGCGTATCGAAATGGTTTTACGGGAAACAGTCGAAAGAACCCTCACATAGCGCCTTAGCGCGTTACTTACCATGAGTGACAAACCGCACCAGAACTTGGCCATCATTGGCCACGTCGACCACGGCAAAAGCACGCTCGTGGGGCGACTCCTGTTCGAGACAGGATCGGTCCCCGAACACGTGATTGAACAGCACCGAGAAGAAGCCGAAGAGAAGGGTAAGGGCGGATTCGAGTTCGCCTACGTGATGGACAACCTCGCAGAGGAGCGAGAGCGTGGTGTCACCATCGACATCGCCCACCAGGAGTTCGACACGGACAAATACTACTTCACGATTGTAGACTGCCCGGGCCACCGGGACTTCGTCAAAAACATGATCACCGGTGCCTCGCAGGCTGACAACGCGGTGCTCGTCGTCGCAGCAGACGACGGTGTCGCCCCACAGACCCGCGAGCACGTCTTCCTCGCCCGCACGCTCGGGATCAACGAACTGATCATCGGCGTCAACAAGATGGACGTTGTCGATTACAGCGAAGACACCTACAACGAGGTCAAAGAGGAGGTTTCGAAACTCCTCAAGCAGGTTCGGTTCAACACGGACGACGCCGAGTTCATCCCGATTTCGGCGTTCGAAGGCGACAACATCGCCGAGCGCTCCGAGCACACCGACTGGTACGACGGTCACACCCTGCTCGAAGCCCTCAACGACCTCCCGGAAGTCGAGCCGCCAACGGACGCGCCGCTCCGACTCCCAATTCAGGACGTCTACACCATCTCGGGTATCGGTACCGTCCCAGTCGGACGTATCGAGACTGGAACGCTGGAAGCAGGCAACAACGTCTCGTTCCAGCCCAGCGATGTCGGCGGCGAGGTCAAAACCGTCGAGATGCACCACGAGGAAGTCCCAAGCGCGGGCCCCGGTGACAATGTCGGGTTCAATGTTCGTGGCATTGGCAAGGACGACATTCGCCGCGGTGACGTCTGTGGCCCGGCCGACGACCCACCGAAGGTCGCAGAAACGTTCCAGGCCCAACTCGTCGTCATGCAGCACCCAAGCGTGATCACCGCGGGCTACACGCCCGTTTTCCACGCGCACACCGCCCAGGTCGCCTGTACGATCGAGGAGATCAACCAGAAGCTCGATCCCTCGACCGGTGAGGTCGCCGAGGAGAACCCCGACTTCATCAAGTCGGGTGACGCCGCAATCGTGACCGTCCGACCGCAGAAACCGCTCAGCATCGAGCCGTCCGGCGAGATTCCGGAACTCGGCAGCTTCGCTGTCCGTGACATGGGTCAGACCATCGCGGCTGGCAAAGTGCTCGAAGTCAACGAGCGATAAATGCAGCAAGCACGCGTCCGCCTCGCCGGCACGAGCCCCGAGGATCTCGACGACATCTGCGACGACGTTCGCGAAATCGCCGAAAAAACCGGTGTCAGCCTCAGCGGCCCGATTCCGCTGCCGACCAAGAAGCTGAACATTCCGGCGCGAAAGTCGCCAGACGGCGAAGGAACCGCCACGTGGGAGCACTGGGAGATGCGCGTCCACAAACGGCTCATCGATCTGGATGCCGACGAACGCGCGCTCCGACAACTCATGCGTGTGCAGGTGCCAAACGACGTGAGCATCGAAATCGTCCTCGAAGACTAAGGCGCACTCGGTTCGATCCGGTCGACTCGGTCGCGGTTCGAACCCCGTGGACGCGCTCGCGGTGCTAAGGCGTGTTGCGCCACGATTTTTATCGAACCGACCTGTTGGTGGGAGCAGTGTTGTTGCTGGTAGTCGAGAGAGCGGTGTTTTTGTCGCTCGACAGCCAACCCGGTGTATGGCCCGTTCGCGGAGTCCGACCGTCGACACGCTTGCCGTATTCGCCGTTGTGTTTGCCCTCCAGACGGCCACCACGCTGGTCGGTCGGCCGGATCTTCTCGGTATTTTCGTGCTTGCGCCGCCGGTTACTGACGCACCCGGAACGATCATTACCAGCGTCTACGCGCACGGCTCGGTCGGCCACCTCGTCGCCAACGCGGTCGCGCTGGTGCTTGCGGGCTTCGTGGTCGAACGCCGAACGACGTGGGTTCGGTTTCACCTGTTTTTCCTCATCGTCGGCGCGGTCGCGGGCATCTCGCAGGTCGTTCTCACGGGCGTGTACGGAACGCCGACGGCCGTTCTCGGTGCGAGCGGTGCGGTATTCGGGCTGTTCGGCTATCTGCTGGCTGGAAACCGCGTCACCGCGACGGTGTTCTCACGGATACGACTCTCGCCGCGCGGCCAGTTCGTCGTGTTCGTCGCGGCCGCACTGGTGGTGACGATCGCGACCGGCCAGCCCGGGGTTGCGTTGGTTGCACACTTCGTCGGGTTGTTGCTCGGGTTGCTTGCGGGGGCAACCCGATTGTTGGACGTGTAGGCGGGTGGTGTCGGCCGAAACAGAAGGTACAAGTGCTGCGCTTGGTTCTGTTCGAATGCGGGCTCGTAGATCAGCGGTAGATCGCTTCCTTCGCAAGGAAGAGGCCCTGGGTTCAAATCCCAGCGAGTCCACTTCGTTCGTTTTCGCTACGCTCAAACTCACTCAGTGGCCTCGCTTTACTCCCCCTCGCTCCCTCTGGAAGAGCAAGCTCTTCCATGCTCTCGTTCGTTTCACTCACGAGAACTGCGGTCGCTCGCGGGAGTCCCAGCGAGTCCATTTATAATAAGTCGTCTGTAGTTTCTGCCGTTCTTAATGCCCCAAGAGTCGCATATCGCAATCCTTGAGGGTATTTTGTTTTAAATGGTATCGGATCGGATAATTCATAGAGGGATCCGGGTTCAAATGTAATCACCTTCTTTCCATCTGCAATTTTGGCACCATCCTTGTAATCTGATGGCTCCCGTCGTAGATCAGCTTCCGCAGGGTCGACCACGTTTTCGACTTTAGCGAAATATTTCACTTCTCGAACGTCTCCAGTGACATACATCGCCACGTAGTCGAACTCTTTATCAACACGAACGAACCCCCATGCCTCGTTCTCGATGAGGAACGGAAGGCCAGACTCTTTAGTCGGAAATACTGCGATACGTGCGTCAGGATCACCTGTAATGTCTTGCCGGCTGATTCGGCCTGTCACTTGGTTTTCTAAAACTTCGACTTCGGTGTCCGTAACATCCGAGGCGTCAGTCGTAACCGGATCTGTTGAGGGTTTCTCACTCACGAACTGCCGCTGTTCACGAAGCACCGAACCGAGATTCTGAACGAACTCACGAGCCTGAGCGTCGAGATCTATCGTCAGTTCACCCACCTCCGATTCAACCGCCGCTGCAACCGACTCGGTCACGTTGTCTTCGTTTTCTTCCAAGTGCCGAATCGCCTGATTAGTCTGTGCGACCTGGGCGGCGATCTCGTCGGATTTCCCGGATCGAATCGACTCCTTGGTCAGGAGTTCTAACACACCCGGATTCTCCGCGAGATCATCGAGGCCGAACTGGACGACCGAAACCTCCTCGCCGCCGTTCTGCTGATTTTTCGTCAGCACCTCGAACGATTTCCCGTTCGTCAAAATCCCCCAGTCGACGTCGAGTTCCTGGCGCATGTAGCTCCGCAACTGCGTGACCTCGCTGTCGGTGAGCGTCGACCGAACTGGCTTGGCCTCAACAAAAACGACCGGCGAATCACCGATGAGAAGTGCATAGTCGACGTGCGTGCTCCCCGATGCCATTGGAATCGTGTACTCCAAGGAAACTTCAGTCGAGTAGAGATCCCAGCCGAGAAGCTCCAAAAACGGCTGGACGAGTTTGACTTTCGTGTTCTCCTCGTCCATCTGTGGCGAGGATTCGATGAGTTGCTGACAGCGGTCGACGTACTCATCGACATCCTTGGGTTCCATTGAGAACATACTGGGTGACGCACCCATTTATAAGATGGTGAAACTACTGAATCACGATGGCCTGCTCGCGCTGAAAGCCGACCTCCAGACACAGATCAAAACCTGTCAGGCCGAGCACGACGTCGACGCACCGACTGCCCGCCGCACGCAGGCTGCCGCGGTCGAGACCGCCGCCGAAACGCGGTCGATCCAGGCGACCGCCCGCGAGTGGGATCTCGTCGAGTACCGCCTGGGAATCGACGACGCCATCGAACGCTACTCGACGTACACGCGATCCGCATTCAGGTCCTTCTCTCAAACCAACGCACCAAACACTCCCAACAGCTATGTTCCAACAGTCCCAACAGTAGGCTATGTCAAGCGGGAGTATCGATATCGACGAGTTCGAGAACACCGATGTCGACGACCTTGAGGACCGAACCGACACCGAGCGGATCGTCGGCTTTCTCGCCGACCACGACGACCGGGCGTGGAAAGCCTCGACAATCGCCAGCAAGCTCGACCTGGAGACGGACGCGGTCAGTGCAATCCTTTCACGGCTGAAAGCCCGCGAACTCGTCCGGCACAAGCGGCCGTACTGGGCGATTACGGACGACGACAACCGACTCGAAGCGGCTTACCAACTCCATCAGTTCCACGAATCTGCAGACGAGCAGTACGGCACGGAAGATCTCAACACACTCCAGACCGATGATATGGAGCCCGTGCAGTGACAGCCTTCGAGGAACTAGAACGCGGTGATATCATTTGGGCGGCTGATCCACTCTCTGAAAAGGGTCGAC
>OBKM01000230.1_pt1 | contig 28386 bp, 26 predicted proteins | sample 1519691 | NCBI WGS metagenome assembly OBKM01 (sample SAMEA37050418, study PRJEB22526) | metagenome | biome: saline pan; feature: lake; material: water | place: Egypt | collected 2015 | depth 0.5 m
GTCCCTGGCTCCGCAAGCCAAGAGGATAGTCCACTACCCTACCAGGACTCACCTTCACGTATCCCGTTTCGACGTATAGGGGTTACGGTTCGGCGACCGGGGGTATATATATCGGAACGAAGCAAGCGGGCGTATGCGACGACACGAGGAACGACGATCGGACCGACACCGACAACGCTTTTCGGGAGGCCGTGTTTGCTCTCCGTAGCAATGGGCGCCATCGAGGAGATATACGCGGACCTCGACGCCGACGTCTCCGAGGAGGAGTTCCGTGAGGCCGTCGAAGCGAAGGTCGAACAGATGGGCGGGCTCGCCGACGAGGAGACCGCCGCGATGCTCATCGCCCACGACCTCGACGGCGGGGAAGTCGAGACCATCGCGGAGATCAAACCCGGTCTGGAGGAGGTGAAGTTCCTCGGGAAGGTCACCGGCGTCGGCGAGCTCCGGACCTTCGAACGCGACGACGACGAGGCCGAGGACGGCCACGTACTGAACCTCGACGTCGCTGACGAGTCGGGAAGCGTTCGGGTCGCGCTGTGGGACGACGACGCCGTCGCCGCCGTGGAGGAGATCGACACCGGCGACGTCTTCCGTATAAAAGGACGGCCGAAGGACGGGTACAACGGCGTGGAGGTCAGCGCCGATCGCCTCGAACCCGACGAGGAAGCCGACATCGACGTCGAGATCGGCGGGCGCGTGACCGCCGACTCGCTGTCGATGGGCCAATCCGACGTGAACTTCAGGGGCGTCGTCCTTGATACGGACGAGGTCAGGACGTTCGACCGCGACGACGGCAGCGAGGGCCGCGTTTCGAACCTGACGCTTGGCGACGAGACGGGGCGCGTCCGGGTGACGCTGTGGGACGATCACGCCGATGCCGCGACCGAGTTCGAGGCGAGCCAAAGCGTCGAGATCGTCGACGGCTACGTCCGCGAACGGGACGGCTCGCTCGAACTGCACGTCGGCTCCGGGAGCGAGATAACCGAACTCGACGAGACGATCGAGTTCGTCCCCGACGCGACCGACATCGACGATATCGAGATCGATCGGACGGTCGATATCGCCGGCGTCGTCCGGTCGGCCGACCCCAAACGGACGTTCGACCGAGACGACGGCAGCGAGGGGCAGGTCCGGAACGTCCGGGTCCAGGACACGACCGGCGACATCCGGGTCGCGCTGTGGGGCGACAAAGCCGACCTCGATATCGGCCCCGGCGACGAGGTGTTCTGTGCCGACGTCGAGATCCAGGAGGGCTGGCAGGACGACCTCGAGGCCTCCGCCGGGTGGCGCTCGACCGTCACCGTCATCGACGGCGCGGAACCGGACCGCGGTTCGGAGTCGGCCGGGCTCGATCAGTTCGCCGACGGATCCTCGCCCGAGTCGCCGACCGACGACGGCGGACGTGCCGACAACACAGCCGCCGGAACGGACGGCGAACCGGAAACGTTCACCGGGACGGTCGTTCAGCCCGGCGATCCCGTCATCCTCGATAACGGTGAGGAGACGGTTCGCGTCGAAACCGACGCGGACGTTCACCTCGGCCAGGAGATCACCGTGCGCGGGCGTCGCGAGGACGGGACCTTTCTCGCCGAAGACGTCTTTTGACCCGTCAGCGGCTCGCAAAGATTAAGGCCAACTCGCCCCCGGTGTGGTGTATGAGCGTCGAGTTACCGTTCGCCCCGGTCGATACGGTCATCCGGCGAAACGCCGGGCAGCTTCGGGTCAGCGCCGAGGCCGCCGAGGAACTCGCCCGACGGATCCAGATTCGGGGCGCTGAGTTGGCCGAGGTCGCCGCCGAGAAAGCGACCGCCGACGGCCGGAAGACGATCATGGCGGAGGACTTCGACGCTTCGATCACGGACAAGGACCGCCTCGAACTGCCGATCGCCCCGATCGATCGGATCGCGAGACTCGATATCGACGACCGATACCGGGTGTCGATGGACGCCCGGATCGCGCTCGCCAGCGAACTCGAATCGTACGCGGATACCGTCGCTACCGCCGCCGCCGTTCTCGCCCGACACGCCGACCGGCGGACCGTCAAAGCCGACGATATCACCGCATACTACGACCTCGAACCGTACTTCGAATGAAGTTCGGCTACCGCGAGATCTGTTTGGACCACGACACCGGCCCCCGACACCCGGAGACCGCGGACCGGCTCCGGGCGATCCGACAGGGGTTGACGAAGCGCCACGGCGTCGAGTACCGGTCTGGCTCGCTCGCCGACCGCGACGCCGTCGAAGCGGTCCACGACGCCGAATACGTCGCCGACGTGGAGTCGTTCTGTGCCGACGGCGGGGGGACGTGGGACGCCGACACCGTCGCCGTCGAGGAGACGTGGGAGGCGGCGCTGGCGTCGGCGGGGTTGGCCTGTTGGGCCGCCGAGGCGGCGATCGACGGCTCGGACGGCCGCCGGACGCCGTTTTCAATCGGCCGGCCACCGGGGCATCACGCGGAGGTCGACGAGGCCATGGGGTTTTGTTTCTTCAACAACGTCGCGGTCGCCGCCCAGCGAGCGATCGACCGCCCGGACAACGGCGTCGACCGCGTCGCGATCTTCGATTGGGACGTCCACCACGGAAACGGCACGCAGGACATCTTCTACGACCGCGGGGACGTCTTTTATGCCTCGGTACACGAGCAGGGGCTGTTCCCCGGCACCGGCTCCGTCAGCGAAACCGGGGGGCCGAACGCGCCGGACACGATCCTCAACGCCCCGCTTCCGGGCGGAAGCGGCGACGACGAGTACGCGGCCTTCGTCGACGAGCTTCTCGCCCCGTCGCTTTCGCGGTTCGATCCCGACCTCTTCATCGTCAGTGCCGGTTTCGACGCCCACCGACACGACCCCATCTCGCGGATGCGCGTCTCGACGGAGGGGTACGGCCACATGACTGCACTCGTCAGATCGATCGCCGACCACCACGATGCCCCCCTCGCGTTCGTTCTCGAGGGCGGCTACGGGCTCGACGCCCTCTCGGAGTCGATCGGAATGGTTCACGAGGTCTTCGACGGTCGCGATCCCGTCGTCCCCGACGGGGATCTCACCGCGGACGCGGCGGCCGTCATCGACGACGTTCGCGACGCCCACGACCTCTGATCCTCCCTACGGTGTCGGATCGAAGTACTCGGCGAGGTCGGCCCCGAACGGCTCCGATAGCGTCGCCAACTCCCGGCCGGTAAGCGTCTCGTACCCGGACCCCAGCGCCGACTCGACGTGTGCACCGAGCGACACGTCGAACAGCTCCGCCTCCACGAGCGCCGCCGGTGTGCGGGCTGTCCGCGCGCGTTCGACGACGTACCGTCCGTCCTCGTCGACGTACGGTCCAACGACGTTCTCCCCGCTGTAGGAGCCGTAGAACCCTTCGGCGTGCTCTCTGACCCCGACTGGCGGCCCCTCGTGTCGAACGACGGCCGGGAGTCGCTCGACCGCGCACTCGACAAGCAACACCGACTCCTCGGCCGCGAAACACGCGCTCCGGATCGGGTCGAAGCCGGCGCGGGAGAGCGCCCCCTCGATCCCGTCGAGTGACTTCTCTAGCTGTGGGTACAGCTGGTCGTCGACGATCTCCGGCGTCGGGAACCGGATCGCGACCGGCGCCGTTCCGCGCTCCTCGATCCGGCGCCGTATATCCGCGGCCGACAGCGGCTCCTGTGTCCGTTGCTCGAACAGTTCCGGCCGCGGGTCAGCCGAGAGGCGACGCGCGTAGTGGATCGTCCGCGCGACGTTGCGGGTCGAGCAGACGGCCGCGACATTGCGGCCCGGATCCGTCGGATCGACGACGACGAGCGGATCGTCGAACGACCGATCGCCGTGTCCCTCTGGATCGAGTCGGACCGGTGGGTTCCAGCCGGCAACGGCCTCGACGAACTCCCGAAACCCGCCGTACTCAAGCACGAGTAGCTCGGTCAGAAACCCCGAGAACCCCTTTGTACGGAGGTCACTCCCGTAGATCCCGTTCGCCGAGAGGAACGCCTTCGCAACCCGCACGTCGTCGGCGACCGGCTCGATCCGATCCGTCAGATACGACGTGTGAAACGGCGTCCGGTCGACGGCCGACCGGATCTCGCTCGCGTCGTCGACGGCATAACAGGGGACACAATCGACATCGAACCCGCGATACTGTCCTTTCACGTACGGGTGTTCGGCGAACTCCTCGTGGCCGTTCGGGAGCACCGCGTGTCCGATTTCGAGGCCGTACCGTTCGAGCTCGGATCGGTCGAGATCCGGCGAGAACAGCACGAACAGATCGATGTCCCGGTCCCCGGAGAGCCACGTCCCCCGCGCTGTCGAGCCGACGAGCCGCGTCTCGGCCGCCACCGGCAGCCCGGCGATGGCCGACCGGGCCGACGATTCGAGTCCCTCGACGGCCGCCTCGAGGGCCTCGATCTCGGCTTCGTCGGGAACGACACGGCCTCGGACGCCGCCGACTACCGATTCGAACGACATACCCGCGGTTTCGGCGTCGATTTATAAAACGTGTCGGTGGCCGAGTCGACCGACGGGCCGCGACGGCTGACGCCCGTCCCGCGTGGAACTTAATCACAAACGAAGCGGCGTTGAAGCGAAAGCCATATGAACCGAATCGGAGTATGAATGGATGCGAGGAGCCGCCGTAGCTCAGCTGGTAGAGCACCACGCTGTTAACGTGGTTGTCCCAGGTTCGAGACCTGGCGGCGGCGTCCCCTTTTGTGACGTTCGCCCGCAAACCCTTCGCGTCGATATCCGGCAGACTCAAGGGACGCCGGCGGGTATCCGACACCGACGGGCCCTTAGCTCAGTGGTCAGAGCGCTCGGCTCATACTCCCGGCCGCCTTCGGGCGGCGGGATGGGACACCGAGTGGTCGCCGGTTCGAACCCGGCAGGGCCCATAGAGCCTGCGAGCGACAGCGAGCAGTGCGGAATGGACTGTCGGGGTTGAGCCCTGCCACGAGCGAGCGACGGAAGCGACGTGATTCCGGTTCGAATCCGGCAGAGCCCACCTCTGGGTAAAGAACGAACGCGAAGCGCCGCGTACGGCCGAACGGGACAGGTCGGTGGACTTAGTACGGGGGCGCCGGAAGGCAATCGGTATGAACGTCGCAGACGTGATGACGCCGCGGTCGGAAGTGGTCACCGCCGAGATCCCGGGGGCCCGCGAGGACGTACTCGGTTACTTCCAGGAACGGGGGTTCTCGTCGGTCCCCGTCGTTCGGATCGACGACGACGGCGAGCGGTTTCGCGGGCTCGTCACCCGCGGTTCGCTCATCGAACAGCCCGACGAGGACCAGCTGGCGCTCCTGGCGAGGGACGTGCCGACGATCGGTCGATCGGCATCGTTGACCGAGCTCGCCGAGCTGGTCCTGTCCTCCGGCGAACGGCGGGTGCCGGTCGTCGAGGACGGCGAGCTCGCCGGTATGGTAACCGTCACCGATATCGTCCGTGCGATCGCCGAGGGCGAACAGGACGGCGAGACGGCCGTCGGAGGGCTGGCGACCCGCGAGGTCAACACGGTGTACCATGGGACGCCGCTGCCGGTCGCCGAGCGCGAACTATCGTACGCGAACGTCCCGTACGCGGTCGTCCTCGACGACGATGGGCGACAGTCCGGGATGCTCACCGAGGTCGATATCATCGATGTGGCCCGCGTCGTCCAAGGCGAGTCGGACCCCGGCGACGCCGTCGCGAACCAGGACGACGAGTGGATGTGGGAGGGGATCAAAGCCGTCGGGAGCCGGTCGATCCCGACGCTGAACGTCGAGATCCCGTCGGAAGCGGTTTCGGAGTTCATGACTGAACGGCTGGTGACGGTTCCGAAAACCAAAACCACCCGCGAAACCGCCCGGTTGATGCTCTCGAACGATATCGAGCAGGTCCCGCTGCTCTCCGGCGACGAACTCGTCGGGATCGTTCGGGACGTCGATCTGCTGGAGGCGCTGGTATGACCGAGACGGCGGAACTCGCCGAACTCGCCAAACGCCGCGGGTTCTTTTTCGCCGCCAACGAGGCCTACGGCGGCACCGCCGGGTTCTACACGTACGGGCCCGAAGGCGCCGCACTCAAACGAAACGTGGAGGACACGTGGCGGGATCTCTTCGTTCGCAAGCTCGGCAACGTCGAGCTCGAAGCGCCGACCGTGATGCCCGAGGCGGTGTTCGAGGCGTCCGGACACCTCGACGGCTTCGACGACATGATCGTCGAGTGCCCGGCGTGTGCGACGACCCACAGGGCCGACCACCTCGTCGAGGACGCCGTCGACGACATCGAGGACGCCGAGGCCCTCGGCACCGAGCGGGTCGGGGAGCTCATCGCGGAGCACGGCGTCGTCTGCCCGTCCTGTGGGACCGAACTCGCCGACATGCCCGTCAACGAGTTCAACCTCATGTTCGGGACGAACATCGGCCCCGGCTCCGCCTCCCCAGGCTACCTCCGCCCGGAGACGGCACAGGGGATCTTCGTCGAGTTCCCCCGGCTGAAGGAGTACGCCAGAAACCAGCTCCCGTTCGGCGTCGCACAGATCGGTAGCGCCTATCGGAACGAGATCTCCCCCCGCAGAGCGTTGGTGCGGGTCAGGGAGTTCACCCAGGCGGAACTGGAACAGTTCATCGATCCCGAACGCGATACGCCGCCGATCGAACGGGTTGAGCACGTCGAGTTGCCGCTGTACTCCACCAGCGCACAACACGCCGACGACGGTGGGGTCGAAACCCATACGGTCGGTGAGGCGCTCGACTCGGGGATCGTCGGCAGCGAATGGGTCGCGTACTATATGGGCCGCTCGATCGAGTTCTACGAGCGGATCGGCATCGATATGAACCGGTTCCGGTACCGGCAGCATCTCAGCGGCGAGCGGGCCCACTACGCCGCCGACTGCTGGGACGCCGAGACCGAACTCGGCGGCAACTGGATCGAGGTGACCGGGTTCGCCTACCGGTCCGATTATGACCTCTCGAAACACGGCGAGTACTCCGAGGAGTCCTTCACGCTCTTTCGGCAGTACGACGAGCCGAAGACCGTCGAGCGTGCGGTCGTCGACCCGGATATGAGCTATCTCGGCCCGGAGTTCGGCGGGGACGCGGCTGCCGTCGCCGATGCCCTCGAAACGCTTGCGGCTCGCGATCGGTCGGCTTTCGACGCCGAGGAGGTGTCGGTCGAACTCGACGGTGACACCTACACCGTACCGGTCGAACGGACCGGGTTCGCCGTCGAGAAACAGACCGAGGCCGGCGAACACATCACCCCACACGTCATCGAGCCCTCGTTCGGTGTCGACCGGCTCGTCTACAGCGTGTTGATCCACGCTCTCGGGACCGACACGGTCGACGGCGAGGCGCGATCGTTCCTCCGGTTGCCCCCGACGATCGCTCCGACCACCGTCGCCGTCTTCCCGCTGATGACGAAGGACGGCCTCGACGATCGCGCTCGATCGATCGCCGAAACGCTCCGCACCGAGGGGTTCGAGGTTTCATACGACGACTCCGGGAACATCGGTCGCCGGTACCGCCGGCAGGACGAGGTCGGCACCCCCTACTGCGTCACCGTCGACTACGAAACCCAGGAGGGAGATACCGTCACGATCCGCGAGCGGGACTCGACGGCACAGACCCGGGTCCCCGTCGACGAGCTCGCAGAGGCGATCGAAGAACTCGTCGATGGCGCGGCCCTCTCCGAGCTGTAATCCGGTTCGACAGGATAGCGAACAGGCGGCGCGTCGCTATCGACGGTCCGTGCGCCGCGCTCCCGCCTCGGCGGACCGCCGGCCATCGGCCGTGGAACAGGGTGCCTGCTCCCGTCCCGGTATATAAACCTCGCCCGGATCCACTTTCACCCCGGCGGCCGAACCCTTATACAACGAAGCGACGAACCTACGGGTAGATGGCGACAGCGTCCGGCGAGACGGAGTACATCGAGGGGCCGCTTCTCGTCGACGGCCTGCTCGAAAAGCGTGACTACCAGACCAGTCTGGCCAGGACCGCTGCCGCCGATCACACGCTCGTCTGCCTCCCGACCGGGCTCGGCAAGACGGCGGTCAGCCTCCTCGTTACCGCGGAACGGCTCTCCGAGCGCGGCGGCACGTCGCTGCTTCTCGCCCCGACGAAACCCCTGGTCCAACAGCACGCGGCGTTCTACCGGGAGGCGCTGCGGATCGACGATGAGGACATCGTCGTCTTTACCGGTGCCGTCAGCCCCGACGACCGGGCCGAGCTGTGGGAGTCCGCGCAGGTCGTCTGTGCGACGCCGCAGGTGATCGAAAACGACCTCGTCGGCAACCGGATCTCCCTGTCGGACGTGACGCACGTCACCTTCGACGAGTGCCACCGGGCGACCGGCAACTACGCGTACAACTACATCGCCGACCGGTATCACGCGGACGCGTCGGAGCCGCTCGTCACCGGCATGAGCGCCTCGCCGGGCGGCGACAAGGAGGAGATCCTGACGGTCTGTGACAACCTCGGGCTCCGGGAGGTCGCGGTCATGACGGAAGCCGACGCCGACGTGGCGGCCCACACCCACACGACCGATGTCGAATGGGAGCGCGTCGAGCTCCCCGAGACGGTCGTCGAGATCCGGGACGCGCTCAACGACGTGATCTCGGAGCGGCTGACGAAACTGCGTGGACTGGGTGTGACGAACTCGACGGACCCGAGCATGTCACAATCGCAGCTCAACGCGATCCGGGGGAAGCTTCAGGAGCTGATACACAACGACGACTCGGACGGCTACGAGGGCATGAGCGCCCACGCCGAGATAATGAAACTCCGGCGGGCCGTCGAGTTGGTCGAGACCCAAAGCGTCGAATCGCTGCGTCGGTACTTCGAGCGCCAACGCGAGGACGCGAAGTCCTCTGGCGCCTCGAAGGCCAGCCAGCGGTTCGTCAGCGACCCCCGCGTCAAGGAGGCGATGCGCCGCGCCGAGGCCTTCGACGACCTCCACCCGAAGTTCCGCCGGGCGCGGATCCTGCTGGCACAGACGCTCGGGATCGAGGACGGCGAACGGGTCATCGTCTTCACAGAGTCGAGGGACACCGCGGAGACGCTGACGGAGTTCCTCGGCGAACACTTCCCGACCCGCCGGTTCGTCGGACAGGGGGACAAGGAGGGCTCCGACGGGATGACACAGACCGAACAGAAGGAGGCGCTCGACGCCTTCCGCGACGGCGAGTTCCAGGTCCTCGTCTCCACGTCGGTCGCCGAGGAAGGGCTCGACGTCCCCGATGTCGATCTCGTCCTGTTCTACGAACCGGTTCCGAAGGGGATCCGTTCGATACAAAGAAAGGGTCGGACCGGCCGCGCGAGCGACGGCCGGGTGGTCGTACTCCTGGCCGAGGACACCCGCGACGAGGCGTTCTTCTGGATGTCCCGAAACGAGGAAAAGCGCATGGAAGCGGAGCTCCGGGAGCTAAAAAACATCGAGGGGGAGATCGAGGCGGAAATCAACGAACAAGCCGGGATCGACGAGTTCGGCGGCGGCCCCGGAGGCGACGTTCCCGGTGACGGCGCGACGGAGACGGACGCAAGCGGCGAGGACCGGGCCTCGAACGCCTCCGGCTCCGAAACCGGTGTCGCGGCCGACACATCCCCCTCGGATTCAGAGCCGGCCCCCGACGCCGACGGACAGGTCGGCCTCACCGATTTCGCTGCGGCGGCGTCCGACCCGGACGCCGACGATGTCGAGGGGACGATCGCCGAACCGGCGCCCCCGGACGAGGCCATTGAGATCGTCGCCGACCAGCGCGAACTCGACTCCCACATCGCCCGCGACCTCTCGACCCGTGAGGGGGTCGAGACGCGACTGGAGACGCTCGAAGTCGGTGACTACGTCCTCTCGGACCGGGTCGTCGTCGAGCGCAAATCGATCGACGACTTTCTCGACACGCTCGTCGGGGGCGACAGATCGATGTTCGAACAGGTCGGCGCCGCCGCGAGACACTACGCCCGGCCGGTCGTGATACTCGAAGGCGACCGGCTCTACGAGAGCCGGAACGTCCACCCCAACGCTATTCGGGGGGCGCTGGCCTCCCTCGCGGTCGATTTCGGGGCCAGCGTGATGCGAACGGAGGGGCCCGACGACACCGCGGACCTCCTCGAGGTCGTCGCCCGTCGCGAGCAGGAAGCCGACGACCGGGCCGTCTCCGTCCACGGTGAAAAGGGCGGCAAGACGCTCGCCGAACAGCAGGAGTACGTCGTCGGCTCCGTCGCGGAGGTCGGCCCCGTGACCGCCCGGGCGCTTCTCGAACAGTTCGGCACCGTCGAGGCGGTCATGAGCGCCGACGAGGAGGCGCTCCTCGCGGTCGACGGCATCGGCGAGGTGACTGCGGACCGGATCACGGACGTGACGAAGAGCGGCTACGCCAACCGCGAGTAAACGCCCGATCAGAGCCGGCGGACGGCTTCGAGCGTCTCGGCCGCCTCCCGGGCCGCCGCGAGCAGATCCCGTTTGCGACCCACGTCGTGTGTCTCCGACGCTCTGCGCGTCAACGACGCGATCTCGTCGGCGAGCCGCCGCTCCGAGGCGTCCAATGCGCCGCGTTCGGCCGCCGGATCGACACTCCGCCGGCGGGTGTCGCGCTCCCGCCCCGCACCCTTCTCGGCGTCGTCGTCCCGTCTCGCGGGGGGGTCGACCCTGGCCGGGCGACGCTCGTCGGCCGTCGCGGGCGGGGCCCCCGCCCTTGGCTCCGACGTGTCACCCGTCGCTCGGTCGTCGTCGGCCGACCGACCGGCGTCGCCACGCTCCTCATCGGCTGCCCGTTCCGTCGGCGGTTGCCCGTCGGAGTCGTCGGTCGCCGGCGTGGTCCCATCGGCCGTCGTAGCTTCCGGCTCGGACTCCTCGTCGAGCGGTTCGCCGTCCTCCGTGACCTCCGTCTCACAGGTCGGGCAGAACTGCCGCCCTTCGTGTCTGAACACCGGTGACTGACACTCCGGGCAGTGGCGGTTCGTCATCGTGGCTCCCTGCAGGAGTAGTTCGCTCATCCGCTCGGACGCTTCCCGTTTCTGTTTGTCCCGCTCGTACTTTTCGCGGAGCTTCTCGCGTTCGGCCTCCCTGTCGAAATCACTCATACAGGGCACAACGCCGCTTTGCCGCAAAAGGACTGCGCTCGATCGCGCACCCTCCGAGCCGCACAACCGGCGGTTTTTAACCGACGAGGCGACCAATAGCCCGTATGCAGGTGAAATCCCGCCACCACCTCCGGTCCGACGAGATCGGGGCGCTGGAGGACGCACTCGCCGATCACCTCGGGGTCGACCTCGACGGCGATAGCTACGAACGCGTCGAGTTCACCGACGCCGACCGCGAGGTCGTCCTCGTCGACGGCGAGCCGCTCGTCGCCTCCTTCGACGGTGATCTCTTCGTGACCGTCCGCGGCGCGAACGCCCACCCGCCGCAACGCCACGTCGTCACCGTCGATTCCGGCGCGATCTCGTTCGTCTCCGACGGCGCGAACGTGATGCGCCCCGGGATCACGGCGGCGACCGACGACATCGCCCCCGGCGATCTCGTCGTCGTCGTCGAGGAGACCCACGGGAAGGCGCTGGCGATCGGCCGCGCGGAGGCCGAGGGCTCCGGGATGGTCGGCGACTCCGGGAAGGTCGTCGAGACGTTCCATCACGTCGGCGACGAGCTCTACGAGTTCCGCGTCTGAGCCCGAAAACGGGGTCCGTCTGACGTAAGACATATGCCACCAGCAGCCGCTGTCGGACGTATGGGACTCATGAGTAAGCTCCTCGGCGATAACTCGGCCAGCACCGACGATTACGCCGAGCTCGACGTCGACGGTTCCGAGGTCGACACCCCGGCGGCGACGGTCCAGATCCGTTTCGCGGAGATCAGCGACAAGAACGACGTCATCGATATCAAGGACGCCGTCTACGACGGCGACATCGTCGTCGCCGACATCATCCGGCACACGACGAGCGACCGGACGATGGAACACATCATCGACGAGCTGAAACAGGTCGCAAACGAGGTCGGCGGCGACATCGTTCAAAAGGAGGACGACCAACTCGTCATCACGCCGGGCGGGATCGGCATCTCCCGCTCGAAACTCGGCCGGTAAGGAGCTTATACCCCCTCGATGAGCCGCCGGAGCTGCTCGGGCGGCACCGCGCCGCGGGCGGCCCGGCCGCCCGAAACGAACGTCGGAACGCCGGTTATCCGCTCGTTCCCGGCGGCGTCGAAGGCGGCTTCGAGTGCCTCGGCGGTCCCGTCGTCGTCGAGCGTCCGGGCGACGAACCCCTCCGGGAGCCCGGCGTCCGCCCCCACGTCGGCGATGACATCCGGGTCGGAGATGTCCCGTCCCGCCTCCCACAGCGCGTCGAAGAGTCCACGGTGAAACGCCTCGAACGCTTCCGGGTGGTCGGTCTGTGCGCCCAATGCGACCCGCTGTGCCGGGAACGAATCGACCTCGCGGGCGAGTTCCTGCGCCATCCCGACCCCGTACTCCTCGGCCAATCGCCGGACGTTCTCCCTCGCCTCCTCGAAGTACGCCTCGTCCTTGCCGTCGTCGACGCCGTGATCGATCGTCCCGTCCGGCCGCCGCTTGTTCGAGCGGAGATCGAACGGGTGCCACTGGACGGCGAGTGGCCCGTCGCGTTCGTCCCGATACCGATCCAGCGCCGCGTAACCGAGATAACAGAACGGACAGACGTAGTCCGAATAGACCGTGACCGATTCGCCCTGTGGATCCATGTGCCGGCGTACGGCGGGGACGGTCAAAACAGGTCGGGTCCGTCGCCCGATCACTCCCCCGGATCACCCCCGACCAGCGTCGCGGCGAGCGACACCGCCTCGACCGCCGTCTCCCCGAGCACGTAGGTGATCGGCTCGATCCCGAACGCGCCGGTGTGGTAGACGACCCGAGGGACCGAGCCGCGCGCCTCGAAGGACTTCCCGAGTCGTTCCCGACGGTTCCCGTAGTCCGCTCCGAACTCCAAGGGCTCGATTCCGTGACCGCGAGCGGCATCGAGCAGCCGGTCGCTCGTCGCGAGGTTGACCGCCCCACGCACCGTCGGATCGACGTCCATCGCGGTCAGGACCATCCCGGCGACGTGTTCCGACGCGCCGAGTTCGGGATCCGAGGGGACGTCGATACGCCCCCGCATCGCGTGTATTCGCCCCGGGATCGCCGCAACGTCGAGTTCGTCCGTCGCGCCCGGACGCGCCGTCGCGACGTTGGTCCCCACGTTCGGGACGTGTGCGACGATTTCGGGGGTGTTCTTCGCCATCCGGGCGGCCCGTCGGACCGATTCGATCGCCGCCCGCTCGGCCCGTAGTTCGGCGTCGCTGCCGCGCACGCAGAGATCGCACCCGAGCCCCTGGAGCCCCGGTACCTCCTCCTCGTGGACCGCACAGATCGGCCCCCGATCCTCGAACGCCCGGACCAACCCGAGTACCTCGGCGATCGCCTCGTAGTCGTCCATCTCCCCCTCAAGGAACCCCTCCGCGATCCGTTCGACGGTCGCCTCGAACCGCGGGTCCTCGAGGAACCGCGGGTCGCCCTCCATCGCGCCGCCGGTGTAGTTGCTGACCGACGCCTGCGTCACCCCCAACCGGTCGGCGATCCGCTGTTGGGTCATCCCCCGCTCGTTCAGCGCCCTCGCGAGCCGCATCCGGAACGCCGGAAGGAACCGTTCGACGACGATCTCGCTCGGTAGCTGTAGGGTCATACCCGCCCTTCGGCCGATCCGGGTTTCAAATGTGGGTATGCCCGGAGTATAATTAATTGATATTAGTCAGTTATATATTCCCGGAACCCGAGGCTCCGCCACGATGACTGCCGAGACGTACGATGCATACGACGACGCGCCGCGGTTCACCGACTGGCTCCGGGCGCGCTCGGAGCCGGCGTTCTCGGATGCGGCCGGCCACCCCTTCACCGACGAACTCGCCGCCGGAACGCTCGACTCGGACGCCTTCGCGGCGTATCTGGTTCAGGACTACGCCTTCCTCGACGCGCTCGTCGGGGCGTTCGGGTTCGCGGTCGGGCAGGCCCCGGGCCTCGACGCCAAGCGCCCGCTCGTCGAGTTCCTCGACACGGTCACCGACGGGGAGAACGACTACTTCGAGCGTTCCTTCGAGGCGCTGGGCGTCCCGGCCGAACGGTACCGGAACCCCGATCGGACCGAAACGACGGCGGCGTTCGTCGACCTCCTTGGCCGGGCCGCGAGGGAAGGCGGCTACGCCGAAACGCTCGCCGTTTTGGTGCCGGCCGAGTGGGTCTACGAGTCGTGGGCGGTCGCGGCCGCGGACGCCCACGCCGACCCCGACACCGACGCCCCGAGCGACGGGGCCGACCTCCCGTTCTACTACGCGGAATGGATCGACCTCCACGCCGTCGAACCCTTCCGGGCGTTCGTCGAGTGGCTCCGCGGACAGCTGGACTCGGTCGGCCCGGGGCTTTCCTCCGCCCGCCGCCGGCGCGTCGAAGGGCTGTTCCGGCGGACCGTCGAACTCGAACGCGAGTTCTTCGACACCCACTATCCGGGGGCGCGTTAGCGTGGTCTCGACCGGCCTCGTCCTCGGCGTCACCGCCGTGACCGTCGTCGTTTTCACCGCCATCGGGCTGCTCGCCGCCCGCGGCCGGGTCAGCTCGGTCGAGTCGTTCATCTCCGCCCGTGACTCCGCCGGCCACGGGACGGTGACCGCGACCGTCGTCGCCTCGATGATGGGCGCTTGGATCCTGTTCGCCCCCGCCGAGGCGGGCGCCGCCTTCGGCGGGCTCCCGGCGATCCTCGGGTACGCCGTCGGGAGCGCCGTTCCGTTGCTCCTTTTCATCCCCGTCGGGGCCCGAATACGCTCCGTGATGCCGTCGGGCCACTCGCTGACCGAGTTCGCCTACGCCCGCTTCGGCGCGACGATGTACCTGTTCGTGCTCGTTGTCTCCGTGTTCTATATGTTCGTCTTCCTCGCCGCGGAGATGACGGGGATCGCCGCCGCGCTCTCGCTCATCGCCGGCGTTCCACAGTGGCAGACGGCACTCCTGATCGGCGGGTTCGTGCTCGCCTACACCGTCTACGGCGGCCTCGTCGCCAGCATCGTCACCGACACGATCCAGACGCTCGTCGTCCTGCCACTTCTCGCGGTCGGGTTCGCCGGCGCGCTGTTCGCGTTGGGCGGTACAAGCGAGCTTCACACCACCGCCGTCGCGGCCGATCCGACCCTCCTCGATCCCTCCTTCCGCCCCGGCCTCGAGTTCGGGATCTACATCGCCTTCGCCATCCTCGGCGCGAACATGCTGAACCAGGGGATCTGGCAGCGGGTGTACGCGGCCGACGGCGAGGCGTCGCTCCGACGGGGGTTCGGGACCGCCGCCGTCGTCGTCATCCCGATGATTCTGCTCGCCGGGCTCTTCGGCGTCGCGGCCGGCGCGCTCGGCCTCACCGCCGACGGAAACGCGAGCATCGCGTTCTTCCTCGTCCTGGAGTCGGTGTTTCCGACCTGGGTGACCCTTGCCGTCGTTGTCCTCGTCGTTCTCCTGGTGATGAGCTCCGCGGACACGATGTTCAACGCCATCGCGTCGGTCGTCACGGCCGACCTCGCCAGGCTCGTCGACGCCGACCGACGAACTCTCTGGTTCGGCGGCCGCGGGCTCACGGTCGCCGTCGCCGTCGCCGCGATCTTCGTCGGGGCCCAGGGGTACAGCGTCCTCGAGTTGTTCCTGACGGCCGACCTCCTCGCCGCCGCGGTGTTCGTCCCCTTCCTCGCCGGGCTCTACACCGAACGGCTCTCCGGCGGCGGCGCGATCGCCGCGAGCCTCGCCGGCATCGCCGTCGGCGTCGCCCACTTCCCCCTGTTGCGTGCGCCCCTCGCCGCCGTCCCCGGCCTCGCCGGAGCCCTTCCCGATCCGTCGTTCCTGTTCGCCTTTGTCGGTGCGACGGCTGTCTCGGCCGCCGTCACCGTCGCCGCGACCGCGCTCTCGGACGCCGACGCCGATCTCGGCTCGATCGACGCACAGATCCGCGCCCTCGACGACCCCGTCGCCGACGGCGGTACCGAGGCCGACGACGCGTCGGGGAGTGGGCGATGACCGTCGTTGCGACGATCGGGGCGACGGCCTTCGGCGCCCTCGTGTGGGGATCGATCCTCGTGGTGGTGGCCGTCTTCGCCTACGTCGCCCGCGCGCTCCTGGCCGGCGCCTGACGGCCGAGCGCGGGGTTTAACGCTCCAAGGGGGTTAGCTGCCGGTGTGATCGACGACCACCCGACCGCTCCCCGGACGATCGCGGATCCCAACCCGGTAGCCGCCGAATCGTTCCTCTCCGAGGCGCTCGAAACCGGGACTCTCGTAACCGTCTTCGGCCGCTGTACGGTCGCCTACGACGGCCGGGCGAGCTCGGATCTGGGACCGGGCGACAGACATGTGATGTTGAAACCCGACGGGACGGCCTTGGTCCACACCGACGAGGGACAAAAGCCGGTGAACTGGCAGCCGCCGGGCTGTGTCCACGAGTGTCGCGTCGACGACGGGACCGTTCTCGTCGAGAGCGTCCGCTCCTCGCCCGACGAACGGCTCGCGGTCCGGTTTTCCGACGTCGCCTTCGCGGCGGCGTTCCGCCCGACGGACGAGGCGTCCGTCGACCTCGTCGGGACCGAGGCGGACCTCAAACGCCGCGTCCTCGAGGACCCGGAGCTTATCGAGGCCGGCTTCACCCCGCTGGCGACGGAGCGGTCGACCCCCGCCGGCGCCGTCGACGTGTACGGCGAGGACGACGAGGGGCGGACGGTCGTCCTCGAACTGAAACGGCGCCGTGTCGGGCCGGACGCGGTCGGTCAGCTGAACCGGTACGTCGAGGCGCTGGAGCGTGACCTCCACGCGGGCGCGTCGGTCCGGGGGCTGCTCGTCGCCCCCTCGGTGACCGAACGGGCGGAGGCGCTGCTCGCGGAGAAAGGCCTCGAGTTCGTCCCGTTGACGCCGCGCCCGGAGGAGTAACGCGGCCGTTACGCCCCGTCGTCGAGCTTCGATTGGAGTTCGGCGAGCACGTTCAACGCCTCGATCGGCGTCGTTTCGGCGAGATCGACGGCCGCGAGCTCCGCGAGCAGTTCCCCCCGACCGCCGTCCGTCGACGGGGCGGAACTCCCCGACGACCGTACGTCCGGGGCGTCCGATCCGTCGAGCAACGCCGCGGCCCGATCGACGACGGCTGGCGGAACGCCGGCCATCTCGGCTACGTCGACGCCGTAGGAGGCCCCCGCCGGACCGGGCCGAAGCTCGTGTTCGAACTCGACGCCGTCGTCCCCTCGCCCGGCCGAGAAGTGGTAGTTCCGCGCCCGCGGAAGCCCCTCGACGACCTCGGTCAGCTCGTGGTGGTGCGTCGCGAACAGCGTGTACGCGCCCACCGAGTCGTGGAGGTGTTCGGTCGCCGCTTGCGCGATCGCGTAGCCGTCCCGCGTCGAGGTGCCGCGCCCGACCTCGTCGAGGACGACGAGGGAGTCCTCGCCGGCCGATTCGAGGATCGCAGCGAGCTCCGTCATCTCGACCATGAACGTCGAGCGGCCGCCGGCGATGTCGTCGGAGGCTCCAACGCGGGTGAACACCCGATCGACGACCGGGAGCGCTGCGCGGTCGGCCGGGACGAAGCTCCCGACCTGTGCGAGCACCGCGATGAGCGCGACCTGCCGCATGTACGTCGATTTCCCCGACATATTCGGCCCCGTGAGCACCGCCATCGGCCGCTCCCCCGGGAGGTCCGTTGGGTTCGGAACGAACGACGCCTCGGTCCGTTCGACGACCGGGTGGCGGCCGCTCTCGATGTCGATCCCCTCGGCGCCGACGGCCGGGCGGCAGTAGCCGTGCTCGGCGGCGACGGTCGCGAGCGACCGGAGGACATCGAGCCGCGCGATCGCGTCGGCGGTCGCCTGAAGCCGTTCGGTGGCCGACGCGACCGACGCCCGGACCTCGGTGAACAGCTCGTACTCCAGCTCGTCGGCGCGCTCGCCGGCGCTTATGATCTCCTCTTCGCGTTCCTTCAACTCGGGCGTGTAGAACCGCTCGGCGTTTTTCAGCGTCTGTCTGCGGTGGTAGTCGTCGGGGACCGAATCGAGGTTCGGATCGGTCACCTCGATGTAGTAACCGTGGACGGAGTTGTGGCCGACTTTCAGCGAGTCGATCCCGGTCCGCTCGCGCTCCGTCGCTTCGAGCTCGTCGATCCAGGCTTTGCCCTCCCGTTCCGTTTGTCGAAGCGCGTCGAGATCGCCGTCGTACCCCTCGCGAATGACGCCGCCCTCGGTGATCTCCGCCGGCGGCGACGGCGCGATCGCGTCGTCGATCAGCTCCCTGACGGCCGGGCAGTCGTCGAGTTCAGCCTCGATCCCGGCGAGCAGCTCGCTGTCCGTCGCCGCCCCGGACAGACAGTCCCGAAGGTCGGGGACGACCCCGAGCGTCGATTCGAGCGCCCTGAGATCCCGCGCGTCGGCCCGCCCCCGCGAGACGCGCGAGACGAGCCGCTCGATGTCGTACACGTCGGCGAGATGCTCGCCGGCCCGTTCGCGGTCCTCGACGCGGCCCCGCAACGCCCCGACGGCGTCGAGGCGAGCGTCGATCCGATCGGAATCGAGAAGCGGCCGCCGCAGCCAATCGCGGAGCTTGCGGCCGCCGAGGGCGCTTTCGGTCTCGTCGATCCCCTCGACCAGCGCCGCGCCATCCAGCCCGTGGACGTGTCGGGGCTCGAACACTTCCAGTGACCGGAGCGCAACCGCATCGAGCAGCATGTACTCGCGTGGATCGTATCGGGTGAGATGCGTGAGGTACTCGAGACGGCCCGTCTCGCCGTCGGTCCGGGATCCCCGGGCGTATTCGGCGTACGCGAGCAACGCCCCGACCGCCCGTATCTCCGGGTCGCCCGCGAGCGTGTGCTCCCCGAAGTACGACTCGACCTTCGCCCGCGCCGCGTCGAGTTCGAACGCCGAGCGCTCGTACGGCGTCACCATACACGCCGATCCGAACGGCTCGGTCGGCGCCTCGGGACCGACAACCGCCTCCGCGGGATCGAACCGTTCGAGCTCGTCTTCGACCGCGCCGAGCCGGTCGAGTCCCGTCGCGTAGAAGTCGCCGGTCGACACGTCGAGCAACGCGAGCCCGTAGCCGTCGGTCAGGCAGGCGACGAAGTTGTTGTCCTCGTCCGCGAGCAGCTCCGTCTCGGTGAGCGTCCCCGGCGTGACGACGCGGGTGACGGCCCGGTCGACGAGCCCCGACGCCGCCGCCGCGTCCTCCACTTGGTCGGCGATCGCGACCCGGTAGCCGGCGTCCAGAAGCGTCTCGACGTACGACTCCGCGTTGTCGATCGGGATGCCGGCCATCGGGTACGTCCCCGTCGAGTCCTCCCGTTGGGTGAGCGTGATCTCCAGGATCCGGGCGATCGCCTCGGCGGCCGCACAGAACGTTTCGTAGAAGTCCCCGACTTGGAACAGCACAACGGCGTCGTCGTACTGCTCGCATAGCCCGAGATACTGCGACAGCATCGGCGTGAGATCCTCGGCCTTTTCGGCCATCTCCGGCGGTGGACCCAGCGCCTCGTCCATGTTCCGTCCTGCGTCTCGGCGGGCAAATACCCACCGCCATCGGGACGACCGACACCGTTTTCGGCGCCTCGGCCGAACTGCCGGTATGTCGGACGACGCGGAGACGATCACGCTCGCCTTCGAGTTGGCGGCGCTCGAACGGCTCGTCGACCCCGCCAGCGTCCTCCGGGACACCAGACGCTGGACGGCTCATCTCGGAATCGTGAGCGACGAGCCGACCCACCTGGTCAGAAAGCGGGCTCGCGACTACGGGCTCACCCCCGACTTCCTCCCGGGGCCGCGAGACCGGACGGAGAGCCTCGCGAAGATCAAGCGTCAACCCGAACACGACGCCGAGCGGTTCGTGCTCGTCTCGGCGGACGAATCGCTGCGACCGGCCGCGGAGCGACACGGCTGGGAGTTCCGCGGGATCGAGGAAGCGGCCGAAACAGCTGGCTGGCGACTCCACGACGGCGAGTCCGACGAGGACGGCGACGGCCACTCCGGGTGGCCCTGACCGTCACGCGCCGGGTATCCGCTCGGCCGCCCGCCGCGCGCCGATGACGTTTCCGGCGAAGGGGCCGACCGTCCCCGCGGCGAGGGCACCAGTTACGTGAACCCCGTCGGTCGCCCCACGCCACTCCAGCGTCGCATCGTCGAGGACCGCGATCCCGTCGTAACCGCGCTCGAGCCCGAGCGAATCGGCGATCTCCCGAACGAACGGCCGGCGGCGGGCCGGTTCGAACCCGGTCGCACAGCCGACCGTCCCCGCCCGCATCGTCCGGCCGTCGGCGAGCCTGAGAAGGACCTCTGACCCGGTCGACACCGCGCTCTCGACCGTTCCGATCTCGACGGACACGTCACTTGCGTCGAGCCGTTCACACAACCCCGGGCGCACCGTGCCGTCATTTCGGGCCGCACGGACCGTTTCGAGCCTCGCCTTCGACCCCGGCGGGTGGCAGTGGAGCGTCCGTTCGATATGTGGCCAGTTGACCCACGGCGGCTCGGCCTCCGTCACCGCCGTCCGGAGGGAGTGACGCGTCAACAGCGTTTCGGGGCCGTGCTCTATGGCGGTCTGGACCGCGGTGCTGCCGCTCCCGACAACGATGTCCGGGGCGGCGGCGCGACCGCCGTCGGCTGCGACCGGGGACGTGACGGCGTCGTCAGCCGACATCGCCGTATCCGCCCAGACGTGATCGACACCGGAGCAGGCCCACCCGGGAAGCGACGGGGGGCCGTGGCCGACGGCGAGCACGACGCGCTCGGCTCGGAGTTCCCCGGCCGTCGTCCCCACGCAGAGCCCCGCCGCCTCGGATGCGATGTCCGTGACGCGGGCGCGGACGTGACACTCCCCGAGCTCCCGTCGATCGACGACGTGGTCCGCGTGGTCGAGAAACAGCGACAGCGTCGGCCGCGGCGGATACCCCTCGGTCGGAACGAGTTCGTCCTCCCGGCCGGCCCCTTCGGCGAACGTCTCCAGGTCGAAGGGGTCGCGGCCGACGTGGTGGACGAACGGCGACCGGAGCTCGGACATCCCGCAGGCGGACGCCCGGCGGCGGAACGCCGCGAGGAACCGCGGTTCCGGGTCGACGACGGCGAGATCGCCGTGGTCGTACTCCCTGGAGAGCCGGTTGAGGAGATACGTTCCGTGGACGCCGCCGCCGACGATGACAAACTTCCGCATCAACTGTTGATAAATGCTACATGTACTTTAATAAAACGGTGTTCCGGGCCGACACGAACCTTCGTTCGGACTCGGTGGCGGTTCGTGGTCGGTAGCTTTAATTTTAAACTGGATCAGTACCTCGTATGACCTTCCGGAGCGGGTTCTGGTCGATCTACCGCGAGGCGCTCCCCGTCCTGATGATCGCGCTTCTCGGTGGACTCTTCGCCGGACTGGTGCTTGAGGAGATCCTCGAGAGCGTTGCCAGATTCCCCGGATTACTGGTGATGGTTCCGGTCTTTCTCGCGACCCGGGGGAACGTCTACGGGGCGTTGGGCGGGCGGATCGCCAGCGGCCTCCATCAGGGGTTGATCGAACCCCGGTTCGAGTACAACGAACGGCTCGTGAACGCGGTGTTGGCCTCGTTTATCAACGGTATCGGGATCTCCATCGCGATCGGGCTCATAACTTGGATCGGCCTCACGGTACTCCCCGGATGGGAAGCCGCGGCGCTCGGCGAGTTGGTCGGCATCATGCTCGTCGCCGGGTTCTTTACCTCGTTCGTGATGATCGGCGGCCTTCTGGTGTTGATTTTCGCCGGCTACAAGATCGGGTACGACCCGGACAACCTCGTCGGCCCGATCGTCACAACGCTCGGTGATATCTTCGGGATGCTGTTCTTGCTCATCTCCGTCCTCGTCATCGAGGTGATCGTCTGATGGTCGTTCCCTCCGGCGGCTCGCTCGGCTCCTGGGAGACGAGGACGATCGTCTCCAATATGTTCCCGCTGCTCATCGTCCTCTCGGTGATCGTTCTCTTCGCCGGCCTCGTCCTCGAAAGCGCCGAGGAGAACTTAGAGGAGTTCGCCCTGCTGGCCGTGATGGTCCCCACGATGGTCGATATGGGCGGCAACCTCGGTGCGATCCTCTCCTCGCGGCTCTCGACGCGGCTCCACCTCGGGACGACGGATTTCGATCCGAAAGACACGGTACTGTGGGCCAACATCGGCGCCGTCTTCGCGCTCGCGGCGACGATCTTCACCGCCCTTGCCGTCGGCGCGTGGCTCATCGGGGGCGTCATCGGCGCGGAGATCGCACTCGCCGACCTGCTTCTCATTTCGCTGACGAGCGGGATGTCTCTCGCCGTCATCGCGGTCGTTTTCAGCATCGGGGCGACGTACGGCTCCTACCGGTTCGGGATCGATCCCGACGACACCACCATCCCGATCGTCACGAACATCGTCGACGTGTTCGGGATGCTCATTTTCATCACCGTCTCCGGACTCGTCCTCGGGTTCCCGACGCCGATCCCGCTGTAGGATATCGGTCTACGCGTCGGCGAGCCCGCCGAATGCCTCGGCAGCGGTCCTCGTTCCCTTCGCGATCAACACGTCACCCGACCGGATCTCCGCGTCGGCGTCGGCGACAAGTAGCCACCCTTCCTCCGGGCGGCGGATGGCGATCACCGACATCGTCACGTCGGCGTCGGGGACGCCGGCGGAGATCTCGCTCCCGTCGAGCGCGCTTCCGGCCTCGACCCCGATGCGGGTGATGATCTCGTCGCTCTCCTGGACGGCCATCCCGACGACCGGGTGGACTTCGATATCCCGCAACACCCCCTCGCTGATATCTATCGCCGCGTCGCTCATCATCTCCGTGCTTGTTCCGAGATGTATCAACCCCCGCAGCGAGACGGGATCGTCAGCCTCCGCGGCGGCCCGAAGCACCCACGCCTCGAACCGCGACTGCAGCGCGTCGACCTCGACCTCCAGGTTGCGGACCTCCTCGGCGAGCTCCTCGCTGTCGAAGAGGACGCTGCTGTACGCGAGATCGACCGCGAGCTCCGAGAGGTTCTTCATGTGGAGGATCGTGTCGACCGCCCGTTCGAGATCGTCCGTATCGGTCGGTTCGGCCTCCAACGGCTCGTAGTCCTCGCCGGTCATCGACCGGTACACGTCACCGATCCCGGTTTCGGGCCCCCGGAGCAGCGCCACGTCGTCGGCCTCGATCCGGGTCTTCGGGCCCGGGTTCAACAGCCACTCGGAGCCGCGCCGGAGCGCGATCACGCGGACGCCGGTTTCGGACTCGAGGTCGATTCCCTTCAGCGTCCGACCGGTGTAGGACGACTCCGACGACACGACGCCGCGAACGAGGCTCTCGACGGCCTCCGGCAGCGCCGTCCGCATCGCCTCCGGGAGCTCGATGTCCTCCAGTACGATCTTCGCGATGTCGCCCGCCGCGTCGCTTATCTGATCGGCGGCGGCGACGATCCCGAGCACCGGCGCGAGCCGCTCGGCGTCGTCCGGGCTCCGCGCCGCCATGAGGAGGCTCATCCGCGCCCGCATCTCCAGGACATCCATCCGCTCTTCGAGCCGTAGCACCTCCTCGGCGAGCTCGGTGTTGCGGTGCAACACGGCCGAGTACGAGAGATCGATGAGCAGCTCGGCGGTGTCTTTCATCTCCACCAACACGTCCTTGACACTCACCGGCTCGTACTCGACGGGGGACGAGGCCTCGCCCTCGAGTGGATCCATAGTCGGTAAAGCCGGGGGTGGAAAAAAAGCGTTTCCCGGACGTTATGCGCCTGCCATCCAGACCACGGTCCCTCGGTCGGCGTCGAGCCACCGCAGCGCCTTCACGACCGCGCCCTCCTCGGGGCCACAGACGCCCCGAACCGCCCGGCCGCCGGCGAGCCACCCACGGAGGTACGCGGCGTCCGCTTCCCCGTCGTACCCGACGAGCGCCACCACCGGCCCGTCCGTGTGGCCGAACGGGCGGCCGTCGAGCCCGAAGATCAGATACGTCCGCACCGAGAACGCCCCGTCGACGACGTAGAGCGCCTCGTGTTCGATCGGATCGACGTGTGCGCCCAACTCCACGAACGACAGCCCCGTGGCGATCGGATCGGTGTCGACGGCCGTCCCGCGGTCGTCCTCTAGCCGCCCGCCGGCCGGCGTGAGCAACTCGCCTGCCCGTTCGTTCGCCCAGCCGTCGTTCGGCGGGCCGCCGAACGGCGTATCGGGCGTGAGCGCCCCCGGATCGACCCCCCAATGGGCGTAGTGTAGATCGTAGCCGTCCCTCTCGTACGCGACGAGCGTTCGGTGACCCATACTCCGCCTGGCCGCGTATTCGGTTATAAACGTCCGCTCGACCCCTTTGTGGCCTCACTTCGTTCGGCCTCGCTGTTCGCGGGTCGCAGTGCTCCCCGCTCACGGTTTCGAGGATCTCGCTTCGCTCGATCCTCGCTACCTCACGGCTCGCCGCACTCGCCGTTCGGTTCTCCGAGGCCTCACTTCGTTCGGCCTCGCTGTTCGCGGGTCGCAGTGCTCCCCGCTCACGGTTTCGAGGATCTCGCTTCGCTCGATCCTCGCTACCTCACGGCTCGCCGCACTCGCCGTTCGGTTCTCCGAGGCCTCACTTCGTTCGGCCTCGCTGTTCGCGGGTCGCAGTGCTCCCCGCTCACGGTTTCGAGGATCTCGCTTCGCTCGATCCTCGCTAGGCGTACCCGTCCGGTAACTCCACCTTCCGACGCGGCCCGAGCCCTTGCATCACTTCCAGCGCCGTCATGAAGTCACTCGCCGTGATCTGCCCGACGAACCGCCCGTCCTCGACGACCAGGACCCGTTCGCCCCTCGCGGTGCTCATCGCCATCAGCGCCCCGAAGGCGTCCGAATCCGGGCTGACCGACGCCGGGGCCGCCCCCATCACGTCGGCGACGGTCGTCGACTCCCGCTCCTTTTGTGGCACTTTCCGGACCGAATCGAGGGTAACGACGCCCGTCACGGTCCCCCGATCCATCACCGGGTAGGCGGTCGTCCGTTCCGTGAGCACCCGATCGAGGAACTCGGCGACGGTCGTCTCGGGCGTGACCGTACGGATTTCGGTCGACATCAGCTCCCTGGCGGTCATGTCCCTGAGCAGTTCCCGGACGACCGTCGTCCGGGACTCCGCGCCCGCCGCGACGTAGACGAACATCGCGATGAGCAAAAGCAGCGGCGCGAACGCCAACACTGCGAAGACCGCCATCAGGACGGCCATGAGCTTCCCGACTGCCGCCGCGGTCTGTGTCGCCTCGGCGTAGGGCCGCGACCGGGCGAGAAGCGCCCGAAGCACCCGACCCCCGTCCATCGGGAACGCGGGCACGAGATTGAAGATCGCGAGCGTCACGTTGATAACGGCGAGGCTTCCCACGACGAAAACGAGGATCGGCTGTGCCGGAAGCACGAAAAGCAGCGCATAACAGACCGCGCCGACGAGGACGCTCATCGCCGGCCCGGCGAGTGCGACGTACAGCTCCACGTCCCAGTCCTCCGGGAGGTTCTCCATGTGTGCCATCCCGCCGAAGATCCACAGCGTGATCGAGGTGATCGTTACGCCGTATCGCCGGGCCGTCCACGAGTGGCCGAGCTCGTGGAGCAACACGCCCACGAAGAGGCCCGTGGCTGTCGCGACGCCGACGACGACCGGCGTCGACCCCGACTGGATCGCGCCGACATCGATCGCCTGCGGCGCGATGCGGTTGACCAACCCGGCGTAGAACGCCAGCTGCGCCTCCCGGCTGATGAGCCACGCGAGCAGGGGCAAAAAGACGACGAGCGTGGCGTTGAGACGGATCGGAATCCCGGTTATGCGTCCGATCTCGAAGTTCTTCATACGCGTACGTCGAGTTCCGTTAGTAAAACGTTGCCGCGACGAAACACCGCCGGGACCGTCCCCGTCGGTCGCTTTCGGCCGCCCCGGGCGCGTTCCGCTTGACGCTGTCGACCGCGTCCTCGGCGGCGCTTCGCGAACTGTAGCCCTCGCCGGAGTCGGCGACGATGTTGCCGTTTCGGTGTCGGAGCCGCCAGCGGTGACCGCCGCTTTTGTCCCGGTAGATCTCGAAGCGGGCTTTCGACTCCCGGAGCGCCTCCAGTTCGGCGTTCGCGGCGTCGACGGCCGCCCGGGCCTCGTCACGCTCCGCCGCCGCGGTGTCGCGGTCCGCACGCGCGGCGTTGAGTTCCGCCTCGGTCTCCGATCGTTCCCGTTCGCTCGCTTCCCTCGCCGACCGTTCGCTCGCGGTCTCCGTCTCCGCCCGCGAGAGCATCGGGACGACGACCGACGCGAGGCCGACGACGAGAAGCCCGACCGTGTAGAGCCCGATGACGCCCGAGTGTCCCGTGTCGACCGGCCATCCCGAGGCCGGATACACTGTAATGAACCACAGGATGGCGACCAGACAGACGACGACCCCGAGCCCGACGATCCGGGTCGCCAGCCTCCGCAGCGGGAGCCGGATCGCGACACCACCGAGCATGAGCGGCACGCCGGTCCCGGCGAGTACGACGCCGACTTCCCGCAGCACCCAGTAGTTGCCGCCCTGCGACGCCGGGGGCCGGCTGAGGGTTGCGGTGTACATGAAAAGCGCCACTCCGACGACGCTCGCGACGAGGCCCAAAGCGAACAGCCAGTACCCGTACACCTCGTCGGCCGTCGACGGTTCCGTGATCCGATCGGTGTAAACCGACACCAACGCGTTACCCTTACCGGGTTGTTGGGACATAATCCGGTATTTGTTGCTGGAGGATATAAGGATTCTGTAAAAGATCGAATTTTTGTCGCTATTCTCCAAACCACACGAAACAAAATCCGGTACATGCTTGGAATCGGACAGTGCCTGGCGAACAACGGTGCCGTCCGTTGTACCGGAAAACGCGACCGGCCTGCTGTCCGCTTTGCCTCGTTCGATCCGTTGCGGAACGTTGAGGCTCCCCCTCGATCGGAACGGTCCGTGATGCCCGCGATGTAGCCCACCTGATTCAGCGAGGGAGTCCCGCTGTTCACGGCGGGCGGGAATCGCGTAAGCTCCGAGGGGCAAACAACACTCAACAGCACGGCCAACTCCCCAATCTTATAAACATTAAACCACGGGTGGCATATAGATGGAGATTAATCGTACCGCAGTCGTCAAACTCTCCGTCCCTAGCGACCGCCGTGACGACCTGAAACGGACAATGAACACGTTTCGGGATGCAACACAGCGGTTCGCAGACCGAGGATGGGACGGAGACGACAACGGGTACGTGATTACGTCGGGGAATCATCTCCAGCGACTTGTCTACGACGACATACGCGAGGACACTGGATTACACGCTGACCTGACAGTTGCCGCAGCAGCCCATGCCGCGAACGCTCTCGATGGGTGTGTCGAAAAAATGAAAATGGGAGACCGCACCTCAAAGCCGGTGTTCACATCAAACACGACCGTCTACAACACGAACGCGATTACCTATTTCGACGGCTATTGCTCACTGGCCGCATATGGCGGCAGTCGCGTTCACGCAGAATATATCTATCCAGATGACTCGATTCAGGCCGAGTACATGGAAAGCGATGAATGGCAAAAGCAGGGCGCGAAGCTCCGCTACGACGATCAATCAAATACTTACTACCTCCACGTCTCCGTGAAGCAAGCACGCGAAGAAACGTCGGAAGAAGCCGAGAACCAATCAACCGTTCTTGGCGTCGACCGGAACGTGGACGGGTATCTCGCAGTCACCAGCACAGGCGCGTTCATCGGGAACGCCGACCTGCTCAATCACAAACGCCGCGAGTACGAACGTCGCCGCGCTCGCCTCCAGCAGCAAGGCACACGAAGCGCACACCTCACCATCCAGTCCATCGGAGACACCTTCTCCAACTGGTCAGAGGACTTCTTGCACCAAGCATCGAAGGAACTGGTCAAAGAGGCTGTTTCTCAGAACTGTACGACCATTGTGTTCGAGGACTTGGAGAATATCCGTGACCGCATCTCGAACGCCTCGAAGTTCCAGCAATGGGCGTTCAACGAGTTGAAACGCCAAGTCACCTACAAGGCCAAACAACACGGAATTTCTGTTGAGACAGTCCATCCAGCCTACACCAGTCAGCGGTGTTCGGAAACGGGGTGTGGCTTCACGCATAAGGACAACCGTGACGGTGACGTGTTCGTGTGCCAGAAATGCGACAAAGAGCTACATAGCGACTACAACGCGGCGCGAAATATCGCACACAAGTTCATCCAGAATCGGCGCAAGTCTGGTTCTGGAGGGGCAACCTATCACCTTGCCCTTAAGTCGGGAACAGTGAACGGGAATGGCGACTACTCGCCTTCCACAGTTTAGTGGATAGACCGGGAGTTCACCGACAAACCCCGCCGTTCTACGGCGGGTGTAGGTGATGCTGTGCGTCCCTGCTGCAGAAAACAAAGACCGCTCCGACGCCGCGTTACTTCCC
>OBKM01000231.1_pt1 | contig 28068 bp, 36 predicted proteins | sample 1519691 | NCBI WGS metagenome assembly OBKM01 (sample SAMEA37050418, study PRJEB22526) | metagenome | biome: saline pan; feature: lake; material: water | place: Egypt | collected 2015 | depth 0.5 m
AACGTATCCAGAGCCCTGACTCACGTGTCACGTTACCCAGTGCAAGACTCGCGCATTCCATCTTGCACGGTGCGTCCTAACAGAATACGGAGAGGTTTGTTTCGCTATCTTCGGTAAGAGCCATGCAGTATTCCTCATTCTAGAAGCGCTGACGTTCCGGCGTGGCATATCAAGCTGTGGCGACGAGCGTGGCGAGACTCCCAGTTGTCGGCTGCATCCCACGGCGAGCGCCGATACTACCTCGGGAAAGGTTTTGAGCAATAGGTCTCTACTAATCGCGGCCGCAACCGCTCTATGACCTGCTTCTGATTTGGGCCCCCTCAATTATTTTCCTGGATTACTATGGGCGTTCGCCTCGCTCCCACTGTAAGCGTGTGGTTGACTTCTTCCCACGGCTTCGACGAACGGACGAAGAGAAAAACAAGCTCGCAGGCGTCTGGGGCAACCTGCGCCAACCACAACGGGTGAGTGAGAGCGGCGACTGGAGCAGAGTCGTACGACAGCCCTGTGCTGACGGCCGAAAGTGATGGACTCATAGGTGTGGCCGACTGTCACTCTATATGACCGAAGAAACAAAAGACAACGTTGTCCCGGGCTCGGAGACAGAGCCGGAGACAGCGGCGGTTGCAGGGTTTGACTTCCGGGGAGATTTCGACTTCGGGGCCTTCCTCGAACACTACGCGACCACCGGATTTCAGGCCACTGCCGTTGGGGAGGCGGTCGATCTGATCACGGAGATGCACCGCTCAGAGGCAACGGTATACCTCACCCTCACTTCGAACATCGTCTCCTCTGGACTGCGTGAGGTTGTCGCAGCGATGATCCGTGAAGGCCTAGTCGACGTGGTAATTACGACTTCCGGGTCCATCGCAGAGGACGTAATCAAGACCGAGAAACCGTTTAGGATGGGATCGTGGGACGCAGACGAAGCGACCCTACGTGAGCGGGGGATCAACCGCCTTGGCAATATTTTCGTCCCCTCAGATCGGTACGTGTGGCTTGAGTCGTACCTCAATACGTTCTTTGCGGAGTTTTTCGCCGACAAGAAACTTCGCACCGCAACGGAGTTTACCCGTGCTCTCGGGGATCGGCTGGACGATCCCGACTCGGTTCTCGTGCAGGCGGCCAGACACGACGTGCCGGTATTCTGTCCGGCACTCGTCGATTCGGAGATCGGAAACTTCCTCTACTACTACAGACAAAACGAGGATCCGGAGATCGGTATTGAGTCGCTTGCTGATTACGATGCACTCATCGAACACGGGTTACTCGCCGACGAAACCGGCCTCATCGTCCTCGGTGGCGGGGTCCCGAAACACCAGGCGATCATGACGAATCTGTTCCGAGGCGGTGCCGACTCCGCGGTGTACGTCTCGACGGGGATGGAAGGCGACGGCTCGCTTTCGGGTGCTCCACCGAAAGAGGCAGTCTCGTGGGGGAAGATCAAAGCCGGCGATCGAAACCACGTTCTAGTCGAAGCCGAAGCCACTCTCGTGGTTCCGCTGATCGTTGCGGGTGTACTCGAAGCAGCCGAGCCGGCCGCGGACACCGAACCGACATCGGTCCGGCCACCCGAGTGAGCCAACCGGCCCACCGCAGCCAGTTGTGTCTCGGAGCCGGGACTCGAATGTCCCGACCGCAGGTACTCCTGTCGCCGTTTTGACCGGTGTGGAGGGCGGTGTGAAACACGCCCGCTCGGCAGCGCCCCCTCCCCCGTTTGTGAACTCACCCCGGGGCAGTCGCCTCGACCGCCTGCACATTCGCCTGCGTCCATCCGTCCGTTTCTGGACGGTATAGGCAAAACGGTGAAGTCTCAGGGTGACCCCGAGGCAGTTGATGTGTCACACCCAGCGGGTGCATCCGCAGGCCGTTCAGCAACGGTCACGGTCGTCTCCTGGTGGCTCACTTCGACGGAGTGTGAGTCGCCCCGATCCGTGGTCGCGATCGTCAGTGCGTTGACTGTTGTCGACTGGTTCACTGGAGGGACAGCGACACGACCAACAGACCGGCCGCTAGTCTCTTTGACCTGAACGGCAAAGCCATCAGGGGTAGGGACAACAGCGAAGCGGTACTCAGCGAGCGTGTGGCCGGCGGTGGCCTGGGGACTTTTGAATGACCGCACACACTGGTCGTCGGTCGCGAGGTCGACGGCGTAGACCGTCTCGTTCCCGACGACGTCCCACGCTGACCGGGTTATCGAGACCTCTTCACGCCAGCCCACGTCGCCGACCACGACCGTGTCTGTCGGCTCGACAGCCAGCCGCTCACTGCGAACACCGAGTGTCCACATGTGACGGCGCTCGCTTGCGACGGCAACTGCTGCGGTGCCGGTAGTATTCATGCGCTCGCCGGGCCCATCGAAGAGGTTGCCGCGTTCGACGGTCAGGTTGGTCCCATAGACGAGCTGATAGTCCTCGACAGCGAGTGTTGTCCGGTCCTCAAGATTCGCATCCGCCACCGTAGCCCCGCCGGAATAGATCCCGGGGACAGCAATAACTACCAGTCCCATCGCCAGGACGACCGCAGCCAGATGGCGCCGGGAAATCCCACCCTCTGTGGGACCGAAAACAAGGAGCACCGGGAGGAGTGCAACGACAACACCAGCGCCGACAAAAAGCAGCAGTGTGCCGGCTGGAACCGTCGCTGCCGTTACCCCCAGAACCACGACGGCTCCTCCTCCAAGAACCACGAGGAACGTCCAGGCCACCCCGAGCTGGCGCCGTGTCGGTATCCAGCGACGCTGGCCAAAAATCGGCGACAGCCGATCGGACGATCCCCCAGCTGCGATTCCGACCACGCCCGCCACGACCACCAGCAGCGCGAAGCCGACGCCGTCGTATCGAAGAAACGTGGATTGCGCCGGGGTAAGGACGATGAGCCACAGACTCTGGACGAGTCCAACAACAAAAGTCGCCGCGGTAACACTCGCGACCGACGGTCGCGGCAGATCCCGGTTGAGAAGCCATAGGCCGAACAGTACCCCGAGAACGAATCCAACAGCGTGTGCGTGAAACCCGATCCCAGCCCAATCGGGCGGTGCTGGCGGCGCGGGCTCGACGGTCCCCTCAACAAGTGGCTCCTGAATGACCGATACTGCCGTCGAGAGAACACTTGTGGCAAGTACCGCCAACAACGAGGGACCAGGAAACGTAACCACGGCTGCCCCGAAAAGTGCATAGACCGCACCCGAAAATCCGAGGCCGGGACCGAGTGAAACGAGACCTGTGATGAGACCACCGCCGAGGAGGATGGCTGGGAACACCACGAGGGCACGCATCCATGGCCAGACGCCCTCGTCCCCACCGGGATCACGGGAGTGCCCCCAGGCATACTCGACGATCACGCCGAAGGCAACAAGGCCGCTGAGATTCGAAATAATGTGGGACGGTGAGCTGTGGGTGAAGGCAGCGCTTACCATGCCGGCCGGGTACCCGTACGACCAGGAGACGAAGGGAAATACCACCGGATCGTCCCAGTGACCGAGTCCATCCTGTAAGAAGAGATACACAGCCAGTAAGAAGCCAGCGGCCACAAGCGTCCCCAGTGGGAGCCCGTAGAGAAGCCGCCCACTGGCGGCTTCGCGGAGGTGTCGCCCTCCGAGAAACCAGAACAGTCCTGCCGCAAAGAAGACGACCACAGCGACGCCAAGCTGTGCCAGCGAGAGCATTCGGCGTTGGTAGACCCGATAAGGAAAAGACGTTTACGCCGGCGCTTTGGACACACTGTCACGACGAGTGACGGAGCACGCTACACATGACTAAAGGCAAAGGCGTTGCCCGTAGCGGGGTCTGCCCCCGTTCTACCAACCGCCATGGAGCGCGACGACAGCTCGCCACGACCGAGCTGTTCTGTTCGGCCAAAGGGACCCCCGGCCGGAGGTTGTGTCGGCCGAGGGTACGGGTACATGATGAGGCAGTATCGCGCCCTTGCGGGGGCAACGGGCAGTCACACCCCGGCTTAATTCAGCGCGATCTCCCCGCATGTCACCGCCACAGAACGTGGCAGGAGTGGTGTGGCGCCGTCGGGTCCGTTGTTCGGGGCCGGCCCACAACAGCCCCGCCACGGCGTCCGTCTTTCGCCGCCCTGGAGTGTGGTGTGAAATGCGGTATAGACAAGCCTAACTGTGCCAATAGCGAACCTGTCGCCGGCCAAAGCGCGGTGGTCGACAGCGCATCCGACGCGCTTGTTCCTACGACTGCAGTCGTGGGCTCCCGCGCTGCACACGCATGAAGATTTCACCGCGTCCAATCGTCATCGGCCTGTTGAGTATTCTCGCTTTGAGTCTCGCGGCTGCCACGCTCACGTCGCCCGTGGACGTCGACGGCGACCTTGGGGTCGGTGGCGAGGCCGACAGACCGGAGCCCGGGGAGGGCCAGGAGATCGGGGTCCCGATCGATACGGCAGACAGCGACGAGATCGGTGGCCTCCCGACGGGTGTGTGTGTCGAGCCACTAACGGCAATCCCACCAGAGGCACTGTTAGGCGCGTTCATTCTCCTCGGTGTGGTACTGGCACTGTTGGTCCGAGGACCCGGCGTAGCGGTCGTCGCCGTCGTCGTCGGGTTTTGGACCATCGTTGCGGCAATCGTTCTGCTGACCGCCGGCTGTCCCGATGGGTTCATTGGAGACTCGCTGATTACCGGAGGTGATTCGATCGACTTCGAGGAAGGGACGCCGCTCACCGAGGAGACGAATGGGTCAGCCCAGCCGGTTTCGGTTCCATCGCTCCTTTTGCTTGCAGTGGTGGCCATCGGACTCGTCGGAATCGTCCTCGGACTTCGTGGAAGTGACTCAGACACGACCGAGGAGGCAGTCGAGGAGAACGAGGAGTCGACAAAGCGAACGCGTCCCGCCTCGGTGCGAACCGGGACAACCGATGCAGCGGCCACAGTCGACGACTTGCCCCCGGAGAATGCGATATACGAGGCCTGGTCAGCGTTTGCGACATCCCTCGAGGTATCACGGCCGCGAAGTAAGACCCCAGCGGAGTACGCCGCTGCCGCAACGGCGGCCGGGCACGACGAGCGAGCCGTCCGGGAGCTCACCGGTGTGTTTCAAGCCGTCCGCTACGGACTCGTCGCACCGACCCCCGCCCGGAAAGCCGATGCCGTCGCAGCACTCGAGACGATCGCTGACACCATCGACGACGAGACACTCAGGGAACGGGCAGCACAGTTACGTGACGATGAGTAAGCGGCTGATTATTCTCGGCGTGGTGGCGCTCGTTTTCGGAATCGCAGCCGCTGTCGACGGCGGCATCGCGAGTGCAGTGCCGGTGTCGACGTCGGTGGCCACGGGAATCGGCCTCACGACCGCGGCGATCGGTGCGTACGTGTTGTGGACCCGCCGGCCTGAGACGCTCCCAACGGACGAAGAGGCTCCCGAAACGCCGGTCAAGCGGACGCACATCGGAGGCGAGTTCGAACGTGACCTCGAATCGCTACGAAGTCCAGGCCGCGGAGCGATTAGACAGCAACGTCAGCTTCGACTCCAGCTCGAACAAACGGCCCACGGCGTGTTGACTACCCACGACGGACTTACCGAAGAGCAGGCCGCACAGGCATTGGACCGTGGCAGCTGGACCGATAACCCACACGCCGCAGCGTACTTTTGTGGCCGGTATCCAGAATGGGCGCCCCTGTCGTTGCGGGTCCGGGACGGGACGCCGCTTGGTCCGGACGAGACGACGAAGCTCACTGCCGCCCTCACGGAACTCGAGTCAATCGCGGAGGAGCCAACACGATGAGCGTAAACACCACAGCCGAGACCGACACAGCGGTCACCAAGGTCTACACGCGGATGACCAACCGGTGGTGGCTTCTTGCTCCTGCCGCCCTTGTCGCAGCCGGAGTGGGGGTGCTGTTTTCGGCCCCGGCGCTTTTGATCACGGCTGTCGTTGGAGTCGGCGTACTGGCCTACCAGAATACGGTCACAGGGATCGATCTTTCCGTTGACTTGTCCCGAGAGATCACGCCACCAGACCCCGATCCGGGTGATGCAGTCACAATCGAGACGACAGTCTCGAACACCGGCGGGGCTGTGATCCCGGAGCTGCGTGTCATCGACGGTATTCCGGCCGAGCTGTCTGTGACGGAAGGGACCACACGAGTGACCACGACCCTGCGCCCGGGTGAGACCGAGACGTTCTCTTACAGCGTCATAGCACGGCGTGGCCGACACCCCTTCGGACCGGCAACGGTCTCTCTCAGAGACCCGACAGGGGCGGTCGAAACGAGCGGTGAAATAACAACTGGAGACACAGTCGTCTGCCGGCCAACGCCGACAGCCCTGCCGCGGACACTCCTGGGGGAGCTGACGACGCCGTACGCCGGTCAACTGACGACCAGCGATCCGGGTAGTGGGGTCGAGTTTCACACGATGCGAGAGTACCAGCGCGGGGACGACGTCGGGCGAATCGACTGGAACCAGTTCGCCGCGACCGGCGAGCTCCGGACACAACAGTTTCGAACCGAGCGGTCCGCAACGGTCCTGATTCTCGCTGACCTCCGGGCCCCGTCCTTTCACCGGCCAGGACCGACAGCCGATCACGCTGCCTTTCAGATCCACGCCGCTGTTGGCCGGCTGTTCGTCTCGTTGCTCGACGCCGGGCACCGTGTCGGTCTCGCCACGATGGGTCCGTCATATTGGTTAGCGCCGGACGCAGGACAGCGCCACCGCACAGAGGGCCTGCAGGCACTCGGGAGCGATCCAGAGTGGTCACCTGGCCGGACGGCGACCGAGCAGACGATCGTTAGACAACAACTGCGCCGTATCCGTCGGCAACTGGGACGACACACACAGGTCATCGTCTGCACTCCACTGTTGGACCGTGAAAGCAAACTAACCGTGACAACACTCGCTGCAGCCGGACACAGCCCGACCGTCCTCGCACCGGCGCCAACGGCGACTGCAGAAGGTGCTGGGGGGCAGTTCAGTCGGCTCGACCGTTCCCTCCGTGTCGGAGCACTCCGACGACAGGGAATCCCGGTCGTCGACTGGGACCCCGATACTGCACTCGAGACGGCGCTGACACAGACGCGGGTGGGACGGTCGTGAGCGACGAGGAGACAGTCTCCGAGCCGGGGTACCAGCCGCCACGAGCCTCGCTTGTTGGGATGGCCGGGGCCGTTTTTCTCGTCGTTGTACTGACACTTCCCGCCGGAGTGGGCGGGCTGTTGGCCGCTGCAGGCGGGACGTTACTCGTCGGCAGCGTCCTCACAGGACTTCGGCGGAGTATGCTTGTCGGCATCGGAGGCGTCTTCGCTGGGGTCCTCGTGGCCGGCGTGACGGGCACCGGAGTCGGTGCCGTGGCAATCGCCTCCGCAGCGACGGTCGTCGCATACGACGCCGGTCATCTCGCGATTGATCTGGGAACGACGATGCGCGAGCGGGGAACAACGACACGAGCCGAGTTGACACACATTGGAGGGACAACGGTGGTCGCTGCGGGAGCGGCTGCGATCGGGTACACCGGCTACGAGGTCGCTGCCGGTGGACAGCCGGCGACGACGCTCGTCGCGTTGTTGTTTGCCGGGCTGGTGCTGTTGTGGGCCCTGCGATCGTCGGCAGACAACCCGCGGTGACCTCGTCTCCGCCCTGAACGACGAAGGTTCTCCGTGGGTACTCCCGGTTGGAGTACCCGGCTGCCTTGAGGGAGGGGGCCTAGCGCCTGCTATCAGGTAAAGTGCGAGGCTTTTGGCTTGAAGCTCATTGACCTCCTCCCGTGCCTGAAGACGCGGGAATCCGCGAAGCGGCGGTCACGGTTGCGCGTTTCCTCGGTGGCGAAGTACGCTTTCGCGTCCCACGTCGACAGTCGCCGTCCAGTTGTGACCAAAGACGTGCTTTGCAGCGCGTATAGCCCGGCCAAACGGGCCGTCACTCCGACACTCGGTCGGCGTTTCGACGCGACGAATACCGCTTGTCGCTCCACAGCGGGGGATTCAGCCCGCACGGGACCACGATTCGCGTCGCCCGAAGCGTTACGTCGTGGATTGGTTCGATTGGATTTGTTACCACGTGAGAAGTCACGGCGAAGCCGTAGTGCCGTCGAAGACGACGTTTCTCAACGTGGGACCTCCGGTACTGCCGTTTCCAGGATACAGCCCAATCAAGCTTACGCGCGCATCCACGGCCTGAAGACCGTGGCATTGCGCTGCTCCGCCTGTAAGGCGGCACAGAGGCGGTATCAAGCAGGACGTTCGATCGTCGGCACCGGCGTCTGCTCGACGATGTTACGGACGATCTCCCGGCGATCGACGTTGTTGACCTTTGCCTCCGGTGTCAACACGAGGCGATGGGCGAAGACGGGTTCGACGACCGCTTTGATGTCTTCGGGCACGGCGAAATCACGCCCGCCCAAAACAGCCCTCGCGCGGGCCGCTTCAAAGAGACGTTGGATCCCCCGAGGTGACACACCCACCTCTACCCGGGGCTTCTCACGGGTTGTCCGGCCCAGTGTCACGATATACTCGAGTAAGTCGGTGTCAACGTGGACCGACTCGGCGACCTCACGAAGCTGGACCACCGTCTCGTCGTCGACCACACACTCGACAGAAGGGGTCTGGTCGTCACGGCCCGCACGGCGATGTAACAGTTCAACCTCCCCCTCCTCGTCGGGGTAACCGATCGAGGATTTGATCTGGAACCGGTCGACCTGTGCTTCCGGAAGCTCGAATGTTCCCTCTTGTTCGACCGGATTCTGTGTTGCGATCACGAAAAACGGGGCCGGGAGCGGATACCGCTCGCCGCTGACTGTGATCTGTTGTTCTTCCATCGCTTCTAGCAGTGCGGCCTGGGTTTTCGGCGGCGCCCGGTTGATTTCGTCTGCCAAGACGATGTTGGCGAAGATGGGCCCCTCGTCGAACTCGAAGGATCGCTCCTGTTCGTTGAAGATGTGGGTACCAGTTACGTCGGATGGAAGGAGATCGGGTGTAAACTGGATCCGTGAGAACTCTAGTCCAAGGGCCGTCGCGAGTGACTTTGCGGTGAGTGTTTTGCCGGTCCCGGGGACGTCCTCGAGAAGAATATGCCCCCGTGCGAGCACGCCAGTCAGCAGAAGCTCGATGAACTCCGGATCGGCGATGACGGCAGCCAGAATCTCATCGGAAAGCGCATCGAGCTTGTCACCGGCGGTGTCGATATCCATACCGACAGGCGGCGCCGCCGGTTCTTATACCTTGTCCGACCGACGGGGACAAGCGGATTCCAAGACGTCGGTGGGTGCGTCTGCCCCGCTGCCGTCCGGGTGTGCTCGCATCCCGGGGGGGTAGGGCGTAACGTTCATACCAGCAGGGCCAAGAATGTCAGAACGGCCATGGTTGATTTACTGACCGTGGGAGCAGTCGGGGCCGTCACAGTCGTGGGGCTCGCGCTACTACTTTTTGGCTTCGAGATCGCTAAGCCGCTGCTGGGGGTCGGCGGTGCGGTTGCGGGTGCGGTTATCGGGGGCGGATTCGGGCTTGCGATCCTTCCGTCACTCGTTGGTGGACTCCAGTTTGAGACACAGTTGTTTGTCGCTGTCGGCGGTATCCTCGTCGGGGCATTGTTCGGGTATGCATTCATTCCGCTTGTCGGCCGTCTTGCAGCCGCAGCAGCCGGGTTCGCAGGGACAGCACTCGCAACCGTCCTCGTGTTCGCCGGTGAAGAGGTACTCGATGCAGTTCTCGAGGCGATCCCTGCAAATCCGGTCGCGAACCCAGGCGGAGCTATCGAGGCGCTTAGTACTGCACCGGTGTTCCAGCAAGCGGCGTTACAGGAAACACTCGCCGTGGCGGCCGGTGTAGGGCTCATTGGGGGGCTGATCGCGCTGCGGTACTACACCGACATCGTCGCGTTGGTGGCTACGAGTGCCGGTGCTGCGCTCATCGGTGTCGTTGCGCCGCTGTGGATCACGATCGTCAACGAAGGTGCAGTTGAGCCGACCTTAGCGGAGTTTTCCCCGCTGTGGTTCGGCGCGGCGTTTGTTATCGGCGCCGTGTTCCAGCTGAGTCGGCACTTTGACGCGCTTGATCCTCGCTCTGGTGATGCGACAATCGGCGGGTAACGGGATCGATCTAGTCGGCTGCTGTGGCCAGGGCCGCCGCAGCTGACGGGGAAATGGAAACGGTGGCTCCGGTAGTCTCTTAGTCGTTCATCGGTTACCTCACAGCAATGCCAGTCGAAGCGATAAGCGCCGGCGCGATTCTCTTTCGTGACACTCGCGGTCGGCGCGAATACCTCTTGTTGAAAAGCCGTCCAGGAGACTGGGAATTCCCCAAGGGTGGTGTCGAGGGTGAAGAAGAGCTACAGCAAACGGCGATCCGTGAGGTAAAAGAAGAGGCCGGAATCGAAGAGTTTCGCCTCCTCGATGGCTTTCGCGAGGACTACGACTACGTCTTTGAGGCGAACGGAAAGACGATTCACAAGACGGTCCACCTGTTCATCGCCGAATCGTTCGAGACATCTGCAACCCTCTCCGAAGAGCACCGTGACCACCAGTGGCGCGATTACGACCAGGCGGTCAACACGATTACCCAAGACGGTCCTCGTGATATCTTCAAACGTGCTCACCGGTTCATCGACGAGAACCACCGCTAACAGTTGATGAAAACGCGGCAATGTCTCCCCCACAGAGTACGTCGTCGTGAAGTACCTCGGGGGCAAATCCCCGAGGTTCTCTGCCTGCTTTCTTCACAGACCGAACAGACTTGTTACGGATCCATACGGATTGACTTTTTCCACACGACTGAGGTCCTGTCTTTTAGGTCACCGAGACTCAAACGGACGCTTTAGACGCTGTCGACCCTGGTCTGTGCTTGAGGGGTCGAGAGAAGGAGCGATTCGGACGGTGGTATCGGCGGTGGAGAGTTACTGCATGCCGATAAAACGAGATCGGCAAAATCGTTCTATGAGGGCGGTACATCCGTAGATATGGGTGTCTTCAGCCGGGGGTATCGACCTCGACGGCGACTTGCTTTGTGGGTTACTTGTGGGGAAGGGACAGGACTGCAGTTGTGGGAGTCAGACGGTGGGAGAGTATGGGTTGCAACCGACGAATGCTGGCTGAGTCAAGCAGCCGTTACGCCGCTTCTCCGGTGGATTCTGTGTGGTTCTGTGTGGGTCTGTGTGGGTCTGTGTGGGTCTGCACCGGTGACTCGGCGGTACCGTTGGGTTCCGTCGGTATATCCAATGATGTATTCCTCATTCCAGAAACGCTGACGTTCCGGCGTGGCATATCAAGTCGTGGCGACGAGCGTGGCGAGACTCTTAGTTGCCGGCCGCATCCCACGGCGAACGCCGATGGCCGTTCGCCTCGCTCCCACTGTAAAGAAATCGTAGTGCCAACGCTGTTAACGAAACACATTCACCAGCGCCGGCGTAGTTTGGGTGTGGAGTTCGACCGGGAGTTTCCGTTTGAGCTGTTCGTCTGTCGGTACCTTGAGCGTAACTGGCCGCTTGTGGGGTCACTCGGAGACAAACAGTCCTTACTTGTCGGCCGCCAGCTCGGCACTCAGGCGCGACGATGGGATACGATCGTCGTAGTCACAACTGAGGCGTCAGTGCGACAACGCGCCCGGTTTGGACCACAGGCGTTTAACCAAGACCTACTCCGGGTGCTCAGGAACGCGCCGGCAACTTTCGAGTGGTACCGTGACACGATGCCACAACCCGGGTTTCCGTGGCGGTACGTCCGCGCTGCCGTCCGGCGGGCTGCCGACCGTGACCTCATCGAGACACGCCATCGGGGAGGTCGACTTGAGTACCGACGCCGGTGGACGTTTCCCGACTGGCCAGACCGGATCATCGTCTTCGAGAACAAACCGGATCTCGGGGCCGCGGCCGCGGACGACCTGGCCGGGCAACTCCAACACGACGTCGCTCTCGGGCTGGCTGACGAGACGTGGGTCTGCACACGGCCGACGGGTGACAGTGTCGAACCGATCATCCTCGAGTCGATCCCTGTCGAGGCCGGAATCATCACCGTCGATCCCGACCGGGATACCGGCACCGTCGAGTGGTATCCCCGACAGCTTGACGTGGACGGACCAGGAGAGCAGATCGACCATCGCTCCACGGAAGACGCCACAACCGTCTCGCGGGCGTGGAAGCAAACCCGTCGTCTCGAGCTCGCTGAGCGGGTCTACGGCCGCGGCTGGCGGTCGTACGTGGAATCGATGCGGCCGGACTGTCGTCACTTCAGCCTTGAAGAACACGCGACGGGGTATTTGCCGTGGTGCAGTGCTAAACAGCGCTGCCAGACTCAGCGTGAGTGTGCCGGATCGTGTTCAGCCTTCGAGCCCGAGCCACCACAGTCACGGATGAAGGAGTGGCCACTCGACGGCGGTTCAGGCAGGTGGTTTTCCGAGGTGTTGCAGCGACGACGACGCCGACGACGGCCCGGGGAGGAAACAGACTGAGGCGTCCACAGGCGAAACAGGCCGAGTGCCTCGGGGCGCAATCCCCGATGGGGGCCAGCTCACGCCGACTCAACGACCGTCTCCACGTCGGTGGATGCGAGTTTGTACGTCGGAACGAGCCGATCGACGACGGTAACGAGTCCCCGGTCAGCGAGTTTCGTGAGGTCTGCCTGAAGTGTGTCGGCGGTGGGAACATCGTCGGTCTCGGACTCGAGTTCGTGCAGCACCGCGACGACGCTCAGTGCCCGTTCGTCGGGGTCCGGAAGAACCGTCAGAAGCGCCGCCTGCCGGGTGGTGACCGTCACTGTCGGTGGCCCCGCGTTGTCGCCGTCGTCGAGGAGCTTCGTGGCCGCTGGTGTCGCCCGGATGAGGCTGTCCTCATCACGGTAGTAGTACTCCTCGAGTTCGGCCTCCAAGTACTGGTGGACCGCGCTGCCGCTTTCGAGCCCCCACCGGTTTTGTAACTCGGCGTTTTTCGTCGGCTGGAGCTCGACAATATCGGCGAGCCGGCGGCGGGCAGTCTCCGACGGCATGTCTTTCCGTAGCCCGTGCACCTATTTGGAGATTCTGACTCAGGAAGACCCTGCGGTCTCAGATACCGGGGTCGGATCACTGAGCGTCTCCTCGACCTCAGTATAGGTGAGCACCAGCGCGATCAGCCCCAAGACGCCGGCGACGAGGAAGGGAACGATGAAGCCGTAGGCGACGAGGACACCGGAAAGAAGCGGCCCGACTGCGGTCCCTAAACCAAACGCCATTGTGAGCACCGACAGTGTCGTCCCCGACTGGCCTTCCACAGCGAGGTCACCGGCTACCGCGAGGCTGGAGACGAACACCATCGCCACCGAGATTCCGTGGACCCCCCGTGCTGCGAGCATCCCGGCCGGCGTCGAGACCAGTCCCTGTGCGACGACGGCCGGGATCAACAGAATAAATCCCAGCAGCAAAAACGGCCGCCGACCATAGATGTCAGTCCCGCGCCCGACCGGCACCTGGACGATGACGTTCACGACGACAGTGATCGCAAACTGGAGACCAAACACCGTCGGCCCTTGTCCGAGCCGGGCGTTGATCGGTTCTTGGAGTGTCGCAAAGAGGGCGATACCAGTCGCCATGAAGAAGGTCCCGACACCGAGTATGAATATCGGGTCGAACCGATGTGGACCGCCGCGGTCGAGGATCGCAATCGAGAGGTCGTCACCGGCAGACGCCTCCGTACCCTCGGGATCGGCGATAAACGCCCAGACAAGGAGGAAGCTGACGGCTGCGCCGGCGACAGCAACACCAAAGGCAGCGGTGAACCCATCGACCGTCGGTCCGCCGGGAAGCGTGTATGGGCCCAGTTCGACCACTTGACCGGCGACGATAGGACCGACCCCGAAGCCGAGCAACCGGAACGTGTTGAAGACACCGAAGTTGCTGCCACGTTCGCTGGCCGAGGCCGCGAGGTCGTTGACCAGCGCGATCGTGGCCGGAATAACAAATGCCCCACCGATGCCTTGCAGGGCGCGGACGACGACCAGTCCAAGGTACGTGTCGACGACGATGTATGCCGCCCCAGACACGGCGAGGATGACCAGTCCGAGCAGAATGAAGTACCGGCGTCGGCCGGTCCGATCGGACAACCGGCCGGTTACCGGCTGTGCAAAGCTGTTGAGAAAGCCAAACAGCGACAGGACGATCCCGATCAGCAACTCGAGGGTGATCGGAATCCCGAACAATGTCCCCCCGATGAGCCCCGACACGCTCACCCCCCCGCTGGCGATATACAACGGGAGGATGATAATCAAAAACGAGTTTGCAATCGCGTCTGCCATCCGGGCAATGCCGAGGACGAGAATACGGCGGTCGGTGTCGAGAACTCCCACGATATACCTGTGACAGCCGAGCCGTATGATACCGACGCTTTCGGACAACACAACCGATAGGACAAGGACGCCGTTAGTGTCGGCCCGGCGAGGGTGACGGCCCGAAGAGTATCCGGCTGCCGGCGACACGCGGCCTGCACAAAGTAAAAGAACCAAGGTCGTTATGTGTGAACTATGACCCCTCGCGTGACTCCTGATCAGGTGCCCGGTGTTCTTGAGGACCTGTCGTTTCCGATCGTACGCTCAGATGCCGCTGCTGAACTGTCGGAGACGGTTGTTGTCACAGACACAGATGAGATCAACCTGGGCGAGCTCGTCTCCGACGCCGACAATGACACGTACCAGTCGAAAGAAGCACTACTCACCGAGATTCAACAGACGCTCCCGGGGCGGGAACTGTAGTCACGCGGCGCCGATCAAAAAGCCATAATTACCTCCACTGACATGTGTTTGGTGTATGGAATTCTGTGACGCGTGTGGCTCGATGATGAAGACCGAGGAGGAGCTGTGGGTCTGCTCAAGCTGTGGGCAAACCAAGCCGAAGGACCCAACTGCAGACTACGTGTTGACGGAAGACCAGGAGGCACAGGAGGTTATCGAGACCACGGACACAGACAGTAGCCTGCCCACGACGGAAACTGAGTGTCCGGAATGTGGCAACGACCGGGCACACTGGTACATGCAACAGATTCGAGCCGCAGACGAGTCAGAGACGCGGTTTTTCATCTGTACTGAGTGCGATCACAAGTGGCGTGAGGACGACCACTGATCGCGTATGGTGTCGTCGGTTCCGCCACCGTCACTGTCCGGGTCACCGCTTGCCGAGTGGACACAGACAGACGACACAACAGAAGTGCTCTTCGAGATGCCGGGTGTCACCGTCGCCGGTCGCACACTGGTTTACGAACGGGAGAACCGTTTCATCTTCGTTACCCGGCTGGTGTTCGAGCCGTCGTTGCCGTCGATTTTCCACTCGCGGGTCGCGTCAATGGTCCTCTCTGCGGCGAAACAACGCTTTACCAATCGGCTGCAGAACCGCGGCGCGACGGCAGTTGAGTACGTCACGCCACAAGAACACCACCACGACACGGGGTCGATTCGAATCGTTCCCTTTCAGTCAACCCGCGAGGACGGAGCAGCGTACGCTGGCTCGCTGGCAGTATGTCGAAACGGGACCTTCGTCCTCGCCGGGGGTGCGTACCCGGCGGACACAGAGGACGCCGACGAGTACGAAGCCACGTTACGCGAGATCTACGAACGGACAGTCTAACGTTCCGCAACGATCTAGGTCAACCGCCGGTTTCCCACCGTGCACGTGTCAGGTAACCCGTGTGGCCGACCCCCTTAGTGCTCGGTCGTGACCCCCGGTCGTCGAAATCCATCCCCCGTTGAATGGTCTCGGTGGTCTCGATCGCAGTAAACGAACAGTCTTCGGCGGCCTGGTGGGCATCGCGGGCTGCCTCGACGAACGGCGAATAGACGATCACCGTCGCCCCGGGTGCAAGAACACGTGGAGTCTTCCGGAGAATGGCAGCGGCACCCGGCAAGTCGAGTGTGACTGCGTCGAACGGGCCCGCCAGTTCCTCGATCACCGCCGCCAGGTCGCCCTCACGAAGTTCAACTGCGTCGGCGAGGGCGGCACGGCCGAAGTTCTCGCGGGCGGTCGCCGCGGCGTCGGCGTCGGATTCGACGGTCAGGACATCGGCTCCCGCGTGAGCGCAGTAGGCTGCTAACACCCCGGTTCCGGTACCGGCATCAAGGACACGATCGTCGACACCGATGCCCGTTTCACCCAAGACCAGGCCGATGTCCCGCGGCATCATCGGTGCTCCGGTGCGATCGAAGTGCTCGAAGAAGTCCCGACCGCGGAGTCTACGGGCGGTGAACCCGACGTCGAGGTGTGTCGTCACCGTCTCGCCAGGGCTGATATCTTGTGGAACAATGAGTACGCCGAGGTCGGTTTCGAGTCGCTCTCCCGGCTCAAGAAGGTACTCTCGGTCCTCGTTGACGAGCAACACGGCCACGCTGTCACTCGAGCGATGCGACAGCCGCCACGAGGTCACCGTCGTGTTCCTCGAGTGCCGACCGGGCGGCCGCCTCGGAGACACCAGCGCGGTTGGCGACGGTCTCGACGTCTTCGTCCGGGACCGTCGTTGCCGACGCCGCCGCCTCCAACGCCTGCTCGGTCGGGGACCCGAGAACCTGGTAGGTTTCTTGGCCCTGGGCGTTCATTTTCGTCACCGCGGGCGCATCAAACACCAACTCGGTGTCGTCGGTCCGAATCACGACCTCTGTGGCTTCGATATCCTCGGCTTCGATGCCCATCTGCTTCATCATCTGCTGCATTTTACTTGGATCGAGTCCGCCACCTCCAAACATGTTATTCGCAACGGTCTCTGCGGGCAAATACCTGACGCAGTCCGGCGCCGATGGTGACGTTATACGCTGAACAGACGCAATACCACGGCCTTTAGTAACTCGGAAAAGCGATTGAGGAAATTCAGCAACCGAGGGGATAAGTGCCGTCGCGTCCGGTGAATTTTGACCGTTCATCTCCCAGTCCCTCGAAAACTTCTACGGAGTACTATGCGTTCTGCGGACGCAGTAGGGCGGGGATACAGCGCCGTCACTGGCCGATTTTCTGAATGGTTTTGTTTCCCAGTTGTTTATATTCGAGTGTCGGCGCACTGGTTACGACCCCAGTGCAGCCGAGTGCCCGAAACTGGCGGTTCGAGTATCCGCCCACGCTGGAAACAGGGTGTGCCCCGATGTGGGAATCAAACAACAAGCGCCGGGCAAGCGTCCCACGATCCAAAGTAACCCCGAGTCTGCTGACACCGACTGAACCTCCGGTGGCACAAACAACACAGGGACTTCGGCCCGGTCGAGAGTAGGAGTACCGGGTGGCACTCCCAGGAGACTGCCCACAGACCGGCTACACACCGATTCTAACGGCGTGTTGGCTTGGCAGTCTGCAAACCTAAAACTCCCACCCCAGCGGTACGGTGCCGTGGGATTCCGCCCACCTTCAGGCGGAGGAGGATGTTAAGAGGGTCAGTACAGAAAGTGGTCCGGCTGTTCGCTGAGGTCGACGAACGAATCTGCGGCCTCGATCAGTGTCTCGGCGGTCGACTGACCGAACGCCATTACCTCGACACGCACGCCCTTGTGGCGGAGGTGGGAGCACAGCCGTGCGAAATCACCGTCGCCGGTACACAGAATGATCGCGTCGGCGTGGTTGGCGAGTGTTATCGCATCGAGACTCATCCCAACGTCCCAGTCGGCTTTCTTCGAGCCGTCACCGAAGGTTCGCAGCTGTTTACTCTTCGTTTCGAAGCCGATCTCACGGACTGCCTCGAAGAACTGTTCTTCTTCGGGGGCGTCGGCTCGGATAACGTAGGCGATTGCCCGGACCAGCGTCCGCTCATCGATAGCCGCCTCGAGCAACGCCGCGTAATCCAGGTTGGTTCCGTAAACGTTCTGTGCGGTGTGATAGAGGTTCTGTGTGTCCGCGAGGACGCTTACACGCTGGCCAGGGAGTGTAGTCACTGCCTGTTCTTTGGCCCAGCACCGGTATACACCTTTTGACAGAGTCAGCAGGTCACGTCGGCATGACCTCGATGTTGAGTGTCTTCCTGATCACCTGTGTCAGGCTAATTGAAGAGACAATGTACCACAGAATCCACGGCCGAAGGGGACCTAAGATCCCATCGTTCCACTCCCCAGGGCCGATCTCGCCGAAGATCGGCATAACCATTCCGGTGGTTATCTCGCCGGAGACCCACCAGATCCACAGGAAGATCGGGATCGTAAACAGCATCACCCAGACCATCGGGCGGAACTGTTCTTTGAACATCTCGAGTTGGTCGCCGACCATGTCGACTTGTTGTTGTTCGATTTCCTTGACGGCCTCCTCGTTGCCTGCCTCCTCGGCACGTTGTTTTTGTTCCTGAACGGCGTTCATCTGGTCGCGGTACGCAGCGATTACCTCTGTGTTCATCAGATTCGCCTGAAGCAGTGAGGTATACAGCCCGGTGAACAGGGCGGCTGCGAAGATAACCATGTAAAACGGTAACACGTCGTTCAACGGCCCGAACAACAGGTTGAGCGTAGCGCCGATTAGATCTTGTGCGGCATCTGACCAGTACCCGATGAACAACAGACCTGTCGCCACGGCGGCCCCTTTGTCCCATTTCGTCCACGATGGATCACTGTCGAGGGTTACCTCCGGTATCTCGACCTCAAAATCGAGATCGTCGATGCCGCCACCGAGGATTTCCTCGACGCCGTCTGGGTCGGCAAACTGAAATCCCTCGTCAGTGCTCTCAAGGATACCTTCTTCGATGATCCGGCCCCACTGACCGCTCGTGATGTCATCCTCGACGTCGCTCCAGGTCACAACACCGCCGTTGTCGTCGGCGGCTGTTTTCACCGTTTCGAGTACGTCTTCCATCTCTTCGTCTTCCTCAAGCAGCGACTTGACCCGCTTTGCGGTCCAGGCCATCACCACAGCCTAGTAGAGGTTGCTAAAGAAGGCTTTTGTTTCGCCGATCTGTCTCTCAGTCGTCGAAGGTCGCAGCAACGGCACCACGGACAGCCTCCCAGACCGCCTCGGGTGGCTGTTCGCCGTCGATCCGGACGAGGTCACCGGATGCTTCGAAGTGTTCGACCACAGGAAGGGTATTGTCCTTGAATACACGAATCCGTTCGCGTGCGGTTTCCTCGGTATCGTCATCACGCTGGACGAGCCGCTTTGCAACCGCCGGGTCCTCTGGGGGGTCGTACTCGACGTGGTAGACGTCGCCGGTCTCGGGATCAAGGCGCCGCCCCGACAGGCGGTGGATCAGTTCGTCGTCGCTGACCTCAAGATAGATGATGACGTCCAGTTCGGTAATCGACTCAAGATACTCGGCCTGTGAGCGGTTGCGCGGGTACCCATCGAGGACGAAGCCATCAGCGTCCGCGAGTGCTGCCTCGACGATCTCGTTGACGACCGGATCCGGGACCAGTTCCCCGGCCTCCATGTACTCCCGAGGGGTCCCGTACTCGGTTTCCATGTCTTTGTTTGCCCGCAGTGCATCACCTGTGGTGATGTGCTCAATGTCGTAGTAGGCGGCGAGTTTGCCGCTTTGAGTCCCTTTCCCGGCGCCAGGCGCGCCAAGCAGCATGATCCGCGGTCGTGCCATACTCCGTATTCGCCAGCAGACACATAAAGAGGCTTCGAGACGAGTGCCGGTGGCGTTTTTTACTGGTAGCCGATACGGGCAGACGTGACACGGTTTACCGCGACAACTGCGGCCGATCGGGTTGCCTTGATAGCAGACGCGGTCGTGGCGCATAGACAACGAGGCAGTCCGTACCTCACGGCGGCGGCTGCGACCGCACCGCCTGACGCGGCGGTGCCGGCCTGGGTCCAGTACCGAGCTCGTGACGGACGGTTCAATACGGACTGTCAAAGCGACGAGCTGGACCGGTTGATCGGGTATCTCGAGGGCTACCCCTCGTTCACCATCGTGGCTCGCCAACAGCCAGAGGACACAGACGGGACCAACGTCCACATTGAGGGCTACGGTGACGACGAGCGTCTCGCCCAGTTCGTCGAGGGGATGTTCACGGAAGTCTTCGCGTACGATGTAGACTACCGGCTGTGGATCAGCGAGGTCTAGAGGCTTACTCGCCCCCGAAGACCCGCCGCATCATCGGATGCATCTCCATCATCTGCTCTTCGGCGATCTCTTCGTAGAGTTTGTAGGTAATCGAGACCGTCAGCAACAGCCCCTCGCCGGAGACGTTACCGATCGTCCCGAGCATGTTCGCCATCACGGCAAGCAGGCCGACTAACGCACCGCCAAGGACGGTAACCTGTGGGATGTACCGGCCCATCACCTGCTCGACGATCCCGACGTTTTGCCGGAATCCGGGGATCTGCATCCCCGACCGTTGAATCTGCTTTGCCGTCGACTCTGGACCCATGTTCGTCGTCTCGACCCAGAAGATCGCGAAGATCGCGCCGCCGACGACCATGAATGTCAAGTCGACCCCGATGCGGGTCATCACCTGCCACGTCTCGATGCCTGCTGGTGGTGAGGTCCACGCCTCAGGGTTGTAAATCGGGGCCAGGTAGTAAAACAGCCCGCCGATGACCTGGCCGCCATCATAGGTCCCGAGCCACGGCATCTCGATGCCGAAGATGACGATGAAGTTCTCCTCTGGGGAAAGGCGGTTCAAAATCTGCCCGAAGAACTGGATGTTCGCCTGCAGCGCCCGAACGAGGATCATCGGTAGGACACTGGCGTAGATCAACTTGACCGGGAACCGGCCACGGGCGCCTTTCATGCGAGAGTGGCTCAACGGAATCTCGACGCGGACAGACTCAGCGTAGACGACCACGACGAAGATGAACACCGTGGTGATCAACGCAAGTAACTGGCCGGGACCGAGAAAGAGGTCGATGACACCTTCGCCACCGACGACCGACCCGATCTGTGTCTCGCCGAGGAGGATTCGAACCCAACTTGCCAGGAAGGCCTCGTCACCGAAGCCAAAGAACCCACCGAAGAGGCGCTGGCTTACACCCGCAATGATGAACAGTCCGACACCACTGCCGATTCCCCACTTCGAGACGATCTCGTCCATGTAGAGGATCAAGACACCGCCGGCGAAGACCTGCGCGACTAGAATGAGTTCTGCGGCGGACTGACCGATGCCGAGGGCGCCGATGCCTTCCGTCTGGAGGAACCCGGCGTAGACCATCGGCACCGCCGTCATCAGCGTCACGATGATGACGAGGGACTTCTGCATCCCCTGGTAGAGTGCCTGGTCACGGGGATCGTTTGTATCGAGCCCGAGTATATTCGCCCCGGTCAACAACTGCATGACGATGCTCCCCGTAACGATCGGGCCGATACCGACCTGCATCAACGATCCCTGTTCACCGGCGAGGACCGTCCGGAACTGACCGAAGAGATCCTCGCCGCCGGCTAGTCCCCACAAGTTCACGTTGGTGAGGAAGAAGTACAACACCAGGATACCGCCGGTCCAGGCCAGCTTTCTGCGAAATGGTACGTGGCCGGTCGGACGCTGAACGGCGGGGATCCGCGTCAGAACCGGTTCAGCAGCCTCCTTCCATCCCATTGGTTAGTTCTGGTCCGATGCCGTTGATACGTTTTCCGATTCATCCGTCTCCGCACGATCGCTGCGTTCGGCCGTTCCGCCGGCGGCTTCAATCCGCTCACGAGCGCTTGCCGAGAAGGCGTCGGCGACGACAGTCAGCGCCGTGTGAACCTGCCCCGAGCCGAGAACTTTCACTACGTCGGCATCGAATCCGTCTTCGACCACCTCTCGGGCGTCCACACGGTATCCGTCGTCGGTCTCCTCGGCGGTTCCCTCTGCAACGTACAAGAGGATGTCTTCGTCGATTGTTCCGACGTTGACCGTGACGACGTCGTCTTGGGCGTCCTCAGGTCGGGTGAAGCCGTGTTTGCCGAGTGGTCCGTAGTTGTGCTGTTCGTGTTTGTCACGCCCGGCGTTGCCGCGGCCGCCACGGTGGCCGGCCCCGCGCCGGTTTTTGTGGCTGCCGCCGCCGTGCGTTCGTGATCCGCGTTGGCGTTTCTTTTTGTCTGTCATGGTTATCGCATTGCTGTCAGCAGGTCGTCGATGCCGTCCGTATCGTGCTGTCCGATCACGCCACCGTCGGCGACGGGGTGTTTGATGCCGTCGTGGCCGCCGCGTGGGGGATGTAGCCGAAGGACCGGCGCCAGGCCGGCGGCTGCGAGTGTCGTCTCCTCGGCGAGGAGGGCCTCGCTGAGGGCTTCGACGGTCTCGTAGTCGGTGTGACCGGCAACCCACTCATCGGTGATCTCAGCCGCTCCCTCGGCTGGCTCGCCACGCCGTCGAAGTAACAGTGCAACGACATCAGCACTTGGCTCCCCGTAGGCGACGTGGTCGTGCACCTTCACGAGCATGCCCTCATAGGCCTCTGTCTCGGGGACGAACGTGCAGTGGTTTTGTTTGTGTAGGTTGAGCATCCGAAGGGTATCACGGACACTCTGTGACATGTCGATCTCGCCACGGAGCTGGACGACTGCTTGCATCACTCGCTCACCTCCTCGAAGTCGGCCTCCGATACGTCGGTCGTCTCGAGCTGTGGCGGCGTCCGCGACCGGGAGGCATTCTCTAGTGCGTTGAACGTCGCCTTCGCGAAGTTGACCGTCGTCCGGGTGTTCCCGTAGCTTTTCGTCCACGCGTCTTCGATGCCAGCCAGCTCAAGGACCTTCCGTGGCGTCTCTGCGGCCGCGAGACCCAGCCCCTGCGGTGCCGGGTGGATCTCGACGGTCACACTGCCTGCCGTGCCCTCGGCCTTCCGGGCAAGCGAGTGGGTACCCCCTGGGCGGTCCTCCCAGGAGCCGGAGCCGCGCTCGACTTTGATGATGTTCTGCTTGGCGATGCCGATCGCTTTCTGGATCGCAGCGCCCACCTGGTCGTCGCGGCCTTCAGCGTAGCCGACGTAGCCGTCACGGTCGCCGATGACGACCACACACCGGAACTTCACCCGGCGGCCGGAGTCGGTCATCCGTTGTACCATGTTGATGTCCAAGACCTCGTCTTCGAGGCCGGGAAGCAGCTGGTCTGCGATTTCCGGTTCTTTGAACGGAAGTCCGGACGCGAAGGCCTCGTCCATCGTCTCGATATCGCCGTCTTTGACTTTCTGGCCGAGCCGTGTCATCGGCTGCCATCCGTCTGGAGTGTCTCCTGCGCTCATAGTTCGTTCAGTAGTGTCTCGCGAAGTTCGTCGAAGTGCTCTGGAAGCGCCGTCGCGTCAAACGACCCGGTGTACAACGGCTCATCTAGCTGCTCGGCGTACTCTGCAATGTGCTCGCCACGGTTACGCCGCCAGTCCGGCAGCACCGCGTCGTTGTGCGGAATCTCGAGGCCGGCATCGATTGCGCCTTCTTGGACAGCAAAGACCTTGCTGCCGGGCGTCGGGCTGTGGAGCCCTACGTCCAACACGGCGTCTTCGTAGCCGTTCTCGACGGCGCGTTTCCCGACGAGCACGCCGGTGAGGTAGGCACTCGGGAGATTCCCGGTCGGTGCGTCCCACCCATACTCTGATAGTTCGTCTGACGATGCTGCCACGACGGTCTCGTCACCGTCCGAACCGGGAAAGACCAGCTGCGCCCTGGCGTGTTTGTTTGACATCCGCGCCACGAGACGCGGCTTTCCGGATTTCAACAGGCGCAACCTCTGATGGTAATCGGTTCGGGCCTCACGACGTCGTCGCATCGGAATGTTATACCGTGAGTCACTTGCCATAGTTAATCACCGCTGAGTGTTGCTCGGTCGAGTTCGATGTCATAGTTTTCTTCGATGTAGTTTAACAGCCGGCGCACGTCCGGAAACTCACCGCCGCGAGACTTGTTGTACAGGGTGCGGTACTGTCCTGGCGTGAGTGTACCATCGTCCCGCAACGTGCGCAGGACCTGTCGTTGGCTGCGGACCTTCCGCTGCCACCGGTCCTTGCTGTCTTCCCGGGCCCCCGCTTTGCCCTTCCGGGATCCGGGGCCCTTCTTGTGCCCGTAGGCCCGTTTCGTGGCCCGTTCACGGGCGCGGCCACGGGAGTTACCGGCCGCGGGTTTGGCCTTGATCAGCCCATCCTCAACCAGCTCCCGGATCTCTTCGCGGGTGATTGCATCTGCCAACTCTTCTTGGGCGGTCGGATCGAGCCAGACACGGTTCTTGCCGACATCAAGGACATCCGCTGCGAGCCGTTTTTGTGTTTGAAGGTCGGTCATGACTCTATCTCCACTTCCTCGTAGGTCGGGTTGAGCACCCTGATTTCGAGTTCCATTGCTCGTTCTTCGATCCGTTCACGCTTGCGGTCACCAACGGCACTGGCGATACGAGCGGCCTCACGGTCTGGATCGATCTCATCGAGATCCGCGGGGCGGTGGACCAGCACTTCCTCAAACCCGCTTGGGTGTTTACCACGGACGGCCGTCGGCGTGCGAAAGCCCGGCTCGACGGTGTCACCCTTGCCTTTGATGCCACGGCGTTGCTTCGAGAGATCACCCCGGGGCTGGCGCCAAGAGGTCGGGACGCGTCGCTTCTTGTGGTGGTCCTGGCGGTTGAACGCCGGCGTTCCCTCCTGCTGTCGTTGTTCGAGCAGGCGTTGTTCTTCCTCGGTCAACTCGGGTGTCTTGTCAGCGAGGCCACGTGGCTGTAACTCGGTCTCGACGGTCGTCTCGTCGTCCGGCTCCGTGGCTGCTTCTGCTGGCTCCGGTTCTTCCTCGACTGCCGCTTCGTCGACTTCGATCTCACCGATGTCGGCTTTGATCCGGGCTGCGAGTGCAGTCCCAATCCCCTGGACGGTCGCGAGATCGTCTTGTGAGGCGCCTTTGAGGTCACCGATGGTCTCGTAGCCGGCCTCGCGGAGGCGTTCGGCTTTGCCCTCGCTGATACCACTGATCTGTGTCAGATCCTCGTCTTGTGGATCAAACTCGTTGTCGGCCATCTAAACACCCCCCTTGTCGGGCTTGTTCGTGATGTAGATTCCGTCCTGGAAGACGCGGACGTCTTTCCCAGAAACACGGGTGAGCTGTTCGATGTCGGCAGCCGTCTGGCCAACAGCTTCTTTGTCGGGACCGCTGACGTAGATTGTCTCCTCGTCAATCTCGACTTCAGTGTGCTCACCGTGGACGTCGGTCGTCCGCGGTGCTTGCTCCCCGATGAAGTTCTCGATGACGACCGTCCCGTCTTCGACGGAAACCTGCATCGGGAAGTGGTTGTAGAACAGTTCCATCTCGTATTCCCAGCCCTCGGTGACGCCGTGGAACATATTTTCCACGTGGCTTTCGAATGTCCCGAGTGTCGACTGTGTCTTCGCGTCCTCGGCGTCGGTGTCGAGAACGACCGTCCCGTCTGCAACTGAAACGCTGATATCGGGATACCACAGTCGGCGCGAGACCGTTCCGTTCGGTCCCGAGACGGTCAGCTCGAGGCGGTCCATCTCGGCGTCGACGTCTGCTGGTACTGGAAGTTCGATTCGTGGCATTGTTAGTAGACGTATGCGAGTAACTGCCCGCCGACACCGCTCTCACGGGCGTCGTAGTGGCTCATGACGCCACTGCTGGTCGTCACCACCAACGCACCGTAGTCGCGAGCCGGCAGGTAGCGTTTTTCCCACTTCTCGAACGCGTCGGCCCCAACGGCGTAGCGGGGTTTGATTGGCCCACACTCGTTGATCCGGCCGTTGAGATCGACCTCGAACTGGCCGGCTTTGCCGTCCTCTACGTACTCGAAGCCGTCGATGTAGCCGCGATCGTACAGTACTTCGAGGACGCTGCCGACCTCGTTTGAGACCGGTTCGATCGTGTGGGCGAGTTTGCCGACGCGCCCGGCATTGTTCAACCCTGACAGTGCGTTGCTCAGTGGATCGTCAGCTGTCATGGTTATCGGTACTTCTTGAATCCCATGTCCCGGGCAACCTCACGAAAGCACTGGCGACACAGCCAGATGTCGTACTTTCCGACAAGCCCCTGCTTGCGGTCACACCGCTGGCAGGTTTGGAGCTCACCGGTCCGTTTCGAGGCGTGTTCCCCGGTCGTTGTGTTTGTTTCAGTATCCATAACTTATGACTCCGTGATGTCGATGTCGAACGATGCCTCAAGATAGTCGATCGCATCCGCCGCCGTCAACCGGTGGCGCTCGGGGATCGACCGGGTCGCGCGGTCACGTCTGGCGACGCGGGCACCCGGACGTGTCATATTCACTGTCACGTCAAGGCCGAAGATGCCGATGTTCGGGTCGTACTCCTGGCTTGGGAAGTCGGTGTGTTCTTCGATCCCGAAGCTCACGTTCCCCGTCTTGTCGAACTGGCCCGGCGACAGGGCAACGAGATCAAAGGCCGTCTCGAGAAACGACTCGGCATCGTCGCCACGGAGCGTCACCTTGGCACCGATCGGATCACCCTCGCGGATGCCGAAGTCTGGCTCCGAAATCGTGGCCTCGGTTCGCACCGGTGTCTGTCCGGTAACGTCGGCGAGAATTTCCTCTGCGTTGGCGAGTTCACGGCCACCTTCACCCACGCCCATGTGCACGACGACCTTCTCGATTTTCGGCTCACGCATCTCGTGGAATGACTCGCTCATTCACCGTCACCTCCGTCGATGAAATTCTCGTCGATCACGACGACGTACTCCTCAATCGTTTCGAAGGTCGTCCCGTCGAGTCCCGCAACGGTCACGGTATTGGCCGCGCTGCCGGCCGTGACGTCGATGGCGACGATCTCACCGACGTCACCCGCGTGGGCTCCACGGACCGCGGTGACCAGTGCCCCTTCTTCGTACGGGAAGTGGGCAACGACCTCGTTGTCCTCGTTTGCGATCACAAGCGAGTCCTTCGGGCTGTACGCCGGCTCGTCGGTCACGAGAGTCTGTCCGTCGTGCAGTGTCAGCTGGATGTCACCGCCTGGGACGTGCTGTTTGTTGATCACCCGGCCGAGGGAACTGCCGGCGGCCTCGGCGTCGATCGGAGTCAGCGACAGCCGGCCTCCTTCGTCGGGGAAGACACGGTAGTACTCTTCGCGTTCCTCGAAGGCGAGGATGTCGAACATTCCGACCGGCCGGGACTCGTCACGGATCCGGTCGCCGTTGATCCGGACCGTCCCTGAGCCGACCGCGTACCGAGCCTCTCGGGTCGAGTCGACGTAATCCAACACGTCTCGCAGGACGATCACAAGCGGCACACCGTCCTCACCGTGTGGACCGGCGTCGGCTTTGATCGTGTACGTCTCGGTCTTCCGGTCGACAGGCCAAGCCTTCGGTGCTGCGAGCCGTTTCTGGTGGTTCGTCATTCGTCGTCACCTCCGCCGGTGATGCGGGCTTCCCGCTGTGGATCACGATCGAGTTCGAGTTCGGTAACGCGGAGGTTCGACGCGTCCAGCGGACGGGGGACCTCCTCACCGTCGGCCGTTTCAACGGTGACATCCTCAACGTGGACTACCGCTTCCTTGAGGTCGACGGTGAGGACCTCACCACTATGGCCCGCGAAGTCACCGCGCAGCACTTCAACGATGTCGCCGGTGTTCACCCGCACGTTTCGACAGTCGTACTCTTCTCGCAGCTCGTCGGACAGCGTCGCCCGAACCTGGCTGTGGCGCTCGTGTAGCGAAGCAGTTTCGGTCTGACGCCGTTGCTTGTGTGGTTGTTTACTCATACTATCGTCGTAGCTGTACTCGCGATGGCGCCGAATCGCTCGGCAACCTCGCGTGCGATTGGTCCTTTGATCTCTGTTCCGCGTGGGTCACCCACGTCGTCGATAATCACCGCTGCGTTGTCCTCGAATTTCACGCGCCGGCCGTCCGGCCGTCGGATCGGCTTGCGCTGTCGGACAATCACCGCCTCAAGCACCTGGCGTCGCATCTCGGGCGTGCCCTTGGTAACCGAGACGGTGACCTGATCGCCGATCCCGGCCTGTGGATGCCGGTTCCGGCGGCCGGAGTAGCCGTGGACGCTAACGAGTTTCAACTCACGCGCCCCGGTGTTGTCGGCACAGGTCAACGTCGACCCCTTCGCAACCCCACGTGTAATGTCTGCGTTGAGTGCTTCCATTAGTCGTCACCCCCAGTCGTCGAAACGACTTCGACGACAACGTGTGATTTCGTCTTCGAGAGCGGGCGACACTCGGCGATTCGCACCTGGTCCCCGACCGAAAGCCCCGCGAGTACACCCGGCACATGGGCCGGAATGCGTGAGCGGCGCTTCATATACCGGTCGTACTTCGGGACCGACACGTCGTACTCCCGCTCTA
>OBKM01000232.1_pt1 | contig 27965 bp, 24 predicted proteins | sample 1519691 | NCBI WGS metagenome assembly OBKM01 (sample SAMEA37050418, study PRJEB22526) | metagenome | biome: saline pan; feature: lake; material: water | place: Egypt | collected 2015 | depth 0.5 m
CGCTTCACCCACGGGCACGGTGGCCCGTGGTACTCGCGCTGTCTCTTTTATAGACGGCTGCGTCAGCGAGAGGAAACGCGGCGGAATGTTGGACCGGTGCGTTATGAGACGTCTTCAGGCGAGACTGCGAGATACTGTTCGAGGAGATCGTCGCGTTCGCGCAGATCCTCTATCGGCCCTTCGAACACGATCTCACCGGTGTCGATGACGTACCCGCGTGTTGCTAACTCGAACGCGAAGTGCACGTTCTGCTCGGACAGCAACACCGTTACTTCCTCGGAGACGACATCCAGTAGCATCTCCCGAAGATCATCGACGATCACCGGAGCAAGTCCTTCAGTAGGCTCATCCAGTAGCAGAACGGATGGCTGCTGAATGAGTGCACGAGCGACCGACAGCATTTGCTGTTCACCCCCGCTCAGGTCACTACCATTGCTCGAGCGAAGAGGGTCCAACACCGGAAACAGATCGTACATCTCTTCGATGGGACGTGGGTCGTCGGCGAGCCTGTGGGCAAGCAGTAGATTCTCTTGTACGGTGAGCGTCGGGAACACCCGCCGATCCTCCGGAACGAGCGCGATCCCACGCTCGTTTATCCGTTCCGGTGGGAGTCCCACGATATCCTCTCCACGATAGGTGATGGAACCGCTCCGTGGTGGAGTAACACCCATGATCGACCGCATCGTTGTCGTTTTTCCGGCTCCGTTACGACCGAGCAACGCCACGACCTCCCCCTCCGCGAGGGAGAGTGAAACGTCGTGGAGAACGTGGCTGTTGCCGTAATACGTGTCGATCTCGTCGATAGCAAGCACTGTCATGTGGCATCACTCCCCAGATACGCCTCAGTCACGCGTTCATCCGTCAGGACGGACTCCGGATCGCCGTCAGCCAACACGGCACCGTCATCAAGAACGATAATCCGGTCCGAGATATCCCTGACGACATCCATGTCGTGTTCAGTGACGACAAACGTCGCGTCCAAATCGGTGTCAAGCTCATGAATGAGCGAGACGATACGTTCCGTCTCCGCCGGATTCATCCCGGCCGTGGGTTCATCAAGGAGGAACACGGTTGGCTCGATCGCTAACGCGAGTGCGATCTCAACGTTGCGTTTCTCTCCATGACTCAACATCTCACATTTCGTCTCCGAAAGATCGGAGAGGTTGGTGAGCGCAAGCAGTTCATCCACGTCCGCGTTGAGCTCGCCGTCAGTAGCCGCACGGGATCGAAAGTCGAGGGTCTGCCGCTCGTGAGCGATACGAGCCACCTGCACGTTCTCTCGGACCGTCAGCCGATCGAAGACGTTCGTAATCTGGTACGACCGGGATAACCCCTTCCGCGCGATCTCGTGTGGGGGGTCATCCGTCACGTCCTGAAGCTCTCCATCAGTCCGTAAGCTGACCGATCCGGACGTCGGTTCCAGCACGCCGGTCAAAAGATTGTAGAACGTGGTTTTCCCAGCGCCGTTCGGACCGATAATGCTCGTGATGTCGTCCTGATCGATCGTAATCGAGACATCGTCGACGGCGACGAGATCGCCGAACTCTCGACGTAGTTCGTCGGTTCGTAGCACGGTCGTCATTGTGTCTCACCCTCGTCAGTAACGTCGCTCCCACGGAGCGATCCGAGTCGTTCACGGATCGCGGTGCCGATGGAGTCACGAGCGAACGCGCTTGCGGCGGATACCCCACCACGGTCGTACGCATCCCGGAGATCGGCCAGCCACGCACGGAACAGGTACAGAGCGCCCGCAGCTCCGGTTTTGAAGTACAACACGACGACGACGAGGATCACGCCCATGAACAGCTCCCAGTGTGCTTCAAGCGCCGGGAACCTGCTGATCCCCCATCTAACGTATAAATAAATGAACGCGCCGACGACGGGCCCGAGGAAGAACGTCGCTCCTCCGATGACGGTCGCGACGACGGCGGTAGCACTTTCGGTCCAATGTGAGTGGTACGGGGAGGCAACGTTCGCGAGTCCAGCCATCATTACGCCGGCGACTCCGACGAACATCGCGGACATGATGAACGTCATCCACTGATGGAACCGGACGTTGACGCCGAGTGCGGCCGCCCGGTCGGGACTCTCACGGATGGATCTGCAGATCAATCCGAACGGAGAGTTCACCACCCGCCAGATCCCATACATTGCGGGTAACACGACCGCGGCCGTCACGTAGTAGTACGTTCTGCGGTCGCCGAGACGGAACTCGAATCCCGCGATCTCGGTCGTACCGAGCAGAACGATGATGCCATCGGTTCCGTTCGTCAACCCGTACGGATCCTGGAGGATAACTGAATAGCCGAGCATACCGATCGCTAGCGTGATCAGCGCGAAGTATATCTCTTCTAATCTGACCGAGAGCCAGCCGACCGGAACCGCTATCACGAACACCAACGCCAACGCGAAGACGCCGCCGAGAACGAACGTCGTCAGCGGTGCGACGCCGCTGCCGATGAGATCGGCGATGACTGGCTGAAAGTCGCGCAACGCGATCGCGAGGCCGTACGATCCCCCGGCAAAGAACAGGGCGTGACCGAAAGAGAGCAGACCGGTGTAACCGTACAGGAGGTTGAATCCGAGCGCGAACAAGGCGACGATCAGGAACTCGGTGAACAGGTACACCTGAAACGACGGAGCAAAGCCGATCAGAACGACTGCGAGGAGGCCGATCAACACCAGCCGCTCCGTCGTCCATCCGCTTCGCAACGCCTCGTGTATAAACACGCCGAGTCGAGAAGTAACTCCGTCAGAACTCATTCGCCGATCCCCCCGAACAGGCCTTCAGGCTTGATCAACAGCACGATAACCATCGCGAGGAACGGAATGGCGACGTGACCGGCAGCCATCACCGACGGGCCGATCGCCTGCATCAGTCCAACGAGCATTGCGCCGACGAAAGCGCCGATCATTGACCCGAGTCCACCGATGACAACGATGATGAACGCATCGATTATCACCTGATCGCCCAGCGCGGGGCTGGTCGACTGGAGCGGAGCCGAAAGCGCTCCGCCGAGACCAGCGAGGACGCTCCCGAGGAAGAAAACCCCCGTGTACAGCCGTGGGACATCAACACCGAGAATCGCTGCCATCTCCCGGTCCGACGACGTTCCTCGAACCAACGCGCCGAAGTACGTCTTCGTTACGAACAGCCACAGTGCCGCCATCACGACGAACGCCGCGACGATGACGAACAGTCGATATGCACTGAACGTGCTTCCGCCGATCATTACCGAGAAAGCTAACGAGTCGGGTGCAGTGAGCGAATACGACTGTGATCCCCAAATAAACCGTACCGTCTCGTGGATGATCAGAATGAAGCCGAACGTGACGATCAGTTGATCGAGTTCGCTCTCGAGGCGGTCGTACAGCGGCCGGATCGTGAGAACCTCCATGAGAACGCCGACGACGCCGACCGCGAGCGCTCCGACGATGACGGCGAGCCAGAACTGGTCGATCACGTGGTTCGTCATGGCGAGCGTGAAGTACGCTCCAAGCATGTACAACGCGCCGTGAGCGAAGTTCAGAACGCCGAGAACACCGAAGATCAGGCTCAATCCGACGGCGATCAGGAACAGCCGACTCCCGAGGCTGAGCCCAATGATGACGTCGGAGATCCCGATGAATGCGGGTATGCTTGTGACCATGAAATGCTAGTGGTGCTGGTTACAGGCCCGCCGGGAGATCCGAGCCCGCCGCATCGAGCGTGTCCCGCATCTCCTGTGGAGTGACCTCGTACAGATCGACCGGATCGAGAACGTTGTCATCGTACTCATCAGAGGCGCTAACCTCGCCCCAGACTGCCGGAAGTGTCGCCTGATTCGTGTTCTCGGCGAACTCGTACTCGCCGGCGGGTCCGGTGTGCTCCATTCCGGTAAAGTGATCGCGGAGCGCCTCCGGATCCGTCCCGACTGCTTCGATCGCCTCCTTGTACAGGTAGACGGCACGGTAGGCACCCTCGGCGTTGTAGTTCGGGAGCCGACCGTACTCCTCAAAGTACGTCTCACGGAACGTGTTGTTCTCCGGGGTGTCCGGAACGAACGGATCGTAGCGGGTCGCGGCGTGTTCGCCCACGGGAAGTGTTTGTCCGTCCGTGGTAAGCTCCGCCCCCAGTCCCGTCGTCATGAGTGTGTAATCGATCTCGTCGAACCATCCCGCCTCCTCGGCCTGTCCGACGAACGTCGTCAGATCGGCACCCCAAAGCGGGGTGATCACCGCGTCGGGTTCCTCGTTCAGCACGGAGTTGATATACGGCGAGTAGTCGCTCGTCCCGAGCGCCGGATACTGCTCCGCGGTGAACTCGACGTCGACGCCGAGACCCTCACAGAACGCTTGGAAGTAGTCCCACGTTTCGTAGCCGAACGCGTAGTCCGCGCCGATCGTCGCCCACTCGTCGGCGTCGAGCTCATCGGCCACCTGAGCGGCGCCGTACATGTTGATGGAGAGGTCCACCGAGTTACGGAATATCCACTCGTTTCCGACGGAGTTCTCGTGTTCCCCCTCCGGAGACGTCAGGAACGGCGTAGCTGCGTGGGTTACCATCATCGGCATCTGCTCGGCCTGAATCTGCGGTGCCATCCCCTGTGCGACACCGCTGCTGTCGAGTCCGAACAGCCCGTCGACGCCGTCTTCCTCAATCAGGCTTCGCATCTGGCGGATTCCGGCGTCGGTGTCACCTTCCGTGTCCCGCGCGATCACGTCGACTTCTTGGCCGTCGATACCACCGTTCGCGTTGATCTCCTCGACCGCCAACTCATACCCTCGCTCGGCCTCCTCGCCGTACAACGACGCGAATCCCGACATGATGTACAGTGCGCCGAGTGTGATCTCGTCGTCATCGTCGTCTGCGCAGCCGGCGAGTGCGGTGAGTCCGGCTCCGGCGGTCGTCGTCTTCAAGAACGACCGGCGGTCGACGCTGAGCGAACGTCCGTGTCTTCCGTCGTGACCGTCAGTCCCGTTCACGTCTGTCATGACTAACCCGAAAATAACTAATTATTCGATGTATATATAGATTTTTCATCATCAATATCATTAGATCTCGAACAGTAATTTGATACATAAGCCGTTTATGATGCTGTGCTGTCCGCCAAAGTACAGGCTTCCGTACACCACGAAATATAAAAAACCACTATATACACCCATTTAATAATAAACTATTTCAATTGTGTATATCTGTCATCGGTTTACGTAATTATTTGTCATGATGACGATCACCGTACCGAGCGGTAGCACACCGAGAGTATCGGCGACAACATACCGAAAGTGAGCGGGTGTCCGTGCGTTAGCTGAATGTAGGCGCTAAGCCCCGCCCTCAACGAGCATCGCAGTCCGTGCAAGCGTACAAGAAGTACAGGGGAGGCGGGGATACAGCGTCCCCAGAAATCGGATATTTCTGGTGTGCGAACGAATCGCTCCCGGTTCGTCAACGCCGTCTTCGGTTTATTTTCACTCTGTGACGGGTATTTGCAACACTGCCAGTCCAAGACTGGGAGTGTGATGGTAACTACTCATCGTCTCGGCTTAGAGCCCGACAAAAAAGGTGGTCGAGATGAATCACGCCGTCACCACCGACTAGGAGTGGGACACTCCGAAGCAACGTCCTCAAAATTGCGCGCCGACCATCCGTGAAAACCGTTTCGCGGAACGAGGAAACCCCTGCCTCAAGCAAGTCGCCGCAAGCGACTGAGTAGGCAGGGGTAGTTCACGCGCGTCTACCTGACCGGTCAGACGGTGTGTTTCGCCTCGTCGGGATCGGCGACGACCTCCAGTCCACGGTTGTTCACGGCGTACGGATCGAGCCCCTGTTCCTCGAGGAACTGCTTATACAGTCGCTCGGCGGTCTCGCCGTCCTTCTGTTTGTCGCTTGCGCGGTCACACAGCTCGACGAGGGTCTCGGGTACGTCGTACTCGTGGACTATCCAGTGGTTGATCATATCCGAGAGCCGCCTGATCGGCGAGGTGAAGTGGCCGTAGATGTCGAAGTTGAGCGCGTGGTGACCGCCGAACGGGTCGTTCATGTACTTCGCTCGTGGCATCACCTTCAACACGGCGCGCTGGATCTTGTTGAGCTGGCGGTCCGGGGACTCCTCTAAGGCGGCGTTGACCGCCTTCCGCGGATCGTCTCCCCAGGCGTCGCCCGGTATGGAGACGCCGTTGAGCTCCTGAATCTCCTTGAGTGCGTCGTTCCACTGGTCGGGCGTCGGCTGTGGGTGGACCCGATACATCGCCTCGACCCCGCGGTCCCACATCAGCGTGTGCGTGACCGCCTTGTTCGCTTTCAGCATCGACTCCTCGATGATCGTGTGCGCGCGGTCCCGCCGGGGGTTCAACACGAGCGAGCCGTCCTCCTTGCGCTGTTCGTGCATCCGGTCGGCGAGCTCGAAGGCGAGTTCGTTCTCCTCACCGAGCGGAAGCGACGGGTCCTCGAGCCGCTCCTCACACTGCTTGTAGGTGAGTCGCTCGTCGGAGTTGATGACGGATTTGTAGATCTCGATATCCTCGAACGAGAGCGTCTCGTCGTCGATCTCCATCTCCACCGTGTGCGCGAGCCGATCCTCCTCGGGAACGAGCGAACACACCGTCTCGGCGAGGATCGGCGGTAGCATGTGGATCGTGTACGCCGGAAGGTAGACGGTGTTTGCGCGCTGAACTGCCTCCTCCCACATCGCCGTGTCGGGCGTAACGTAGTGCGTGACGTCGGCGATGTGAACCCAGAGACGGTACGCATCCTCCTCGCGCTTGATCGAGATGGCGTCGTCGAAGTCCTGCGCGTCGATCGGGTCGGTCGTCCACGTCGTCAGGTTCCGCAGGTCTCGCCGCTCGTCGATCTCGGATTCGATCTCGTCGTACACGCCCTCCGTCCGGGTCTCCGCCTCTCGAAGAACCTCGGCCGGGAACTCGTCGCGGATCCCGAACTCCTCGAACAGCTCCTCGCGCTTCTCGGCGAGGCGGTCCGCCAGCTCCTCGGTGATCGTGACGGGACCCTGGTCCTCTGCGGAGCCGGGCTTCGGCTCGTCGTCTGTCATACGCAAACTAACGCGCGTCCGTTAGAAAGGCCTGTCGGGGCGCACGGAGCGGTCGGTCGAGAGTTGATCCGCACGACACGGCTCGGGACTGGGTGACTACCGGTCGCGCTCGGAGTGCGTGCCGGAGTCGGTCGCGTCCGTGGAGTCCTCCACGGCATCGGTGTACCGGTCGAGGAACTCGGCTTGCGAGAGCCCGTCGGACTCGATCGAGAGGATCAGCGACTCGAGCCCGCCGCGGGGCTGATGGCAGATATCGTCGTCACAGTCGGTACAGAGGTACTCGAACTCCTTGTCGAGTCGGTCCCAGCGGTTCCCCTCCTTATCGTACTCGCGTGCGTCCTCACGCAGCACGGAGTCGCCACACGCGATACACACCACCGTCCGCCGGTCCCGGCTCCTCCGGGCACGCCACATATCGATCCCCTCGACCCCATCCCACTTAGCGTTTGGTGCGTCCCTTAACGGCCGTGGCATCGACGGCCGGGGTACCGACGCGGGTGGGGAGGCCCGCACCGGCCGAGTCGATCCGGACACGCTTCGAACGGTCGTCGACCGAATGAGTTCGCAGGTGACTCGGTCATCGCTCACGGGTACGGCTCGTAGAACTCCCGAAGCGCGCCGCCGAACTCGTCAGCCAGCGTCGCAACTGCGTCGCCGACGAGGACATCTCTGTCGGCGAACTCGCGCTCGACGTGTGCGCCGAGCGCGACGTCGCTCGCCGCGGTGCTCTCGAGGTACGCACGGACCGTCGTGAACTCGCGCTCGCGCTCGACGACGTACCGCTCGCCGTCGATGAACGGGCCGTACGTGTCGGGATCGACGTCGTCTGCGTACGTTTCGTAAAACCCCTCAGCGTGTTTCCGCACGGCGACCGGCGGCCCCTCGTGGCGTTCGACTCGCGGTCGTTCGGTCACCTCGAGCTCCGCGTACAGCGCCGCACGGTCGTGTGGACGCGCGCGGTCGCTGACGTCGTCCCCGGCGGGCTCCTCGCTTACCATCGCGCGCGCTCGGAGCACGTCGAACCCGTGGTCGTTCAGTCCGCGAACGATGCCGTCGAGCGACCGGCGGAGCTGGGGCCACAGCTGGTCGTCGACCAGCTCCGGGGCATCGAAGACGACGGCCACGGGCGTCGCGCCGCGTCGGTCGAGATGCTCGCGAACCGCGTCCGACTCGAGCGGCTCCGGCTCCTTGACGACGAACGGCTCCTCGCGCGGGGTTGCAAGCAAGTCGCGAGCGTAGTGCTGGAACCGAGCGAGGTTCGCGGCGGAGAGCACGGCCGCGACGTTTCGATTCGGGTCGGTCGGATCGACGACGACGAGCGGATCGTTGAACGTCGTCGCCGCGTGCCCCTCCGGATCGAACTCGACGGGCGGGTGCCAGCTGCGCGCGGATTCGACGAGCGGCACGAATCCGCCCAGCTCGACGACGAGCAGTTCGGTGAGATATCCCGAAAACCCCTCCGTCCGGAGGTCGCTGCCGTACGCCCCGATCCCCTTCAGAAACGCCTTCGCCAACACGACGTCCCCGGCGAGATCGTCGGTCAACCGCTCGGTGAGATACGCGTCGTGAAACGGGGTGCGGTCGACGGCAGACACCATCTCCGTCGCGTCCGAGACGCGATAGCAGGGAACGAGATCGACGTCGAACCCCTCGTGCTCTCCCCTGACGTACGGGTGCTCGGCGTACTCCTCGTGACCGTCCGGAAGCACCGCGTGGCCGACGGCGAGCCCGTACTCCTCCAGCATCTCGCGGTCGAGATCGGGGGGAAACCGGACGAACAGGTCGATGTCGCGGTCGCCCGCCACCCACGTCCCGCGGGCGGTCGAGCCGACCTGCACCACGTCGGCGTCGACCGGAAGCTCCGCGATCGCGTCGTGGGCGCGGTCCGCGAGCGCCGCCGCGGTCTCGCGCAGTCGCTCCCGCTCGCTCGGCTCCGGCGTCACACGGTCGCGGACCCGCGCCAGCACCGCGTCGAGTTCGCTCATGGCCGGAGTTCTCCCGGTTCGGCCGAAAGCGTGTCGGTCGGATATCCGTGAGAATCGGCACCGCCTGTATGTCAGTTAGCCTCGGGAGATCCGCGGGCCCACCCCGTCACTCGCCCGCGCAGTCGGGTGGAAACGAAAGCCCTATCAAAACGACGCGAGTACTGGGGAGTGCGAGCCGAAGTAGCTCAGTTGGTAGAGCGCCTCGCTGTTACGACGCTTGGCGGAGCGTCCCCCGAACGTCGCAGAGACGAGGCGGTCCCAGGTTCGAGTCCTGGCTTCGGCGTCTTTTTGTTCGTCGCACGACCGACAACGGTGTATGTCCGACACCTTCGACCGACTCGGCTACGGAACGTACAAGCTCGAGGACCGCGAGACCTGCGTCTCCGGTGTCGTGCACGCGATCGAGACCGGCTACCGCCACGTCGACACCGCACAGATGTACGACAACGAGGCGTTCGTCGGCGAGGCGATCGCGGACGCACCCGTCGACCGCGAGGAGCTGTTCGTCGCGACGAAGCTGAACACCGGCAACTGCGCGTACGACGACGCGATCGAGACGGCAAAGGCGAGCCGCGACCGGCTCGGCGTCGACACGATCGACCTGCTGTACGTCCACTGGCCGACGGAGACGTACGACCCCGACGAGACGCTGCCGGCCCTCGATCGACTCGTCGACGAGGGTGTCATCGACCACGTCGGCCTCTCGAACTTCCGTCCCGACCAGCTCGACGTCGCACTCGATCGACTCGAAACCGACGTGTTCGCCCACCAGGTCGAGTGTCACCCGTTCTGCCAGCAGGAGACCCTTCGGGAGTACGCCGTCGAACATGACCATTGGCTCGTCGCGTACTCGCCGATCGCGCGCAACCGCGTCGTCGACTCCGCAACCATGCGGGATATCGCGGAGCAACACGACGCCACGCCGGCGGCGGTGAGCCTCGCGTGGCTCCTCTCGAAAGAGCGCGTCGCGCCGATCCCGAAGGCCGCCTCCCCCGAGCACGTCGAGGCGAACTGGGCCGCCCGGGAGATCGCGCTCGACGACGAGGAGCTCGCCCGGATCGACGACATCGACCGCGAGGAGCGCGTCGTCGATTTCGAGTCGGCTCCGTGGAACCGGGCGTGAGCGGCGCCTGGCGGACGACGCCGCGAACTACTGCTCGTTCATCGCCTCGCTGGCGATGTTGCGGCCGCGAGAGTTAAGCGTCACTTCGCGGCGCACGCGGACCTCCTCGACGACGTCGAGCTCTATCAACCGCTCGAACGTCTCCTCGACGACGTCGACGTCGATCCCGAGGAACGACGGGATCTCGAACGGTGACACCCCCGAGTACAGCGCCATCAACACCTCGCGCTCGCGGCCGGAGAGGTCGACGTTCGTCGAGGATCGCTCCTCGCCTTTCCGCAGCCACGCCTCGACGAACCGGACCCGCTGGGGCGATCCGGCGATGTGGGTCTCGATGCTCGTCCCGTCGTCGTCAGTGTGGGACACCTCGATGACGGGTTTCTTCTCGCCGTCGACGGTGCGTTTCGCCGCGTCGAGTCCGCTGATGTCGTCGAGATCGAACTGCACGAACGCGCCGCTTTCCAGCGCCGCGTTGAGCCCGTTTTCGTCGATCTTCACGCGAGCCTGCTCCCACTCCGTCTCCTGAACGACGCCGCCGGCGACCGCCGGGTGTTTCGCTCTCACCGTCCGCTGGTCGAGCAGCGCGCGGTACACGTCGCGCTCGAACGTCTCGTGGTCGGCGGCGGCGACGATAAGCACCTGGTCGCCGAGATCGAAGCTCACGTAGTTCGATACACGCGTGATCGACTGGTTCGCGTCGTGGCGACCGCCGAGCCCCTCAAGCTGCGATAGCGGGATCGTCCGTTTTCCGTCGTTGCTCGCGAGGATCAGTCGCCGATTCGACAGCAGCACGCGTCCGGGCGTCCACGAGACGTCGTTTACCGCCCGTCCGTCCCGCACGGCGACTGCGAACCGCGCTTGCGTGTCAGCGATCTTGTACTCGCTTTCGTTGTTGCTCATTCACTGGCCCTCCGAGGTGGTCATTCAGGTACCTCCAGCACGAAGCTTCGAAACGGCCGAGAACGCCCGCTTTCTGACCTCGGTACTGTCGTCGTCAGTCAGATCCTCGAGCCGGTTGAGCGTCTCCTGTCCACCGACCTGGCCAAGAACGAACACGGCCTTTGCGCGGGCGTCATCGGAGTACTCCGGCGTGAGCCTGTCGAGTAGCGTCTCCTCGACGACCGGCCCGCCGAGAGCTTTGAGGCTGGTCGCCGCGAACTGTGCGGTCTGTGCGTCGTCATCGTCGAGAGCGTCTGCAAGCGCCTCGATCGCGTCCGCCGACTTCGGCTCCGCGACCCGACCGAGGATCCACGCCGCGTTCCGGCGCTGCCGGTCCTGTCGTCCCTCAGTGAGGATCTCGACGAGCGGCTCGACGACCGTCGCGTCGTCGGCCGCCTTCAGCTCCGAGACGACCTGGTCACGCACCGCGTGGCTGTGTTGGGTGGGGACGTTCGACAGCAGCTCGATGACGGAGTACACCGCCGCGTTGCGGACGACGGCGCTCTCGTCACCGAGCGCGCGAGCGAGCGGTTCGACCGGCTGTGGGTTGTTCGCCTTGCCGAGCGCGCCCGCAGCGATCCGACGAAGCGACTCGTCGGGGTCCTCGAGCAGCTCGATGAGGGGTTCGAGCGCTCGGTCGGTGCCGACCCCGCCGAGCGCGTTCGCCGCCGCCCGCCGGACGCGCGGCTCGTCGTCGAGCCGTTCGACAAGCGCGGGGACGGTCCGGGGGTTCGCGAACGAGCCGCAGGCGTGACAGGCGCGGAGTCTGACTCGTGGATCCTCGTCCTCGAGCGCGTCGATGATCGCCGGGAGCGTGCTCGGCTCGTCGAGCCGTGCCAGCGCGTTCGCCGCCGCCATCCGAAGCTCCGGTCGATCCGACTGTAGCGCCCGTGCGAACTTCTTCGCGGTGACCCAGCCGGCCTCACCGGTGCTCCCGCCGGTGAGGTCCGCGAGGAGCTGCTCGACCGCGTCCTGACCGATCTCGTCGAGTGCGTCGACGGCCGCCCCACGAACGTCGGGGTCGTCATCGTCCGTGGCAAGCCGCAACAGCGCGTCGATCGTTGCCTGCTCGCTCTCTCCGGAGAGTTCGCCGAGGAACTCGACCGCACGCCTTCGGACCGCCGGGCTGTCGCTGCCGAGCGCGTCCCGAAGCTCCTCCACGTTCCCCTCACGGGCGTGCTGGTACAGCGACATTAGCGCCTCCTGAACACGCGCCGGCGTTTGTCGATCGGAGCGTATCGGTCCGACCGGTCCGGCGGAATGCTCTCGGTCATGCCGACGACGAGCACCCCGCCGTCGGAAAGCGATGCCTCCAGCGTATCGAACAGCGCCCCCTTATGATCGACGTCGATGTAGATGAGCAAGTTCCGACACAACACGATGTCGAATGGGCCGCGCGACCCGTCGCGTATCAGGTCGTGGCTGTCGAACTCGACGAGTTTGCGGGGCGCGTCACGAACGCGGAACTCGGAGCCGTCCTGCTCGACGTACTGCCCGGGGTCGGAGAGCGGCTCGAGCTCCTCGGCGATGTCGGTCGTCCGGGTCGTGTGGTACACGCCCTTGCGCGCGCTTGCCAACGCCTCCTCGCTGATGTCGGTTCCCAGTATCTCGATCCGACGCTCGGCGATCCGGTCGTCGTCACAGGCGAGCATCGCGAGCGAGTACGGCTCCCGCCCGTCGGCGCTGGGTGCCGACCAGATCCGGACGCGGCGCTGCTCGTCCGTGAGATCGACGAGCAGCTCCCGGAGCACCTCCCACATCTCCGGGTTCCTGAAAAAGCCCGTCACGTTGATCGTGAGCGAGTCCATCAGCGCCTCCCGCTCCTCGGCGTCCTCCCGGAGGATCCGCTGATACTCCTCGTGTGAATCCGTGTCGCGGCGTCGCATTCGGGCCGTGATCCGCCGGTCGAGGTACGACTCGTTGTAGTAGCCGGGCTCGAACGGAACCGAATCGTCGATCTGGCGTAACACGCCCTCGAACGGCGTCTCGCTCGCCACGGAGTCGCTGTCTCGTCCGGTCATAGACTCACCACGTCGAGCACCGCGACGACGTCACCGTCGCCGAGGACGGCAGTCCCGCTGAGTCCCGGCGTTCCGGAGAGCGGACCGTCGAGCGGTTTAACGACCACCTCCTCTTGGTCTAACACGTCGTCACAGTGGAGCGCGACCCGCCTCGTCTCCTCCCGGATCCGCACCAGCATCCCGTCGTCCGCCGTCGCCGAGGCCGCGTCGACGTGATCGGTGCCGCCGTCAGCCGCCGCGACCGGGTCGGCTCCATCCTCGCCAGCGGCAGGGCGGGCGTCGCCACCAGTGTCGTCCGCTTCGAGTCGGTCGTGCAGCCGGATCACCGGATAGAGATCCTCCTCGTGGCGGACGACCTCGTCGCCGTGGACCTCCTCGATCCCGTCCGCGCGGCCGACCTCCGCGATCGACTTGATCGGGATCCCGTACTCCGTGCCGCCGACGTCGACGAACATCACCTTGACGATGGCGACGGTCACCGGAAGTCGGAACCGGACGGTCGACCCCTCACCCGGCTCGCTGTCGATGGAGACGGAGCCGTCCAGATCGCGTGCCGTCGTGCGCACGACGTCCATGCCGACGCCGCGTCCCGAGACGTCCGTCACCTCCTCGGCGGTCGAGAAGCCGGGATGGAACACGAGGTCGTACACCTCGTCGTCGGACATCGACTCGACCGTCTCCCGACTCTCGACGCCTTCGGCCACCGCCTTGTCGCGGAGCGCGTCCGGGTCGAGCCCGCTACCGTCGTCCGACACCTCGATGACGACGTGGTCGCGATCCCGGCGGGCGGTGAGTTTGACGTGACCGGTCGGGTCCTTCCCAGCCGCTTCCCGCTCGGCCGGCGGTTCGATCCCGTGGTCGACCGCGTTTCGAAGGACGTGCACCAGCGGGTCGCGCATCTCGGTGAGGATCGTCCGGTCGAGTTCGACGTCGTCACCTTCGATATCGAACCGCACCTGCTTGTCGACGTCGCGGGCGATGTCGCGGACGAGTCGGGGGAACGAGTCGGACACCTGCGAGAACGGGATGAGCCGCATGTCCATGGCGGTGTCCTGGAGGCTGGAGGCGAGCTTGTCCAGCTCGTCAAGCGCGTCCGACGTGACATCGGACTCCTCCAGCTCCCGACGGAGCTTGATCCGACTCGTCACGAGCTGTTCGACCAGCCCGTACAGCTCGTCGACCTGATCGACATCGACCCGGATCGACTTGATCTCGTCCGCCGCCGCTTCAGCAGGGCCGTCCTCGGAGGGCGTCTCGTCCTCGGAGGGCGTCTCGTCCTCGGAGGGCGTCTCGTCCTCGTTCGTCGAGTCCGTCTCCGAGTCGGAACCATCATCCGCGGTCGTCTCCACGTCGCTTCCGGCCTCCGCGTCCGCGGTCGCCTCCACGTCGCTGTCGGCGTCGGTATCGGTGACCGCGTCCTCCTCGCCGGAGGCGTGCGTCTCCGTTCCCGCGACTCGGACGGCGTCGACCGACTCGACCTGTGTGAGCGAGTTGAGTCCGTCGGCGACGATTTCGGGCTCGTCGGCGACGACGAACGCGTCGAACGCCTCATCGTACTCGCCGTCCTCCAGCGTGTCTTCGTCCGGCGAAGTGACGTGGTCGTCGAACCCGTCCTCGAGCGCCTGCAACACGAACGTCGCGTCGACGCCCGGCATCGCCGTCTCGCTCATTCGCACGTCGGCGTACACGAGCGAGTCGTCCGGGAGATCGCCGGCGTCGTCGGGAATCGGCGGAACCTCGACCGTCGAGTCGTCCGTCTCCACGACCGCGTCTCCGGCCTGCTCGGCTCCGTCATCAGTCGAACCGTCGGCTTCCGCACCCTTCTCGTCCGGCGACGCTCCGGGCTTCGCGCCCGCACCGTCCGGCGACGCTCCGGGCTTCGCGCCCCCGTCGTCGGAGCTGCCGACGGTACCGTGTTCCTCCATCTCGCGCAGTCGGCGCTCGATATCGGACGGATCCGTCGCCACCTCGCCGGAGTCGGCGATCTCCGCGACCATCGCCTCGACTGCATCGACCCCCTCGAAGAGGAGGTCCATCAGTTCCGGCGTCACCTCACGGTCACCCTGCCGGACGGCGTCGAGAAGATCCTCGAGCGCGTGTCCGAACGAGGAGACGTTCTCGTACCCCATCGCCGCCGCGTTCCCCTTCAGCGTGTGCGCGACTCGGAACACGTCGTCCATCGCCGCGTCGTCGTCCGGGTCAGCCTCGAGCGCGAGCAGGGCGTTGTTGAGATCCGTGATCCCGTCCTCGGCTTCCGCGACGAACGCAGCGCGGTGGGAGTCCATCAGGCCTCACCCCCGACGATCGCGTCGGCGACGCCGTCGAGGTCGTGCACCTCGTCGACCGCGCCGGTTTCGACCGCACGTTTCGGCATCCCGTAGATGACGCAGGTGTCCTCGCTCTGTGCGAGCGTCCGCGCGCCAGCGTCCGCCATCGCGCGGATCCCCTCCGCACCGTCCGATCCCATCCCGGTCAAGATCGCCCCGACGAGCGGGTCGTCAACCGTTTCGGCGGCCGATCGCATCGTCACGTCGACGGAGGGTGCGACCGGCAGCGAGTCGTCGTCGACGAGCTTCACGCGGAGTCGTCCTGCGCGGTACCCGTCGATCCGGGTGTGGTTCCCGCCGCGAGCGACGAGCGCCTCACCCGCCCCGATCCGCGCACCATCGGTGGCCTCCCGGACGTCGTACGCCGACGCGGCGTCGAGCCGGTCCGCGAACCGCGAGGTGAACGCCTCGGGCATATGCTGGACGATCACGATCCGACAGTCCATGGCCGGCAGCGACGCCATCACGCGCTCGACCGCGTTCGGGCCGCCCGTCGACGCACCGATGATCACCGTCACCGGCTCTTCGAGCGACGTGTCGCCCGTGGTCGACGCTGCGCCCGCACTGGCGTCGTCGCGGACGGACCGACCGCGGGTCGCGGCGTCGAGGTCCGCGCCGGCGACGGACCGGACCGCTTCGACGAGCCGGTCCGCCTGACTCGAGACGCCGGCCGACACCTCGCCACCCGGCTTCGCGAAGAAGTCGACCGCGCCGCGCTCGAGCGCCTCAAACGTGACCTCCGCCCCTTCGTCGGTGTGTGCCGACAGCATGAGAACCGGCGTCGGCGTCTCGTCCATCAGTCGGTCGACCGCTTCCAGTCCGTCCATACCGGGCATCTCGACGTCCATCGTCACCACGTCCGGCTGCTCGGACGCGACGACCTCGAGCGCCTCCGCGCCGTCGCCCGCCTCACCGACCACGGAGATCCCGGCGTCCGCCAGAAGATCGGTGATCAACCCGCGCATGAACGGCGAGTCGTCGACGACGACCGTCCGTGGGAAGTCGCCGGGCTCGTCACGTCGATCCGTCGTCCTACTCATACTCAATAGCGGACGCAGAATCATCATAAACCCACGGACCCAGTAATCACCCCTGATAACTCGAGGGATACGGTTATGAGTCCGATCCCCACAATGACTGGTATGGCAGCCACCGAAACGGACACCGAGCCCACCAAGGTGTTGGAGTTCGGTCTCGGCGACGGAACGTACTGTCTGGACATCGGCGTCATCGACGAGATCGTCGATGCGGGCGAACTCACTCGCATTCCCAACTCCCCGGAGCACGTGGAGGGCGTCATGGATCTGCGTGGACGGACGACCACGATCGTCGACCCGAAGACGCTGTTCGGGATCGACGAGGACGGCCGGCGCGAGCGGATCGTGGTGTTCGACGACGACCACTTAGACGAGAGCGGCACGGTCGGCTGGATGGTCGACGAGGTGTTCCAGGTTCGCGACGTCGCACCCGAGGCCGTCGATACGGGCATGACGAACGATGACGACGGAGTCAGCGGGATCGTCAAATCCGACGATCGGTTCGTCGTGTGGGTCACACCGGACATCGACGAGCTGTCGGATGCCGTGGCGAACGCCGGCGACCGTTCGGACGCCGTGGCTGACTCCGCTGGATCGTCGGTGGCCGCCGAGTAAGCCAACGCTTGGAGAGTGTACCGGGGACTCCCGGCAGATCAAGCGACGTCGTGGCCCCTCGATTCTCATCAGTGAAAAACGGGGACGAACACTTATCCAAACTCCGGCAAGCATCGACGCATGCGCGTTTCAAGTGGCGTCCCCGGGTTCGACGAACTCGTCGACGGGGGGTTTCCGTCCGAGCGGTTGTACGTGGTGAGCGGACCGCCCGGGAGCGGTAAAACGACGTTCTGCGCGCAGTTCGCCGCGAACGGCGCTCGAAACGGCGAGGACGTTCTGTACGTAAGCATGCACGAGACGAAAGCGGGAATCCAAGAGGATATGAGCGGTTACGAGTTCGGATTCGACCGCGCGCTCGACACCGAACGGGTGACGTTTCTCGACTCCTTCTCCTCGGACGGACGGCGGTTTTTCGGCCTTCCCGGGGACCGACGCGATCGGTCGGGGGTCACGAACCGGCTGACTGGATTTATAAACTCTCGCAGCATCGACCGCGTCGTGTTGGATTCGACGATGCTGCTACGGTTTCTCCTCGACGACGACGAGGACACGATGATCCAGCTGCTGTCCTCGCTGAAACGCACCGACGCGACGACGCTTCTCATCTCCGAGATGACGGATCCGAGCGCGTACGCCGAGGAGCATTATCTCGCACACGGCGTCGTGTTCCTTCATAACTATCTGGAAGATGAGGGGATGCGACGCGGCATCCAGGTGTTGAAGATGCGCGGAACCGGGATCGACACGGCGATCAAAGACGTAATGTTCACCGACGGCGGCCTCCGCGTCGGCGACGCGGCGGCGGTGACCCGATGAGCCGAGACGACGACATGACGATGTACGACCGGACGTTCGGTACCGACTGGGACGAGCTGACACGCGAGGAGGCGATACACCGCGCGTTCGCTCTCGGCGTCGTCGTCGGAGTCGGAGCCGGACGCTCCGAGGAGTACGACAGCGTTCGAGCGGCCGTCGACAGCCCGTACGACCGGAGCCTCGTCGAGCTCGCGTACGATGAGGGTCGAACGAAGGCGCTCGAAGCCCCCGAATCGGAGCCCGAGGCAGTTTGGGGCCGCCTCGTCGACGAAGACGGAGCGGTCCGGTCCCAGCCGCTGCCGGCTGCGCTTCCGGGAGCCCTCAGTGAGCTGACCATCGGCCGAAAGCCGCGTGAGGGACCGCCGTCATCACTTACATTTCCCTCGATGTTCCGAAAGTGATCCCTCGGAAGGGTTTTACCGGACTCGCCCTCACTGATAACGTATGAGCGCACTTCCCGACGCTGTCCTCGGTGCCGACAGCGTGCTCGTCAGCGGGCCGCCGATGAGCGGGAAGTACGAGCTGTTCACGCGGCTGCTCGCCGAATGGTCCGATGCACCCGTGATCATCTCGACCGGAAACACTGCCGAGAAGGTGCGCTCCGACTACGAGCAGATAACCGGACACGACGCGGACGAGATCGTCGTCATCGACTGTGTCACCCACGAGCAGGGCGACAAGCGGGCCGATACCCCCGCCACGAAGTACGTCGCTAGCGCCGGGAATCTCACCGACATCGGGATCAAGTTCACCGACGTCGTCGAGTCGTCGGCCGGACGCGATCGCGCCGTCGGCGTCTACTCGCTGTCCCAGCTGTTGATGTACTGGGACCCCGAGCGGATCTACCAGTTCACCCGCGTCATGGTGTCGCAGGCGTCCGGTGAGGGATGGCCGCTGGTCGGCGCGGTCGGCTCGACGGCACACGACGAGCAGGTGATCCACACCCTCCACGAGCCGTTCGAGATCGTCGTACAAACGCGCGTCGAGGGCGACGAGCGACAGTTCCGCGCTCGCGGCCGAGTCGGCGGGCCGACCGAGTGGACGGCGTTTTAGGCGGTGTCCTCGTCGTCAGATCCGAGTTCGGGACGATCGGTTCCGTCGTCGAGCCGAGGTGTGTGAGCGTCGTCACCGATGGCGAGCCACACGAGATACAGCGTCGCGATGACCATCACCAGCGTTGCGACCGATCCGACGACCGCGACCGGGAACACGAGCGAGTTCATACGCTCCGATCCACGATCGGGACGTATCAACGTGTCGGCTCCGCCCGGACCGTCGCTGTCGGGAGGTTCAAGGGGCGAGCCGCCGAGGAGTCGGGTATGACGGACCGGATCCCGGTGACGGTACTGTCCGGAAGCCTCGGGGCTGGCAAGACGACGCTTCTGAATCACCTGTTGAAACACGCCGGCGACCGCGATCTGGCGGTGCTGGTCAACGACATGGGTGACGTGAACGTCGACGCCGAGCTGATCGCGGAGGGGTCGGAGCTCGACGTCGACGACGGCGTCGCGGAGCTGTCGAACGGCTGTATCTGCTGTGAGCTGCAAGACGACCTCGAAACCGCCGTCGTTCGGCTTGCGAACGACCGCTCGTTCGACGCCCTCATCGTCGAGTCCTCCGGGATCTCCGAACCGGCCCCCGTCGCGCGGCTGTTCACGACGGAGTCGCGTGCGGCCGCCCGATATCGCGTCGACGCGCTGGTGACCGTTCTCGACACGCCGCTGTTTCTCGACGCGTTCGCGGGCGAGGAGGTTCCGGAGCGACGCGGCACCGACGAGGAGGGGCGACCGCTCTCGGATCTGCTCGTCGAGCAGGTGGAGGTGTCGAACGTCGTCCTCCTCAACAAGACGGATCTCTGTACCGACGCGCAGCTGTCGGAGGCCGAGTCGCTCGTCCGGGCGCTCCAGCCGGACGCCGAGACGATCCGGACGGAGTTCTCCGCCGTCGATCCCGACCGACTCCTCGACGTCGACCTGTTCGAGGAGCGTGCTGTCGGCGACCTCCCCGGGTGGAAGCGTGCGCTCGCGGAGAGCCACGAGGAAGGGGAGGATCCGGGACGTAACGACGACCACGACCACCACGACGACGACCACGACCACCACGACGAACACGAACACGATCACCGCCATCCGGACGAGCTGTACGGCGTCACCTCGTTCACGTATCGGCGCCGCCGGCCGTTTCACCCCGGACGGCTCGCGGCGCTGTTTCGAAACCTCCCTACGGGGGTCGTGCGCTCGAAGGGAACGCTGTGGGTCGCCGGCAACGACCTGAAACAGCAGGCGAGCCAGGCCGGACCGTCGGTTCGGGTCACCGCTCCGGCCCCGTGGATCGCGACGCTGCCGAAGATCGAACGCGAGATGTTCCGGTCGAATCGGCCCGAGCTCGACTGGGACGAGGAGTACGGCGATCGGCTCACCGAGTTCGTCGTCATCGGCACCGACATCGACGAAGAGGCCCTCCGAGGGCGGTTGAATGACGCACTCGTCGACGACGACGAGTGGGCGGCCGTACGGGGGGGTGGGACGCTCGACGGAGCCGACGCGTTCCCGGGTGAGCAGAGCGAGGAGGTCGTGCTCGCCGAGCCGTAGTTCCCGAACAGCTCTCGTCAGGCCCAAGCGCCCGGTCCCCGAACGCACCTCGTCAGTCGCCCAAGCGCACGGCCGCGGTCCGGTCGACCATCTCGGCGTACTCGGTCAGCTCCGCCCTGCGCTCCTCGCGGAGCTCCTCGGGGGTGAGCTCCGTCTCGAACAGCGACCGCATCTGCTGGATGACGTGGTCGCTCGCGAGTAGATCGGAGATGCTGACGTACAGTGCGCCCCGCCCGAGATACTCGAGCGCCCGCGAAACGTCGTTCGTCCGGAGCATCAGGTCGGCGTCGAACGACAGTGAGAGCAGCCGCTTCGACACCGGATCCGAGTCGATCGTCGAGACGACGAGCGTCGCGTCCTCGACGTTCGCTTTCGTCCACGTGTATCGCTCCATCGCATCGCCGAAGACGTACGCGTCACAGTCAGCCGCCACGGCGTCGAACATGACGGGATCGTTCTCAATGACGACACAGGGTCGATCGAGCGCCTCGCACGTCTCGACGAGCTGCTGGCCGTGTCTCCCGTACCCGACGATGACGACGTGGTCGGCGAGGTCGTCGGGAACGGAGCTCCGTTCGTCGATCTTGCCGTGCTGTTCGCTTATAAGTCCGAGCTGTGCTACCGTTCGGTAGATCCGTTCGTTGTGTCGCTGTGTGAGATTCGAGGTGATCATCGTCACCGCCGCGGCGAGGATGATCGCGTCGAAGACGGCCTGGCTCAACAGCCCGAGTATCAGGGCTTCGATCGCGATGATGAGCGCGAACTCGCTCACCTGGTCGATGCTGAGGCTGGTCAGCGTCGCCGAGCGCGACTCGTACCCGCGATAAACGAGGATCAGCGTCGTAATGATGGGTTTGATCACTGCCGTCAGAACGACGAGGCCGGCGACGACGGCGAGCTTTTCGACCGACGCCGCCGGACCCGTCTCGACGAACGGGAGCACGACGAGCGCTCCGACGGTGACGAAGAAGATCGCCAGGAAGAAGTCCTTGATCGATTCGATACCGTTGAACAGTCCGAGATGTTCGACGGGGTCGTGGCGGACCGCCAGCCCGGCGGCGAACGCTCCGACCACGATCGACACGCCGGACAGCTCCGCCGCCGCGACGAAGACGACGAGCAGCGAGACGACACCGATGATCAGCAGCTCGTCTGAACCCCCGGCGAGACGCTCGACGACGTCGTACAGGTATCTGTTGATCAGCACCGCGAGGATGAGCAGCGAGACGCCGTACCCGATCTGGAGCGCGATCGGATCCGGTGCGAGCGTTCCAGCACCGAGCACGAGCAGGACGAGGATCGCGAAGAGATCCTGAACGAGCTGGATCGATTCGGCCAGCCGCCCGCGAACGAGGCTTCGGCGTATCTCGGTCCGAACCAACGCCGTCCCGACGATCGTCGAGGACAGGGCGGCGGCGATACCGAGATACACCGACTCGGAGAGCGGAACGCCGACGACGAGCCCGAACCCGATTCCGACGACGCCGACGACGAAGATCTGTGCGACCGCGGCGACTTCGCTGTCCCGAAGCACCAGTCGCGAGCTCGATAAGTCGATCCCGACGCCGAACGTGAACACCAGCAGCGCGATGCCGAACTGCGCGAGCTCCAGCGTCAACGCCTCCTCGACGAAAAAGCCCGCGACGATCCCCGCCAGGATCAGGAACGGGACCGTCGGGAGGTCGAACCGGTTGGCGACGAGCAGGAACGGTCCGGCGATGATGAAAAGCAGTGCGACGGTGGTGAGCAGTTCACTCATCGAAACCACCCTGTACGTACGCGAAAGCGTCCGGGAACTCCTCGTGGCTTCGCAGCAACTCGCGGTCGGCCTCGACCGCGCTTTCGAACGTCTCCCGGTCCTCGAAGTACGCTCTGAGGTATCCGGAGAGGCGGCCCGACGCGAGCTGTGAGCTCATAATGACGGAGTGAGCGCCCCGTTCGTAGAGCTCTCGTGCGTCCGCTATCGTTTCGGCTTCGACGAAGACGATGGCGTCGTCGCTCACCTCCCGGAGCAGCGCCTTGTTCACCTCGGGCTGGACGGACGAGGAGAGAACGAACCCGGCCTTCTTGAGCCCCGTGTCCTTCCGAACCGTCGAGTTCCTGAAGTCGCCGTAGATCGCGTCGTAGCCGTTCGCTTCGAGCGTCTCGATGTGCTCGGATCGGCGGTCGGCGACGACGACGTCACCGTACTGCTCTCGAAGCAGCGAGAGCGCGTTTCGGGTCACGTCGTCGTAGCCGACCACCACCGCGTGGTCGGCGTACGACTGCTTGCCGTCCCGGAACGTCGCGTCCGTGTCCCACCGAGCGAGATACGGCCGCGCGCGCTCGAACAGCCGGTGGTTGTACTCGATGAAATACACCGAGACGCTCATCGTGAGGAGCGCGATCAGCGTCAGAAAGCCGAGCATCTCGACGTCGATGAACTCGCCCTGAAACGCGGCGACCCCGACGATGATGCCGAACTCGCTGACCTGCATCATGGTGATGCTGCCGAGGAACGTCGTCTCGAGGTCGAACCCCTGCCAGTCGATCAGCAGGAAGAAGACGATCAGCTTGCCGACCATCAACACCGCCGCGGCGATCACCGCCTCCTGCCAGTAGAACAGCAGCTCGCTTGCCTCGAGCGTCAGCGCGACCGAGACGAAAAACACCATCACGAACAGGTCCGTCAGCGGATTTACCCGGTCTTTAAGCTCCGTACTGTACGGCAGCTGCGCGATCGCGAGCCCGGCCAGAAACGCTCCCATCTCGATCGAGAGATACGCCTCGACGCCGAACGGGGCCAGAAAGAGGTTGATCTCGTCGGAGACGAACACGAACAGAAACGCCCACGAGATCGCCAGGAGGAAGAAGACGTCCTTGTTGTCGGCGACCCGTCGAAACACCGTCGGCAACAGGTACTGCGAGGCGACGAGCGCGGCGACCGTGATCGCCGCGACCAAAGCGAGCACGATCCCGAGCGTCGTCGCGACCTCAGCGAGGTCCTCGGGGCGTCCGGCGGCGAGCACCGCCAACAGGATGACGACCACGATGTCCTGGATGAGCAGCACCCCGACGTCGATCTTGCCGTGGAGCGACGTCGCCTCGTCCTTGTCGGTGAGCATCTTGATCACGACGGCCGTCGAGCTGTACATGACGGCGAGGCCGACGATCAGCGACTCGAGAAGCGAGAAGCCGAGCGCCAGCGACACCCCGATACCCACGAGCGCGACCGCCGCCATCTGTGGGATCGAGATCTTGACGATCGGCGCGAGCACGTGGCGAATATCGTCGATCTGCATCTTGATGCCGAGCAGGAACAACAGGAACGCGAGCCCGAGCTCCGAGAGCGTCTCGGTGAGCGCCGTCACCTCGACGATGCCGAGCGCCGCCGGACCGATCAGCACGCCCGCGATGATGTACGCGATGATCGTCGGCTGTCCCGTCTGCTTCGCCAGGAAGCCGACGAACGTCGCACTCAAAAGGATGACAGCCAACTCCGCCGTGAGACCGACCTCGATGACCATCGACAGTTGTTGCACACGTGTCGACTGTGCGGATTAAGCGTACCGGTACTCCCGAACGCGTACGCACTCCCCACCAAGGACGGTTGTCGTGGAGCGGTGGATCCCGTGAAGAGACGATTGCCGTGAAGAGACGATTGCCGTGAAGAGACGATTGCCGCGGAGCTGCGACCGTGACGCTACCGGTTCAGCGTGTGGATCGCCTGCCCCTGTGCGTTCTCGGCGGCCTCCATCACCGCCTCCGCGAGCGTCGGATGGGTGTGAACCGTCGAGGCGACGTCCTCGAGCGTCGCGCCCATCTCGACGGCGAGCGTGAGCTCCGCGATCAGCTCCGACGCCTCCGGGCCGACGATCTGGCCGCCGAGGACGAGTCCGTTCTCGGCGTCGGCGACGATCCGAACGAACCCCTCCGTGTGACCCGTCGTCAGCGCCCGTCCGGAGGCGTTAAACGGCATCTCGCCGACCGCGACGTCGAACCCCTCGGCCTCCGCGTCCGCCTCGGTCATCCCGACGGTCGCGACCTCCGGATCGGTGAAGACGGCGGCCGGGATCGCCTGCTGGTCGAGCGCGGCCGGCTCACCCGCGATCACCTCCGCCGCGACGATCCCCTCGTGAGAGGCGGCGTGCGCGAGCATCGGCTCGCCGGCGACGTCGCCGACCGCGTGAACGTGCTCGACCGCGGTGCGGGTCCGGTCGTCGGTCTCGATGAACCCCCGATCGGTCGTCTCGATCCCCGCGTTCTCGACGTCGAGCGTGCCGGTCACGGGCTCGCGGCCGACCGCGACGAGCACCGTATCAGCCGGGTACGAGGACGTCTCGCCCGCCTCCGTCTCCGTCTCGATCAGGTACCCGCCGTCCGGGCCCGTCGACCAGCCGGTGGCGCCCTCGCCGAAGTGGAACTCGATCCCGAGCGCCTCCGCGCGCTTCCGGACCGTCCGTTTCACGTCGTCCTCGTACGGGTCGAGGATATCCTCGAGCATCTCGACGACCGTCACCGAGGAGCCGAGCTTGGCGTACACCGTCGCCAGCTCCATCCCGATGTACCCCCCGCCGACGACGACGAGGCGGTCGGGAACCGAATCGGCAGACAGCGCTGCCTCGGCGGTCCAGACGTGGTCGTCGGCGAAGTCGAACCCGGGGATGGCGACCGGCCGTGACCCGGTCGCGACGATCGCGTGCTCGAACTCCACCGTCTCGGACCCCTGCCCCTCGCCGCCGTGAGCGATCCGCGCGGTGTGCTCGTCGACGAACGACGCCTCGCCCTCGATCAGGTTGACGCGGTTCGCCTTACACAGCTTCTCGACGCCGCTCGTGAGCCGGTCGACGACGCCGTCCTTCCAGTCGATCATCTTCGCGAGATCGACGGCAGGGTCGGCGTGGATCCCCATCTCTTCGGCGTTGCCGGCCTCGTGTGCGAGCCCGGACGCCGTGATCAGCGCCTTCGAGGGGATACAGCCACGGTTCAGACACGCCCCGCCGTAGGCGTCCTTCTCGACGAGCGTCGTGTCGAGCCCCCGCTGTGCCGCGCGGATGGCGGCGACGTAGCCGCCCGGCCCCGCGCCGATCACCAGTACCTCCGTCCCAGTTGAAACGTCTCCGACGACCATCACTCTGATAATAACAGCAACGGGTTTTCAAGGTGATCCATCACGGCGTTCGCGAACGACGCCGCCTCCGCGCCGTCGACGACGCGGTGGTCGATCGTCAGCGACAGCGGCAGCGTCGGCGCGGGGACGACCGTCGTCCCCTCCTCGTCGTCGAGGAACCCGTCATCGACATCGGCGTGGCTCCGGACGACCGGCCGCTCCTCGATCGCACCGAGCCCGAGGATGGCGGTTTCGGGATAGTTGATGATCGGCGTCGCGTACTCGCCGCCGATCGCCCCGAAGTTGGTGATCGAAAAGGTTCCACCGGACATCTCCGCCGGCGTCAGCGTGCGGTCCCGGGCGCGGCTCGCGAGGTCGTGAACCTCCTCGGCCAGCTCGAACAGCCCCTTCTCGTCGACGTTCTCGACCACGGGTACCATCAGCCCGGCGTCGGTCGCGACCGCGACCCCGAGATTGTACTCGGGTTGTAAGAGGATCTCCTCGTCGTCCTCGCGGAGCTCGCTGTTGAGCACCGGGTACTCCTTGAGTCCGGCGACGACCGCCTTCATCACGAACGGCATATACGTGAGTTTCACACCTTTCGCGTCGGCTTTCGGCTTCAGTCGCTCGCGCGCCTCGACGAGCGCGTCGACCTCGGCGGTGTCGTGATGGGTGACGTGGGGGGCGGTGAACTTCGACTGCTCCATGCGCTCGCCGATCGTCCGCCGCACGCCACGGTACGGGATCGTTGCCGCCGCCTCGTCACTCGATCCGGCGGGCGACGCCTCGTCTCCCGCCGCGGCGACATCGTCGTCCGCCTTCGCCGTCTCTCCCTCCGCGTACGTACGGACGTGCTCAGCGGTGACGAACGCCTCGCCCTCCCGGGACGCGTCAGTCGGAACGTCGTCGATCTCGACGCCGAGATCTCTGGCGACCTTCCGGGTCGCGGGCGTCGCTAACGTGCGATCCCGTCCCGCCGGCTCGGAGCCGCGAGCCGACGCCGCAGCGTCCGTCTCTCCCCGCTTGCTGACGGCTGACCGTCGGTCGGCCCCATCGATATCAACGGGCTTCGGGCCGGAATCGGTCAGCGTCCCCGGCTCGTCAACCTCGTCCGTGGTCTTCCGGTCGACGCCGTCGGCAGCCGACCTGATGTCGGCCTCGCTGAGCCGACCGCCGACCCCACTTCCGGTGACTGCGTCGAGGTCGACGCCGAGTTCGCGGGCCAGTCGTCGGACCGACGGCGGGGCGAACGTCCGACCCGGCGGCACCGGCGGCTCGGAGTCGGTCGTCGACGATTCCGCCTCGACAGTCGACGACTGAGCGTCCTCGGACGGCGACACCTCCGTACCGGCCTCGGACGGCGACACCTCCGTACCGGCCTCGGACGGCGACTCGGCCTCGGCCGTCCCCTCCTCGTCGACGCGGAACGAGATGATCACGTCGCCGACGGGGACGATCTCGCCCTCCTCGGCGAACAGTTCCTCGACGACGCCGTCGTATCGTGACGGCACCTCGACGAGCGCCTTGTCCGTCTCGACCTCCGCGACCGGCTGGTCCTCCTCGACGCGGTCGCCGGGGCTGACGAGCCAGCGAACCAGCTCCCCCTCCGCGACTCCCTCACCGACGTCAGGAAGCGTGAACTGCTCGATCGGCATGGTCAAAACTCCACCGCCTCCCTAATACCGTCCTCGATCCGAGCCACGCTCGGGAGGTAGTAGTCCTCCAGCGCGTACAGCGGATAGGGGACGTCGAACCCGGTGATCCGAGCGACCGGAGCCTCCTGATACAGCAGCGCTTCCTCCTGAATGATCGCCGTGATCTCCGCGGCGAGACCCGCGGTTTTCGGGGCCTCGTGGACGACCGCGGCCCTGCCGGTGCGCTCGAACGCCTCGAGTATCGCCTCGCGGTCGAGCGGCGACACCGTCCGGAGGTCGACGACCGTACACTCGATCCCGTCGTCGGCGAGCGTCTCCGCCGCCTCCAGGGTCGGTCGCGTCATCGCGCCGTACGTGAACACCGCGACGTCGTCGCCCTCGCGGCGGGTGGCCGCCTCGCCGATGGGCACCGTGTGCTCGCCCTCGGGCACCTCCTCGCGGAACGCCCGGTAGATCAGCTTCGGTTCGAGGAAGATCACGGGGTCGGGGTCGCGGATCGCCGATATCAGCAGCCCCTTCGTGTCGGACGGGGTCGACGGCATCACGACCTTCAGCCCGGCTTCGTGGGCGTAGAACGCCTCCTTCGATTCGGAGTGATGCTCGGGAGCACGAATCCCACCGCCGTACGGGGCGCGCAGCGTCATGGGGAGGGTGTACCGGCCCCGGCTCCGGGTCCGGAATCTCGCCATATGCGAGACGATCTGGTCGTAGCCGGGGTACATGAACCCGGAGAACTGGA
>OBKM01000233.1_pt1 | contig 27827 bp, 28 predicted proteins | sample 1519691 | NCBI WGS metagenome assembly OBKM01 (sample SAMEA37050418, study PRJEB22526) | metagenome | biome: saline pan; feature: lake; material: water | place: Egypt | collected 2015 | depth 0.5 m
ATACCTGCTCCAAAAACTTTTCCTTCATCACCGTCTGCCCGGCCGCTCTGCTATCAGCAACAGAACGTCCATCACTTCGGGCTCAAGCTCCACATACTCCCCCTCTCACGTGATACGGTTGAGCATCGGTTCAACGAGCTAGTCTCTCACCCAGAGCTCGTCCGCATGTGCTTTTTGCCTGTCATCAGTCATAGAAAAAGCGCGAAATACAACAAATGAGGGGTGCCTGCGAAGTATAAGACCAAAAAATCCGCGTCAAAGCGCCGTCTTCATGCCTCGCACCGACGCGGTCCCTCCGAGGACGACCTCACGATGGCCAGTTCCCCCCAATCGCCTATTGGTTGACCTTTAGCTGTGTCTCAGGACTATGTCAAGGTAGCGGACTTTAGCATGAGAATGTAAACGTGTTTGCTGACTAGCGGCGGTAGATTCGCCCTCATGAACTTTATTACACGAGGGAAAGTCACGATGCAAATTACTGGAGCAGTCTGCCAAAAGGGTCCCGTGCTTTCAGGTTACACGAGTGCAAGCTACTGATTTTGCCCATCCAACCGATAAGCGCCAAACCGCCACCTTTTCTGGTAGCGCCAGAGACTCGCTTGGAGGCCTTAGCGATCTTTTGTAGATTGGAGACCGTTGCTGGCTTCCCTCCCCCTTCGGCCCCGCGACAATTTCGTGCTGGCCACCTCGAAGAGGACATGACCGGGAAGCCGGCTATCCTCCCCATCGCTGGTCTCTTACACCGCCGACCACCCGTATTCCGCCATGAAAGCCGTGCGCTTCGACGACGCTGAGCGCTACGAACCCGAACCGGGCTGGCGCCGCGTCGCGCTGGCCGGGAGCGACCGGTTCAGTTTCGAATGGTTTGAAAAGCCCGCCGGCCATAGCTCGCCCATGCACCATCACGAGAACGAGCAGGTGTGCGTCTGCCTTCAGGGGCAGCTCCGCGTGCATACCGAGGACGACACGATCGAACTCGGCCCGTATGACTCGGTGCTTCTCGAAGCCAACGAGCCGCACCGCGTTGAAAACCCCGGCGACACGCCGGCCATCGGGCTCGACGTGTTCGCGCCAGGCCGGTCGTTTGATTTCTGGACGAGCCGCGCGGAGGACGGAGCCGATGAGTAACTCAAAACGCCTGGCCCGGTCGAGCGACGGCTCACCACTTGTGGGCGACGCGAGCGGATTTGTACCGCTGCGTAGCGCGGCGCCCGCACTTTCAACAGAAGAAGACGCCCTGGCACGAGCAGCGGCTGGCCATTTACCCGACCTCGAAGACGCGACGGCCTCACGGGTGCCACCAGATGAGATCGGGTTCGGCCTTCCGCTGGGGCGCTTCGGCAAGCTATGGGGGATCGGGCTTAACTACCGCGATCATGCGGACGATCTGTCCGAGACGCGCCCGGAGGCGCCGGCGAGCTTCATGAAACCTCGCACGGCCCTCACCGGACCCGGTGGCCCTATTCGGCTCCCGCCACGAGAGCTCACGAACCACGTCACTGGCGAAGCCGAGCTGGGGATTGTGATCGGGCGGACCTGCGCGGACGTGCCGCCCGGCGAGGTCGACCGCGTGGTGGCGGGCTTCGTGCCGGTTATCGATATGACGGCCGTCGATATTCTGGAACAGAACCCGCGGTTTCTCACCCGCTCGAAAAGCTTCGATACCTTTCTCGTGGTAGGCCCGTGGATCGAAACGGTACCGTCGATCGACGCGCTCGGGCCCCTCGCCGTTCGCACCGTCGTCGACGGCCAAACGGCTGCCGCCAATACAGTCGACAACATGGCCTTCTCGCCGGCAGAACTCGTGGCATTTCACTCGCGCGTGATGACGCTCGAGCCGGGCGACCTGATCAGCACGGGCACGCCCGGCGCGCACGTCCTCAAGTCGGGCACTACGATTCGCGCCGACGTTGAGGGCGTTGGAGCTGTCGAAGCGGACGTCGTATAATTCGACAGGAAGCGGTCTGCTCTCCTCTTGTAACTTCCTGGATGTTGACTCGTCCACTGGGTGAAAACAACGAGACCCCACCGCCACTCGACAGCATTTGAACCAACCTAAGAATACCCATGAGACACGTAGTATGGACACTCGTCGTAGGACTCGCCCTCATTGGAATGGGATGCGACTCGACGGTCGGAACCGATGACGCGAATGAGGCCCAGATGGAGGTCCTCCTCACCAACGAGTCGGACGCCATCAGTAAGGCGACACACACGTCGGACCAAGAAAGCGAGATCGATAGGGCCGAGGTAACCATCCAGCGCGTCGAACTCGTCGGCGACGAGGGGCCGCCTATGACGCTCGCCGACAGCGAGGACCTGTCAGATAACGAAGAGCATGATGGACTGCGCATTAACCTGCTCGACTTGCAGGGAGGCTTGACGGAAACGCTTGCCGACGTCAACATTCCGGCCGGCACGTACCACCAGATCCGCCTTATTGTCGGCACTGACGCGGAAATAGACGTCAACGGCACCGAACCGGACCTTAAAGTGCCCAGCGGTGAGCAGACCGGCATCAAAATCGTGACGGGGGAGTTTACGGTAGAGCAGGGTCAATTTGTAAGCGTCACGCTGGACTTTAATCCTGACGATTCCTTCGTGCGCGCTGGCCAAAGCGGCATGTATCTGTTTAAGCCAACGGTGCGCGCCAGCGAGGTTAGCGTCGACGGCGACGCGGACGACCTCTTCTCGTGGTCTGGCCAGGTCGGTGATGTAAACGCCTCGGAACGCACTCTGACGATTGACGGCGTTTCGTTCGACGTCTTCCGAAATGCGAATATCGAAGATGCGAGCGGCGAAGAAGTCACGGAAACTACGCTCGACGCCCTCTCTCCGGATGACTATGTAGAGACCGACGGCACGCGGATCGACGATGATCGGATGATCCGTGAAATCCGAATCGTTGAGGGCGAGGAGCGGTTCGTACGCGCCACGGTCGACGCGAAGCTGTCAACGATGTCGGTGATGACGAGTTCACGGTACTCGGCGCGACCTTTGTGGTAGCTGATGAAGACAATGGCTTCGAGCTATCTGGTTTCGATAGTATCGACGACATTGATTCCGGCGACCGCATCCTGCTCGAGTACGACTATGTAGTCGACGAAGAGGACGATGGTCAACGCGTGGCCGTCCGTATTGAGGACGCCGACGCGTAAACGGATCGGCCATCAGGGGCAGGGGCGACGCCGACGGTCAGGTTTTTTCGTTCCGACACGGCGGCTTTAGTCCATGATGAACGCTATACAGACCGATGCTACTGAAACTGATGGCACGTACGCTCGACGCGCCCAGGATGGGGACCAGCGTGCCTACCGAGTACTTGTCGAACGGTATCAAGGGATGGTGTTCGATCTCACTACGCAGTACAGCCACACCACCGCCGATGCCGAGGACCTCGCGCAGGACGTGTTTTTGCGCGCCTACCAGAAGCTCGATCGGCTTCGCAATCCCGATCAGTTTGCGTCCTGGCTGTACGGCATCGCCCTCAACCGGTGCCGGGACTACGCGAAGGACGTGCGGCGCGACACGCACCCGTTTAGCGCGACGGAGCAGACGGCCCAGAATCTGCTAGACAGTGACAGCAGCCAGCACGAGGCGCTCGAGACCGACGACCGCTCGAAGCGCCTCTGGGCTGCGCTCGACGAGCTCTCTGAAACGTACGCTGTCCCCTTCCTGCTTAAATATCGAGACGGTCTTTCCTACAAGGCCATGTCGAAACGCATGGACGTAAGCGTGGGGGCGCTGAAGGTGCGCGTTCACCGCGCTCGCAAGAAGCTTCAGGCATTGATGACCGAAACGACTCACGACCCATGACCGACGAGCTAGACGAACTTGTCCGGCAGTACCTCGACGGCGACCTCTCGCCCGAGCGAGAAGCGGAGGCGCTGCACCGCATCGCCAGCGACCCGGAGGCTCGCGAGCTTCTTCGGTTCGAACTGGAGACGCAAAGCGCCTGGACGCCCGGCCAGCGAGCAGCCCCACCCGAGGGATTCGTTGACCAAACCATGGAAGCGATCGAGGCCGAGGCGGCGCCGAAGTCTGCTACCTCGGACGAGCAAACCAATGGTGTTGCTTCTACGATGCGCCGGTGGTGGCAGTGGCTCGCAACGCCCCGTCCCGTTCCGGTGCGCCCGGCCGCCGGTCTGGCCGTCGCTCTGCTGCTCGTCGCACTCTCCGTCGTCTTCATCCCGGATGGAGACGCGCCCGAGACGCCGGCTCCCGACGAGCCGGTGACGACGGTCGCCGAGACGGAAGATCCCGCTGCCGGAGAGCCTGCGGCCGGTGAGACGGTATGGACCCGCTTCATGTACCTCGATGAAGACGCTAATTCCGTGGCCGTGGCTGGAGATTTTAGCGACTGGGATCCTATTCCCCTCTCCCAGGAGACGGTCGATGACCAAGCCGTGTGGTCGGGACTCGTGCCCGTTCCCCCCGGTGAGCATCAGTACATGTTCGTAATCGACGATTCAGAGTGGGTCACCGACCCGCTTGCCCCGCAGCAGCGAGAGGACGGGTTCGGCAACAAAAACGCAGTCCTCCACCTGTAGCACCTGCATCTGGATGAGCGGTTCTCCCACGAACGAATGGCAAACTTTCGCACCACATACCTTATGCTTGCCCTCCTTCTCATCGGTTGGGGATGGCCGGTCGATCGGCCTGCTCAGGCCCAGTGGCTTTCTGGGTCTGCTGAGGTGGGTACGAGCGCCGGCATGCAGTCCAACGCGTACCTGGATCCGATGCTGCGAGAGTGGGATCGCGAGATGCTCTCGACGTTTGCCGCTGTCGATCCTTCCGTAGGAGTCTCGTGGACGACGCCGTCTGCCGAGGTGAGCATCGCCGGGCGGGCGCGAGCCTATCCCGCCCAGCTCGGATCGGCCCTTCCTCTCCGACGCGCCGTGGGCTCCGTGTCGTACTCTTTGACAGACCAATGGCACGTCGGCGCGCAGGGTGGTGCAGGGCAACTACGCCTGCAAACGGACCGCGATAACTGGTGGGCCCTTCCCCTCGTGCGATGGACGCCCACGAACTGGATCAGTCTGGAGGTGCAGGGCGGATGGACCGGACGCCAACTCCGCGCCGACGAATCCTCATCCTGGCAAACCAGCACGCTCGGCCTCGTCAGCGGAAACGTCTGGTTTTCGGATCGCCTGCGCGGCGAGATCACCGGGTATCTGGGAGACGGCGACGCTGTGACAACGGAGACCTCGTACGGGACCGCTGGGGCATCGGCAGCGCTCACGTATTGGTTGCGAGATGCGCTTTCCCTCACGGCAGAAACGACTCTCGAACAGGTGAACTACTCGTTCACCCAGGATATTGAGCAGGACAATGAAACGGTCTCTATCACGGACGAGCTCTGGCGAACGGATCTAGAGATTGAGTGGACGACCCGCCGGGGTATATCTGTGTTTGCGCGGGGTGGAATTATGACCAGTGCGCTGGAATCAACCGAAACGGCCCCCACCGATCAGCATGTGAGCGCGGGTGTGCGGATTCAGTTTTCCAGTACACTGGCGCGTCCGTCGCTGCGCGACGAGGAAACCGGCTTCTGGGAGAATACCAGTGACGGCGTGCGATTTCGAGTGCCCTACCAGGGCACAGGCCGCGTCTACGTTACCGGCGACTTTAACGACTGGGCCGATCCCGGCGAGCCGCTGCGCTCCACTGGAAATGGAACGCGAGAAACGACCCTTCATCTCGAACCGGGCCGCTACGAATACAGCATCCGTGTTATCGAGAACGACGAGGAGCAGTGGCTGGAGTGGCCCGACGAGGCGAAAACCGTCGACGATGGATTCGGCGGAGCGAACGGAGTATTTATCGTGGAATAGATTCGAAATCTCTCATGAATGGCCTTATGCGTTATCAAAGAGCAGTGCACCTAGCCTCACGGGCATCCCTGTGGATGCTGCTTCTGGCGGTCATGCTGATAGCCACCGCCTACGCTCAGGCGCCTCCCTCGCCCGACGAACTCATCGAGCGCGGCGATGCCGCCAGTGCCGATCGCGACCTGCTCGAACAGGTGGCTGAGCGCGCCCAGAACGCCAATCTCAGCCCTCAGGAAACCGCTCAGATTCTGGAGCCGGCCGTTGACCTGGCCGAGCGCGACCTTCCGTCGACTATGGCGCTCCGCAAGGCCCTTGAGGGGGCTGCCAAGCAGGTACCCACCGGACGTCTCCAGCCAGCCATTCAGGAGGTCGCAACGGCCACCGAAGAAGCTGGTAGGCTAGTGGATGAGTGGGCCGGTCGCCCGGAGGTGCAAGATCTTATCGGAGAAACTGATACCGACCTGTCGGCACCCGACTCGCCTGGGCGCGCGCGCCTGATAGAGGGCACCACCCGGGCGCGGATGCAAAACCTCCCGTCGGAGAACATCCAGGCGCTTCTCGAGTCCGTGCCTGCAAATACCGAGCGGCGCCCCATTTCTCCCCAAGACATCGCAGCCGCCGTCGAAGTCCTTCCCGATATGGCGGAGGAAGGCGCCGTTCCTGAGGACGTCACGAACATGCTGACCAGCGCCCTCGATGCTGGGTACCACCCAAGCGAAATTCGACAGCTACCGACAGCCGTTGAGATGGCCGGGCGCCAGGCCCAGCAGCCGCCGGGCGTTGTAGCGAGAGGCGCCGCCCAGGCCATTGCGCAAGGCACGCCTGCGTCCGACATCATCGACCGCCTCTTTGATGGCGACCTACCGGGTCCGCCGGATGACCGAGGCGGTCCCCCGGACGATGCCGGACCGCCCGACAATGATACTGGCCCTCCTAAGAGCGGTGCGCTCTGACTGAAAGCTCTGTCTGCAGGTCCGCGCTTTCGCTTGCAAAGAAGCCCGTAATGTAGCAGCACTCTGGAAAGCTACCTGTTCGAGGAATCCTGCACCGCTTTTACGAAGCTTTCCGCTTCCAATCCTGCAGCCTCTCGAGACCATAGTGCTGGATAATTGCATTCACGACAGTCTCCCGGTGCACCGTAGGGGTTTCGTGCTCTAGGGCGGCACTCTCAGCCCGGTTTATGGCATGCTCAAGAACGGCGTCCCGCTCGGAGCTGGGCACGACCGTGTCCAAAAACGTCCTGGCGTTATCTCTGACCTTCATAGCATGGGGTCGTTTTTCGTGTTCTTTCAAGACGACGAGGTCGATGGGTGCGAACGCCTGCCCATCTTTTTAGATGACAGCAAGCCGTTGAAGGACCTTTCCCTGCGAACACTTCATTTTATGCTGCGCGCATCATGAAATTCCTTCTCTGTCCCTCGCGCAGCCATGAACGACTCCAGTCGCCTCCTTATCCTTCTCCTTCTCCTCAGTGCCTTAATCATGACGGGTATCGGCTGCGGAGCCGACGAGCCGTCCCCGTTCGCCGACGACGCCACGGCCTTCGTCGGGGCCACCCTGTGGGATGGGACAGGTTCGGCTGCCCTAGAGAACGCTGCGCTCGTCGTGCAAAACGGGCGCGTGGAGACTACCATCGACCTCGACGAACAGGCATTACCGGAGGAGCTCAACACCGTTGATCTTTCTGGCCAGTACGTCATCCCCGGCCTCATCAACGCGCACGGTCACGTGGGCATCGCCGACGGTCTCGAGACCGGTCCCGAGGTGCACTCGGAAGAGAACGTCCGCGACCAGCTGCGCCGCTATGCCCACTACGGCGTGACCACTGTCGTCAGCCTGGGCGACGAGCCCGAAGAGGCCTTTGTGGTGCGCGACACTCAGAACCCGACAGATCCGCAGAAAGCGCGCGTTCGGCTCGCCGGCCCTGTCCTAGACCCCGACACCGAAGACGAGGCCGGAGAACAGGTCGCCGAACTCGCCGAGTGGGATCCCGACTGGGCCAAGATCCGCGTGGACGACTTCCTGGGACAGGCCGAGAAGATGCCGGAGTCCGTCTACGCCGCCGTGATCGAGGCAGCCCACGAGCACGACCTCCCGCTCGCGGCTCACATCGTGGAGCTCGAGGACGCGAAGGGTGTGCTCGAACACAACGCCGACCTCATCGCCCATAGCGTGCGCGACGAGCCGGTTGATGATGAACTCATCAGACGCATGGAGGAGCGCGACGTCTGCCTTACGCCCACGCTCGCTCGCGAGGTCTCCACCTACATCTACGCCGAGCGACCCGACTTCTTCGACGATCCGTTCTTCCGCGAACACGCCGACGAGGAGGTGCTCGACGCGCTTCAGGACCCTGAGGTGCAGGCGCAGTTCACCGGCGAGGCCGCTGAGTACTACCGCGAGGCACTGCCACTCGCCAAAGACAACATGGTGGCGCTCCACGAAGCCGGCATCGACATCGCCATGGGCACCGACAGCGGACCGCCCGCCCGGTTCCAGGGCTACTTCGAACACAAAGAGATGGCCATGATGCAAGAAGCGGGCCTCAATCCCGTGCCCATTCTGGAATCCGCGACGCGCGTGGCGGCGGACTGCATGGGCCTCGACCGCGTGGGCACTCTCGAGCCCGGCCACTGGGCCGATTTCCTCGTGCTCGACGCCGATCCGCTAGAGGACATCGAAAATCTGCGTGAGCTGGAGACCGTCTACCTTGCCGGCGAGCAGTTTGAGTGATCGCTAGCGCTGCTCGCGGTGCAGGTTTGTAGGGGTACAGGTTTTGTAGGTATGAACGTTCTTACATTCAAACGTACACACCTTCAGACATTCCCACCTTCAAACGTCCCCGCAATCAGTGAATCCGCTCGAGCACGCGGCGCTGGGCCTTGAGCGTATGCTCGAGCTCCTCTTCGCCGTGCTCGCGACCGAAGAAGAACGCCTCGAACTGCGACGGAGCGAAGTAGACGCCCTCCTCGAGCATGCCGTGGAAGTAGGCAGCGTAGGTGTCGCCATCGGTCGTCTTGGCCGTCTGCTGGTCAACGACCTTCTGCTCGGTGAAAAAGAGGCTGCCCATCGCGCCGACGCGGGTCGTGTAGTAGTCGAGGCCGAGCGCGTCGAGATTTGCGCGCGTGCCGCGCTCGAGCGCTCTGCTGTAGTCCTCCAGCTGAGCATAGAGCGTGTCCCGATGATCGGCGATCTTCTTGAGCGTCGCATAGCCCGCCTTCATAGCCAGCGGATTGCCGCTGAGCGTGCCCGCCTGATAGACGGGTCCAACCGGCGAGACGTAGTCCATAATTTCTTGCTTGCCGCCGTAGGCGCCCACGGGCAGGCCGCCGCCGATGATCTTGCCGAGGCACGTCAGGTCGGGGATCACGCCGTAGCGCTCCTGCGCGCCGCCGGGGGCCACGCGGAAGCCCGTCATCACCTCGTCGAAAATGAGCACGATGTCGTGCGCGTCGCAGAGCTCGCGGAGCCCTTCCAAGAAACCGGGTTCGGGCGGAATGCACCCCATGTTGCCGGCAATCGGCTCGAGGATGATGCAAGCGACCTCGCCCTGATGCTTGTCAACGAGCTGCTGGACGTGTTCAAGATCGTTGTAACGAGCGAGGAGCGTGTCTTCTGCGTTTCCCTCGGTGACGCCGGGCGAGTCGGGCTGGCCGTGCGTCATCGGACCGCTCCCGGCTGCAATCAAGAAGAAGTCGCCGTGGCCGTGGTAGTTGCCTTTAAACTTGATGATCTTGTCGCGGCCCGTGTAACCGCGGGCGAGGCGCGCGGCGCTCATCGTGGCTTCGGTGCCGGAGTTAACCATGCGGACCTTCTCGACCGAGGGCACGAGCTCGCAGACGAGTTCGGCCAGCTCGATCTCGATCTCCGTCGGCGCGCCAAAAGACGTGGAGTTCTCAGCCGTTTCCTGCACGGCCTGGACTACATCCGGATCGGCGTGGCCGAAGATCATGGGGCCCCACGATCCGACGTAGTCAATGTAGCGATTACCGTCGGCGTCTTCCATGTAAGCACCTTTGGCCCGCTCGATGAAGAGCGGCGAGCCGCCGACGCTGTTAAAAGCCCGAGCGGGCGAGTTGACGCCGCCGGGAATGACATGCTGCGCGTCCTGGTAAAAGCGCTCGCTCTGCGAAACGTCGAGATCACTCGGCGCTACTTCCATAACCGTTTGGATGTTTGTTGGTGAAACAAATGTGAGGAGCTCACTCAGGAGGGCGTGGTGGCCTCGACGCGCCGGAAGATGGCGCGCACGATGTCGTCACCGTGCTCCTGGGCGACCTCGGGCTTGCTTGCAATGGCTAGGTCGGCCGCCTCGCTCGCCTCCTGGAGTTCATTCACCGAGAATGTAGCGGCGGTCGGCGTACCATTAGTTGATACGCTTGCGCGCCTAGGAAGTGCCACGTACACCCAGCCGCCCGGCTTGAGCAGGCGACGGGACTCTTTCAGCACAGACGCGACATCGCCCGTCGACTGCACGTAGGCCGATGGGCGATACGCGATCACCCAGTCGAAGGACTTGTCCGGAAGGTCGGTCAGCGACTCCGAGGATACGCGCCGGACGCACTCATCCACAGTGTCAGCTCCGACAATATCAACGACGGCGTCGCGAGTAGCTGCCACGGCCTCCGGCTGCGCGTCACAGGCATGCACCTGAAAGCCAAGACGGAGCATCGGCTCGGTGTGCAGTCCGTCTCCGCAGCCGAGGTCCAGGATCTGGCTTGACACAGGAATCGCCGCCAGCGTGCGCAGCAGGTGGTCAGACGGGGTGCCCATGGACGGCTACGATGTTCGTGATCCAAGTTGTGCAACGATATCAGCGGGCCTCGACCTAATCTTCCGAAGCCGTATCTTCGGAGACGGTGTCTTCGGAGACCGTATCCTCAGAGAGCGTTGCCTCTCGGACCGGTTTCGGGTCGCAGGACGTCGTCCAACAGCGCGCCTCAGTGACGCGCTCGCACTGCTCGCAGCGCGCCTCGCGCTCTTCCGATGGGAAGCGGGGCATCTCGTCGAGCGGGCGCAGTGGGTACTCTCCATCCGACGGCGCTCCGTCGCCTGCATACTGCATGCGCTTGAGCTCGTCGGGCAGATCGAGCTGCGCCACCGTGGCTTCCATGAGGGCCTCAATGAACAGCGGATGGCTGTTAAGCCCGGAGGTCACCTCAAAGTGCTCGATGCCAAACTCCTCAGCCTCCTCTCGCGCTTCAATGTCAAGTTCGAAGCTGGTTTCTACGTGGTCCGTCACAAACGCAATGGGAACGATGAGGACAGCTTCATGCCCCTGCTCGCCGAGCTCTTCTAGCTTGTCGATCGTGCTGGGTTGCAGCCACTTCACCGGTCCGACCTTGCTCTGGAACGCCGTATGGTAAGGGAGATCGTAGTCGCGGAGGCGCATCACCTGGTCTACGGATGAGTGGGTGAGGCAGCAGTACGGGTCACGCCGCTCTCTCATCTCCCGAATGGGCGTACCATGCGCACTGAAGAGCAGGTGGACGTCCGACCGAACCTCTTCGGGAAAGCGCTGCAGTCCCTCGTCGATGCGCTCGGACACGGCCTGAATGAAGCGCGGATTGGCCGCGTACTCCTTGACAAGGGTCGTGGGCCATTCTGGTATCTCCCCCGCTTCTTCGAGTGCCTTCCAGTAGACGATAGACGATCCGGTTGTCGTCTTCGAATACTGCGGGTAGAGCGGAAGAAGAACGACCTTATCGATTCCGTCTTCTTCCATCTGGGCGGCTGCTTCTTCGCTGAAGGGGTGCCAGGCCCGCATCGCGATGTATGTGTGAAATGACGCGCCTGTAGGCTCAGCGTACTGGTCGTTCAGCAGATCCTCCAGCTCGTGGGCCTGCTCGCGCGTCAGCCGGTTGATGGGCGACCCGCCTCCGATCTTCTTATAGTCTTCTCCGACCTCCTCTGCACGGCTGCTCGAGATCAGCTTCGCGAGCTTGTGGCGAAAATATCCGCCGAAGGTCTTGTTGAGGATCCAGTTCAGCGAAAATTGCTTATCCCCCCATAGCGGAAGGTCAAAATCGATGAAGGCCGGATCCATAAAAAGGTTGTAGAGAAAGGGCTCGACGTCCTCGGGAGTCTCCGGTCCCCCGAGGTTCATCATGACCACGCCTACCTTATCTCCTTCCTCAATGGGTAGCGGATCCGACGGGAAGTAATCGCCACGGACAATGCGTTTATCGAACTCATAGACCTCCAGGAACTCGAGGGGCGTCATAGACTGTACCTTTGTCGGATGTGGGGACGTTTAGCGGGTTGTTTGAGTGCCGCTAATCTCTAAGAGTTTAGCGCTCGGACCGGCAATACAGTTCCTATGTAGCGTTGAACTTTTTCCAAAACCTTTTGGCTGAGCAGCGCCACTTCGTGACCTTACGCGATGGTTACGAAGCCGCCGGTCGGCCCGTCGAAACAGAGGCCGGAGCCACCTCCTGTTCCTCGTCGGCCGATTGGTAAACGGCATCGAGAAGCGCCATGAGTTGACTTCCATGCGCTGCTGGCGTGCGCGGCTGCGCATGTCCTCGGACAGCCCCTGCAAAATTTCGCGCCTGATAGACGAACGCCTCAACGTTGCCGTCCCACTCGTCGGCGAGCGGCGGACGCTCGCGGCGCTGCCCTTCGTCTCCCACCGTGAAAAGATCGAGCTGACGGTCGCCGAGGCGGGCGCCTCCTTCCGTGCCGTAGAGGTGAACGCTGAGATCGTCCTCCTCTTGCGCAAGAATCCAGCTCGTCTCAAGCTGCAACGTGCGTCCATCTTCGAATCGGATGAGCGCAAATGCGCTGTCTTCCGTTCGGGTGCGGTCCGGAAATTTATTGTACGTCTGTCCCGAGACAGTCGCCGGTGCCGGGCATCCCATGAGATACCAGCCGAGGTCGAGCACATGCACGCCGATGTCGATGAGCACGCCGCCCCCGGCGCGCTCCGGATCCGTAAACCAGCCGGCAGCTCCTTCAGGTACGCCCCACGTCCGAGTCCAGACAGCCCGCGCGTGGTACACATCTCCCAGCGTTCCTGTCTCTAGATGCTCGCGCAGGGCCTGCGTCGCGGGGTTGAAACGGCGCTGCAACCCATACGCCAGGACGAGGCCTTCACGGGCCGCTGCTTCGCGCATCGCTTCTGCCTCTGCGAGGGTGCGCGCCGGAGGCTTCTCACAGAGCACATGCTTACCCGCTTCAAGTGCCGCCACGGTGGCCGGCCTATGAAGAAAGTTCGGGAGCGCCACGCTCACCGCGTCGATTGTTTCATCTGCCAGAAGATTCTCATACTCGCCGTACTGCCGATCGGCGCCGTAGCGCTCGGCAAAGTGACGGCGTCGCTCGTCGTCTAGATCGCTGATGGCAACGATGCGCGTATCGTCGCAACGGCGATATCCGTCAGCATGACGGCGTCCGGGCCATCCGGCCCCAATAACTCCGATATTCAAAGGGGATGTATTGTTCGATCGTGAATTGGTTTGCACGGGCTGTTATCGAATTACCTACGGGGGTCAGGACGTGAGAGGGGAATCAGGTGCGCTAGATTTACTGTCCAGGTACGTCGTCGGCCGACAAGCTTAGCCAGTCGCGCGGCTCGAAAAACCACATAGCCCGCGCTTCCGGCGTCCCAGGCTCGGGCGTGTAGTCGTACCGCCACTGCACGTGCGGGGGCAGGCTCATGAAGATGCTTTCGGTCCGCCCGTCCGTCTCAATTCCAAACTTTGTGCCGCGGTCGTACAGCAGGTTGAACTCAACGTACCGTCCGCGCCGCACCAGTTGAAAGTGACGCTCGCGCTCGTCGTAGGGCTCGTCGCGCCGGCGCTCTACAATCGGAACGTATGAGCGCAGAAATGCGCGGCCGGCATCGCGCGAGAAGAAAAACGTGCCTTCCGGGTCGTCGCGCAAATAATCGTAGAAGATGCCGCCGACGCCTCGGGCCTCCTCTCGATGCGGCAGGTAGAAGTATTCATCACACTCCTCCTTGAAGGCTTCGTAATCGGCCACCTCGTTGTGCTCGTCGCAGACCTCTTTCCACACGCGGTGGAAGTGCTGCGCGTCTTCCAGACGCGGGTAGTACGGCGTGAGGTCGGCGCCGCCGCCAAACCACTGATCGTCGGGATCCATGAGATCGTCCCCCAACGCGAAGTACCGAAAGTTTGCATGGACGGTGGGGACGTGCGGCGACTGCGGGTGGACGACGAGCGAAAGGCCCGTGGCAAAAAAGGGCTTGCGGTCGACCTCCAGCACCTCAGCCATGCGCTCGGCCAGCGTCCCGTGCACGGCGGACGTGTTGACGCCTCCCTTCTCGAACAGCTCGCCCTCCTCGATGACGGCTGTGATGCCGCCGCCTCCCTCCTCGCGCTCCCACCGGTCGACCTGAAACTCCGCCCCGTCGTCGAGCGCGTCGAATTTCTTGATGATGCGCAGCTGCAGCGCTTCGACGAACCGCTGCATGCGATGGGCCATGGAGATGTCGGTGCGCGGCTCCTCGCGAAGCCGATCCACGCGCTCGTGAGAGTCGGACATAGGTACAATCAGCAGTCAATTTACGAACGATCCAGTATGCGGTCGATCGCTCCCTGCAACGTCTCATCCAGCGCGGATGTCCAGGTATCAGGCGGGGGTTGCGTCCACTGCTGTCCAACGCGCTTAACGGGATGCTCGACCGCTAGGTGATAAGCGTGCAACGCCAGGTTGTGTCCGTCAAGTTCCTGCGAAGCCCCGTAGCGAATGTCGCCGCGGATCGGATGCCCTCGTTCGGCGAGTTGCACGCGAATCTGATGCGGGCGGCCCGTTTTGAGCTGGACCTGCAGGAGGCTCATGCCCTGGCTCTGCGCTACGGACTGCCAGGTAAGCTCGGCGCGCTTCCCGTCGGGATGGTCTGGCGACACGACGCGAACGTGACGGTCTTCTTTCAGCAGGTAATCGACGCACGTTCCCACGCCTATGCACTTCCCCTCGACGAGGGCAATGTACCGCTTGTCGGCAAGCTGCTCGCGAAACTGTTCGCTGAGTCGCCGAGCGGCCTTTGACGTGCGCGCCAGGATCATGAGACCCGAGGCCGGGCGGTCAAGCCGGTGCACGAGGCCCAGATAGAGGTCTCCCTCCACGTCATGATGGGCACGCAGGTGCTCCTTCGCAGAGGCAAGCACGTCCCGGTCCCCGGTGCGGTCCGGCTGCGACAGCAGCCCCGGCGGCTTGCTGACCACCATGAGGTGCCGGTCTACGTGCTTTACGTCGATCTCGTCGGGCATTCTGTTTCGTGCGTTTGTTTCTGCAGTGTGTGGTGGCGCCCGCTACTGCGGACCCCCGGCCAACGGATTGAATCTGGTCGCCGGGATTTTCAACTTTACACTTGTGGCAACGAGTAGTGTGGCAATGAATAGTTATGCGCGTTGCACAACCGCTCGGTTCGACCCGTGGTGCCCTCAGCGTGCACACCTGACGTGCAAGTGTGTATCCATTACCCCGACGCGAAGAGAGGCCCTGGTAGCCACTGCCGGGGCCGCCACTCCGCACCATTCGCTTTGAGAACTGGTACTATTGCACACGTCCCGTTCACTTGTCTTGTCCATACCTAACTCTGTTCCCATGCGTTCTCTTTCTTTCGCTCTTCTCTTTTTTCTCCTGATTGGGTTCGTCGCTTCACCAGCTACGGCGCAGGATCGAGGCCTTGGGGTGGGCGCCACTTTGGGTGCTCAAAATCCTACGGGGATCAGCACCAAACTGTGGCTGGGTCCGCGTCAGGCTCTGACCGGAACGACGGAATTCGCCGTCGGCGAGACGCAGTCGCAGTTCATTCAGCAGGTAAATTTCGTCGTCCACAACTTCGATGTCGTCGAGGTGGAAGCCGGCACTCTTTCCCTCTACTATGGCATCGGCATTGAGGTCGATTTGATCGAGGATTTCGATAACCAGCTGCGGCTACGCGGCCCCCTCGGAACCTCGTACATGCTCGAAGACGCTCCGCTCGACTTCTTCCTCGAAATAGGGCCGCAACTTCAGGTCACCGATCCGGCACGCTTCTCCTTGGGCGGCAACCTGGGCATTCGGCTCTTCTTTGACACCTGACCCCGAACATCTCCTCCAACTGGAGGGTAGGTGATACGCATCGGTCCTTTCCAACTGCCCCCCCGCCTACCATGCAACTGGACAACCATCGCGTCGCCGTTCTCCTTGAACGCTCGTTCGAAGATCTCGAGTTTTGGGTACCCACCATGCGCCTGCAGGAAGAAGGCGCCGACGTTACCATCGCTAGCCCGGAAGCTGGACGCACCTACACCGGTAAACATGGGCTCACAGCGACAAGCGAAGTCGCAGCTGCCGATCTTGACGCTGATGACTTCGACGCCGTCGTCGTCCCCGGCGGCTGGGCCCCCGATAAGATGCGCCGCTACGAGGGCGTTACCTCGTTCGTCCGTGACCTCTATGAGCAGGATAAGATCGTGGCCCTGATTTGCCACGCAGGCCTCGTCGGCATCTCGGCCGATATTGTCGACGGCCACCGCGCCACGGGTAGCCTCGGCATCAAGGACGACATCGTCAACGCGGGTGCTACCTGGGTTGACCAAGCCGCCTTCCGCGACGGCAATATCGTCTGGGGCCGGGTCGTAGAGGACATTCCCGACTTCTGCCGCGTGCTCGTCGGCGCGCTTGCTGAGGAGCCGGCCACGGCGTAAGAGCTTATTTCCTAGCGCAGCCCTCGCGCTTGGATGTTGTGGATCAGCGCATCTAAACTTGGCGTGCGCGACTTTGGGTGCGTGCAGGTGACGGCCGGACCTACGATCGATTATGCCCAGCCCGCCCTCTCCTACCCAGACAAGAGTCCGCCGCTTTCGGCCGTATGCCTACGAATTGTTCTGTGCCGCGTGCTTTCTGTTCTCTTTCCCTTTGCATTTCTCCGTCCGGGCTGTCATAGCTGGTAGAGAGTTGATCAAGAGAACCCCGTGCGCCTGCAGACTTCCCGCTCGGTGCCGGTCCGATGATCTGGGACGACAGCGTCCCATTTTAACCAAACATGCACTCAAAGATGGTAGAATTTCTCCGGCGAGCGCCTACCTTGTAAACTCGTCGTACATACTGGGCGATGGGGTTCGCCCGAAACCGCCGCCTACCGGCTGATGACTCCTGCTTTGCTTCCGCGAGGCAGGAGTTTATTTTGTGCACATGCGTTTGCGCTCAACCGGTCATGGGTTCCCAGTTTCTCTCAGCGATTTACCGAGTGAAGCGCACCTTCTGGATGGTCACTGCAGTGGCGGGCGGGGGTGCCGTCGGCGGCTCGCTTCGTTATCTCTTTCTTCTGGCATATCCGTCGGAGCCCGGTGCTTTCCCGTGGGTTGTCTTTGGTGCCAACATCGCCGGCGCCTTTCTGCTCGGCTTGGCGGTCGTCTGGTTTGCGCGGAAGCGCATGCGTCGGCCGTACCTGCAGGCCTTTCTGACAACCGGTCTTCTGGGCTCGCTGACCACGTTTTCGAATTATACCCTGGACATCGTGCTTCTAGGCGAGGCCGGGCGTCCCCTTCTGGCGGCCACCTACGCGCTGGGAGCGCTGGCAGCGGGCGTTGGAGCAGCTCTCGGAGGCCTCCAGGTAGGACGCAAGTATTTCACCTCATGAGCTTGATTCCATACGTTGCGCTGGCTGCGGCCTGTGGCGCCGTGGCGCGATATGCTACCGATGCGGCAATGGCCTTGCTGATCGGCGGCGACTATCCGTGGGGCACGTTCTTAGCAAATGTCGTAGGCTCTCTCGGTCTGGGAATTGTTGTGGGAGCTCTCCTGCTGCGCGGCGCCCCGGAGGCGTGGGAGGTTGTGGTAGGAACGGGCTTTCTCGGCGCCTACACCACGTTTTCGACGTGGATGGTAGAGATGGTGCGCATGGGCGAGCATGGTCAGGTGGATCGAGCAATTGGCTACGCGTTGATCAGCCTCCTGGCGGGCGTGCTGGCTGCCCTGGCGGGCCTGGGCGTGGCGGCCCTCTGGTAGCCTGCGCAAAATGAGATTCCCTCTATCGCTCTCGCCTCACCGCACTGTTTGGCCCGACCCGGCAGTAAACTCATACAGGCATGGCATCTGCGAACCTGAAATGTGCTGCGTTCCGATCAGACAAGTGCACAACTTGCTTCTGGCGCGTAGTATGTTCGTAATTCGTCTCCGGCCTGAAGCCCAGCGTAGTGCCGGTAGATCAGACCTGTCCAGCCGATAACCCATCGATACCTACTAAGGAGTCGACCGCTAGAGTGGCTGCAATCGATCATCAAACCTCGTCAAATCTGCCAAGTAACATGCCGCCTCGAGTCGAGCAACTGTTTTAGGAGATGGCATAGTTGACGATTCACTGTAGGTGAAAGTACAGTGCTCATGTACTACGCCTTCTTCTCGTGCCGTAAGTCCGCCTTCCTGTATTACAAGACCACTTGTAAATTATAGATTATCATGTTAAACGTCCCCGGTGGTAGATAGAATTCCTCTGACGTTCAGGTCCGAAAGGGTGGCTCCACACAGGTAAACCGCCTAAATTGCTCCCATCTGACAGTCTCTAGTTGGCGACCTGACCATGACGTATCGACAGAAGCTTGTGGCAGTTCTACTCTTCGGGGCAATCCCCCTAATAGCAATGTGCCCCTGCACTTCGGCTTCCGACGATTCTGACTTCCTGTCTTCTGAGTCTATGGGCTTTGAGTCTTCCGCCGTCCGAACTATTGAGTTTTCAGGAGTCGAGTGGAATGTACGCAGCGGGCATGGTGGACCCGGACCTAATCATTGGTCTGACGCGCCTGAAAGTGTGCGGGTTGACAACCGCGGGCGCCTGCGCCTGCAGCTCCGACCCATTGGCGACACTTGGCATGGAGCCGAAGTATGTACCGACTCGCCCGGCTACGGCACCTATACTTTTCAACTAGCCACGAACGTGGAGCAGTACGATCCCAATGTGGTCGCAGGCCTCTTCACCTATCGCGAAGGTCCCAGCGAAATCGACATTGAGTTCTCCCGATGGGGCAATCCAGACGCCTCAGATACGGGCCACTACACGATCTGGGCGCCCGAGACCGGTTCCGAAAAGCCCGTTGCTCAGACGTCATTTCAGGTTGACCTCAGAGGGACACACTCGACCCATCAGTTTAGCTGGACGCCGGGTCGCGTGGAAGCGGCCAGCTGGCATGGATTCTATGAGTCCCCACCTCCCCAGGCGTACATCTATGAGTGGAGCTACGAGGGAATGGATGTGCCCACTGCGGGCGAAGACGACGAGCTCTGCATTAACCTATGGCTCTATGACGGCATGGCTCCCGCGGATGGGAAGCCTGCTGAGCTGGTCATATCAAGCGTCGACATTGAACCGCATTCAGAACCGTCCGGCTCAGCATCCGTGGGCCGGCGGTAGTAATTCCGGTCTCCCCCGATTTCTACCGAATGCTTTACCATCGAACCATCAGACCGACCGAACCGCCCGTCCGTTCAAAGAAACCATCGTCGCTGTAACGAAGGTTGACCATGAAGCCCAAGCGACGCGAGAAAAAGTGCTGCACGCGGGCGCTCACGAAGGCCGTTCGCTCTACGAGCAGCTCCGAGTCTGGACCTACAAACTCAACGCCGCGGCCCGCGCCAGCCTCCACGTCCAGGTACGACTGGCTACCCGCTAAGAAGCGGCGCGCTCCGACGCCCCCGGCCGCAGCCAAATCGCCTCTCTGTGGAACGGCGGTGGCAAATCCGCGGAGGTACCAGTTGCCTATGTAGTACGCCGCCTGCAGGCGCGCTGCGTGCGTCCGATCAGATTCGTAGGTGCGCCACGTGTATTGTCCAGTCACCTCCCAGGCGCCGATCGACTGCGTGACGTCAACCTGCACCGTGCCGCGGGGGTAGATAGTGGCGTCGGGTCCGACGCCCAGCTGCAGGTGTCCCCAGGCCCCGGACCACAAGTCGTGCCAGACGTCAACCCGACCGCCTACGTCCGAGACCCCGAAGCGAGATTGCTGCTCGAGCCGCCCCATAATTGTTCCCGATTCCATGTTGCGCTTCAGCGACAGCACCCACAGCTGCCAGCCTTCGCGCCCGTCGGAGAGACGGTCGAACTCGGCGCGGGTAGCTGCCTCCCATGAAGCGGCCGTTTCAGGAGGCGCGCTCACGCTCGGTTCGTCCTGCGCGGCCGCCACGGACGGCCATGCTCCTCCGATTGATGCTCCTCCGATCAAGAGAATAGCGAAACCCAGTAGAAGTCTGTCACGCATGACTTGAGTCAAATCCGGTTCGTTCCATAATGCCCCACCCCTCTTCCCCGCGAAGATACGACCAAAGCCCTTTAATGCGCCACCAGGCGTTAAGCTGGCGATATCCAAAGGCCTCCAACAGAGGAAGACCAAGCAGTTGCAGCAGATCGGACGTTTTCCGATACCGGCGAAACGACAGCTCCTCGAAAACTACTGCGCTTAGCGAGAGGGCGAAACCAAGTACGAAGGCCACTAGAAAGAAGGCCAGTGCAAACGGCCCCGAAATCGCTCCTACAGCCAGAGCCACAAAAAATAATATGTATCCCAGGAATTCGAGAATGGGGCCAAAAGTCTCTAGTACGTAAAAGAAGGGGTAAGCTGTCAGTCCGACGCGTCCGTACCGAGGATTGAAAAGCATACGCTGATGGCGCACCATGGTGTCGGCCAGCCCGCGCTGCCACCGGTCGCGCTGGCTGCCGAGCACGCGAAGCGTCGAAGGCACTTCGGTCCAAGCTACCGGGTCTGGCTCGAAGCGGATCTGATACTCTTGGTTTTGTTCGCGAAGCTGGCGGTGCATGCGCACGACCAGCTCCATGTCCTCGCCCACTGTATCAGTCGCATACCCTCCCACCTCCACCACCGTCTCGCGCCGAAACAGACCGAAGGCACCCGAGATGATAAGCATGGCTCCTAGGGCGTCCCATCCGACGCGCCCGAAGAAAAAGGCTCGGAGGTATTCGACAACTTGAAGTTTAGGAAGCCACTGGCGAGGCAGGCTCACTTCCTGGACACGGCCCGCTTCTATGGAGCAGCCGTTGGCTACCCGAACGATACCTCCTACAGCGACGGTAGTACGATCTTCCAAGAACGGGCGCATGATACGGATCAGCCCCTTTCCTTCTATCAGCGTGTCGGCATCCATTGCACAGAAGTAGGGCGTATTGCAAAAATTGATGCCTGTGTTGAGAGCATCTGCCTTGCCTCCATTTTTCTTGTCGATAACCCACAGGTTCGGATCTACCTCACTGCTGTAGATTTGACGCACACCGGCCGTAGGAAGTGACGCGGTGGGCGGGCGGTCTGCAGGAACGAGATCAAATGCGTTCTGGAGACGGCTGAGCGTCTTGTCAGTGGATCCGTCATTCACCACCAGCACTTCGAAGTTGGGATAGTCGAGACTCAGAAAGGCTCGGATTGACTCTACGCAGGTGGCTTCCTCATTGTAGGCGGGCGCAATGAGCGTAACGGGTGGAAGTGTCTCAGATGAGAGCACTTCTTCCGAAGTGTATGCGTCCAGATGTCGCCGGTACTGCGATACCCTTCCGAAGGTGAACAGACACATGATCAAATATCCAGCGTTGAGGGCCACGAAGTATCCCAGCAAGAGATAATTGGCCCACCGCAAGATGTCGTAAATCATTCTGGAGCAGGGAGCACGTCGTTGGCAAGCGCAGATCGAGAGTGGTCCGACGCCCGAAGACGTTGGAGGAGCGTGGTGTGCCCTAGTTCAATGAGGCCTCGAGCCGCACTGAGGGCCACCCATTGCGACTCATCGCTTCGAAAAAGAGCAGCGAGCGCATCTTCGTCTTCTGGACCTCCCAACTGGCCTAGCGCACGGGCCGCGTGGATGCGGATGAACGATTCGGTAGAAGACAGGTAGGGACGCACCGCTGAGGCGTGCTGGGCCCGACCGACCCGACGAAGAAGCCGCAGGAGACTAGCCGTGAGCTCTGGATCTAGCGTGCCGTCCGCCGAGGAGTTGGAACGAAGCAAGCGCTCCGCAACTGAGGCCGAGCTGCTGTCGCTCAGCCAGCGGAGCGTCTCGGCGCAGCACACGCGAACAAAGGGGGAACGCGAAGAGTCGGCCAGCGCAGCTCGAAAAGCGGGCGCTGCTTCATCGCCGAGCTCTACGAGAGCCGAAGTTATCTGACGCCGATCCATGTCGTCGATGCGACCGATGCTATTCAGAATTAGGTCGGTCTCCGCTGCGTCGCCCACCTTGGCCAATCTCCGAGCCGCCATGGCAACGACCTGCGGGGATGGGTCATCGAGGCAGGACCGTAGGGCGTCGGCGTATCTGGCGCCTCCAAGCAGACCAATGCGCTGGACGGCCTGTGCGCGCACTAGAGACCGGGAATCAGATAGCTGCTCCTTCGCTGTCTCAAGAAACGGGCGAGCTACGGTTCGAATCTGCTCGCGTGCCTCTCCTCGTACCGTTGTCGCGTATGGGATCAGGAAGGAAAGAAAATCGGCATGGCAGTCCGCTTGCACCTGATCTATCAGCTCTTGTGGAGGCTGCTCCCCGGCCAGCACAGCGAGCAGCGCGTTGCGCCACGTCTGGTGGAGGCGCTGGCGCCTCTGTTCCTGCCAGCGCGTGCGAAGATGCATTCCCAGCGCCACGGCCGCAAAGGCTATGGAAAGGATGGTCAGCCCTACCGCTACCCCAATCAGTATTTCCAGCGCGCTGTAGGCTCGCATTCCAAAACAAGAGTATCGAGAAGGCGAGACAAAAGCTGGTCACACGGTCGATCTGCAAACAACTGTCAGATGGCCGTCATGATCAGATGACCATCATGAGAGCACTGCGGGCAAAGGCGCCGAAGCGGAGGCAGCGCCGGATCCGAGCTACTGCTACCTGCGGCGAGAACGGGCGCGTGATGTAGTCAGCCGCTCCCATCTCGAAAGCCCGCACGATCTCATTGTCGTTTCCGCGAAGTCCAACCAGCACGATGGGAGGGCAAAGTGCAGGAAACTCTTGGAGCAGCTCCAGCCCCGTGCGTCCGGGGAGCCGCGTTTCGACCACTCCAACACCAAACGCCCCTGATTGCAGTTCGTCGAGAGCGGACGTTCCATTTTCTACCCGCTTGATTGCGATCCCCTTCCGCTTCAACCGATCTCCCAGCAGCTCCGCGCTGGGTTGGTGTTCAAGCGCTAGGAGCGCAGCTTCTTTCGGCGATGTCGCGTCCCGTTTTGAACCGTTTTTATCGTCCTCGAGCATAAATGCTACAGCCTCAGAAGGAGAGTCAACACGGAGGCGCTGCAGGGGTCCGATTGCTCAGGCTACTGCCTCTTCTGCAGCTACAGGTCGCAAGGGGGACCAGTTTCCCCGACAATCTATCACCAGTAAGCCGTCCAAGGCGGACGGTCGATCATCTCCTTCATCTCATCGACCGGTACGGGACGGCCGAACAGGTAGCCTTGCCCGTAGGCGCAGCCCATCGACTGAAGCATCGACAGCTGATCGGCTGTTTCAATGCCCTCGGCGGTCACCGAAAAGTCGAGGCGCCGGCCCATGTCCAACACTGATGCAAGCAGTTGTTGACCGCGCTCGCTTTCAGGAAGCATTGCAGTAAGCTCACGATCGATTTTAAATCCGCTCACGGGGAACTCTAACAGCGACCGGAACGAAGAAAATTCGGTGCCAAAGTCGTCGATCTCCATCTGAACGCCCAGATCGATCAGTGGGTCTACCTCGCCACGGTCGCGTTCAAGACTGCTTTCGGCAACCTGCTCGGTAATCTCCATCTTGAAGGTTGAGGGATTCATGTCGTAGCGGTCAAGCATCTGCTCTACAAAGTCCCTCATGTTACCGCGAAGGAACTCGCGACGGGAAAAGTTGCCCCTCAGCGTAAGCATCCACTTCTGACCGTACGTTTCGCGCAGATCTTGGACCGCCGCACAGGCCTGCTCGATCACCTGATGGCCAATCGGCACGATCAGCCCTGTCTCCTCAGCTACGTCCAGAAACGTGCCAGGCGATTTCAGCTCGCCGCTCGGATGGCGCCATCGCGCCAGCGCTTCGACGCCTTGGAGTTTTCCAGTCTCAAGCTCTACAACAGGCAAAAAGAAAGGCTCGAACTCTTTGCGCTCGATCGCTCGGCGCAATTCAGACTCCAGGCGAAGGCTGCGGCTCATGGCTTCAGTCATTGCTTCGTTGTGCACGACCAACGAATAGGCATCCGACCGCTTGGCTTGATACATCGCCGCATCAGCGTCCCCCAGCGCGTGCTCCGCTGAGTCATACTCCAGTAGGTTCGGGACAATTCCAATGCTTCCATCTGCAAATATCTCGCGGCCACTTATTTGAACCGGTTCGCCGATCTGATCTAGAATTTGCTGGGCCACCGTAACGGCATCCTCGGCCGTCTGAGCAGAGGGCAGCCACACGACAAATTCGTCCCCTCCGATCCGAGCTGCAACGTCGCGACCTCGGCTCCGGACCGACGCCTCAATGCGCTGTGCCACCTCTTGAAGGAGCTGGTCGCCTGCGCTATGGCCGAGGGTGTCGTTGATCTGCTTGAAGTGATCGAGGTCAATCATGAGGAGCGCGCCCCCTGTCCCCTGCTCAATGCCTTCTTGCAACTGCTCTTTTAGCGCCTTGCGGGCAAGCAGGCCCGTCAGCAGGTCGTGCCGGGCGCGATACTCAAGCTCTTCCTCTCGGGCTCGCTGGTCGGTCACGTCGCGCTGCACAGAAGCCCAGTGGGTAATCTCCCCCTCAGCGTCTCGAACCGGCGCGACGTTCCAGGACGCTACGTAGGGGGATCCGTCCTTGCGGTAGTTGACCGTCTCAGCTTGAGCGCACTCACCGTTTTCGAGTGCTGCTCGGACCCGGTCGAGTTCGTCTTGGTCGGTAGCTGGGCCCTGTAGTACGCGTGGAGTCTTCCCGATTAGCTCTTCGCGCTCATACCCAGACATTTCGGCGAACGCTTCATTGACCCACACGATTTGTGGGCCCGGCGGGTCGATGGGCTCGGCCTCCATCACAAGCACCGACTCACCTACCTGCCCAAGGACGGAGGATAAGTAGCGCGCTTGGTAGCTCCGACGTCGCCCTTCCATCAGGTCAGCAGTCAGATCGGCCAGGCGCCTCAGCATCTGCTGGTCGCTCCCGCCAAATGCACGCGGCGCTGAGTCAATTACGCACAGCGAGCCCACATGGATGCCGTCTTCCAGGGTAATGGGAGCGCCCGCGTAGAATCGGATTCCTCCTTCTTCCGCCACAAGCGGATTAGTTTTAAACCGCTCGTCAGCAAGCGCATCTTCCACAACCATCACTTCGGGATCCTCAATGACGTGGGCGCAGAAGGAGCGCTCTCGGGGCGTTTCCTGAAGGTCCAATCCGCAGCTCGATTTGAACCACTGCCGCTCTTCGTCAACCAGTGATACGGCTGCGCTTTCCGTTCCAAAGATCTGTTGAGCCATTTCTGCAACGCGATCGAATGTCGGCTCTGATCCAGTGTACAAGATCTCAAGCCGGTGCAAGGCAGTAAGGCGTTTCTCTTCATTCTCAGGCACGGGATAGTTCATCATGGAAGCGGCATCTGCTTTGCAGCAACTGTGTTTGCTCACCAAACAGAATCTTAGGAACGTTGTTCTGTTTGAAATTCAGGTCGGAAGCAAGTCTGAAAGGGAAAAAAGAATACCAGAAGGCCTCGGCGATGGCCGTCCTGACACTGACTTGCTTGCAGACTCAGGGACGGAACATGTAGCACGCGATATACCCGGTAAACTACCCGTTGTTATGAATCGGCACTTGCATACGTGTCTTACACCGATTTTTGATTAGCGCAACGCTTGAAGCAGTTGATTGGTCACAGATATCCGACAATTACTTTTCGTATGCGCTTGGCTACGACAGGTGAAGAGCTTGAGTCTGCTGCAAGCGCCATGCTCGGATCAGTTGAGCACTCGGACGGTTTGCGGGGGGGTCACCGCGCCCATCAGCAGAAAGATGAAGTATCTTCGCTCATGAGAGACTGTTCCAGATGTCTTCATCCAGCCACCATCCTATAGCAAGAGCAATGCATCCTACCGCTGCGGTCGATATTGCAAAAGCCACTCGTTCGGAAAGACCCAAGCCAACAACAAGTGCGCCGGCGCTGGTAAACACACTCGTCGAGAAAAGTAGCACAATGCTGATGCCAATCAGCAGGTATACGACGACCTTTACGAAGAGTGAATTCATGGAGGTTGAGCCGTGGAGCTACTATCAATCCCGGTATAGTGGAAGAAGATGTGCTATGCTGAGTGAGGATGAGGAGTTAAGAATCACTTTTTGCCATAAGTTACCGGAGCGTAGTTTTTTCGGAAAACAGCCTGTAAGCTGCATGGGTAATAATAAATGTAGTAAGACAAAGTTTGATAAAGGCATCGAAAACATAGCGTGAGACAGGTGTAACTTTAGGTCATTCCAAGCCTTGCCCACATATCCCTTATCCTAGCAGGCATCATCAGATAATGGTTCCTTGCTTTGGCGTTGATAAAGCCGTGTAAAATATTTAGAGCCCTTGCGTAACTGAACAGCCGTGGCACAATCCTTGATGTGGATCTGATGGCGATCTATTCTCTGGCATTTTGGGCCGAGCCACCACCAGCCAGAAATCGGTTTTAAGGCCGAATCAACCGTTTTTTGAAGCACAGATGTTCCAAGACCTCCCGCTGTCCGAGCTTTCGTTCTGGGTCTACCTGATCGGTTTTCTGTTTGCGACGATCGGCGGTTTCGCCGGCGCGCTGCGCGCTCGTCGCATTTCAGATCCCGACACGCGCCACGGGCTTGCGGCGCTTCTCCTGTTCAGCGGAGGTTGGGCTGCCGCTCACGTTGGACTACTGCTGACTAGTGACCCGGTGGTAGCAGATCTTTTTTATATCGGAGGCCTGATCGTAGGATTTGCCACGGTGTGGGCTTGGCTGTATTTCTGTTCGGCCTACACAGGGCGCGACCTGCATCGCCGACCTGCGATCCGCTGGCTGGTTGTATTTGTGTTTCTGGCGATCAGCCTTCTCAAAGCTACCAATCCCCTCCACGAGCTCTATCATACCATCGGGTGGGTAGACAACCCGTTTCCCCACATCGGCGTCGAGCACAACACGACATACTGGGTCGTGATGGGACTCGCCTACGCGCTCTCGACCATCGGGGCGTTTATGCTGCTGGAGCTGTTTACGAACATCCGCCGGCATCTCGGGCCCATTCTTCTGGTATTTGCACTGCTATCGGTTCCGCCGGTGCTGAATGTGATCGGCTTTGCCGAGCCGACGCTTCTCGACGTGACGCACGAACCGATCGGCGTGTCCATCTTTGCGTTGGGCGTGCTGCTGGTCTACGTCACCGACTTTGAGTCCATTCGCCTGGCTGGGGAGCAGGACCATCCGACGATCGTCCTGGATAGCAAGGAGCGCATTCGTGAGGCGAACGGTCCAGCGCTCCAGCTTTTCGGCGAACTCAGCCGCTCAGATGTGGTCGGCCAGCCGCTCTCGGAGGTGCTCCCGCAGGTCGATGCAGCGCGAAGCTCGGAACGACCAGTTTTTGAGCCAGAGGATGGAGAGCGCGCCTACTATCGCATCCGTGAGAATCGCTTCGGGACTGGGCAAGCTCGCCTCGGACAGCTTATCTTCCTGGTCGACATCACCGAGCGCGAGCGACGCCGGCGCGAGCTAGAGAAGTCGAATGCGACGATGGCGGCGATCCTCGACGACCTGCCGTCGGGGACGTGGGCTGAGGACGCAAAGGGGGACGTTTTCATGGCTAACACCCGCCTTGGAGACCTCATGGATTGGTCGCAGGGAACAGAAGAGCTTTCTAGTTGCTGCTCAGCGCAGGAGATGATCGAAGCAGTCGCTGAGCGAATGGCCGATCCCGAGGCTTTTCGCGCGCGAGCTAATGAGCTCCGGTCGCGCAGCCGGGCCGCTCTTGGTGAGGAGTGGACGCTCGCCAGCGGGCAGGTCGCCGAGCTCGACTTTGTGCCGTATGAGGTGCCTGAGGGCCGGGCCGCCCTGTGGGTGCTCCGGGACGTGACGGCCCGCAAGCGGCGCG
>OBKM01000234.1_pt1 | contig 27784 bp, 29 predicted proteins | sample 1519691 | NCBI WGS metagenome assembly OBKM01 (sample SAMEA37050418, study PRJEB22526) | metagenome | biome: saline pan; feature: lake; material: water | place: Egypt | collected 2015 | depth 0.5 m
CCCGCCATCGTCAGCACGTCGTAGTCGGCGTTGCCGTCGCGGAGCGCGTCGGTCACGCGGCCGACCGAATCGATCGACGCAACCACAACGGCCGCCATGCCAACGGCGGCAGCCGACGACGCGACCTCGCCGGCGGCGACCGTGACTGCGGGCTCGACGCCAGCGCGCCGCAGCGAGACAACCCCTTCGACGTCGCCGGCGACGACGAGGTCGGCCTCGGCGCACTGTTGGGCCAGTCGATCGGCGTCGACCTCGCGGCTCCCGCCCGCCCGTGCCGGCGGCACCTGCACAACCGTCACCGCGCCCGGTTCCATCTCGATAACGCCCTCGAACGAGGTGATGCTCACGTCGGTATCGGCGTCGGCATCGGTCGTGGCAACCCCGGTCGCGGGACCCGCAGCACCGGGTGTCGCATGAAGCAGGCCGTTTCGCACCGACAGCGTCACTTCGTCGCCCGCCTCGATGTCGTTGGTCGCGATTGCGGTGTCCTCGCGAACCGAGCCCAACACGTCGTCTGTGACGTGGTCGGCGTAGCGCTGGAGCGCGGTCGCCTCCTGAAACAGCCAGTCAACGCCTTCGTTCGTGATCGAATACCGCGAGCGACCTTCTTTGGTTACGAATCCGTCGTCGACGAGGTCGCGGATGTACTCGCTGACCGCCTGGCTGGTGACGCCGACCGCGTCGGCGATCTCTCCTTGGCTGACCGCCGGCTGCCGGTCGGCGATTTCGACGAGCACGCGAAACCGGGTGGCCGTCCGTTTGTCAGAGAGAGCATCGCTCATGCCGAAGTGTTTCGCTGGTAGCCTAAAAAGCCCGCCGGGGTCGACAATACGCACGTCGGTTCCAGGGTCGACAATTCGCACGTCGGTTCCGTGGTCGACGGTGTGCGCGCCGCGCATCGACGTGCGACCGCTCGCAGCCGTGGAGTTTTGCCCCTCGCCGTCGAACACAACACAATGAGCGACGCGCCGCCTGCGGCCGCGGACTGCCGGTTTCGCGACCGCGCGGTCTATCTCACGAGCGCCGACACGCTCGTTCTCGCCGACCTCCACATCGGTCGCGACGCGGCCGCCAGGCTGTCGGTCTCGCTCGAACCGACGGACGATGTGGTCGGTCGCCTTGACGCGTTGCTCACGCAGTTCGAGCCGAGCCGCGTCGTGTTCGCAGGCGACCTGCTCCACCAGTTTGCTCGCGTGAGCGAGTCGGCACGCGAGCGGGTTCGAGCGCTGCGAACCGCCTGTCTCGACGCCGGAGCCGACCCCGTTGCGGTCGCGGGCAACCACGACACGCGCCTCGCCGATTGTTGGCCCGAGACGATCCACGATTCGGTCACGCTCGACGACGACACGGTGGTTTGTCACGGCCACGAGGAACCCGACGCACGCGGCACGCGGTACCTCATCGGTCACGACCATCCCGCGATCGAAATCGAAGGGGTTCGTCACCCGTGTTTTTTATTCGGCGAGGCGACCTACCGCGGGGGCGACCTGCTCGTGTTGCCAGCGTTCACTCGACTTGCCGGCGGCCTCGAACTTACCGCCTGCCGGAGCGACGACCTCCAGTCGCCGCTCGTTTCCTCGCTCGACGCACTGCGGCCGGTCGTCGTCGACGACGGGCGCGACCTGTGGTTTCCGCCGCTGGGATCGTTCCGTGAACTGTGTTGAGGTCGGTTGGTGCGGGTTGTGTTGGGGTCGGTAGATGTGGGCTGTGTTGGGGTCGGTTACACTCTTCGCGCCGACGTCTGTGTTAACAACTCGGAGAATCGTATTTATAACTAATTATAATACGGTTTGTCCCGATACACAGAACGCATCATGATCGCAGCCAGACTCCACGAGTATACGGACGATATGTCGCACGGACTTTCGATCGACGAAGTCGACAGGCCGCAGGTACAACACAGCGACGACGTCATCGTCGCGGTCGAAGGGGCCGGGTGGTGCCAGACCGACAATCACATTATCGAGGGAATGTGGGAGCAGTACGTTCCCCAGCCGCTCCCGATGACGCTGGGCCACGAGAACGCCGGAACCGTCGTCGCGGTCGGCGAGGAGGTTCAGTTGGTCTCGGAGGGCGATCAGGTGATCTGTCATCCGGTTCAAACCTGTGGAACCTGCCGGCCCTGCCGACAGGGCGAAACGATGTACTGTGAAAACGATGCGTTCAACGGCCTCACCACCGACGGCGGCTTCGCCGAAGAGCTCCACACGAGCGAGCGGTCGGTTATTGCGCTGCCTGACGGCGTCGACCCCGCGGACATCGCGCCGCACGCCGACGCGGGGATTACCGCCTACCACGCCGCAAAAAAGGCCGTCAAACGGCTCAATCCCGGTGACGCCGCGGTCGTAATCGGCATTGGCGGGCTCGGCCACATCGGGCTGCAGTGCATCGAATCGATGAGCGCCGCCGACATTATTGCGGTAGATATCAAACAATCCGCCCGCGAACTGGCCGAGGAGGTGGGCGCACACTACACCGTCGATCCCACGAGCGAGGACGTCGCCAGCGTCATCGGCGACATCACTGACGGGGTCGGTGCCGCCCAGGTGCTCGATTTCGTTGGCGGCGACGCCACAACGTCGCTGGCACCCGATCTCTGTGCGGCCGGCGGCGATCACCACATCATCGGCTACGGCGGCCACATCCACGAGCCCGCACAGGCGCTTGTCAACGGCGAATTCTCCTTTGTCGGCAACATCGTCGGCCGCTACGCCGAACTCCAAGAACTGGTTGCGCTGGTCGAACGCGGCGCCGTCGACCTCCACACCACCCGCTACGACCTCGACGCGGTCAACGAGGTCGCCGAAAAACTCGAACACGGCGAGATCGACGGGCGGGCCGTGATCACGCCCTGAGCCCGCTCAGCGGTCTTCGAGTACCGCCTGTGCGGCCTTTCGACCGCTTTCCATCGCGCCCTGAATCGAGGACCACTCGGTGAAATCCCCCGCGAGGTAGGTTCGTCGCCCGCCGTCGCGAACGTCCGGCAGTGACTCGTGGACGCCCGGCGGCTGGGCGAACTGCGCAAACGGAATCCGATCGGTTTCGAGGAGTTCGAGCGCCTCGAAGTTTCGTTCGGGATACCACGAGCCGAGCGCCTCGCGCGTTTGCTCCGCCAGCGACTCGCGCTGTTTTTCGCTCGCCGCAGTGCGGAGAAACGTCGCGTTCAACAGGAGGTCGTCGCCGTCAGTGTACTCGGGTGCGACCTCCGAGATCGGGACAACCGTGTTTGGCGCGTCGCCTCCGGCGTTCAACAACAGCCGGTTGCCGGTGTTGAGCGGGGCTCCACCGGCCAGCCGGTAGTGCTGGGTAACACAGCCGATCGGCTCGGTTGGAATCGCGTCGATACCGGTGAGTCGGGCGGCCGCCCGTGGTCCGGTGGCGACGACGACGGCGTCGACCGCGCGTCGGTCGTCGTCGGTAACGACGACGGCGTGACGGCGCTTGCGTTTCAGTTCGGTGACGCTCTCGCCGGTTTCAATCTGCGCGCCGGCGTCGGCCGCACGCTCGGCCAACTGGTCGGCAATGGCGCTCATCCCGTCGGCGGGAACCGCACTCCGGCCGTCACTGAGCGCCTTGAACGTGTACTCGAAGACGCGCTTTGAGGTTCCCAACTCGCGGTCGAGTGTAATCCCGCCGTAAAACGGCGCAATGAAGTTCGCGAGATAGCGCTCGGAAAACCCCCAGTCGCGGAGGTACTCGCGAATTGAGGCGTCGGCGCGGTCGAAGAGCGTGTCGTACTCGCGGTCGGCCAGATCGCGGCGGAGCGCGAGCGTCCGAAGCTTGTCGCTGAACGGAATCTCGCTGTTCGCGAGGCTCTCGAAGGCCGCCTTCGGATCGCGCAAGGGATCAGAAAGCACCGAGCGCTGGCCGGGGCGCGCAATCACTGCACCGGGATTGAACGCCCGGAGGTCAAGCGCGTCGAGGTCGAGTTCGCGCTGGACGGCGGGATACGCCGTAAACAACACCTGAAACCCCCGGTCGAGCGTGAACCCGCGGTGGCGACGCGAGCGAACCCGCCCGCCGACCCGGTCGGCTGCTTCGTACACGGTCACGTCCGCGCCCCCGTCGGCGAGGTGTCGCGCCGCAACGAGTCCGGCCAGTCCGCCTCCGGCGACGACAACAGAACGACTCATGGCCGTGTTTCGACGGGCAGTTACAAAGAAACTGCCGAGACGTACGGCGCGTGTGCGTCCGATTGGACGGTGCGTGCGCACCCAATCGGACGGCGTGTCTGCGGCCGATCGATCAGCGGCACCCCGACCCACGCGCCGACGCGAAGGGCTTAGTTCGTCCCGCCGCAACCTATCGTATGAATCTGAGTTCCGCGTTTCGCGGGCTTCGCTGTCCCGACTGCGAGTCGCTCGACCCGTTCGATTCCGCGGGCCGCTGTTCATGTGGCACGCCCCGTGAGGCCGTCTACGACTACGGTTCGGTCGACCGCGATTCGTTGCTCTCGCCCGCCGAACCGGGCCACGGACAGTGGCGGTTCGAGGCCCTGCTCCCGTTTCGCGCGGCCGACGCGATTACGGCCGGTGAGGGGTCGACGCCGCTGATCGGGGCCGACCGGCTGGCCGCCGAACTCGCGGTCGACGAGGTGTTGATTAAGGACGAGGGACGCAACCCGACGGGTACCGTGCTCGACCGCGGCATGAGCCTCGCGGTTTCCGCACTGGCCGGCTTCGACGACCCGAGCGACCACGAACCGATCGCGCTGGCGTCGACGGGCAACAGCGGCCAGTCGGCGGCGGCGTATCTCGGTCGCCTCGGACTGCGGTCGTACAGCTTTGTTCCCTCGCGGACGGCGTTCTCCAACAAGGCGATGATCAACGTTCACGACGGCGGCATGCGCGTTGTCGGCGGGCGGTACGGCGACGCGGCAGCCGCCGTTTCCGACCAGCTTGCGGCCGACCACTACTCGCTGCAGGAGTTCGAGACGCCCTACCGCCACGAGGGAGCCAAAACAGTCGCCTTCGAACTCGTCGCCGATCTCGGCGATCCTCCCGACTTCGTCTTCGTGCCGACAAGCACCGGCGAACTCATTACGGGCATCTGCAAGGGATTCGAGGAACTCGTCGCCGTCGACGTCATCGACGAGACGCCGACGGTTGTTGCCGTCCAGCCGACGAGTTGTGCGCCGATCGCGACGGCGATCGAAGGCGGCACCGACGAGCCCGAGCCGTGGGCGGTGCCAGACACGATCGTCGGCGAGTTGGAGGTCCCTGATCCCGCGGGCGGCCCACAGGCGGTCGACGCACTCCGCCGAACGGGGGGCGACGCGATCACGGCCGACGACAGCGAGATTCTCGAATCGGCCACGGCGGTTGCGCGCCACGAAATACTCGAGATGGGCGCGGCGGGTGGAGCCGCCCCCGCTGGTGCGTGGAACTGGGCCGACGAGGTCGGTTTCGCGGGCGACGAAACCGTGGTGTTGCTCAACACCGAAAGCGGCACGAAAACGCCGGACATTCTCCGCAGCCATCTGATGGGCCAGGGCGTCTGAGACCGTTCTGGTCGGTACTTATTTCCTCTCGACCGCGCTACGTTCAGTATGTTCACCGACGTGATGGAGGACTACCTGAAGGCGATCTACGTGCTTCAGGCCGAGAAGGGCCCCCCGGTGTCGACCTCGGCGATTGCGGAGTATCTCGACAAAACACCGCCCACCGTCACCAGCATGATCGGGACGCTCGCCGAGCACGACCTGGTCGTCCACGAGAAGTACAAGGGGGTCGAACTCACCGCCGAGGGCGAGACGGTTGCGCTCGAAGTCATCCGCCACCACCGGCTGCTCGAAACCTATCTCACCGAACACCTCGACTACGCGTGGAGCGAGGTGCACGATGAGGCCGACGCGCTCGAACACCACATCTCCGAGGAGTTCGAACGCCGGGTCGCCGCCGCGCTCGACGATCCAACCGTCGATCCTCACGGTGACCCGATTCCCGGCGCGGATCTCAAACCGATCGCCGACGACGACTCGGTTCGGCTCACCGAGTTCGCCGAAGGCGACCACGTCGTCGTGAGCCGTGTCAGCGATCGCGACGACGAGGAACTGGCGTATCTCGAACGCGCCGGCATCACGCCGGGAACCGAACTCGTGATCGTCGACATCGCTCCGTTTGGCATGCTCACCGTCGACACGCCCCACGATGGCGAACAGAGCCTTCCAGAGTCGGTCGCGCGGTCAATTCGTGTCGAACCGGTCGACGAAGCGGTCGCATGAAATGGATCCAGCCGCGTAACACTGATTCGTCGGTTCGCCACATGAGCGAAACCCGTTTTTGTCGACCGCGACCGCCTCACAGTTCCAACCAAACCGTTTCAATCTGACAGTTTGGACAGTCGCGAAGGGTTTTCATCGGTTCGGCGTCGCTCGGTGCGTTGTCGGCAGCAACGGTTGCTGACGCGATTTCACCGCAGATGATACATTCGAACTCGACGCGCACGGCGTGTTCTACGCGATGATGCTCAATATATTTGACTCAGCTATCCGCTGTCGACCGATCTCGGCTGCTCGCTGCCAGCCGATTTTAACTGATCGCCGTCGGTCGGTTCGGTGTGTTCGACGTACGGCGACTGACGCGGCTACGAGCCACTTCATACCGTAATTCATCGCCAACGAGCCACCTCGTGGTACGAACCCCACACGTTTCGACACCAACTGTTTCATAGCCAGCCATCGATTTCCCGGGTATGTTCGAGAAATCGACGTGGATCAAGCTCCCGCGAAACGTGCTCGTCGGCCACGCTGTGCTCGACAAACTGGGTGCGGCGGTCGCCGAACTCCACCTCCAGGGCGACCCGCTCATCGTCACCAGCCCGACGCCCGACCGGCTGGCGGGCGACCGCGTTCGCGCGCAGTTCGACAATCCAACGACGGTGACGGTCGAGAAAGCGAGTTTTGCGTCGATCGAACGGGTCGCCGACCTCGCTCGTGAGGAGGAACCGGGTTATCTCATCGCGCTCGGCGGCGGCAAACCGATCGATATCGCCAAAATGGCGGCCGACGAGATCGGTCGCGGCTTCGTCTCGGTGCCGACGGCGGCGAGCCACGACGGCATCGTCTCGGGGCGCTCGTCGGTGCCGGAGGGCGACACGCGCCACAGCGTTGCCGCCGACCCGCCGCTTGCGGTCGTCGCCGACACCGAAATCATGGCCAACGCGCCGTGGGAGCTAACGACCGCCGGCTGTGCAGACATCATTTCGAACTACACCGCCGTGCAGGACTGGCGGCTCGCCAACCGGCTCAAAAACGTCCCGTACTCCGAGTACGCCGGCGCGCTCTCGGAGATGACTGCCGAAATGCTCGTCGACAACGCGGACTCGATCCGGCCGAATCTCGAAGAGTCGTCGTGGATCGTCGTCAAAGCGCTCGTCTCCTCGGGCGTGGCGATGTCGATTGCCGGCAGTTCGCGACCCGCTTCGGGGGCCGAACACCTGTTTTCGCACCAACTCGACCGTATCGCGCCCAACACCGCGCTGCACGGCCATCAGGTCGGCGTCGGCTCGATTCTCGCCGCGTATCTCCACAGCGGGGACGACGGGCGGTGGCGCGCAATCCGTGAGGCGCTCCGCAGCATCGACGCGCCGACGACCGCTGCCGACCTCGGCGTGAGCGACGACGTGGTACTCGAAGCGCTGACGACCGCCCACGAAATCCGCGAGCGCTACACCATTCTCGGCAACGGCGTGAATCTCGATGCCGCCTACGAAACCGCCGTCAAAACCGGTGTAATCGATCGCGACTGACCGCCGACAAACCTCGAATCCGAACACCAATACTTCCGCGCGCCGTACCTCGCCCATGGACTCTCCGATGGTTCGCGGTTCGATCCGCGCCCACCCGAAAGCTGTTACTGCGCTCCTCTCAATCGTCGGCTACGCGGCTGTTGTCGGTGCGTTTCTCGTTCCGTCGTTTCAGGCGTTATTTCCCTCGCTCACGGTGGCCCAGGTCGACATTCTCGCCCACGCGATCGCCGTCGTCAATACGATCACGACGGTGTTGCTCATCGCCGGCTGGTACTGGATTCGCACCGATCAGGTGAAAAAACACGCTCTCGCGATGGGTTCATCATTCGTCTTGATTCTCCTCTTTCTCGCGATGTACCTCCCGAAGGTCGCCGGCGGCGGCACCAAGGAGTTTGTGTTGGACTCGGCATACAGGTGGGTGCCGCTGTGGGAGTGGATCTATCCGGCGTATCTCATTATGCTCGCGATCCACATCCTACTCTCGATTCTGGCGGTGCCGCTCGTCCTGTATGCGATCACGCTCGGGGTGACACACACGCCGAGCGAACTGCGAACCGAGACGCCGCACGCGACAGTCGGTCGCATTGCGGCGGGAACCTGGATTCTCTCGTTAGTGCTCGGTGTCGTCACCTACGTTATGCTTAACCACCTCTACATGGCGGAGTTCACCCCGGCCTGAGCCGTTTTTTGCCGTCTCGGGTTCACACGTTGGGGGGCGCGCACTCACGGGTTGCTCCTGGCTGTGACTGAGACGTGGCCGGTGACGCGGCCTTTTTTATGACCGAACGCGATGTCGCAGTATGATCTCCTCGGGAGTGTCGAGTCGCTGATGCGGATCGCCATTCGTGCGAGCGATGCGACCACCGCCGACCGGGTCGCTGCCGCGGTTTCGGCGGTTGAAGGGGTCACCGCACGCGGCGTTACCGACGTTGCGGACGACTCGACCAGTTCCGTTGCTGACCTCCTCATCACCGTTGGTGAGCGCGCGCTCGGTGCGGCCGCAGAGGCCGGCGAATCACGCCCGATTCTCCCGCTGGGTCTCGGGGTCGATAGCGACACCGACGGTTCGTCGGCCACCCCCGCCGACCGGGGTGCCAACACCGACACCCCCCAGTCGGCGTCGGCAGAGCAAACCATGCTATCGGCGGCCGCCGACACCGTCGGCCTGCTCGCCGCACGCGACCGAATTCCAACGGTTACACACCGCCCGCTCTCGCTCTCTGCGAGCGACGACACCGCCACCGCGGTCTGTGACTGCGCGTTGCTGACGACCGAACCGGCCCGCATTTCGGAGTACCGAATTACCACCAATGGTCGGTCGCTCGCGACGTTTCGAGCCGATGGCGTCGTCGTCGCCACGCCGTTGGGTAGCGGTGGCTACAACCACGCCGCAGGCGGCCCGCGACTCGCGCCCGAGACGGGTGTTGCGGTGACGCCGGTCGCGCCGTTTGCGACGAGAGCCGACGACTGGGTATGTTCGCCGCCGCTGTCGGTGACCGTCGAACGCGACGACGACGTGACCGTCTACGCCGACAGCCGCCCGTTCGTCTCGGGTTCTGCGGGGTTTTCCGTCACGTTCGCGGCGGGTGAGCCGTTTTTTCTTGTCGACTGGGCGGCGCTTGACGCGCCGCAGCAATTGGAAAAACTCTAATGAGTCGTCTACACACCTACAGGCATGAACCCACTGCAGTTTCTCATCCCCCTTGGCTGGGTCGAGACCGTCGGCCCGATTTTACCGATGGTGATTTTCGTCCTCGTCCTCGCAAACATGGCAACGCGACTTCTGGGTCACCGCGTGCACAAACAACAGGCCGAAGCCGGCGATACCGACGAGTCGCTCGACCGGTATCTGCCACACGTCTTCACCACGATGGCGCTTGTTTTCCTGACGTTCCTGTTCATCGTCTACCGCCCGGTCAGCGGGATGATCCTCGCCATTCCGGTCGTCGGTCTGTTGGTGACGGACTTTTTCGAGTTCGAATCCCGGCTGGTCGAGGCCCGCAATGAGATGCCGATCGAACGCCCGAAGGCGGGGCTGGCGGTTTCGGTTCTCGTCCTCGTCTACGCGGCGTACTACGCATTTCGGTTCCTCTACGGCCCGTACCTCGATCTGATCTTCGCCTGAATCGGCGCGCTCACCACTGCTTTTCGCTGAGTTCGTCGATGTACCGGTGGTCGTCGTTCGTCTCGATCGACTCGCGTGTGTCGCTGTCGAGCGTCGGCGTGAACGACACTGGCGGCAGGGCGATATCCGTCGGCTCTTCGCCGTCACAGGCGTATGCGTGAATGAGAACCGCCTCACGGCCGTAGCTGTCCATGTCGTTTGGCGAGTCGAGATCGGTGTCCTCTTCGACCACCCACATATTGAGATGCGTTATCGGATTGTCGTCGTCGCCGTGACGCTCACACAGATAGTCGGCGTAGACGACTTCCGCGCCGTCAGTGTAGGCCGGATCGGCGCGTCGCTCGATCGAGTACATGTAGAACCGCTCGCGGTAGGTGTCGAGCTGCTTGTAGTTGTGTGGGCCGTGTGGGCGGTCGAACGCAGCCGGCCTGTCGTTGTACACGTCGATCACCTCGCCGTCGGCGCGCTGGGCGGTGAACACGTAGTACTCATCCGAACCGATCGGCCCCTGGTAGAACGACCAGTCGGGTTGGCTGAGTTTGGCAACCGACTGCAGCGATTGCACCTCGCTTTCGAGCGGGACGGCGGTGTCGTCGTCGATCGCGCCGACCGTGTTGAGCGTTGGAACGACCATGAACACGCCCGCGGTGATAACGAGAAACAGGACGACGACGGTTCCGGCGTCGCGGAGCCGACCCGATTCCAACGCGGCGGGCATCGTGAGTCGCGGAAGCCGTGCGTCGACCGCGCGTCCGCGCTCGGCAACTGACGCTGCTGTGCGGTCCAGGTTCGTGAGCACTCCCAGTCTGTCGGCAATCCACCGGGCGTCACGCCAGAACTGCGGGCCGCAAAACAGCGCCAAACCCATGAGTGCGACGTACGGAAACGCGCCAATGCGGACGGTCGCAGCCATAAACAGGTGGCCGCCGGCGTAGATAATCGCCAGAATGTAGCGCGGGCGACCCGCAAGCACCAGCAGTATCGGCGAAATGAACATGAGCGAAAACCACATGACGCTCCCGATCTGCATGATAATCGGAATCTCTCTGAGCGTCGGCCCCAACAGCCACGAGATGCTGTCGTAGTGCAGAATGCCGTACAGCGACTGGCCGCTCAGCCAGTCGTCGGTCCACGGCGTTTTGTGACTCCCGTTGGAGATGTACATCGCCACCATCTGGCCCAGAATAAACGCGCCCGCCAGCCCGGTGTACGTGCTCGCCGGCGACCCCTCGGAGCGAACCGCATCGAGCGAGAACCGCTCACCCAGCGGAAGAAACATCGCCCAAAACAGCAGCAAGCGAAAGAGGATATCCGCATAGCTCGTCGCAAGCGGCATTCGGAGATCCAACGAGACGACAAAAACGAACACTAGTACCGCGGCGATCCGGGTATGGTAGCCCACTAGTAACGCAATGCCGACCAGCAGGTGCAGGCCGAACAACAACAGGGTGACCGAGGGCGACCCCGAGATGAAAAACACCGAGGGCGCATACTCGTGTGTTAACTCACGGGCCAGCCAGACCGGCATCGCGCTACCGTCAGTATAAAAGAAGGTGAAGTTACGGAGCCGCAGCAAGACGTCAGCAATAACGAGAATACCGGCGACAATGCGGAACACCGCAAGCGAGCGGGTATCGAGTGTGACCCGCCGTTTGAGCGCGGCGACGAGTTGCCGGTACATCCGTGGCTGGTGTATACTGAGCATCGATGAAAGCCTTTCGTCAGTCGCTCACGGCTGCGGTTGCAGCCCCACGGATTCGCGACGCTCTCGATGGTTAGCTCGATTCGCGACGCTCTTCGAGCGCGCTGGCGAGTTCGCGACCGGCCGGAATCAGAATCCAGAAGGCGAACGCTCCGAGCAGGGCGATCCACAGGAAAATGTCGATCAGGAAGATCGCGATCGTATCGAACACCGTCTCTGGTGCCTCCGGCGGGACGATCAGCTGATTGGTGATATAGAAGTCCGGCGTCTGGTACCACGCTGCGAGCGTTATCCAGACCAGCCCCGCGCCGCACAGGATCCCGAATCCCTTGATAAACTCGTCGGCCATTGGTGATTTATTCGCTGGAATCCTCTTGAGCGTTTCCCATTCCCGCAGTCCGAAACCGGCTGCTGAGAACGAACACGCCCGCCCCAAGCGCCATCAGGCTCAGCCCGGCAATGCCCAACAGCACGCTCAACAACTCTTGATCGACCGGCAGGCCGACGGCGAGCGCACCGCTCACAAACAGTCGGCGGAGCACACTCACCTGCAGGGTGGCCGCATCAAGCAAAATAAAGCCAACCAGAATACAGAGCGTCGCAATCAGCGTCGAAAACACCGTAATCGTCTTGTAGAGCCGCATCGGAACGACGATATCGCGGCGACCCGAGCTCCGTGTTCCGTCTTCGTTCGGTGATGCCGCCGTCTGCTCGGCTCCACGGGCATCGGTGTGCGCGCGCTCGGGATCGTCCATACAAAAGGGAGGGAATGCGCGTATATTTATCCGGCGTTACCGTGTCAGCGTCGACGCCGCGGCCCGTTCACTTCGGGGGCCGCAGCATGTAGTACCGACGGTTGAGCCCGTACATGTAGCCCTCACGCAGCGTTCTGAGCAGCGCGTAGGCGATGATTCCACAGACGACTGGCAAGACGAACACGAGATTGAGCAGCAAGTCGAGCGAGATCGGAATCAGGTTCTGAATCGCCAGCGCGGAGATAGTGAGCGAGAACACCGCGCCGCCGACGCCGATTGCCGCCCAGAACGGTTCTTCGACCGGTCGGCGAGCGCTCCCCTTGTTGAGGAAGGGAACAACCGCAATCGCGCTGACGACAACGACGTTTGCGAGCACGCCGTACAGTTCGTGCGACATTAGCAGGTCGCCGTCGAGAATCGCGAGTTCGGGGTTGATCGGATCGAGGTGGAGCAGGCCGAACGACCAGTAGAGATACCAGTCGGGCAGGATGATTTCGGGCGTCTGACTGGGGTTTGCAACGCCACCGAAGTGCGGTGGCAGCGCGGCTGCAATGAGGATCATCATCCCGACAAAGAACAACGAAATCGCCATGTTGCGGATGATTTCGTGGGGCCACGTCGGAAAGCCGAGCACGTCGCGCTCGACGTAATCGGACTCCTCACGGAGGTCTTGATCCTCACGCCGTGCCCGCTCGAAATACTCGTATGTCAGCCGCGAGAGCCCGGTTTTACGCGCCTTGCGCTCGCTCCAGGTCGGCGTTTCATCGTCGGGGGCGACGATGCCGGTCTCTTCGCCGCCGTCGGAGCGGAGCTCCGATGAGGTATCGCTCGCGTTGCTCTCGATGCCATCAGATCTCCGATCTGATGAGCTCCCGTTCGCTTCGCTCTCGGGACCGCCATCAGCTCGAAGCGCCGATTCGCTCTCGTCCGGTTCGGTTTCGGTTGTGTGTGCGTTGTCGCTCATTGGACTAGTGTGGTTCTGCGATGCCCTGCACCCAGACGATGCCGATGTGGAGCGCAATCAACGCCGTCACCACGAACGGTAACACGAACACGTGCAGGATGTACATTCTGATGATCGTTGCCTCGCCGAGCGTGAAGCCGCCGAACAACAGTTGGGCGGTCCACTCGCCGACGATCGGGGTCGCCAGCGCCATCTCAACGCCGATCTGGCCGGCCCAGAAGGCGAGTTGGTTCCACGGTAGGAGGTAGCCGGTGTAGCCGAACACCATCGAGAGGCTGATCAGGATGATACCCAAAAGCCAGTTGAGCTCACGGGGTTCCTTGTACGAGCCGGTGAAGTAGACCCGCAGCATGTGGAGGAATACCGCGGCGAGCATGATCTGGGCGGCCCAGCGGTGGATGCTCCGCAACATGAAGCCGAACTGGAGATCCTGCATGATCATCCGCATCGACTCGTAGGCGATGGGATCGCCGCCGGCGGTCGCCGTCGTCCCGGGTGAGTAGTAAAACCCGAGTAAGGCCCCGGTGACGGCGGCAACGATGTACGCCAACACGGAAAAGAATCCCAGCGAGTACAGCGGGTACCAGTACCAGAACTTGTTGTCGAGGTTGTACTGTTCGGTGTGGCTCTTTGGCATCTGGAGGTTGACCTTGTAGTAGGCGTCCTCCAGCAGCTCGAGGTAGTCGACGATGCGGAACCGACGGTCGAGGTAGACGAGCGTTGTCAGAAACGCCGTCTCCACAGGCGTCAGATCCTTCGTCTTGAGCCACGCGTTATGATCGAAGTCGTCTCGTTCTTTGAGGCTCATGTTATCGTTTGTAGTACGGGTAAACTGCGCGTTTGACGGTGTCCCACGCCTTTTCTGTGCCGATCTCGGTTCCGTCGACATCGTCGCTGTCGATGTAGAGATCCTCCCACTTGCGACGGCGCTTTTTGACGATCATCACGTCCGGCAGGAACTCCTTGCGGTACAGTGCCAAAATAAATGCGAGGTCGATGAAGATCAGGGCGAGAATCGCGCCGAGGAACTGGTTACCGAACTCGGTGGCTGCCCAGCCCGAAATCAGGGCGAAAATAAAAAAGAAGACGAAGACGACCTCGATAACGGTCAACAACACGATTGCAATCGCGGCCGCTGTGCTCTCGCGAGCCGGTTCGTATCGGTGGATGTCGCCGTACGTGCTGCCCGACGAGGACATTAGCTCCCACCCCGTCCGGTGTTCGGCGACTCGCCGTATTTCAGCACGTAAAACGTAAAGACGAGGCTGACGGCGATGCCGAGGAAGCTGATAATGCCGATGTAGTGTTTCTGGAGCGGCACACCAACATCGTGGGCGAAGTCCTCGGGCCAGCCACCGCCACCGCCACCGATTTCGACGGTGTCGACGTCGTCGCCAACGGCGATCGATCCTTTCATGCCGAGCGCGTCGTGTGGTTCACAGTGGTAGTCGGTGATTCCCTCGTCGTCCTCGGTGAACTCGTACTCGTAGGTGAATCCCGCTTCCGCCGTGAGATCACTGTCGAGGCCGGCGGGGCCATCAACGGTAGCAACGTTGTGTTCGCCGCCCTCGCCGGTCCACTCCCACGTTACGGTCGTGCCGGGATCGATCCAGATACCGGCGGGCGAAAATGCGAGCGCACCGCCGTTTCCTTGCGCACCGACTTGCACGGTGACTTCGTCCTGTCCACGGGCGTCTCGGTAGCCGCCATCCACGCCATCAATGTAGGACAAATCGGGTTGCTCCTCTTGAGCGACCGCTGTCTGGCTGCTCGCGGCGACGGCTGTGGTGGCGGCGGCAGCACCTCCCGCAGTTCGAATAAAATCCCGCCGTTTCATACACGGAGTTCTCAGACCGCGGCGTGCTTAAACCCACCGACTATCGGCGTCGACAAACCGGCCGCTACACGCCCTCTGTCTCGCGTTCTCGTCGCTCTTGCCGGCCGTCGAAAGCGTCGTCTTCGGCCGTCGAACTCGGCGGCAGATTCGGCCGCTCGATTCCCTCCATCTCGACCGCACGAAGTCGGTTGCGGTACTGCTCGGCGCGAAACCGATCGGAGAGTCGCGCGTTGGCGACGAGCAAAAACAAAAAAAAGCCGACAATCGCAAACAGGCCGCCGATCACGGGTGCAACCAGTGTCTCGACGAACCGAAACACGAACGCCGCGACCAGCGCAAGGCCGCCGATCAGTTGCATTCCGGCGATAATCTGTATCATCAGATTGCCGAACTCGCCGGTCTGTTCTGGAACTGACTCCGGCGATGGGAGGTGGTAATCCGCGGGCGGTTCGGCAATCTCGTACTCCTCGATCGAGCACATCGCGACAAGCGGCTCGACATCGCGGAGCATTCCTCCCTGTCCCTCGACGGTGCCGTCCGGTGAGACGACGGCGTACCCCTCGTCGGAGTACGCAAGCAGGCGACCACTGCCGTCGGGGTCGCGTTCGATCACGGCGAAAATGTCGCGGCTCGCGACCTTGTTTTTGAGATCTGCTTCGACCCGATCGAGCAGCCGGGGACCGGTAATCCAGGTGTCGACATCGAACGCCGCCTCCCACTCCTCTGGCGTCATTTTCGCCATATCCGCCGGGCCGAAGTTCTCGAAATCGTACTTCTCCTCGACGGCCGCTCGGAGTTCGTCGAGGGCGTCTTCATCGCCGCTCTCGTCGGCTGTGCTCTCGTCTGTTGTACTCTCGAGGTTCGCGACCACCTCCTCGTCGGTTGTATCTGCTGTCGCGGTGTCGTGTTTCGCGGAGAAAACGTCGTTCTCGACATCGCGCTCGCTCCCACCGTCGGCCATCGGTCGGCAGTCGTGCCGGTCCGCAACGGTGCTGTCGGCGTTGGCTGCGGAGTTCATTAGTATTCTGTTGGGTCGGTATCCGTAAAGCGCTTTCCGACTCCTGACTTCCGTGCCGTCAGCGAGCGACGCCGACGGTGCCATCGCGCCGGCACCGATGTCCACTCGCGAACACGACGGCGAGGTAATACACGCGGCCGAAATCGACGCAGTCAGCGTCTCCATCACACACGGCTAAAATCGACGCAGCCAGCGTCCCCATCGCGCCAACAGCCGACGGGAATGCGGGTGTTTTAGAGCACACAGTCCCTACCGATGACAATGGTCGATGACGCGACGCTCGCCGCGCTGGCTACCCTTTCGGTGACGGCGAGTTTTCCGTTTTTCATCTACGGGGCGTGGATCATGCTCGACGCACGAACGGTCACGTGGGGGGTGTTGATTCACCATCTCAAATACATCACTGTTGGCCTCGTGCTGACGACGCTGCCAATGGTAACGTGGATGATTCCGCGGCTGTTTGAACAGCTCTCGGGGCTGTCGGCGTTGCACTCGATTCTCGGACTTCAGGCGTACGCGATGTTGTTGTTCGCGCTCACGGGAATCGGTCGCATTTTCCAGGCGAAGTACAACGCAAATCTGTACAAAAATCCCGATCAGGACATCGATCTCAATGAGCTTCATGAGAACATGAGCGCGTGGCGCGGCCGACTCCGAATCGGCGTTTTTGGCTACGTGATTTTCTGGCTGGGCGCGTATCTCACTGGGCTGTATCGGTTCGTCGTGAGCTATCTACTGGTCTGAGTTACGCCCACGGTTCGCCCGACGCGAGGTCGACCTCGTTGTCCTGTTTCGAGGATGGACAGATATCTTCGAGGAGACAGTCCGCACAGTCGGGATTGATCGCCGTACAGGTCTCCCGACCGTGGGTGATCATGAGGTGGGTGTACCACTGCCAGTCCGCTTCGGGAACGACGCCCATGAGATCCTGTTCGATCGCTTCGGGGCGCGCTTGCTCGGTTATCGCGAGTCGCCGCGAAATGCGCTGGACGTGCGTGTCGACGACGATCCCCTCGACAATCTGGTGACCGTGCTGGAGAACGACGTTGGCGGTTTTGCGGCCAACACCCATCAAATCAGTCAGTTCGTCCATCGTGTCGGGCACCTCACCGTCGTGTTTCTCGACGATATCGGCACAGGCCGACCGGATGTATTTGGCCTTGTTGTTGTAGTAGGTAATCGAGGAGATATCCTCGGCGAGTTCATCCTGCTCGGCCGCCGCGTAGTCGGCCACACCGTCGTATTTGCTGAACAGCTCCGCGGTGACCTTATTGACCCGTTCGTCAGTACATTGGGCCGACAACATTACCGCAATGAGGAGTTCGAGCCGACTCGAAAAATCCAGTGAGATTGTGGTATCCGGGTAGGCGTCGTACAGTCGGTCGATGACTTCGAGCGTCTGGTCGTGACGGCTGTCAAGTGAACTGCCCATACAGTCGCGTTGGGAGGCTGCCTGTTGAGTGATTCGGAGTCGCTGTTTCGGTGGATGCACCCAATCGGAACTCATGACATTCGGGCGCTTCAATCAACTAATGAAACTTCTATCAGTTTTCAATCGGCAACGCTGACAGCGTATACGGTTGCTTATATCCCCGCTACAACTAATGTCGACCAGTAACTATGCAGTCTCGCCGACGATTTTGCTCGACGGTCGCCGGCGGCGGTATCGCCGGGCTGGCGGGCTGTCTGGGCGGCGAGTCGGTCTCGGTGCTGTCGGCAGGCAGTCTCGCAGTCGTTCTCGAAGACCACGTCGGCCGAGCATTCGAAAACGAGACAAGCGTCGAGTTCCACGGGGAGTACTACGGGACGAACGCAGCCATCCGAATGGTCGAAGACGGCCACAAACACCCGGATGTCCTGATCAGTGCCGACAACGTCCTGTTGCGTGATCGTCTCTACGAGAATCACACAGACTGGGACGTCGAGTTCGCCTCCAACTCGGTCGGCCTCGCCTACAACCCCGACACCGATTTCGGCCGTCGACTCGACGCTGACGAGCCGTGGTACGAGGTCGCAGCCGAGGCTGAAGCGGGCGAGCTGGCGATCAGCGATCCGGATCTCGACCCGCTGGGCTACCGGGCGATGTTGGCCTTCCAGTTGGCCGAAGCCGAATACGACCTCGACGGCTTCGTCGACCGACTCGCCGACCGTGTCTACCGCGAACCCGAAGAGCCACAGCTGCTGGCCGGCGTCGGGACGGGCAACCGGGCCGCCGCGGTGTCGTACCGCAACATGGCCGTCGACCACGGACTGCCGTTTTTCGAGTTTCCCGACAGCTACAACTTTGCGAACCCGGAGTACGAAGCCCAGTACGCCAGCGTCAGCTACACCACCGATGAAGGGTATACGGCCCGTGGCAACCCAATCGTCTACAACGCAACCGTCCTCGACCGCGCGGACACCCCGGTAGCCGGCCTGGAGTTCGTTCGCTTTCTCGCCGACAGCCACGACCTGCTGGCCGAAAACGGACTGACAGTCGACGGCTTTCCAAACAGTCATGGGGCCGTCCCCGACGAGATACAGCTATGAGTCTCGGCTGGCGTCGGTTGCGTTCGCGACAGCGCGCACCCGAACTGCTGGTGCCGGCGGTGCTGGGCGGGCTGTTGGTCGGCTACTTCCTGTTGCCGTTTGCCTTCTTCCTGTGGCGAACCGGCTCCGTTCCGATCGTCAACACACTCGCCGAACCGGCCGCCCAGACCGCGATTCGCAACTCGCTTGTGACCGCGCCGGTCGCCACCGCGATTGCGACCGTCTGCGGCGTTCCCTTGGCATACGTGCTCGCCCGCAGCTCGTTTCGTGGCAAGCGGCTCGTCGAGGCACTGGTCGTTCTGCCGCTGATCGTCCCGCCGGTCGTCGGTGGGGCGATGATTCTCACGGCTGTCGGGCGATTCACACCGATCGGTTCGGCGGCTGCAACGCTCGGGATTCCGCTTACCGACTCCCTCATCGGCGTTGTTCTCGCCCAGACGTTCGTGGCTGCCCCGTTCGTCGTCATCACCGCGCGGGCGGGGTTCGGAGCCGTCGACGAACGACTCGAACAGGCCTCCCGGTCGTTGGGCTACGGCCCGCTCGGGACGTTCTGGAACGTCTCGCTCCCGCTGGCCCGTGGAGCGATTCTCGCTGGGGTTGTGCTCACCTTCGCGCGGGCGATTGGTGAGTTCGGCGCGACGATGATGGTCGCCTACAACCCGCGGACGATGCCGACCCGGATCTGGGTTGATTTCATCTCGGGTGGCATCGACGCCATCGTCCCGCTCGGGCTCGCGTTGCTCGGGATTACGCTCGTCGTTGTCGCCGCCATCCAGCGGCTTGGTCGGGTGCCGACGGTGATCGACCGATGACGCTCGACATCGAGGGGTTGGCCCACCACTACGGCCGCGAGCGCGCACTCGACGACGTGTCGTTTTCGGTCGATGACGGCGAGTTGGTCGCCCTCTTGGGGCCGAGCGGCTGCGGGAAAACAACCATCGTCCAGGCGATTGCGGGCCACATCACGCCGACCGCCGGAACGGTTTCGCTGCGGGGCGAACGCGTCACCGACCAGCCGCCGGAGGCCCGTGGGGTCGGCGTCGTCTTCCAGGAGCCGACGCTGTATCCCCATCTGACGGTGGCCGAAAACGTCGCCTACGGCCTCAAAGCTCGCGGGATGCCAGCCGACGAGCGGCAACGGCGGGTCGACGCGTACCTCTCGCTGGTCGACCTGCCGGAAGCTCACGGTTCGATGCCGGCCCAGCTCAGCGGCGGCCAGCGGCGGCGCGTCGAGTTGGCTCGCGCGCTGGCACCGGAACCCGATATTCTGCTGTTGGACGAACCGCTGTCGGCACTCGATGCGACGTTGCGCCGCCGGCTTCAGGACGAGATCAGTCGCATTCAGGCCGAAACCGGTGTGACGACGCTGTTTGTCACTCACGACCAACAGGAGGCGATGTCGCTGGCGGATCGGCTCGTCGTGATACATGAAGGGGCTGTCGCCGCAGTCGGCGAGCCGCGTAGCCTGTATCAGTCGCCGCCGAACCGGTTTGTCGGCTCGTTTCTCGGTCGCTCGAACACGCTGGCGGCGTCGGTCGACGGCGACGCCTCGGTTCTCACGGTCGACGGAACACGGATCGAGTGTGCTGAGCCGCTCACATCGACCGAGCCAGTCGTCCACTTCCGACCCGAAGCCGTTACGGTCGGCTCGACGGGCGAGATCACGCTGTCGGGAACGGTTCGGAGCGTGTCGGATCGGGGCTCACACTACGACATCGAAGTCGAACTATCGACCGGCGAGCGATTGGTTGGGACGTGCCAGCGCGCGCCACCTGCTGTCGACGAGCAGGTCTCGGTCGGACTCAGGCGGCGTGATCTGGTCGTCTTCGACGAGTAACGACCGGCGTGTGAATTTAAGCAACCGGCACTGAAATAGCGGCTATGGTTCGGGATCTGGTTTCTGGATCGGCCCACCAACAGCGCAAGCGGGCGGTCGTCAAAACGCTCTGTTATCGATTGTTGATGATTCTGGTGACGATCCTCGTTGCGTGGATATTCGTTGGCGACGTGGCTGATGCGGTCAACATCGGGATTGCTGCAAACGTCATCAAAACAGTGAGCTACTACGGCTACGAGCGACTCTGGAACCGGATCACGTGGGGACTGACCACAGCCTGAGACGCGACGACCTGCAACGGAACCGACCTCAGGCGAACGCCAGCGAACTGCCGGGGTCTTCGGCCTCTTCGAGTTGGATTTTCTCCCACGCCTCGATGAAGTCCTGTCGGCGAACCTCGGTGCGGTCGTCACGAATGGCGAACATTCCGGCCTCCGTACAGACCGCCTTGATATCCGCACCCGACGCATCAACTGCCTTCTCGGCGAGTTCGGCGAACGCAACGTCGTCAGCGACGTTCATGTTCCGGGTGTGGATCTGGAAGATGAGTTCGCGGCCCGTCTCGTCGGGTTTGGGCACCTCGATCAGTCGGTCAAACCGACCGGGGCGCAAAATGGCCGGATCGAGCATATCGAAGCGGTTGGTCGCGGCGATCAGGCGGATGTCGCCGCGTTCGTCGAAGCCGTCCATTTCGCTGAGCAACTGCATCATCGTCCGCTGAACCTCGGCGTCGCCCGACGTTTTCGAGTCGGTTCGTTTCGACGCGATGGCGTCGATTTCGTCGATGAAGATCACGGCGGGTTCGTTCTCGCGGGCGACTTCGAACAGATCCCGAACGAGTTTGGCCCCTTCGCCGATGAACTTGTGGACGAGTTCGGAGCCGGCCATCTTGATGAACGAGGCGTTGGTCTGGTTGGCGACCGCCTTGGCAAGCATCGTCTTGCCGGTGCCGGGTGGCCCGTACAGCAGCACGCCGGAAGGCGGATTGATGCCGACCTGCTCGAACATCTCGGGCTTATCCAGCGGGAGTTCGACGGTTTCGCGGACTTCTTGAAGCTGTTGTTCGAGCCCACCGATATCCTCGTAGGTCACATCGGGGCTGTGTTCGACCTGCATCACGCGAGCGCGCACGTCGGTCTCGTTGTCGAGCCGTTTGACGATCGACAGCGAGTTGTTGACCGCGACGCGCGCGTCGGGTTCGAGGTCGGCGCGCATCTCGTCGGTAACCTCGGTGAGCGCCTCCTGATTGTTGCCGTGTTGCTTGATAATCACGCCCTCCTCGGAGAGTTCCTGGACGGTCGCGACGAACAGCGGCGACTGCTTGAGTTTCTTGTTCTCGTGGGTGAGCCGCTCGAGTTTCTGTTTGTACTTGTTGTTCTCCGCGTTGGCATCGAGGAGCTTGTCTCGCATCTCCTCGTTCTGTGATTCGATAACGCCCAACCGTTCTTGGAGCGCCTCGATTTTCTCCTGTCGGGACGCCGCCTCCTCATAGGGTAGTTCGACGTCGTCCACGGTGTCAGTCATCGGCGGCTCTACGGCTGTCGTTAATAAGAGGCTTCGGGTCGCGAAAGCTCACTCATACCGCTTGCGTTGAAGCATGTCCGCTGGTTATACCGATTGATAGCAAGTATTATCATACGGCATCCCGCACAGAAAGACACCATGAGTGCACAAGAAGCGATTTCAACCGACACCCAGACAGACCGCTGGGAGGCGGTTCGTGATCTTCCGCCGAGCGCAAAACTCGTCGCCAAGGTGCTCGATTACAACGACACACTGACTCAGAGCGAACTGGCCGAAAAAACGCTGTTGCCGCCGCGAACCGTCCGCTACGCACTGAGCCGACTGGAAGACGCGGGCGTTGTCGAATCACGGTTTTCGTTCTCCGACGCACGAAAACGCCTGTACAGTCTCACCGTCTGAGTCTTCTCTGCACTCCGAGCCCACCTCCCGAGTTATCAACGCGGTTGCGCCCTCTGTGTACTCCTTTCCCTGCTGGGTTCGTCCACCAGGCAGCCGAAATCTTATAGTCGATTCCGCAGCCACAACGAGCATGACGTTTCGCTCGCACCTCCGCGGTGTCGTCGCCAGCGGTGTTCGTCGGATCCGCAGTGGCGGGGCGGTCGCCCGTCCGCCGTATGCCGGTATTATCGACGAGGCCGAACGGTGTCTCGATTCACCGGATCGCGCCGCCGTTTTTCGTGACATCGGCGGTCTCGACCGCCTCGAAACCGCCGTCGATGCCGCGCAGTCGGACGGCCATTCGACACTCGCCACGCGAGGGCGGGTCGCACTCGACACGCTTGCATCGGCGCACGGAACCGACGAGCCGACCACTGCCGACCCGTCCACTCTCGATCCGACTGCAACGCGGTCGACAGCCGGCAACACACCCGTCAGTCGCGGAACCGATATACCGGCAGACGAGTAACACCCAGCCAATGACACGGGTGATCCACACCGGCGATACCCACATCGGCTACCAGCAGTATCACTCGCCGGCGCGGCGCGCGGACTTTCTGGGCGCCTTCGAACAGGTCATCGACGACGCCATCGAGATGGAGGTTGACGCCGTCATTCATGCGGGCGATCTGTTTCACGACCGCCGCCCGGAGCTTCCGGATCTGCTCGGCACGCTCTCAGCACTCCGGCGGCTCGCGGCCGCTGAGATCCCGTTTCTCGCGGTCGTCGGCAACCACGAGTCGACCCGCGGCGGCCAGTGGCTCGATCTCTTCGAGCGCCTCGATCTGGCTACGCGGCTCGGTTCCGAACCGGTCGAATGCGGCTCGGTCGCCTTCTACGGTCTCGACCACGTCCCTGTCTCACGACGCGACAGCCTCGCCTACGAGTACGACGCGCCAAGTGCGGACACAACTCACACAGCACTCGTCGGCCACGGCCTGTTCACGCCGTTCGCGCACGCCGACTGGGACACCGACACCGTTCTCGACGAATCGACGGTCGACTTCGACGCCGTGTTGCTCGGCGATAACCACACACGCGGTATCGAACGGATCGACGACACGTGGGTGACCTACTGTGGTTCGACCGAGCGCGCGAGCGCCGCCGAGCGCGACGGCCGCGGCTACAACGTGGTCGTGTTCGACGACGAGAATCCGGGCCCTTCAGGCGTCGAAATCCGCCAGCGATCGATCCAAACCCGGTCGTTTGTCTTCGTGAGCGCCGAACTCAACGCGGACGAGGGAAGCGACCGCGTCCGCGAACAGGTTCGCCAACACGACCTCGATGAAGCGGTTGTTATCGTCGAAATTCTCGGTGATGGGAACCCGGTCGCGCCTGCAGATATCGAGACGTTTGCAGTCGACCGCGGCGCACTCATCGCTCGTGTCACCGACAAACGCGAAATCGACGACGAAAGCGACCTCTCGGTGCGTTTTGCCGACCCCGATGCCGCGGTCGACGAACACATCGAGGAGTTGGGGCTGTCGTCGGCCACGCTCGACATCGACCGCGCCGTTCGGTCTGCGGATCTCGCCGATGCCAACGTGCGCGAGACGATCAGACGTCGACTCGGCGAGGCGCTCGAAACCGATCCCGCAGCGTTCGAACCGAGCGATCGACAGGCGGCCAGCGCTCAGGACGCCGACGACTCCACCGATCCCACTGACTCTGACGGTTCCGAGGCGATGGCTGTAGACGGGAGGGTCGAATCCGTCGCTGACAGCGCGACAGCCGAACACCCCGCCATCGAGAGAGACGGTGTTGCCGACGAAAACAACGAGCTCGCGGACGGCGAACGCGACGAGGCGTCCGACGATACGGACGTGGTCGACAATGCGGACACGAAAGCCGATGCGGACACGAAAGCCGATGCGGACATGGTCGATAACGGAGAGACGAACACCGATGAAGAGACGAAACAGGATGCGGATCGCAACTCACGCAGTGAGACTGACGGCGTGACCACGATGGAGGACTTCCTATGATATTCACCCGGCTTCGGCTGTCAAACTTCAAGCCCTACGGCGATTGCGAGGTTAGCTTCCGCGAGGGTGTAACCGTTATTCACGGGCTCAACGGCAGCGGCAAATCTTCGCTGCTCGAAGCCTGCTTTTTCGCGCTCTACGGCTCGAAAGCACTGCCCGGCACGCTCGAAGAGATCATCAGCAACGGCACCGACGAGGCGGCAATCGAACTGTGGTTCACCCACGAGGGTGTCGACTACCACATCGAGCGACAGCTTCGCCGTCGCGGCGACCGCGTCACCACAAGCAAGTGCGTTCTCGACGGCGAGCGCGCGGACGGCGAGCGAATCGACCGCGATGGCGCGCGTACCGTCCGCCGGTTCGTGACCGACCTCGTACGGATGGACGCAGAAGCGTTTGTCAACTGCGCGTATGTTCGCCAGGGCGAGGTCAACAAACTCATCAACGCAACCGCCCAGCAGCGCCAGACCATGATCGACGATCTCCTGCAACTCGGCATGCTCGAAACCTACCGTGAACGCGCTGGACAGGCTCGACTGGCCGTTTCGGATCTCCTCGAGAACGCTCGCGGGCGGCTCGAACAGCTCGACGAACAGATCGCAAAAAAAGAGGCCGAAAACCTCCACGCCCAACTCAACGACCTCGAAACCAACCGCGACGAGACCGAGGCAGCGATCGAGCACTACAAAACACAACGATCGCGCGCCGAAACCGCACTGAGCGAAGCCGAGGACGTTCTCGACACCTACGAACAACACCAAGCCGACATCGCGGAACTCGAAGCCAAAATCGACCAGCTTGAAACCCAGATCAGCGAAACGGCCGCCGAGCGCGACGACCTCGGTGAGCAACGCCGAGAGGCCATCGCCGAGCGCGACGAACGCGAGACAACGCTCGAAGAGACCCTCGCCGAGACCGAACTCACGGCGGCAACTGGCGAAGCGATTACCGACCGCCGCGAGGAACTCACCGAGCGGTACGAATCGCTCGGCGATGAAATCGCCGATTTGCGCGTTGAGGCGACGGCCTACGAGAATCAGGCCGACACTCTCGAAGACTCCGCAGCCGACCTCGATACACAGGCTGAGGAGGCCACCGCGCGTGCCGAGACGCTCGAAACCGAGGCCGACGAGGCCGACGCTGCGGCCGACGAGGACGACACGGAACGGCAGGCGCTCGAAACCGAACGGGACGAACTGCTCGCGCAGTTCGAGAACACCGATGTCGACATCGCGCTCGGCGGGGCTGCTGCCCGCTGTGAGGAGCTCCAAACCGAGCGACAGCAACTCGGCGAGAAACTCGCCGAAACCCGAACGCGTCTCGAAACCGCCCGTGAGGCGGTCGACGAGGCCGAGGAACTGCTCGCTGCGGGCAACTGTCCAACCTGTGGCCAGCCAATCGACGACGCATCACACGTCACTACGCTCGACGAGAAACGGGCACGGGTCGAAACCCTCGAAACCGAGTGCGAGAAAATAAAAGCCGACCACGAGTCGGTTGCCGAGCGACTCGCGACTGCCGAGCAGCTCCTCGACATCGAACACCGTCTCGGTGAGATCGACGACGAGTGCGACCGGCTCGCCGACCGAATCGAGGATCGCCGTGAGAGCGCCGAGAAAAAACGTGAACGGGCGACCGCCGAGCGCGAGACAGCCGCCGAAAAACGCGAGCAAGCAACCGAACGGACGGCGGCTGCCGAGGAGAAACGGCAGGACGCAGAGCAGCTCCGTTCCACGATCGAGAACAAAACGGCAAAACGCGAGGCCGTCGGTGACGCGCTTTCGCGGCTGGACGACCTCGACACGGTTCGCGAGGCAATTGCGAACATTGACGATCGGATCGATCGGCTCACCGACCGACGCGAGGCGCTCGCCGAGCAGAACGACGAGCGCCGCGAGTGGCTGGCCGACAAACGCGCCGAGCGCGATGCGCTCCGCGAGCAGTTCGATGACGACCGGGTTGCGGCAGCTCGCAAGCGGAAGGCAAACGCCGAAGAACACCTCGAGACGTTCGATGAGAAACTCGCCGAGCATCGCGACCAACGCGACGAACTGCGCGACCGCATTGCCACCGTGACGAACAAACTCAGCGAACTCGAATCGCGTCGCGACGAGCGCGAGACGATCGCCGAGCGCGTCGGCCGTCTCGAAACCGTCTATCGTGAAACCGAGGAACTCGAGTCGATGTACGGCGAGTTGCGCACGGAACTGCGCCGACGAAACGTCGAGAGCCTCGAACGTATGCTCAACGAGACGTTCGACCTCATCTATGGGAACGACGCGTACTCGCGAATCGAACTCGACAATGATTACGAACTGACGGTGTATCAAAAGGACGGCCAGCCCCTAGAGCCCGAACAGCTTTCAGGCGGCGAACGCGCGTTGTTCAATCTCTCGCTTCGGTGTGCGATCTATCGCCTGCTCGCCGAGGGAATCGAGGGAGCCGCGCCGACGCCACCGCTTATCCTCGACGAGCCGACCGTCTTTTTGGATTCGGGCCATGTCAGTCGGCTGGTCGAACTGGTCGATGAGATGCGAGGGTTCGGCGTTCGCCAGATTCTGATTGTCAGCCACGACGACGAACTCGTTGGGGCCGCAGACGACCTCATCACGGTCGAAAAGAATCCGACGACCAACCGCTCGACTGTCACCCGCGCCGCCGACTCCGAGCTCGCGCTACCGGGTGAGATCGCCGACTGAGCAGCTGGGATGTCGGGGACAACTGACTCCGTGTGTCGGCTGCATCCGCTCGGGTCGGCTGCGGTCAGTCGTCGGCGTCGTCGGGTGCTCGGAGCTGTTCGACCGCCCGCGTCGCCAGTGGCGTTGCATCGTAGCCCCGTCGGCCCTCCGCGTCGGCTTCGGTGAGCAGCCCGGCGGCGCGAAACTCGCCGACCATTCCATGGAGGTCGCTTTCGCACAGGTCGTCGATTTCGAGTAGTTCGACCACGGAAATCGGGCCGCGGTCGACGAGTTCGATCACGAGCCCAAGCGCACGTTCGTCGGCCGTTGCAGTCATGAGCCGGCGGATCGCGGGCTCGACCGCTTCGGCCGCCGTCGCGAGTGGCGAGTCGTTCTCGATGGTCGTCAATCGGCTGTTTTCGAGATACTGCGTGTGTCCTGACTCGGGGTCACGGACGAGACTCGTGTCGCTCGACCGTTTGAGCAGGAGGTAGCGGCTGCCATTGTCGTCGCGGACAGTCTGCATTCGACTCCCGATTTGTGGTCGAACAAATTAGCGGTTCCGTTCGTCGGAGTCGTTCGGTATCTGCGTTGGTGTCGCGTTCGTCTCCACGTCCGGTTCTGTCGCGCTGTTGTCGGCCGT